>OCTA010005809.1_pt1 | contig 10630 bp, 10 predicted proteins | sample 1538991 | NCBI WGS metagenome assembly OCTA01 (sample SAMEA3539302, study PRJEB22396) | soil metagenome | biome: tundra; feature: field; material: soil | place: USA | collected 2010-05 | depth 0.15 m | reverse complement strand
TCGTCCCCGCTCCGTCTCAAGCAAATCGCAACCTTCACAATATCGTAGCTCCGCGGTCCACCAAGTTTCTATTGTGTCATTTTGCCGCTCTCCTAACTGGACTATAGCATTCTCGTGCTTACATTCAGCTTGCTTACGTTCTGTTTCTGCTTGGATCACGTAGGTAAGTTCTTTTTCCAGGTCTCTTAATTGTATCTTAATGGTTCTTAGCTTAGCTAGAAAGTCACTCACTTTACCCACTCTCCGATCCATACTGCTTCAGCCCACTTACAGCTCGTTCATTCAGCCGAGTAGTATTGTATTCGTGATCCAAGTATTCGAGTTCAGTATCAAACCAAGTGAATTTGTTACTCATTACCAATCTACTTCCTCTACCAAATTTCCGCGATAGGGGCCTGCTCCATAACCTATGGAAACAGAATTACTTCCGGTATAAGGATTTGAGAAACTCAGTTCTCGGATAGGTGACCTGAAACCTACTATGTTTACGTAGTCTCCTATATGAGAGTCAACGTTCAGCGGTCCCTCTACGCGATAATAATAACTATTGCTTAACCCATCTTCTATTTTTATGGTGTATGAAGTGCCGCCCGAGTACGTTCCGAAAGGCATGTCATGATGGATAGCAGTAATTGCGCCTTGTCTAGGCGGGCCAGTTTCAATAGCTGGGGCGTGTGTGGGAGTCCAAAGAGCTTTTTCCGGTATCTTTGTTGGAGGCAGATTGGTTATCCAAAAAAACAATCCACTCAGCCATACAGGAAAGTTGGCATACCAGAGAAATAGTATTAACTCGTGCATTAGCTCTTAAACCTGTAAGGAAGCACGGCTGAAGAAGGCATCACATTCTGAAAATGAAACGGCTTCCACTTAGGACAATCACATTTGGGAAACCGACTGCAAGGGCCGTAGTAGTTGCAGCAATCACTCACAGACCTATATAAGAATATTTTACTCATCCAAATCTCCGCCACTCAATGCTCCAACTAGATCTTCTCTAAGTGATCTTACTCGCTCTTGAGTAGTTACCACTTTTTCAGGATTAATCCCGAAGCTTCTAGGATCAAACGTTTCCAAGTCCAGTGTTTCTTCTCGTTTCATAATTCGAGCCAATTCTTCTTCTCTGCTACGTTTCTGCCCAGCTACTTCTGCTACAAATCTAGCTTCAGTTTGTCCAGGTTCCTCTATTATACGCTGCATTCTCTGATCAATCAAGAATTTAACGAATCTACCTACAGCATCCATACGCCTGCACTTCAGGAATATGCCTCTCATTTCGTTCAGAACACGCTCTGATTCGTTCTGATCCAGTCCAATGACGATAGCTGCCGTAAAGAACTTGGCCCACGAATTAGCCCCATCTGTGATTGAAATAGACGTGCTTCCGTCTCTTCGCTTAGTCTGCGTAGCCGTTACGATTGGAAGGTCTTCTTCTTTAGCTGTGGCAGTAAGCTCGTCAAAGATAGCTGCCTCCGAAAGATGCTTCTGCTCAATGTTTGTTTCTGGAAGCAGCAACTCGCCGTAATCAACAAGGATGATATCAACTAATCCCGCTTTCTCGGGAGGAACACCTGCGTCAATATCCGACTGGTAAAAGCGTTCTTTGATCTCAGCTAGCTGAATCTTGATCTCGCTAGCTTTCTTCCTATTGGGTGGCCAGATCTGAACTAAGAATCGGTCGTTTGTTTTTCCGTAAGGAAGCTCGCTCCTAATGGCCGCTTCGTAAGCTTCCTTGGTTCTTCCAAGCTTTTCAAAAGCAGAAGGGATGGGAATATGACAAGCGCAAGCATGAACCCGCTCAGCGAAGTCAGGCAGTAGATTATCCAGCACAAAGTAAAGGACACGATAACCACCTTTATACATGTTGACAGCTAGATTGAATAGCATCAGTGTTTTACCAACACCCGTAGAAGCCATTATAATCGCCAGCTCGCCTTTACGCAAACCACCAATTACTGAATCTACTAAAGTAAATCCTGTTGGAATAGTAGAAATACCTTCTTGCATTTCTATAACCTGCGTAACAGTTTTAGAGATTCCCTCTTCAGAGAAAATAGAAATACATTTCTGTTCTTGAGCTAGATTCGAATGCTGAATGAAATCTAGTTTACGCTTGATAGCGAATGCTTCTTTGGCAAATTCTTCAGCGGACAGAGAACTGATCTTTTCAATGATTGCTTGCTTCTCACGATTTACGTAAAGCTTATGTAAGTCGTTTCCAGTAATAGCTGTCGTGTCAAGCTCATAGAGAAGTTCCAAATCGTTAAAGTAAATCGGCTTCTCGATTAGAGTCATTGAAGCAGTTTCAGCTTCGACCAATTTCTGCAATTCTATACAGGACGGCGTGTGCCCATTTAGCATTGTAATGGCTTTTGCTAGCACCGAGTAAAGCAGCTTAGCTGGACGATATATGAAATGATGTGCTGCAAGCGTCGATCCGTATAGCTTCATTGCCTGCGGGTTTTGTAGGATGTAGGCAACTAGAGCAAGTTCTTCTTCTCTGTCACTGGTCATTAATAACCTCCGAGTTCGTAAGAATAAAATACCTGCGGCAGAATTCTGCCGCAGGTAGAATAGTTACTAGAGCCTTATTATCAGCTTAGTTTAGAAAGGAACGTCGTCGAAAGCTGGATCATCTTCACCGGGAAAATCATCGGGAACCGTAACCTTCACTGGTTCTGCTTTCTTCTTGGTCTTCATCTTCAGATTTGCCAGCGGATTAACTGGTTCTGGGAGCGAGAAGCCCATCTCTTCGAAATACTTAAACCACCAAGTTCCTTCTACAAGGTCCTTAATCTTAGAAGGTGTTTCGTGGCGCGGTTGCTTGCCCATTCGAGCGATAGCATACAGATCAGGGTATTTCTCGTCCATATAGCTTTCTTGCTCCGCAGACAGCGCCGTTTTTTCACCTCGTCGAATTGTTGGCTGTTTGGGATTCGTATTATTGAAAATAAGTTCGCTACCATTCTTCGGATCAAAGAAATCCTCGTCGGCCAATACCAGATCTAGAAAAGCATCAGCGAACGCAGAATTGGCACTAAACTGCAACACGACATCCAGCTTTGGTTTGCCCTTAACTGGCTGGAACTTGGGGAAGTCTGGATTACCCTTTTGAACTACTCCGTTCTTATCAGTCCAGTCTGGAGGAGTTACTTCCAGCGCTGAAATGAAACCCGGAATACGATAAACTGGGTGGAATTGCTCTAATCCGCCGTCCAGCTTATTCCACTTATTGGGTCTGCCTTTTACAATCTCTACCAGCTCAACAGGAAGAGCTGCCATAATAGGCTCATCATTTTCGTCTTTAGTTGCTTTAAGCGTATCAAGGAACTCTAGGATTCCGTGATATACTTCCGCTGCATTGGGATCTGCATAGGACTCGGGATGCAGTAGTGTTCGGCTTCCACCGCCTTTGATATCAGGAATTGTGATCGTCTGATACAAATAGATTCCTCGAGGATTCTTTAGTGGATGAGCCTTAGCTGGCCGAAATGCCAGCTCTCCTGGAAGAATGTCAGATGTCTTGGAGGAACCGAAAGGGAACCTTGTTCTTTCTTGACGCTGACCTCGGGAATTAGCCATTTTTTCACGCTGCTTTAGCAACGCTTCTCTATCATAACCCATGTTTTCTTTCTTTACCTCGTTATTTGTTTTTTACTTTTCAACTACTAACTATATTCGTGATTAAACGCCCTTTTTCCTAGCCTTTTTCCTAGTATCTATAGGAAAATGTTGAAGCTGCGTCTACTAGATTCTTAACGTCCAAAGAACTTGTGTCTTTAGATCCATCACTAAAAGACTTAGAGGCTTCTAGAATACTTTCCAGCAGACTAATTTCCACTTCTCGGCGCAAACCTTCTATTTCAGCATCAACCGGAGTTTTAGCTTTAAGCTCTGCCAGCTCTATACAGCCTAGGCAGGATATCGTTTCGGGTGTTTCCATTTTTAGTTTCTCCTTCCAAAGCTGTGCCACGTATTGAAAATACTCTTCATTCACACAAGCACCAACTTTCTCTTTGCTTCCATTATAACTTGCCTGTCAAGATTCTTTCCCATATGGCCCAAACTGCTTCCTAATTGGGCGGAGGCTCTAAGGATATTAGGAAACTTAAACGGTAGCGTGCTCATATCTTCCATATGCTCTACAACCAGTCCGGCAGCTCCGAGTGCGTATTCTTCTCTCACCAGGCAATAGAACGCGTCGTGGACTAACATATTAAGCGTTAAATGGTCTTTTAGCAAGCTATTATCGATCAGCTTAACGAACTCCCAAGCTTTCCAGCAAGTGATATCACTACCAGCGGACTGAATACCGATGTTCAGCCCTTTCTTCTGAATCTTGGAAAAGTTATATTCGAACTGTCTGTCGTTGAACGGGAGTTGATATTTTACTTTTCTCCCGAAAATAGTAACTAAGAATTCCTGAGCCAGAAGCTTATTGATGATATCTTCTCGCCAAACTAGAATCTCTGGATAAGCTCGATAGAACTTAGCATAAAATTCTTCAGCCTCTGCTAGCGTTTTATGCGTCTTCTTAGCAAACGCCCTAGTGCCTTGATCATACATAATCGCAAGCAATAGAACTTTACACTCTTTACGTAACTTGTATTTACGCCCAGTTGCTCCCGGCGGAGGTTCTGCAGGACATACCTCCTCCAAAGCTGCAGCGATATCTTCAGTCTTGCCTTCAATTTTTACGCCCAAGTTATAAACATCGTTAGCGATTACTTGATAGATATCAAGTGGACGCTCGAAAATATCTTTCCAGGCTGCAATGTTTGCGATAACTGAAAGAACTACCGGCTCGATACGGTCGTAGTCAGCTTCCATCCACAAATAGCCTGGTGGCGCTTGGAACAGGCTTCTAAGGATAAAGTCTTTCTTCAGGTTAGTAAGATTAGGATTTGTTGATCCAAGTCTACCTGTCTTAGCTCCTCCATCCGATTCACTTGATCCTAAACCAGAATCTCCTCCGTCTTGTCGGGCTACTTTGAAGCTAGTGCGAACTATATCATTTACAGAAAACTTGTCAAGTCCGATAAGGAAGTTGGTCTTCATGTAATTGGTATTCAACAAGCCTTTTGTGGCGTGCCAAAGCTGTTGATTTCGGTCTAGTTTTCCCCACTCTTCGGTGTAATCTCTGAGTTTCAACTTCTTCAGGTCAATTACTTTGTCCCCGCAATAGTCGAATTCAGTTACGATGTCCTTAGTCACGCTAGGTTGCTTGGTTTTCTTGCTGAGGCCCATCTCTCCAGAATGGCCGGTTAGCTGTGCTAGTTTCACTTTAAACGCAGGAGCAGTTGGATTAACAAATTCTAGCACATTTCCAGCAGAAAGCACAAAGTTTTTCTTCTTGGCTTCGTCTTGAAACTTCTTAGATTCCTGAATTACTTGCTGGATCTCAGGCTGATGCAAAAGTCTAATCTTAGTCTCGGTAACAATTTTCTCGGCTGCAGTAATAGCCGCAGCTACACGCTCTTTGTTAATAGACATTCCATTCTGCTCGATACGAAACGTAAGCTCAATAATACGCAGCATAAGCGCATACGCAACTTCATTGTAAGCAGTTTCTGGATCTTCTTGTAGCAACGGAATAAGATCTTGACCTACTCGGCGTTCCCAATAGCAATCAGCTGCGTTATAGGGCAAGAGAATGTCTAGCGGAACATCTCCGAAATTAGCCGTGTTTTTCAGCCGAAGCGCTGGAAGCATATCCAAGCTGGGAATAGTAGGATTCTTCTTAAACCAAGCTCTAGCCTTTGAAATGTCTGTCTTATTTTCAGAAAGCAGAAACTCATTATATTTGCTAACTGCTACAATCTTCTTGCGCAACGAAGCGTGTAACGAGTTATTAAGCCTGATTTGAGCATTTGCAAGAGACAGAGCTTGCTTCAGAGGCATCTTCCAGTTGTCTACGCCCCAATGCAGCGTAACAATTTTGCTAAGCGCGTTACCTGTATGGGCTTGATTGGAAATGTAAATCTGAATGAAAGGATCGTTAATTCCAGGAACTTCAAAACCAGCTATGAATCTAGGCTTGACATAATTGAAGAGATTAAATCCAGTAATTGCGTCGAGTGCTGTAGCGTCATACTTAACATTATACCCAGAAGCGATCCTATCATAAAAAATAGCTTCCAGCCCGCGATGATCATAAGCAGCTGCTCCTGTTAAAATTGGTTGCCGGTATTTGCCTTTATACTCATAGGACAAACCCAAGCACAAAAGCTTTACGCCTGGATGATTAACTGAAGCTCTAACTGGATCCTTTTCCCAGTGATCATCCTCAACATCAAACGATAGCTCGCCGGGAATTTCCTTAGCAAGCAGAATTACTTCTTTCGGATCTTTAACTTCAAACCAGTCTATTTCGTGCTCAGGAATTCCATCAATAGCTAGCTTTTGCGCTACCTCAAAACCATCAAGATACTGCATAAACAAATCTTTAGGGCGAGTCTTGTGCAGCGGATTATGCCCATTAGGATGATCTAATGTGATAACAACTGTATCGGTTCCAGGAACTCTAAACGGAGTAGTGCCAATTGCGCTTACTGAATTAGGAGCATATTTACCCAGAACCCCTTTCATTGCTTCAGCGCCCAAGCAGACAATTACTTTTACTTTATACTTAGTAACAAGCCAATCAATATTCTGGCTCGAACAAAGCGATAGCTGTTGTTTTGAGGGCTTCTTGTCTTTTCCAAGTTCGTTTCCAGGATAACAAGTAATGGCAGTAGTCGCTACCCATCGGCAATCTCGAGCATTCATGAACTCTAACGGAAATTCCCAGTGATGTAAGCTCTTGTTGAACTTACCGTTCTCGTCTTCAGAACGAGTAGGCTGAGATCCAACAACTAGAATATAAGGCTGTCCGTATAGATCTCTGCGTTCTCTAGTGTCACTTAAATGCGGAACTGACCATGTTTTGCTTACACTACAAATACCACAAGTTTCACAGCTAGAAGTTTTATCGAATGCTGCACCCAACCATTCAGGATTTTCCGCCATCTTTCAAATTCCCATCGGCATCAGCCGTGAAATACGTTTGGCATACTATACAATGATACTTGCTACGACCGCAATAGTAAGCTCTTAGATCGGGTCTATTGCACGTAGGACATGGCAAAAAATTAGCTACTATTGATGTCTCGTATTTACTTAGCATTAAGCTCATCATAGAGTTTCTTGTATGCTTCCGCCAAGGTTGCTATAATTTCCTCGACGAGCCCCAGCTGCTCCGTTTTTGTCCAAGGAACGCTGTGTAAGCTGCCATCGGCAAAATTAAGTTCTAAGCTCCTTGTGTTAAGGTTTGCGTGAAACGAGGAAAACTTTACTTCTTTCGGAACTGGAACCTTTCTCCCGATTACCCAGACAGAATATCCGTAACAGTCGGGTTCTTTGGGAGAGTAAGTAGCTGCTATCTCAGTTACAGGTTCGTCCGGAAACGGCGTCATGAAGGACCAGCGTTCTCCAGGAACGTGGAAAGACCAATCTCTAAAGTCCTCGTAGGGGCAGTCTGCAGCTATATCTTTGATAAGAACTGGAATTTCAAACTTAATACAGACCGTTCTACCGATAACCGATGTTCCTACTGCAGTTTGGGTTCCTACAATCTCTGCAGGTTCGTAACTACTCATATGTTTTCCTCAATCCAATATTTAAGCTTAGCGCTTGTTCGCTGCATAATAAACAGGAGACACAACTTCACCTATTTCAGGCAAGTCTTCCACTGCATTAGAGAATCTAAGAAGATCTTCCACGTCAGCAGCAGAATAGCTGGGAGTCTCACCACGAAGCTGCTTATACTTGGAAATAATAATCTTGCAGAAATAAGCCACAGCCATTGGAGCTTTAAGCTTATCCACCACGCTCAGAATAGCACGTTGTTGAGTAATGTCAATTTCAGATTCATATTGAAGAGCAGGATCTACTCGACGCGGATCAAAATCTGGAGTCTGTGCTACTTTTACAGGATCTAGAGACTCATCAAACTTCTTGGAATCAGCTTCAATCTCAGCTTGGTCTTCTGAAACCGATGGGCGTGGAAATTGATTCTGCACAACATCCGGTCCTCCGTCTCGTAGCTCGTATTCCAGATCTTCCACTTTCTTAGTCAATTCTTCAATCAGTCGAGTTTGGTTTGAGAGAGAACTCAGAAGACCCGCTATTTGGACAGGAAATAGGCCTAGCTGACCTTGCACAGCTCCCAAGATATAATCCCTTGTCTCGAGCAAAGAATCGCTTAGAAGTGCCTTAAAATCGTCTCTGAGCGTATCCGCTGTATCCAGCAAAATCCTATTGGTATTGGCTGCAATAGTAGTATTGGCAGAAGTAACTTTGCTAGCCTGTGCATTAAGCTCTACTGATATATGTTCCATCAATTCTAGGGTCATCCGGATCCCAAGATTGAAATCTTGCTCAGCTAGAGAATTATCAATAGCATTAAGCGCTTCATTATTAGCGCGAGCATTCTCTACTTCGGTATCGATCATCTCAGCTGTAATTCCTACAACGGGAGCGAGAGCGTATTGTTTAATCTTAGGCATGTTTGGTGCAGCATCCATTTCTTCTAAAATTGAGTCCCACAGTTCCGTATGATCGCCGGGAGAAGCTAATTCTTCAGTTCGCAAGCGTTCGGGACTTTTTACTGGAATAGGTTTCTCTACTTTTTCTTTTACCGCCTTGGCTTTCTTTGGCTTCTTGTCTGGAATAGACTTCAGAATTTCTTCCATATTAAGTGTCATTGTTTGTCCTCTGGATGAGTCGAAAAGATAGTAATTTGCCTATCCGGTCCCCAAGTGTTCATCCCTGCCCGCCTTCTAGATTCCATAGTAGCTAAAAATTCTTGTTCAATTACTTGCTCTCCCAAGAACTGCTCTTGGTCATACGGAATATATTTTCCAGCTTTGATAACTTCCAGCATTCGATTAAAATAATCTTCATTAATAGCGTTCACAATGATTCCTTAATGCGTAATCCGACAGGGAAACGTGGGATCAAATCGTCCGCTGAGAGATTTTGATATTGGACCTCTAGCAACTTCCCTATTACTTTATCAGGTTCGTCAAGATACTGTTTCAAGCTATCCAAACTGCCTTTCATTTTACAAGAGAACTCTTTGCCTTCAGGAGTTCGGCAAAGGAAGATAGCCTTATCCGACATTTTTCCCCGACCACTATTGACTCCTATGATCTCGTAATCAGAATCTTCGAAGGCCTTAACCTTTTGTAAATTGTAGCTGCGTTTGTTCTCATACAGAGAGTCAGAATTGCGCACCATCAAGCCTTCAAAACCAGCCGCCATGTAGTCTTGAAATAGTTCGAACATGTGCTCTTCATTTGCAGCTAACTCAGTTACTACTACGTAGACGCAGCTTCCAAAATCCCTAGCATCGAGTGCTTCTAGAAAATACATACGGTTTGCGAAATTAACATCACTCAGCGGAACGTCGTATACAGCATACTGAACCGCTTCGTGGCCTTCTTTAGGTTCTACTTGACGAATAAGGGAGGATAGCTCTTCAAAGCGGTCTTTATACTCGTGGTTGTAGAGTTCTCCGTCCAGAACTATATTCGAAGACTTGTAAATATTTTCTAGCTCTTTAACAATATGCGGAACTGATGTAATAGGCTTCTGAGTTCTGCTCCACAGTGTGCATTTGCCGTTCTTAATCACTGCAATACAGCGATGCCCGTCTAGTTTTGGTTGCACATAAGCTGGGAACTTGATCTTGTGTCCTTGCTTAGAGTATACGTGAGCTAACATCGGAGCTATTCCACCGGTGATGACTTCTTCGTCTACTTTACCAGCTTGCGCCTGTTCGATTGACTCAACATAGGATCGTTTCTTTTTATTCTGCCACTTACTCAGAGCTTCAGCATCAGCTTGCTGCTCGGGAGTAGTCTCATTCTTTTTACCTAGATTCTTGCCTTCGGAAATAGTATCGACTGAAACTTGAATCTTTCCGCCTACTTGTCCGTGTCGAGTATAGATGTCTACTTTAAGCGGAACCGATCCTGCATAAAATTGGGCTTCCGTGCAAATAGACCATTGCTCAATAGCTCCGGTGCTGGTTTTCTTATAGAGTGTGGGAAGTCTTACCATTATTCAGATCCTTTCAAGGGAATTGGGTTGGTCGTAATTCTCAAGTTCCAGGCGAGACACACTAACATAAGTGCTTGATAAAAGCTCATAGGGTGGTTGAAGACGTTAGTTGCTACGTTCTCAATAACGAGAGCTGAAATACCTGAACACAAAATATTTACTGACCCGATTAACAACAGTTCGCTCATTCTGCGTTCCTTAAAGTTTAGATCTGCGGGGACTCGAACCCAGAAAAAAATTATTCCTGCTCAGAATCGAACTGAGATCGTGCAATTTAGAGGATTGCTGCCTTATCCTTTAGACCACAGGAACTTGTTTATCTTTATACCTATCCTTGCGGCCTTTACCTTTATTCTTAGCTTTGTAAGTAGGCAACTGCATATCACAATTAGAGCATATTAGCCGCAGATTGTCTAGCCGATTATTCTCCGAATTACCGTCAATATGATCCATTATCAATCCTACCTGCTGCCCGCACCAAGTAGTTATTCGACAGGCAATGGAATCTTGCTGCGAAACCGGAATCGTT
>OCTA010005806.1_pt1 | contig 10630 bp, 5 predicted proteins | sample 1538991 | NCBI WGS metagenome assembly OCTA01 (sample SAMEA3539302, study PRJEB22396) | soil metagenome | biome: tundra; feature: field; material: soil | place: USA | collected 2010-05 | depth 0.15 m | reverse complement strand
GGAACAAAAACCCACCATTTTGGCGCAGCATTCGCTCCGCCGAGACCTGCGCGGTGGCGATCACGACGACCCGGACCATGGCGAGCGGGTGCAAAATCGAAGTGCCGCCCAACCGCCCGTGCGCCTTCATCTCGGCATTCGAATACCGTTCGTTTTCATGCTTCTTTTCCGCTTTTCATCCCGGTGTTGGAAGCCCTTTTCATCCCGGTGTTGGAAGCCCCTTCAGCGAGGGCCTGCCAGCAGCGCTCCAGCGAGAGCAGCAAAAGCAAAGCGATCGTGGGCCGGTTCGGTTTCAATCTGAATACTCCTGTCTCGTATATTCCGAGGATCTGGTTGCGGCCAATTCCGACGTTTCTCGTCCAGGCCACAGAGTACCGCCGGAGATTCTCGAAGAATAGTCGGATTTCTTCCGCCGAGCACATCGATTTATTCGATGTATTCTCGAATTATGAACACGACGCTCGATTCCTGGGAGATCCTTCAGACCGTAGTGCAGTTGAGGGGATTTACGCCTGCCGCCGAAAAGCTCAATCGCTCTCAATCGACGATCAGCTTGCCATCGGACGCCTGCAGGAGCGGTTGGGGGTCCGCCTGTTTGAGATCCATGGAAGGCTGCTTCTGGCCGGTGCGGAACCCCATTTTTGGCGGGGTTTCACCAGCTCGAACAGCGTGCCCGTTGGATGGCATCGGCAGGCTCGCCCCGGAGGACAATCTCACGCTGGGCAGCAAGTTTCCGACGACCGCCTGTTGGTTGCCCAGGCGAGTTTCTCGCGAGCGGTGGCCCATCTGACAGGGCCCATCCATTTCGGTGCCCAGCCCCCTTCCACGGCTCGGCGCGGCCGTTCTGATTGCGCGGGCGGGCAATGGCCACCCACTACTGCGCGTGCTGCCACGATCCGGTGCCCAGGTTCGCGCAGAGATAGGGCGCCCAGCATTTCGGCAAACTGCAGGAATTCGCATCCCGCCGGAAGCCATTGGCGTCGGCCAGGGGCGAGCCTTCATCGAAGACGCCTCCCTGGATACAGCGGCTAAGTGCTCGACGAAACTGCCGTAGATCTTGGGAACGATATCGCCAATCGCCGTTCGGTGTCGATTCTGACGCGGGCCTTGGCCGGCGCGCTTTGTGCCACCGCATCCCCCTTTTGCATGCCATCATGCAAGCGCTTGCGGGGATGGCCAGCATGGGGACCCGTGCGATCAAGGGCTCTTGCGGCGCGCCGGCGGGCCCCAGTGTCGTGACGATTTTGGTGTTGGGCATAGGCCGGTTACCATTCCACTGTGCCCGACGGGCGGCCCGGCCGGCGCCCGGCCCCGTCATGGTGCTTCCAGGCGGGGCGGCTTGCCCGAGATTTGTTGGAGCAGATCCTCGTTACGCTTCTCGTGCAGGCTCCTCACGGTGGCGAGTTCGGCTTTGGCCTCCGTCCCCCGTCCCAGGCTCTGATAGACTTGCGCCAGGCGATAGTGCGCGTCGGCTCTGGAGGGATCTAGCCGCACAGCCTCGCGGAGTTCGCGGGCGGCGGGCTCATACTCTTTGTGCCCGGCATGAAGAATCCCCAGATCCAGGTGCGCGATGCGTATCTTGGGATCCAGGTGGCGAGCTTTTTCCAGCAGCCGCCGCGCGCCTTCCGCATCGTCGCGATGCAAAAGCACGTCGCCCAGGTACGCGTTGGTTTGCGCATGCGACGGATCGTTCGCCAGTTCGCGGCGGAACTCGCCCTCCGCCTCGTCATAACGGCGTTCTTTCCAGAATAGATAGCCGAGGCCGAAATGCACATTGGGTTCCTTGGGAGAAGTTGTGGCAGCGGCCTGGAACTCGACGACGGCGTCCGCATCGCGGCCCAAGCCGTCCAGCGCCTCGCCCATCAGCATGTGGGTCGCCGCGGAATTAGGCTGTTCGCGCAGCAGCCACTCGAATTCCTGTAGCGCTCTTTCGTGTTGTCCGGACCACAGACAGCTCTGGGCGATGACATGGTGCAGTTGCGTGTTGTTGGGATCGGCGGCCAAGGCGCGATCCAACTCTGGAACGGCCTTGGCGTACCTGCCGGCGCCGTAGAGACTCATGCCCAGGAGCGTGCGTGCCTGAAGACTCCCGGGATCGATGGCAAGGGCCGCACCGAGCGGTCCCAGGGCCGCCTGAAAATCTCCCAGTTTGAACTCGGCCAGTCCGAAATTCAACTGGATCTCCCGGATGTTCGGTTCAATGGAAAGCGCTTTACGGTAGCAGTCGACCGCCTCCTTGTAATGCTGCTGCCGCGAAAACGCGAGGCCCGCATCTGCCAGGGCCGGAATATCGGCCCGGTGGCCGGCGGGCAGTGTCTGGCACCCCGGAGCGCCGCGGGCGCGTCCCGCAATGCAAACGGCCAGAAGAACGCAGAACGCGTCCCGGCAAATCATGAGGACCCCTCCGTGCGCAGCGCAGGACCCGTAGAGTCCCGCAAGACGAGGTCGGGATCGATGAGCATCTCACGCCCCGGCAGGCTGCCATTCGCCGCCTCCGGCACGAGCATGCCAAATGCGAGGTGGCCAATCCGGTCCCGTGGAATGTGCAATGTGGTGAGCGGTGGATAGCTGAACTCAGACAACTTGATATTGTCGAACCCGGTCACCGAGATGTCCTCGGGGACGCGCAATCCCAGTTCGCGCACCTCGCGCAAGACGCCGACTGCCATGACGTCGTTGACGCAGATAATGGCTGTGGGCTGGAATCCCGAGGATAGGATCTCGCGGGCGGCTTGCTGGCCGCCCTCCAGCGTGTCCTGAGTGGCGATGGTGCGCCATTCCGTCCCGGGCGCATATCCGCAAACGGTTTCTACAAAAGCTTTCTCGCGTTCGCTGATGGGGCCCAGCGCAGCGTGGTGGCCCACAAAGGCCAGCCGGCGGTGATTCAGGTTGTGCAGATATTCGACTATCCGTTCGATGCCGCGGCGATAGTTGACGCGGATATTGGACATGGTGCGGCCGGCGGTTCCCACGTCATAAAACACCACCCGGATCTTGCTCGCCGCCAATTCGGATATCAGGTCCGGGGCCATCTCCGACACGATCACCGCCAGGCCAGCCACGCGACGGCCGATCATCAATCGTACGCACCGGGCCAAGCGCTCGGAATCATAGTCCGTGTTGGCCACCACTACCTCATACCCATGGCTGTAGGCGTCCGCTTCGAGCGCGCGGAAGATGTCGAAGAAGAATGGATTCTGCAGATTCGAGGCGATCATGCCGAGCGTGCGGCTGGCGCCTCTGGCAAGCGAACGCGCGTGCAGGTTGGGATGATAGTTGAGCTCCGAAATGGCCCGCATCACGCGGAGACGGGTGGAATTCCGGACGACATTGGCTTGATTCAGTACACGCGAGACGGTCGCCGTGGAAACCCCCGCCCGTTTCGCGACTTCACCGAGGTTCATCTTGATAGCCGTAATGAGCGATCAGCACAGCGGCTGCCAACCCCGGCGCGCCTGGCGGGCATTTTCCGGGAGGTATCGGAGGGATCGCATTCGCGACCCCTCCGGTGTGTTTCGCGTGTCAGAAACTTAGTTTTAGCGAAAGTTCAATGGTCCGTGGGTCGTAAGTATCCGTAACCTGGCCGAAAGCGGAATTGCCGAACGAAGTGTTCAGATCGTGGAACTGCGTGTGATTGAACGCATTGTAGAACTCCGCTCCAAATCGGAGGTTCGCTCTTTCCTGGAAGCGGAATTGTTTGAACATGGTCAGGTTGAAGTTGACACGGCTGGGGCCGCGAATGGCGCCTTCCTGGGAGTTGCCCCACGCGAGATTCGCGGGACGGGCGAAGGCAGACGTGTTAAAGAACTGCCCTACGGTACCCGGATAGGTGAGCGCAGACACCTGATCGGGCCGGTCTGTGGTGTTGCCACCCAGCCCGAGGTTATCGTAACTTAGAGTCGGGTTGAGGGCCAAGCCGCTCTCGATAAGCGTGATGCCGGAAAGTTCCCAGCCGCCCAGCAAAGTCCCGGCCAGACCCTTGTTCCCCCGGAAAATCGGCAAATCGTAGGTGTAATTCAGCACCAGGAGCTGCCGCCGGTCGAGGCCGGTTGGTCCGTAGTCGTAGTACCGGTTGTAGGGATTGGAGAGGTTGTTGAAGTCCCCACCGCCGCCCGGCGCGGTGCCCAGGCTGTGCGACCAGGTGTAAGCCGCCTGGAATGTCAGCCCGTGCTGGTTTTCCACGCGGAAGTTGACCTGCAACGATTCGTAGTGCGTATTGCTGGCGTTCTCCCCCAGGATGATATTGCTATAACCCAGATACGGACGGTCCAGGTTGGCCGTGTAGTGGCCGGTGATGCCGGCAATGCCCAGCCGGTTCGGGTCGCCAAGCGCCACATCGTTGATTTCGCGTTGGTCCCGCTGATGGTAATCGGCATTGCCTACATAACCTACGCTCAGCACCGCTCCGCGCGTGACTTCGCGCTGGATACCAAGGTTCCATTGCGCCGAAACCGGGAGCCTGTAGTCGCTGTAGGACAGCGCGGTGATGCCGGCCGGGTAGTTCGGCGCAGTCGCCGTCAACCCGTTATTCACGCTGACATTGGGGGTGGAAAAGTAGACGTTGGTCAGGTTAGGGCTGTAGCCGAACGGCGGATTGGGACCCATGTTGTACACATCGTTACCCTGGATGCGCTCGTAGAACATGCCAAAGCCGCCGCGAACTACGGTCTTGCTGTCGCCCGTCAAGTCATAGGCGAAGCCCACGCGAGGCCCCACGCTGCCGAATTCGTTCTGCACCAATCCGCGCGGTATACCGTTTTGCCCGGCCACCACCATACCATTCAGGTAGAAAGGAATATTCGAGAGAGGCACTCCGGAGACCGTCTTGAAGCCGGGACCGGACGTGTTCAGGCTGCCATCCGCATTGAATTGGGCCGCGTCGGCCGGGTTGTAGAGATTGGGATAGAAATTCGCCAGCCGATTCTGCACGTCGTAGACGTGTGGGACGATTTCCCAACGGAAGCCGAGGTTCAGAGTCAGCCGTTTCGTGGCGCGCCAGTTATCCGTGCCGTAGAACGAGATTGTATTCGTACGCGTGTGCGTACGGTCCTGCAGGTCCAACTCGTTGTAGCTGCTGGCGTAGCCCAGAAGCATATCGGCCACCGCATTTCCCGTAAATGTGCCGTTGAAAGCATAGTTGCCCTGCGTGTCGCCGAAGATATCCTGGTTCTTTCCGTAACGCATGTACTGGCCGCCGAAATGCAGGTTATGCTGCCCCTTGGTCCAGGAGACATCGTCGCGCACCTGCTCGTCCCTGGCTGCGTTCCTCCAAGGCCAGGAGGCGGGGTCGTAGTTGACGCCGTAACTTCCCTGCAGTTGTATTGTGGGTAGGCGGTTGAGGAGGTTGTTGTTGAACAATTGCGCGGCGTTCCAACCGGAAGGCTTCTGGTATATGCCGACGGGCGAGAGATTGATCCAGTTGCCGTTGAAGTTGAACGCGGCCTCATTGAGCAACGTCGGGCTGATGGTGTCGGTGACGTGCACCACACCGCTCCAGGAGGGATTCTTGAAGTTGGTTTGGATGGTTGGATAGGTGTCGCCGCTCCAAAGGGAGGTCGTCGTCACCTGGTCCGTGTTGTCGTGAATGTAATGCGCCATCAACGACAGCCTGTCGCTGAAATAATGGTCGAAGCGCAGAATGGTTTCCGGCACGTCGGTCGGAGCGCTCTTCGAGCCGGACCACTGATTATTTGCCGTATTCGGCAGGGGCATGGCGCCGGAGGCGAAGAAGAGTGCGGCGTTCGGATCGATTAACGATGTCGGGATCTTGTTGCCGGGGAAGGGTGCGCCGGGCGTCAGGCCTAACGCGGCATACCTGGCGTTCTGAGCCGGATCGCTGGTGTTGGGCACCGTGATGGGCGTGCCGAGGGCGCTAAAGTCGCCGTTGCGCTGGGCTTGCGGAACGGCATTGGCCGTGATTGTGTTGGCTGTAACGAACTTGCGCCATTCCTGGTTCCAGAAGAAGAATGTCTTCTTGCGCTCCGTGTTGTACTTTTTAGGTATGAACACGGGCCCGCCGACGTTGAAGCCGTATATGTTGTACCGCAACTCGGGGACCGGGTTCCCGGCCCGATTGGCGAAGAAGTTATTCGCGTCCAGGGCATTGTTGCGGAAGAACTCGTAGAGCGCGCCATGGAAATCATGGGTGCCCGACTTGATAGCCATGTTGATCGTACCGGCCGAGCCGATCCCGAAATCGCCGGGTGCGTTGCTCGTCATCGTCTTGAATTCATCGATGGCGTCCACCGACGGCATCATCGTCACACAGCCGCCGCAGCCACGGTCGTAGTTTTCGCCGCCGTCGATCATCCAGACGTTATGTTCCGGACGCTGTCCATTGAAGCTGATGTTGGTGCTGGCGCCTACCGATATGGGCAGGTTGAAGTCGGGGAGGTCCGAGGAAGCGCCCGGACTCAGGATCGCGAGGGCCGCCATATGCCGGCCGTTGATGGCTAAATCCTGGATTTCCTTGCCGGACACCAGGTCGCTCACCTCGCTCGAATCCGACTCCACTTTCACGACGTCGGCGGCCACCGTTACGCTTTCGGAGACTTGGCCGACTTCCAGGACTGCGTCGATACGCACAGTGTCGTTCGAGTCGAGCTTGATGCCGGTGCGCTCGTAGGCTTTGAAACCGGCTGCCTCGGCTTTGACCGAGTAGGACCCGATTTGCAGCTCGGGCGCGATGTAGCTCCCGGCAGCGTTGGTTTGGAGAACGCGTTTGGCATTCGTTCCCGTATTGGTGATGGTGATGGTAGCGCTCGGCACGACCGAGCCGGTCGGATCGGTGACGGTGCCTAAAACGGTTGCGGTTTGGGCGAACGCGGCGGCGCTCGCCATGACGAACAAGGGCAAGACCACACTGAGCTTACGCACAAAGCCTCCTTTAACCTGTAACGCGGCCCCTGAAGGGGCGATTCACAGAGATGGTAAGCGATTTTGTAACCGCTTACAAGCAGAAAGGCAGCAGAATCGCATTTTTTCAACGAGTACATCGAATTATTCGATGTATTCTCGAATTATGGACACGACGCTCGATTCCTGGGAGATCCTTCAGACCGTAGTGCAACTGGGGGGATTTGCGCCCGCCGCCGAAAAGCTCAATCGGTCTCAATCGACGATCAGCTATGCCATTGGGCGCCTGCAGGAGCAGTTGGGTGTCCGGCTGTTTGAGATCCATGGAAGGAAAGCGCATCTGACCGAGGTGGGCCGGGTACTGCTGGCCGATGCGGAACCCCATTTGGCCGGGTTTCACCAGCTCGAGCAGCGCGCCCGTTTGATGGCATCGGGAGGCGCCTCGGAGGTCAGGCTCTCGGTGGACAGCATCTTTCCCGACGACCGCCTGTTTACAGCCCTAGCGAGTTTCTCGCGCAGTTTTCCCCATGTTAAGGCGAAGCTTCGGCAGGGCACGTTTCTCTCGGCGGACTCGGAGTTCTCGCTCCACAACGCGCAACTCTGCGTGACCGGCTTGATGTCGCGCGAGCTGTTCGTCAAGCCGATTCTCGTGATCGGGTTGATTGCAGTCGTGCGGCGCGATCATCCACTCCTTTCGATCCGGCGTAGGCTCTCGGGCTCCGACCTGGTGCAACACATGTTGGTGACCATCGAAAGCGCGGCATCCGGGAGCTTGAAGCACCAGCCGCGGCTGCCCGCGCAGCGCGTGCTTCCGGTTGGCACCATCGAATCGGCGATCGCCGCCGTGCGGAGCGGGCTTTGTTTCGGCTGGCTGCCGAAGTACCGCGTTCAGTCCGAGCTCGACAGAGGCGATTTCGTGGCACTCCCGCTGCCTTCCGGCAAGACGCGCGATGTCCGGCTGAATCTCGTCTGTAGAGACTTAAATGCTAGCAACTCCGAGGCCAATGCCCTGGCGGATTTGCTGGGGATGAGCCGCGAACCGGAAGTGATTTGAGCGGATTTCGACGCGGGCGAAACCCATCGACGAAATCGATGTGAATAGAGCGATTTATTGACTTGCTCACAGCCTGAGCGGCTCTTTACAGTAGTCATCATGAAGTTCGGTGCTGTTCGATTCGTCTCTGGTATCTCCCTGCTGCTGGTTTCGACCGTGCCACTTATGGCTGCGGAGCCTGTTCATTTGTCCATCGACGCATCCAAGGCCGGAGCGAAGGTCGACCGCAACCTCTTCGGCCAGTTCGCGGAGAATCTCGGACACGGCCTTTACGAGGGCATCTGGGTGGGCCCGGATTCCGCAATTCCGAACACGCGCGGGATCCGCAACGACGTTGTTAATGCGCTGCGGGTTTTGAAGGTGCCCAATGTCCGTTGGCCGGGTGGCTGTTTTGGCGACGAATACCATTGGCGCAAGGGAGTCGGCCCAGCCGGGCAGCGGCCGGCCACGCTCAACTCCGCATGGGGAGGTGTGGTCGACGCCAACAGCTTCGGCACTGGCGAATTCATGGATTTTCTCGATCAGATCGGCAGCCAAGCCTACGTCTCGATCAACGTCGGATCCGGGACTCCGCAGGAAGCGGCCGAATGGCTGGAGTACATGACCGCCGCGCAACCGACGGCGCTGGCTAAAGAGCGGGCCGCCAACGGACATCCCGAGCCTTACAGGGTCCCTTTCCTTGGCATCGGAAACGAGAGCTGGGGCTGTGGCGGCAACATGACCGCGGACTACTATCTGAGCCAGCTCAAGATCTACAGCCACTTCGTCCGGAATGACAATCCTTCGCAGCAGGGCCCAAACCAGATGCTCAAGATAGCCGTCGGCCCGGGCTTTCCGGAAACCGATTGGACCGAGACCATCATGAAGGCCTGGCAGCACCACGACTGGAGTTGGAATATCGACGGCCTTTCGTTGCACTGGTATACGGTGCCCAATGGGTGGCCACCCTCGACGCCTTCCACAGGCTTCGGCGTTGAGGAGTACGGCAAGGCGCTGAAGTCCACGCTGTTCATGGATGGGTTCTTGCGCAAACAGGAGATCGTCATGGACAAGTACGACCCGCAGAAGATGGTCGCACTGGTGGTGGACGAATGGGGCGCATGGCATGCGGCGCTCGGCGGCACGAATCCGGCCTTCCTGGTCCAGCAGAACAGCCTTAGGGACGCGGTTCTGGCATCGCTGAACCTGAACATATTCGCGCGGCATGCCGGCCGCGTGCGCATGGCGAACATCGCCCAGATGATCAACGTGCTGCAGTCGATGATCCTGACGGACATGGAGAAGATGGTTCTCACTCCGACGTACTACGTGTACAAGATGTATGTTCCGTTTCAGGACGCGACCTTTGTTCCTGTCGCCTTTGACGCCGGCACCTACACGCAAGGCAGCGCCACCCTGCCGCGCGTGGATGCGCTCGCCGCCAGGGACGCGTCCGGCAAGCTTTGGCTCGAAATCACGAATCTCGACCCCGAAAAGCCGGTTGACCTGGATGCGGAGATCACCGGCATGAAGGCCAAGTCGGCGAAGGGAGAGACGCTGACCGCGCCTGCCGTCGACGCCGTGAACACATTCGAAGCGCCCAATGCCGTTGTGCCAAAGCCCTTTTCCGCAAACTTAAAGAACGGCAGGCTGGCATTGACGGTCGAGCCAAAGTCGGTGACGGTCGTCTCGCTGGAGCCATGATGAAAACTGCGCATTGGGTACTCTTGCTGGCAACGCCTTTCCTCTCGTCCGTGTGTGCCGCCCAGGCGCGCACAGTAAACGTCGCGATCGATACGTCGAAGACCGGCGCCCCGATTTCGAAGTATCTCTACGGCCAGTTTCTGGAGCATATAGGAAACATCGTCAACGAGGGCGTCTGGTCCGAGATGCTGGAAGACCGCAAGTTCTATTATCCGGTGAGCTCGAAGGCCCCCGATCAACCTTCGGCTCCGGCATGGAGGCGTCGCGGCCCGCTGCGGCACTGGACGCCCATCGGCGGGGACGAGTTCGTCACGATGGATTCGGACCATCGTTACACCGGCGATCACACGCCGCAGATCCAACTCGATGGGAAGGAGCCGCGCGGCATCGAACAGCCGGGACTGGCCGTGCGGAAGGGGAGAGCGTACACGGGCAGAATTGTTCTGGCGGGCAGCCCTGGCGCGATGGTAAAGGTGACCTTGGTCTGGGGCAGAGAGGCGAGCGACCGGCAGACGGTAACGATTCGCGTCCCCGGCACCGCGTACCAGAAGTTCCCGCTCCGATTCGAAGCCCAGGGCGACAACGACGACGGACGGCTCGAGATCGCCGGAACCGGCGCGGGGGCATTTCATGTGGGCGCGGTCTCACTGATGCCGGCAAGCAACATCGAGGGATTCCGCGCGGAAGTCATCGCCGCTCTCAAGCAACTTCATTCCGGCGTCTACAGGTTCCCCGGGGGCAACTTCGTCTCCGCCTACGAGTGGCGGTACGCAATCGGCGACCCGGACAAGCGCCCGCCGATCTATGACCCGGTGTGGCATGCCGTACAGCCGAACGACGTGGGTACCGATGAGTTCCTCACGCTCTGCCGTCTGCTCGGCGTGGATCCCTACATTACGGTGAATGCCGGCTTTGGCGACGCATGGTCGGCAGCGGAACTGGTGGAATACACCAACGGCGCGGTCACCACGCCGATGGGAAAATGGCGCGCCGCCAACGGACACCCGCAGCCCTACCACGTCAAGCTGTGGGGCATTG
>OCTA010005805.1_pt1 | contig 10633 bp, 3 predicted proteins | sample 1538991 | NCBI WGS metagenome assembly OCTA01 (sample SAMEA3539302, study PRJEB22396) | soil metagenome | biome: tundra; feature: field; material: soil | place: USA | collected 2010-05 | depth 0.15 m | reverse complement strand
TGCCCCGGCCGGCACTGGATTTGTGAGGTTGAGCAGGGTGCCGGCTAGCGTGTTGGTCGAGACGGCAGTCCAGGCCTTCAGATCGCTTGAACTCTCAATAGCGTAGCGCACACCTGCCTGGCCCTGGAGCTGCAAGATCAACTGGCCTCCGGGTTGTGGCGCCGGCGCTAACACGGCCAGGCGCGGGGCCATCGGCGCAAACGTGAAAAGCGTCAGCGACAAAGGTGGAAAGCTGTAGCTGAATCCGGCACTGGCACCCGGGAAACTCGTCATCGCGAGATCCTGCGCCTGGGTGGTGCCGTTGGTCCGGGCGGCTTCGTCTTGCGGAATGCCATAGGCATAGATGGTGGCGTTGCTCACCGGCAGGTAGCCGGAAACAGCTATCGCCGTGCTGAGCGAAGCATAGGAACTCTTGTTGATGACCAGCAGAGTGAGATTGCCGTTGGTGCGCTTGGCCCCATAAGCCGCCAGCAAAGGATAATCGCTGCTCGCGGCCACGACCTTGTCGCCTTCACCGGCAAAACGCGGCAGCAGCTTCGCGCAGTAATAGGCGGGATAGCGATTCGTTGGATAGCCCTGGCTATAGACGATGCCTTCGTCGTAATAGAAATAACCGCTGGAATTAGTGCGCCAGCCGTAGAGCGCAGGGTCGGAGTTGGTAATCGAGCCTTGGCCGTTGCGCAAGTCCCACCATAATCGCGCGTTGAATTCCGTTTGGAGGAGTTGCCCGACGCTGTCGGCGTAGAACAATCCGCCCACCAGGCTGACGCGCTGGCGGTCGCCGCCGCAACCGTTTTCGGTGCAGACCAGTTCGACGTTGGTACCGGCGCTGCCGAGGTAATCGCTCAACATTTGGCGCAGGCCCGCCGCATCGGCGGTCCAGGTCTTGGAATAGAGCAAATCCCAGGTGTCGCCGTTAGATGGCGCGTATTTGTGCTCGATCAGGAAGTCGGGGATCACGCCGTTGGTCTTCAGGTAGGTCAGCATCACTGGGGTCCAACCGTTGTGCGAAACGCCGGTGCGTGGGTTGACGACGGGATGGTTGGTGTAATTGGCGGTGCCGTCTTCGGTGATGTCGGCCACGGCGCCGATCTTGATGGTCGGGTCCACCGCCTTCATTTGGGCGTAATAATTCGTGAAGCGCAGAGCGTAGGTCCAGGGATCGTGCGGCTGCCAAGGCGCGTTGGTGTTGTTGTCGGTTTCCCAACTGCCGCCGCACTCGTTGCCAATCTCCCAGTACTTGAAAGCGCAATGGTTGGTGACGTTGAACATCCGCACGCCGTAGGCGGCTTCTTCCGGCGTGCTGCTGCCGTAGTTGGCGATGATGAAGACCGGCGCATGGGTGTTGGTGGCGACGTGGATGAAATTGGTCGAGAAGGACCCCCAGTTGCGCGCGCTGGTGGCGCCGGTGCTCCAGGGCTCGTTCGTCCAATGATAGCTGTCGCCCCAACTGCCGCCGGGCCAGCGCAAGGCCGGATTGCCGAGGTTATTCAGGATGTCCAGCGTGGCCGCGGTGTCGAGGTTGCCGTCCCACGCGGCGGTGTTGATGCCAAAAACGCGGGCATCCACCGCGCGAACGACTTGGGTGGCGTTGACGCTCACATGGACGGTCGCCGGCGACGGCTTGGCCACCAGCGAGATGTCGTCCACGTAAAAGGCGGGTTGCGTCGCGCCAATGTTGCTCCAGATTTCGATGCCGTCAAAATTGGTTTTGTTGTCCACTCCCAACGAAGCCAGCGTCAGCACGACTTGCAGCCAGGAATTGGTCGGCAGCTTGTTATTGATCCCAATGCTTTTCCGGGTTTGCTCAACGCCCCCGAGCAAAGCGCTCACGCCAACCGATTGCCCCCCCACCGGCCCGCCATTCACCCACAGGACGAGGTTGGTATAAAGCGAGGTGTCAATGTCGCCATGAACGAACTTGATCGCCTGCCAGCTTCCGTTCGGGGCCAGACAATAGGCGTTGGTGCCGGAATGGACCGGGTTATTGGTGCAATACCGGGGACCCCAGCCATTGTCCTGCCAGCCGTTATTGAAGGTCGGCGTGCCATAGGACACCGTCGCAAACTCCGAAAAGACAAGCTGGTCATCATTGGCCCGCGCTGAAAAGAACAGTCCCGGCAGCAGCGCACAGCACAGCACGGCTTGCGTTCGAGCGAAAAAGCGGAGAGCAGTGAATGCCCGACTGGAAGGCGGCGCTACGGGAGTGGCTTCTCTGAGCTGCATGATTCGGCTCGCGATGCTCATTATACACTCAACTCGAAATGCCCATATCCTGGACGGCATAAAGCGGCCACAACCAGAAACGAGGCGGGAGCGCCAACCCCGGGCGCCCCCGCCTGTCAACCAACCCCAACTCACTCTGTCTGCCAGAGTGAAGAGTCTATTCCCGTCTTTACGGATATGTCAGGCGGTAGAATTCCGTCGGCTTGGCCGGGCTGATGGTGATGGCAACGCTGGTGGTGCTCGCCGAACCAGCCACTGTGTCCCAATCGAGATGATTGGTGCTGATGCCAAGGGCGAGGTGATTCGTCTGAACCAGCAGCCGCCAGCCCAGGTGATCCGCCGGCCAGGAGAGCGTCAGCGTACTGCCGCTCAACGAATTCGCGAGCGTCGGGATCGAACTGCTCGTCACTGAGGCCACACGGATGGTGCCGTTCACGGACAATTGGCTGGTATCCCAGGTCACGAACTGGCCCGGGGTGTTGGCCGTCACGGTGGCGAAACTGTCCACCGGTGTGGTGCTGAAGCCGAACAGCTTGAAGATGGTGCCGGCCGCCAGGGTGTTCGTGCCGATCCGGTTGATTTGGAGCGTGCCGCCGTAGGTCAGCGTGCCAAGAATGGTGACCCCGTCGTTGTTGGTAACGCCACCATCCATGCTGATATCCATGAAAGTGGTGCTGCCCGTCTGCAGAGTCAGGTTGTTGGTCATGATGCCACCGTTTTGGATGTAGTAGCCGCCGCCGGGTGAGAAGATGGAACCTGTCGGCGCCACGACATTGCCCTTTACTCGACCACCGCTGTCAATGCGCAAGGTCTGGCCGCTCTGCAAGGTCAGCGTGCCATCGGTGCGACCGCTCCAATCGGCAAGGGCACTGCCCACCTGGATGTTCTTGGTATTGATGATGCCGTTGTTCTTCACAATCAAGGCGCCAGTTGCCGGGCCGCTCCAGATGAGCAGATTCTGGCCGCCAAGCACGGCGTTGTCCTGAACCGTGAGGACACCGCTGCCACCGTTGTTGATCGTCACGTTATTTGTCGGGTTGATGCTCGCATTGCCAACCAGCCTCGCGCGGCCTTGCGTCTCGAAGTCGCCCTTGAACGTATTGGTGGCGGAGAAGTAGGCATCACTGTTCCACTGCACATAGATGCCGCCATCGCCGCTGATGACGTTGCTGATCGAGATGGTGTTGTTGTAATTGGCGTTGATCGTGGCGCGGCCATCCGTAACCCAAATCGGCCCAGCGATCATATTCTGGGACAGAACATTGCCGCCGAGGGCATAGATGCTGGCGCCGTTGCTGCAGATGATGCTCTTGGTAACCGGCGTGGTATTCTGGTAGAGGCCGAAACCGCCGCCATTGCCAATGTAGATCGTCTTCGTAGCGTCGCCGAACGTACTGGTAGTCTCAAAACTCAGGGTGCCGCCCAGACACTTGAGATCGCCCAGGTTGGGGCTGACCGCGGCGGCAACGATGGAGATCTGGTTGGCACCCAACTTCGTCAGCGTGTAAGCGTTCGTGGGGCTGATGAGCGCCGCGCCGGACGCGCGCAAATCCCAGCGGTTGGACCCGCCGATAGTCGCGCTGCCGGCCAGGGTGATCGTCTTTGGCCCCTTGGTGGTGGCCGCATTGGTGTAGTTGGCGATGAGGGTTCCGTTGCCATTGAAGCCCGCTCCACTGATCGTGCAGGCCAAGGCGCTGGGGTTCCAGTTGTTAAAGTCCACGGCGCCGTTGCCCGTTACAGTGAGCGTTCCGGAGCTGTTGTTCAGCGACCCGTCGTTGCCGAGCTGGAGTGTGCCGCCCGAGACGGTCGCGCCACCAGTGAAGGTGTTAGCGCCATTGCTCAGGACCAACATGCCGGAGCCTTGTTTGAGCAAGCCGCCCGTGCCCGCGATCACGCTGTTGGTGAAGACATAGGTCTTGTTGATGTTGGATACCACGATCAGGGAGGGGGAAACCGAGGCCGACACATTGACCGTTGTGTTGGCGCCGGTGTCGTCGAAGGTCACCGCGTCTCCTGGAGCCGTGGGCTCCTGGTAGGCGGTGGGGCTGCCAAGGTACTTGAAGTCGGTGGTGGTGCCGATATCCCAAACGTTACCCGCACTGCCGGTCCACAAGACCGGGTTGCCGGCGGGAACAACCACATCAATGCTGCTATTGGCAATGTTGGTCACGAGTGTGCCCGGCAAACCGCGCACGCCGCTGACACCCAGAGCAATCGTTCCGCCGGCCGTAATGGCCCCGCTGAATTTGATGAGTGGGAACTGTCCCGGGTTAGCATACGCACCGGGGGGGAGGCTGACGATGTTGTTGCCCGCCAGGATCAGGTTGGTGGCCGTGATCACAGGGTTGGTGTTCAAGTTGAGAACGCGGGAGAAACTGAGTGTGGAGCCAGTGGCAGCGCCCAGGGTGAGGCTGGACATCGGGAGCGTGGTCGCGCTGGTCTGGATGGGCACGTCCAACGCGGCGCCATCCTGAACGATGTAAGCACCACCACCCTGGCTGATGGCGCTGACGGCCAAGGTCCCATTGCTGATGGTGGTGGACCCGGTGTAGGTATTAGCACCGCTGAGGGTGACGAGATACGGGCCCATTTTGAAGATGGTGCCTGGACCGCTGATGGAGCCCGAGACGGTCAGCACGCCGAGATTGGCGCCATAGATGCTGCTGTTGTTGAGGATCAGATTGTCGGCGAGGGTGATGGCGCCGGTGTAGGTATCCGCATCCGGAACATTCCACCAATGACCATGAGTGTTCCGGATCTGAGCGCCGCCGTTAGTCACAAGGATGTTGTTCGGGATGGTGTATGCCTGGAAGCCATTATTGTTACCCCAGCTATCCAACGAGGCGTTGTTGGTGATTACCACCAGGGTGCCGGTGCCGAACGGGTTGGCGCTCTCGATCAGAACGCCGCCGGCGCCAACAGTGAACCTGCCAATGGTGCCAACCGTCGAGGTCCGCAAATACAGGGTGTTGCCGCCGACTTTGGTGAGATTATAGCCATTACCGGTGATGCCATAACCGCCAGCGCCGATGACCCAGTCCCCTCCGAAACCGCCGACCACGGTATCTGCGGTCAGGTAAAGGTTGTTGATGCCAATGTCACCGCAGCCGATGCAGGTACCGCCTCCGTTGTTGAAGACCGCCCCCTCGGTCCCACTGAGACCCGCCCCGGCGGCGCGCGTCGCATTGGCGGTCGCGACGAGCTTGCCGTTGATGTCGAGGCCAGCGCCGTTGGCCACGGTGGCCATCGCCACGCCGGTGGCCGGAGTGCCCAAAGCTGTGGCGGTGCCGAGCACAACCCGGCCCTGGTTAATGAGCGTGCCGCCACTGTAAGTGTTGGCCGCGTTGAGGGTCAGTGTGTTGGTGTCCTGCTGAACTACTGTGCCCGCGCCGCTGATGGTATTGGCGATGGCAATAGCGTCGGCGCGATCGAAGATCAAGGTGCCCTCAACGTCCACGTTGCCCCCGCCGAGCGTGGCGGTGGTGCCGTTGGTGTCCACCTGGAGGGTGCCGCCCGCGATGGTGGTGTTGTTGTAGTTGTTGGCCGTAAGCAGCGTCAGTTTGCCCGAGCCATTCTTGGTGAGGTCGCCACTGTTCAGCGAGCCGCTTCCGCCGGAGCTGTAAAAAGTATAGTTATTGGTTGAGGTGACCAGTGTGGCGCTGGGGGAGAGGGCCGTCGTCAAATCCACGTTGTTGGTCAGGGCGCTATCGCCAAAGAGAACGCCGACGCCGTCGGTGTATTTCTTGCCGCCCACGCCGAGGATGCTCCAGTTGGCCGTGGTATTGATGTCCCATTGGTTATTCACATTGCCCATCCAGGTCGTGACCGGGGCGCTGTTGATCTTCAGGTCAATGGACTTGCCCGAGGCGTTGGTCACGATATCGGCCGTGACGTTGGCGGGCAGCGTGCCGCGGACGAAAACGCCGTTGCCCGCGCGCGTCGTGTACTTGATGATCGGGAACTGGCCGACCGACATAACGCTGCCATCGCCGCCGATATTAACGGTGATGGTACCGTTGGCGGAAAGGACGCCGGTGCCGTTGCTCGCATTGATGATCGGCTGCGAGGGGTTGCCGAAGCCGCCCAGGTCAACATCCAGCGTCGTGGTTCCCGAGGTGCCGAAGGTCGCACCCGTGGCCTTGATCGAGGAACCGGCCAGGCGGAAGCGCAGACTCAACTCCGCCCCGTCAGCAACCACAACCGGGCCGTTCGCGGTGGTGGTCCCGGTGGGAATATAGATATCGAGTTTGCCGCCCGAGACGACGTTGGAGCCGCTGTAGGTGTTGGCGCCCAAAAGGGTGGCAGTCCCAGCGCCAATCTTGACAATACTTAGCGGGCCGCCACCGGTGTTCTTGACCGGGCCGGTCAACGAAACCGGCTGGCCTAGGCCGCCCAGGGTCAGGGTGACAGGGCTGGCGCTGGAATTGTCCACCACAGCGGTTCCCGAGTAGTCATCTCCCAGCCCGTTGAGGGTGGCATTGAAACTGTTGAGATCCAAGGTGCAGGTATTGTTCATCTGAACGCTGCCGTTAGTTGGACCGCCCGGGAGGGCGTAAGAGGAGGCGAGTTGCACGACGCCGGAGTTAATGGTGGTGTTTCCGCCGTAAGTGTTGGTGCCGCCCAGGACCAGCATGTTTTGGCTGTAGCCACCATTGGCCGAGCCGACCGTGGAAAGACCGCCCGGACCGGTAATGTTCCCAGAGATGACAAAAATGCCCCCGAAGGTGCCAATGGTGCTGTCGGCGTTGAGCGTGACGGTGTTGCCGACGGTGTTGGTGACGTTAGCGACCCCGTTGACTCTGTCCGAACGAAGAGCGCCTCGGCCGCCGCCGTCGCCGCCCTGAAGCACAATTGAATTAGGGGCATAATTCCCATCGCAGACTGCAAGTCCTGCGCCGACCTCCACGGTGATGGGGACGTTGGTGCTGCCCCATTGGGCTATGGTCCCACCATTGACTATACAGCCCAGCGTGCCGGCAGCAACATCAATCCCGCTGGCCTTGACGACGGCCGTGGGATCGGCGGCCCAATAGACCATGTTCATGGTCCCCGAGCCCGTCTTTGTCCAGGTATAACCGACCGTGCCGATCGAGCCGGCGAAATCGATCCTCCCGTTGTCCGTGCCGACGCTGGAATTGGTGGTGAAACTGACCGTGGGCGCGGACCAGTAGCTACCATAGTTCAGGCTCAAGGAGCCGCCTGACATTGTGTAAGGGCCGCTGTCGTTATTGACCACCAGCAGGCCATTGCTGACGGTCGTGCCGCCAGCGTAGGTCTTGTTACTGAGAATCAGGCTGCTGGTGCCAAGCTTGGTCAAAGAGGCATTGGTACTCCCGCTGATGGTGCCGCCCACCGTTACATCCGACCCGCCCGTATCAAAGGTGACGGCGTTCGTGATGGCGATGGCCAAGTCAATCTCCTGGGGGCTGGCGCTGCTGTTGAGCAGGTTGCCATCCAGTTCAATGGCGTTCCCGCCCAGCGTGAAGCCGATGGCCGAGGCGCTGAAGGTCAGCCCGCCAAAGGCGGTGCCGGCGGCGAAATCGTTGTTGGGGGTCGGCCGGTTCGGCCCTTCAAAGATAAGTGAGTTGCCGGCAACGGGCGCGAGGGGGCTCCAGTTTCCGCCGGTAGTCCAGTTGTCATCGGCGCCGTTGCCATTCCACGTTGGTGTAGCCGCGCTGGCCGACAGCGCGCCGCCCAGCAACAGTGTCGCCACTACGAAGCCGCAGTATTTCTTGATTCGATTGTTTTTCATAACTTTATTTTGTATGGAGTTATCGGATTGGATGAATTGGACGCGGGTTTCGGCCATCCGTCGCTCGGGTTCAGTTTGGTGTTTGTTCCGTATTCTTATCCTGCGTTTGGGGATTGAGGTTTAGTCCGCTTTAACAAAACCGGCCAAGCCATAGTCGCAACACGGGGAAGCATTGCCGTGAGCCAGTGCTTACCCGCGCTGCGAACCGAGACGTGGCACCAGTTACTTGCCGAGCGGATTGGGTTTTCATAACGGCAAACCGTCAACTGCCGGTCATGTTAACAGGATGCGGGAAAATCACATGTCATCAAAACACATGACAGAAAGGATTAACCCGCGCTACCGGGCTCGCGTGGTGGCGGGTGGCCTTTGTTCGCTGTCGGAAAAGCGAGCGTACTCGGCCACCGCTTGAGCCCGCGGACGACCAAGAACCAACTTCAAATCTTATCACGGCTGCCAGCGGGCGCGCCAGAAGTTGACCGCCGCCCCTGCCGGCACTGGATTCGTGAGGTTAAGCGTGCTGCCGGCCAGCGTGTTGGTCGAGACGGCAATCCAGGCCTTCAGATCGCTTGAACTCTCAATAGCGTAGCGCACACCCGCCTGGCCCTGGAGCTGCAGGATCAACTGGCCTCCGGGCTGCGGCGCCGACCCTAACACAGCCAAGCGTGGAGCCCTCGGCGCAAACGTGAAGAGGGTCAGCGACAAGGCTGGGAAGCTGCAACTGAAACCTGGCGCCCGCACCGGCGAAAGTGTTGGTGGCGATGTCCTGCGCCGCTGCCGGGGCGTTGGTTTGGGTGGCGTCGTCCTGCGGAATGCCGTACGAAAGAATTGTTGCCGTCGGGTAGGGCAGAAACCCGTTGACGACGTGGTCCATATAAACGGGCAGCGGCGCCTGGGCCGGTGCCTCCTGCGCCAGCAGCAGCACCAACCCGCCAACCACCAATCCCAAGGAGTGAAGGATTCGCATCGTCTTGATCCGTTCGCTAAATCGACTAAGCAAGAGGGGCGCCGAGTGTCGGCGCCCCAGTGATCTTGCTCAACCGGTTACGACGGTATCACGGAATCGTGATTGGGGTGCTGGTGCCTGCCGAAACGGCGTTCGTATCGGTAGCCGTGATCGTCCAGGTACCCGAAGAACCGAAATAGGTATTCCCCGGGATCGTTACGGTTCCTTTCACCAGGGTGGCGGTGGGATTCAGCCAGACAGCGGGATCGGTGCTGGTGAGCGCCAAGGTGTCGCTGCACGAAGCAGCGATATGCCAAGTGGCATCGCAGGCATTGATGGTAAGGTCAAAGGTATTATACGCCGTTTGCGCGAGCGGAGTGCCGATCTTGCCGGTAAGCGTGTTCGGCGCGTTGGTCTCGCCCGGCAGCAATACTTGCAGTTGGGTCGCGACCCGCTTGACCATCCGGAAGTAGTTCCGGGTAGCGCCAGGCAGATTGGCCTGGGTCAGCGGGAACCAGCCATAGGTGTCGAAGTTCCATGTATTGGTGGTGCCGGCATCGTTCCAGTGGATCAGATCCGGGCTCGTTATCAGGCTGAAGCCGTTGGCCGGAAGCAGCCATTTGGCGTACCAGACCGAACCCGGCGGAACCATTTCCGCGCCGTATTGTGGTCCGGCGAGAGAAAACGACGCGTCGGGAAGAGGATCAGTGAAGCTGTCGTCGATGGCGCCGCTGGGGAGACTGACGCCAGCATGGCTGAAGATGACGTATTGCCCGCCATAAGTGTCGTTGTTCTGTTGGATGCCGAATGAGGCATAAACGTGCTGGAAGTACGGCACAGCGTCGGCCGGGAACGTAAAGTTCGTCGTCGTATTGTCAGGCGTAGTGACGGTAACAGCGGTGTCGCTGGTGAAGGTAACTGACCAAGTACCGGTGACGGTGGTGCTGTTAATAGAGAGGAGGTTGCCAGTGCCGAAGATTTGTCCGCCCCAGCTTCCAGCGGCGTTGGTCTTGAACATGAAGTTGGCGTAGGCGCTGCCGTCCGCATTATTCATAATCCGGAAGAAGACGACGTTCGTCGAGTTCCATTCGGGAGCGCCGGTGCCGCTGGCGGCATCGGAAGAGAGAAAGATATGGCTCTGGATGGCAGGGTACTTGGAAGAATCCGGGTATTGAGCAATGGTCATCGAGTAGGTGACCGGAGTGGCTGGGGTAGCCACGCCAACCCAGCTTACGCCATTGCCGCCTTCACCAGCCGTCGTATAAACGCTGTTGCGATTACCGCCGCCCCCAGCCGTCGCCCCTAGCCACAGACCGCTGGCTTTGGCTTTTTGGGGAGCCACAAGGGTTGGCGGCGGGATCGGCACAACCTTCGCCTTAACCACGACATTCTTCACCCAATAGTTCATGGTCCCGGTGGTACCATCCGGCTGCCAGCGATAGAGGGCAACACCCATGAAGTTGGCAAGACCCGTGGCGGCGTTAGGGAGGGGAATGGAAAGGTGATGCCACGCCCCGTCAATGGGCGGGCTGGACCAATTAGTCAAGTACGTACCAGAATAGCCATGGTCGAAGCCGATTTGCAGGCCGGCATTGACGGTGTTGTTCGTATCCCACAGGATATCCAATTCGATAGAATCGTATAACGTGCCATCCATCCCAGGTCCGCACCCAATCCAACCATTACAGCCGTCCACAGTGCCGACGATG
>OCTA010005804.1_pt1 | contig 10634 bp, 8 predicted proteins | sample 1538991 | NCBI WGS metagenome assembly OCTA01 (sample SAMEA3539302, study PRJEB22396) | soil metagenome | biome: tundra; feature: field; material: soil | place: USA | collected 2010-05 | depth 0.15 m | reverse complement strand
GGTTTTCAATTTCTGCGCGAGCAGTTCCGCCACGCCGTCCGCGCCGCCGTAAAAAAAATGTTTGCAGCCGCTGGTCTCGCTCCAGGCGCACACGTCCAGCATCAGGTCCGGCCCATAAACGCGGCTCATTTCGCGGTGGCCGGCGAGCCGGCCGGCCCAGACCATCGGCATGCCGTCCGGCGTGCAGAGAAACGCGCCGTTGAGAATCTGTTTAAACGCAGCATCGTCCTGCGCCTCCATCACGCCGTGGACGCCGGTCACGCAGATATAGCCTTTGCGCCGCGCCTGCACCGCACCGGCAATGGCCGCCAGCGCCGTCCGCAGATTGAGGACGCTGATGCCGACGCCGAGGACATTGACACGCTTCGTCATTTACGATTTAGGATTTGCGATTTAAGATTCCAGAATTCATGCGACGCGTAAATCGTAAATCAGAAATCGTAAATCAGAAATGAAATTGCTTGTCTTCGCCCACACGCCGCCGCCGCACCACGGCCAGAGCTACATGGTGCAGCTCATGCTCGAAGGTTTTGGCGGCGACGCGCGCCGGAAAAGCTCCCATCCGCCGTCCGCGCACGGCATCGAATGCTACCACGTCAACGCGCGGTTTTCCCGGAGCCTGGAAGACGTGGGCGAATTCCAGGGCGCGAAAATTTTCCTCATCTTCTGGTTCTGCCTGCAGGCCGTCTGGCTGCGCTGCCGTTACGGCGTGACCAATTTTTATTATGTCCCCGCGCCCGGCAAACGCGTTGCGCTCTACCGCGACTGGCTGGTGATGTTGCTGTGCCGGCCGTTTTTCAAGAACATGATTTTGCACTGGCACGCCGCCGGCCTGGCCAAATGGCTGGAGACCTCGACCACCATCGGCTCGCGCGCCGCGACCTACCGGCTGTTCCGGCCCGTGAACGTGAGCATCGTGCTGTCGCGCTATAATTTCGCCGACGCGGAAAAACTTTTGTCCCACCGCATTCGCGTGGTCAACAACGGCATTCCCGACCCCTGCCCTGATTTTGAAACCGCCATCCTGCCGCGCCGGCTGGAACATTTCGCCGCCCGGAAAAAAATCCTGGCCGGGGAAATCCCCGCCGCGCCGCTGACCGTGAATGTTTTGTTTCTCGCGCATTGCACGCGCGCAAAGGGTTTTTTCGCCGCCGCCGAGGCCGTCCTCTGCGCCAACCGCGAACTCGCCGCGCGCCGGCTGCCGATGCAGTTGAAACTGGTCACCGCCGGCAATTTTGTCACCGACGGGGAAAAAGCCGAGTTCGACCGGCTGCGGGAAAATCCGGTGTTCGCCCTCACCATCGAGCATCTTGGTTTTGTCAGCGGCGACCGGAAAAACCAGTTGCTGCGCGACGCCGACCTGTTCCTTTTTCCCACGCGTTATCTCGGCGAAAACCAGCCGGTGAATCTGATCGAGGCGATGGCGTTCGGCCTGCCCATCGTCACCACGCGCTGGCGTTCGCTGCCCGAAATGCTGCCGCCGGGTTATCCCGGCCTCGTCAGCGACCAGAACCCGGAGGAAATCGCCGCCGCCATTTTGAACGTGCTCACGATGAAAAGCGGCGAACGCGTCCGCCGGCATTTCCGCGAACGGTTCACGCTGGAACGCCACCTCGCCGACCTCGCCGCCGCGATTCGCAGCGTGGAAACTGAAGAGACGAAATAACCAAACCGCCAAGTCACCAAGACCGCCAAGAATTTTTAATAAGGAAACCAGGAAGCCAGGAACCAGGTTTTCCTGCCTTCCTGGTTTCCTTATTAAAAAATCGGCGGCCTGGGCGGTTCAATTTCGTGGTTTCCGAAGTTTCCCGTTGCCGCTAATCTTTCCGGGATTGAAAATCGGCCTGCTCCAGCTCAATTCGACCGTCGGCGACTTTGCGGCCAACCGGCAGAAACTGTTGGCCGCCTACGCGCACGCCGTTTCGCTCGGCGCGGAATTTGTCCTCGCGCCCGAACTTTTTCTGTGCGGCTATCCGCCCCGCGACCTGCTCCAGCGCGAGGATTTTGTGGAAGCCAACCTGACGGCGCTGGCGGAAACCGCCGGCAAAACCGGCGCGATCCCGCTCTGCGTCGGTTTTGTGGACCGGAATTCCGAGCGGCCCGGCCGCGCGCTGCGCAACTCCGCCGCCGTTCTGCAAAACGGAAAAATCATCTGGCGAACGACCAAAAGTTTGCTCCCGACCTACGACGTTTTCGACGAAGACCGGTATTTTGAACCGGCGAAAAAAGTCGAGCCGTTTGTTTTCAACGGGCGCAAGCTCGGCATCACGATTTGCGAGGACATCTGGAACGACGAGGATTTCTGGCCGGAGCGTTTGTATCGCGGCGACCCGGTGCGCGAACTGATTTCGCAGGGTGCGGAAATCATCCTGAACATCTCCGCCTCGCCGTGGCACGACGGCAAGGAAAAGACGCGGCTGGAAATGCTCCGCCGCGTGGCGCACGACGAAAAAGTTCCGCTCGCGCAGGTCAACGCCATCGGTGCGAACGACGAATTGATTTTTGACGGCCACAGCGTCGTCTTGAATTCCAGCGGCGAACTGCTCGCGCTCGGCGACGGTTTTGCCGAGGAGATTTTGGTGGTGGATTTGAAAACAACATCCAACATCCAACATCCAACATCCAACATCCAGTTTCCCTCGCGCGAGCAGCTTTTGTTTTCCGCGCTGTCGCTGGGGGTGCGCGATTACGTCCGCAAATGCGGTTTCAAATCGGTCATTGTCGGCTTGTCCGGCGGCATTGACTCGGCGCTGGTCGCGGCCATTGCCGCCGATGCGCTCGGCGCGGAAAATGTCCTCGGCGTGGCGATGCCCGCGCGTTATTCCAGCAGCGGCAGCTTGACGGATGCCGAACGGCTCGCCAAAAATCTCGGCCTCCGTTACGAAGTTTTGCCGATTGAGCCGGTGTTCAAATCGGTCGAGACGCAGTTGAAAAAAGTTTTTGCCGGCACGAAGCCGAACGAGGCGGAGGAAAACATCCAGTCGCGGCTGCGCGGCGTGACGTTGATGGCGCTCTCCAATAAATTCGGCGCGCTCGTTTTGACGACGGGCAACAAGTCGGAAATGGCCGTCGGCTATTGCACGCTTTACGGTGACATGAACGGCGCGCTCGGCCCGATTGCGGATGTGTTGAAAACAGACGTGTATAAAATTTCGCGCTGGGTCAACCGCGAGCGCGAAATCATTCCGGCGGATTCCATCACCAAGCCGCCGAGCGCGGAGCTGCGCCCGAATCAGACGGATCAGGATTCGCTCCCGCCGTATGAAATTTTGGATGCGATCCTGGATTTGTATGTCGTGAAAAATCTGGGCAAGGCGGAAATTATCGCGCACGGATTTGCCGCGGCGGTGGTCAATGACGTGGTGAACAAAATCAATTTCAGCGAATACAAACGGCGGCAGGCCGCGCCGGGCCTGAAGGTTTCGCCGCGCGCGTTCGGCATGGGCCGGCGCATTCCGGTCGCGCAAAAGTTTCGGACGAAGATTTGACAGCGCAGATTGGTTTGAACAATCTTGAGGCATTCAAATCAGATAATGGAACCCAGACGAAACTGATTCATCTCAATCCAAATGAAGTTTTCGATCATCACGCCCAGCTTCCGCAATTCCGCGTGGCTCAAGCTGTGCATCGCCTCCGTGGCCAACCAGGCGGGCGTGGAGCTGGAACACATCGTGCAGGATTCGTATTCGGACGACGGCACGCAGGACTGGCTGCCGCACGACCCGCGCGTGAAGGCGTTCATCGAAAAGGACGGCGGCATGTATGATGCCGTGAATCGCGGCTACCGGCGCGCGACGGGCGACATTCTTGCGTATCTGAACTGCGACGAACAATATCTGCCCGGCGCGCTCGCGGCGGTGGAGAAATTTTTTGCGGCACATCCGCAGGTGGAAGTCGTGTTGGCCGGCAGCATCGTGACCGACGGTGACGGCAAATACCTTTGCCACCGGCATTCGCTGGTGCCGAATCCACGGCACGCCTGGTATCGGTTCCCGATTTTGACCAGCGCCATTTTCATCCGGCGCAAGGTGATTCACGAACGCGGCATTTTCTTTGACACAAAGTGGCGCGATCTCGGAGATTTTCACTGGGTGCTGGCGCTGATGAATCAAAAAGTGCCGATGGCCGTGTGTGATACGTTCACGTCGGTTTTTGCGGACACGGGCGACAACATGAATCTCAAACCGAACGCCATCCGCGAGAAAAGCGAAACGGCAAAAATGGGGCCGGCCTGGGTGCGGCTGCTCAAGCCGCTGTGGATTGTGAGCCATCGGCTGCGCCGGCTGCGCGCGGGACATTTCCGGCTCGCGGCGACGAGCTATGCGATTTACACGAAGCAAAGTCCGGAGCGGCGCGTAACCATTGACGTGCCCAAGCCTACGGCGGTGTGGTGGAACCGGCTGTGAGGCGCGGAGTCTTCGGGAGTTCTGTGAATCCAACCAGAGGCTTCATACGACAGAAAGCGGGGCCGCAAAATCTGCGACGCTGCGCACGGGATTCAATTTGGATTGCCGCGCCGCCGACGGTCGAGCAATTTTTGCATCTCGTGTCGAACCGTCTTGAGACTGGCCCGTCACTTCACGTCTGCTCAACGGGTCTTGACGAGAACGCATTGCGTGTCCCAGAGCTGAAACATTGGCTCGTCCGTCGTGGCCAGAAATTCATCGAAGGCTTTTTTAACGCCCGGCGCGGTTATGTTTCCGTAGTCATGTGAAATGATGATTCCTTTGCGGACGAGCCGGGGATAAAAAAAACGCAGGCCGTCCAACGTCGAGCGATAAAGATCCAAATCCAGATGGACGAATTTGAACTGGCAATCCGCCGGCACATCCGCGGCCGAGGCGGGGAAGAAGCCTTGGTGGATGTGAATATTGGGAAATCCCGCCAGATAATCTTCCACTTTCTGGCGGCTGGTGTCGGCAAACTGTCCGGCGCCAAAGTGCGGATCAGCCTTGGTGTCCGTTTCCGGCATTCCGGCGAACGTGTCGAATAAATGTAGATGATCCGCCCCTTTGGCTTCGCAGAGAATGCGTGCGCTGCCGCCGTCGTAAACTCCGGCCTCGGCGTAGGCACCAGGCAGCGCCTGCACCTGCCGCGCCAGCGTCCACAAGTTATAGCGTTCGCGGGGCCATTGCGTGCATCGCTGGTCTTGGAGCAGCCGGGCATGAAGATCCCAGAATTGCGCATCTTGTGTCGCTGTGCAGATGCGGGGCATTTTTATCAGTCGGAAATAAAGCGAAGGCCATCGCTTGAGCAGCAATCGGTGAAGTTCAGCTTTCGCATTCATGTCGTAATGATTTTCCTGGAACCGCTGATTTCCACCGGGTTAATGCCATTGATCATCAAGCATAAGAATTCATTGCCAGACGTCAAGTTTGCAAACCGAAAGGTGACTTCCCCGCGGCGCCGGACCGGACCAAAAATTTTTCCAGGTGTTTGGCGGCGAACATTTCCACGCGCGGCCAGACATCGTCCACCGGCACCTGCCACAAACAGAACGGCGTGGCATAGCGGCAATAATCCGAGCAGGGCTTGTAAGGACAGGCGCGGCCTTCAAAAATTTCCGCCGCCGGGTGCATCGGCGCCCACCATTCGTGCAACGACGGGCCATAGACGGTGAAGGTGGGCACGCCGCAGATGGCCGCAAGATGGCCGGGGCCGGAACAGTTGCCAAAAAAAATCCCGGCGCGGTCCACGAGCGCAAAAAGTTCGCCAACGCTGTGCGGGCAGGCGGCATTTTCGCCGTGCTTTTGCCACCAGCCGAGTTGGTTGGGGTCGCAGGCGATTTGCACGGGGATGTTTTTTTCGCGCAGCCGGGTGGCGAGGCGTTGGAAATTTTCCAGCGGCCAGATGCGGGCCGGCAGGCGGGCGCCGCTGTGGATGAACGCCACGGATGAGGGTTCGCGGGCGGGCGGAACGATTTCTTCGCGGATTGGCAAAGGGAGGCCCAGGGCCTGGCCGGCCGTGCGCCAGTATTCGCTGCGGTGTGCGAGCGGATCGGGCCGCGCGAGATTCTGCGTGAGATAACGCCGGCTGTTCAGCCGCGAAAAACCGAGCCGTTCGCGCGCATCGGCGGTCTTCAGGAGGAAATGGTCGCGCGGATCCCAGCGGGCGGAGACGGCGCAGTCAAAGTTTTTTGCCCGCAGTTCGCGGCGCAGGCGCAGCATTTCCGTCCACGGCCAGCGCCAGAGATGGTATTTGCCGTGAAAGGCCGTCCACGGCGCATTGAACGGCACGACTTCCACCGCCGGCCAGAGGCGCGGGCGCATTTCTTCCGCGAAAGGCTTGGCGAGCAACGTCACCGCAAATTTTTCCGCCGCCGCCCGGATGAAGGGCGTGGCGATCACCAGATCGCCAAGCCCCCAAAGTTCCAGGATGAGCAGTTTGGGCTTCACACACGATCCCTTGATTCCATTGGCTGTTGCTAACGCTGGAAGGCTGGCCGCACTGGAATGGACAGACGCGCGTTGGCGGCAGCCGGCTTGGCCTTCGGCTGTAGCTTCGGACGCATCACGCCGTGGTTCAGGGCCAGACTCAAGCCAATGATGCCGGCGAAGCCACCCACATCTTCCACGATGCCGCCGAAGATAAAGAGAAACCCGAACATTTTGGCAATAAAGCTGGCATATAGCATCAGGTTCAAGTGCCGGAGAGCCGGATCGCCATCATGGTAATTGCGCCAGACCACCCAGAAACCGGCCGCCCAATACCAGAGCCACGCCAGCACCCCCCAGAGGCCGAAGCTAAGGACCACCGACAGCGGTCCGCTGTGGAAATCGCTCGACAGGGCCAGGGGATTATCGGCGGCGCTAATGGTCTTCTGAAAAGTGGCATTGCGCCCCATTGACTCGTTAAAAGTTGCTGCCGTGAAGGAAAACCCCTTGCCCAGCATTAAATATTTTGGCACCTCCGGCAGCAATGCCGACCAGATTTCCAACCGCCATTCCGTGGAGCCTTCGGCATCCATCAGGGCGTCTTGCCGTATGGGCAGAGGCAGAAACGCCAGCGATCTTTGAAAGGTATAAGGCAGATGCGGCGCCAGCGGCACCAAGAGCACGCCGCCCATGATCCCACCCAGAACCACGACCAGCATCATGCCGGTGCGGTGCATTTTTTCCAGGTAAAAGATCAAGGACAAAACAATCAGCGCGCCAATGATGGACGAGCGAAATCCGCCCAGGAAGATCAATATAAACGACACTCCCAGCACCAGCGGCCGCCAAGGTTTTCCGGAAAGAAAAATGTCGCGGATGCCGTGCCGGGCCAGCATCCAGAAAAAAACCGCGCCCGCCGCACAGGCGACTCCAAACATACGGGTTACCCCCAGTTCCATGTGAAAATTACCGTATTCGTCCATGCCGCGATCAGACATCGGAATGACCAGATAGATAAAGTGTAAGGGCGATGGGACCAGGGGATACAAATCCGAAATAAAGCTCAAAACACCGCTGCCAAAAAACAGCGTAATATACAAATTCGCGTATTTCCTAGGAATGGGCCGGGCGGTGATGGCAAAGAAGCTCAAGATGCCGATGATGAGCGTGACGTATTTCTTGCCGCCATAGACATTGGAACCCAGCGATCGCAACCCGAAGCCGCCGGTCATCTCCGCCGTAAAAACAACGACACCAATCAAAGCAAACAACGGCCATTGGACACCCCCCGGCGAAACGAACGGCTGGTCTCGGTTCAAGATCCGCTCCACCACCGAAATGCTTAAACTCACCACCACCATCGGCAGAAACAGGTTGGGATGGCCGGGCAGAAAGAACACCGTGATGGGTGCTCCCAAACTGAAAATCAACAGCGGATAATGCCACTTCATCAACAGGGGAAAAACCGTGATGGCCACCAGCACGCCAATAAATCCCAGCGACTGGTAATCCAGCGGGTTGGCGAGCATCCAGCCGATGATGATGGCCAGCGGCACGCAGACCGCATAGACGATCAGCGACCGAAAAAGTGCCGATGAGTTGATATTGTTCATTTGCTGGCAAACCGTCACGAATCGGGCCTTCCAGGCCAGATTCGTTTGACACTGTCCAATCTACGCCAACCGGCAAACCTCCGGCAATAGCAATTCCACCTGCATCGCATGATTTTTTAGCGCCGGCAATCGCGCGTCCAACGTGCCCGTCCGCGCGACCTTGCGCCCGCTAAAAATTAAATCTGCGCCAACGCGGCCACCGTGCGTTTCACCGGTGATTTTTTCAGAGCCTCGTTTGGGGAAAATTGTTTTCCCAGCCACGGCAGGGTGAAAATGTTCCCGCGCGCCAAAAATGGTTCCAATAGGATTGCATTTGAAGCGGTTGCCGCGTCCGGTTTCGCCGGCGACATTAAAACAACTCTCGCCTGGGCGCGAAGATTTTTGGGCAACGCCTCCAGCGTCAGCAAAACGTGGTTCACCGCACCCAGTTTGTTTTGGGCGACGATGATGGGCGTTGCGCGCAAGGCCAAAATTAAATCACGCGAATTAAAATTTTCGCCGAGCGGACTCAACAAGCCGCCCGCGCCTTCCACCAGTGTCACGTCGAATTTTTTCCGCGTCGCGTGGAGATGCGCGAGGACCGGCGCGAGCTTCACGGATTTTTTTTCGAGCTTCGCGGCGAGTGCTGGCGCAATGGCCGCACGGAAATGCCACGGGTTGATTTCATCGAGCGTCAGCACGCCACCGAGCGCCTGGTGCAAAGCCAGCGCGTCCGCGCGCCCGCCGGAACAAACCGGCTTGAGCGCGGCGACGCTCACTCCGCACCCGCGCAAAAATTGCGCCAGCAGCGCGGTCAAAACCGTTTTGCCGACGCCCGTGTCCGTGCCGGTGATGAAAAGGATTCGTTTCATGGCTGGGGATTACACCGCTTTAAGGCCGTGTTCGTGAGAACGCGGCTGGCTCATTTGCTGTGAACTCACGTTCACAGCCACCGCATCGGGCGGAACCGGTTCCAGCGTCATCGGCTCGTCGTGGTCGAGAAAAGTTTCGCACACGCGCCAGAAATCCGCCGTCGTCTCCACGCGGCGGATGTCGTGCAGGAATTTTTCGCCGATGCCTTCGCCGATGAAGTTCGTGAATTTCTTCATCCGCTGCACCTGCGCCGATTCGCGCACGCCGGGCGTGATTTCGTTGTCCCACAGTTCGTGGATGTAATTCAGCAAGTCGCGGCCCGTCGGCAATTTTATTTTTTCACCGCGAAGTTGCGCGCGGATTTGCTCGAACAGCCACGGGTTGCGGATCGCGCCGCGACCAATCATCAGGCCGCAAACGCCGGTTTCCGCCAGCAATTGCTGCGCCTGCGCCGCGCTGAAAACATTCCCGTTGAGCAGCACGGGACAGCTCAACTCGCGCGCCGCCTGCGCAATCAAATCGTAGCGCACGCCGGGCCGATACATTTGCGCCACGGTGCGCGCGTGGACGGTGAGCAGGTCAATCGGATGTTTCGCGAAGATTGGCAGCAGCGTGTCGAATTCGGCGGGCGACGAAAAACCCGTGCGCGTCTTCACCGTGAACGGAATCGTCACCGCGTCGCGCAACGCGCCGAGGATGGCGTCAATGCGCTGCGGTTCGCGCAGCAGCCCGCCGCCGGCGCATTTGCGATAGACGATGGGCGCGGGACAGCCGAGGTTCAGGTCAATCGCGGCGACGGGATAGTTCTGCAACTCCTTCGCCGTGCGGACGAGCGCGGGAATGTCGTTGCCGATGAGCTGCGCGACGACGGGCTTGCCGGTGGGATTTTTGGTGATGGAATCGAGAATCCATTTTTCCGGGCGCGAATCGCCGTGGACGCGAAAGTATTCCGTCCAATAGACATCCGGCCCGCCGTAGCGGTCGAGGACGCGCATGAATTGCAGCGTCGTCACGTCCTGCATCGGCGCGAGCGTGAGCACGGGCGCGACGGCGCGGAGCAGGTTTGAAAATGTTTCGGGCGGTGTCACGCGGCGGGAATTCAAGTGTTACCAAAATTTCCACCATGGTTTTGTCTTGCGAGAATTCTTCAAAAGAGCGTCCCACGAAGAAAAATCCACGGCTATTTTCACCTCACGCGTATCCATATTAAAAGTGAATTCTTCTTCTTCACCTTTGAAACCAACTTCTGCAAGGCCACTGACAATTCGCCCTTCAAATTTCAAATCTCGAATTCCATCCAAAGCAATTCTTTTGCTCGCCCAAATTTCATGGCCTGCCCCGATAATCCGAATTCGAATGCCATCCGTTACGACAAAATTTTTATTTTGGGAATCGTAAACAACATCATAGACAAATTCATTGCAAAATTTATCAACAATCTGCCGGTTTGTCGCATTTATTAAATAAGCAAAGCCTCCAGCACAAACCAAGAATTTGTCCGGTTCTTCAACCTTAGTGACACGCGATGCCGAGAAGCCTCCAGTGCCAAACTTGCCAACCCATTCATTGATGCCCTCTTTGTCGGAAAACTTCACCCACAACGTATTTCCACGGTCAGAACCAAAAAGGACTTCTTCAAAAGCACCGCTCAATGGTTTTTCGTGAACGACTTCAGCCAGTTCACACGGTTCTGGATTTTTTTGGCTCATTTTGCGGTGCCATGTTAAACGAGTTAAGCAACGAAACGCGAATAATTCTTGCCTTTGAAAATGTTCCCCCCAATTTAACGGGCTGA
>OCTA010005801.1_pt1 | contig 10636 bp, 9 predicted proteins | sample 1538991 | NCBI WGS metagenome assembly OCTA01 (sample SAMEA3539302, study PRJEB22396) | soil metagenome | biome: tundra; feature: field; material: soil | place: USA | collected 2010-05 | depth 0.15 m | reverse complement strand
TCGTCGAGAAATAATTCGGCGGGCACGTCACGTTCCGACAGGACTGCGCCGCGCTTGGCGATGGCGCCGGAGCACATCATCTGCAGAACGATCGACGCCGGGAAGGCGGTGGTGCGCATCATGGCGCTCATATCGGTTTTGGGATCGTAGTGGTCCACCATGGTGAAGCTGGCGACGCGGCCCTTGAGTTTGCCGCCGAGCAGGCCACGAACGCCGGGGGCTTTGATCGATTCGTGGGCCTCCAGGCGCATGATGCAGACGTCCGGACCCTTGCTGGCGAATTTCCCCTCGAACACTTTTGACATGAGCGCACGCGGCGAGATTTCCACGTTACCGACCCGCATCTTCTCGCTCGAAAACAAGCCCAGTTCTTTCAACTCGCAGAGCAGGTCGTAGTGTCCGGGATAGCGAAGCGTCTTCTCGAAGCACTCTCCCACTCGGCCCGCGAAGGTTTCCGGCAGCGTGGAGGTGCCGCCCGAAGTTTGAAAGGCAACCAGAGGTGCGAAGCCGTCCATGTGGAACGGTTCGGGTTCGGTGAGGGCCTCGATGGTGGTGAGTTTGCCTTTGCGGAGAATGCGCGCCGGCTCAACGTATTCGTTGATAAGGCCCTCCACCGAAAAGACTAGCTGGTAGTGGAAGGGCGGCATCGGCCGTTCTGGCAGGCCGCCCACATAGAGTTTGAGCGCATCGGCTCGGCCGTCGAGGCGATTGACCAGCTCGCCGCCGAGAATGGAAGCCATGCCTGGGGAGAGACCACAGTCGGGAGCGAGCCCGACATTCTTTTTCTCCGCCTTGTTTGCCAAGGCGAGTTCCTGCCGGACGACGGTGTTGTTGCCGCCGAGATCGGCGAAGTGGCATCCGGCGGCGATTGCGGATTGGGCCAGGCCAAGATTGAGGAAATAGGGAACGGCCGAAAGCGCGCCATCGTGGCCCTTCATCAGGCGCACGGCTTCCTTTTCCCGCGAAGCGTCGATGGCGGTAGCGCGAACCTTTTTGGCGCCGACGATGCGGTTGACGCGCGCGGCCACATCCTGGGCGCGTTTGAGATCGCTGTCGGCGAGAGTGACGGAATCCACCTGAGACTGGCACGCCATATCGTAGGCGGCTGCCGAACCCATCATGCCGGAACCGATGACGAGTAATTTCATGAATGCTCCTTACGTTGGTGAAATTTTGATTGCGGAAGACAGATCAGACTACTGGAATATGGAAGGGGAAGAAGTGATGCGGCTCACCGAAGGTGGGGGCGCGGCCTGAAAGATGATTCACAGAATCCAGGGGAGATTTCGGGTGCGCAGTTTCAAGGATTTGCGCGGGTGTGCAGGTACCTCCGTACCGTCTCTAGTACCTTAGTTACACCTCACCTCTTACCACTATCGCGATATGCCGCCAAAATACAACTGGAAGTGGTAGATCCCAATCGAATCACAATATATGGGGTTCGAGGCAAAACTCCTACCGGGACCAATTCCGAAAAAACCCCATAAAACCCAATAAAACCGTGAAATTCCGTTTGAGAGGCCCGTCGTTCCGGTTGAGATATGCTCAGCACACCAAAACTCACTCGAACGCGGTTTATATCGAGGACTTGGTTTAGGAACTTCCTCGACTGTGGGCGAGAAGAAACGTTGGGAAATTAATTCTGTGCAAGAAGAACATGCTATGGCCGACTCGCGAGAAGTAATGAACATTCGCCAGGCCTCGCAGTACCTGGGAGTGAGTCCGGACACTTTGTACAAGTACGTGAACGAGCAAAAGATTCCGGCGTTCAAGCTGGGGAATCGCTGGCGGTTCAAGAAATCGAAGCTGGACCAGTGGATGGAAGAGAAGTCGGCGGAAACCGAATCGCAGGCGCAGAAAAAGATTAAAGCAGCGATGAAGGCAGCGGGGCAGCAGTAAGAGAGTTGCCGGCGAGGCGCCGGCGCTACTGAAAATTGCCGGCGAGACGCCGGCGCTACAAAAGGCGGACACATGTTTGGATTGGGAACGAAAACGATCGTTGGTCTGGATGTGGGCTCATCGAGCATCAAGGCGGTGGAGCTCAGAAAGACGCGCACGGGAATCGAAGTGGCGCACCTCGGGCTGGAGCCGATCGCGCCCGATATTGTGGTCGATTCGATGATCGTGGATTCGGGCACGGTGTCGAGCGCGATTTCCAAGCTGTTCGCCACGACTGAGATCAAGTCGAAGGCGGTGGCGACGGCGGTGAGCGGACACTCCGTGATCGTGAAGAAGATCTCGCTGCCCTCCATGAGCGACCAGGAACTGGCGGACACGATCCAGAAGGAAGCCGCGCAGCACATTCCGTTCGACCTGGCGGATGTGAACCTGGATTACCAGATTTTGAGCGACGACGCGACCAGCCCGCAGATGGACGTTTTGCTGGTGGCCGTCAAGAAGGACAAGATTCTCAACTACACCAACGTACTCTCGATGGCGGGCAAGACTCCGGCTATTGTGGATATCGATGCGCTCGCTCTCCAGAACTGCTACGAGTACAACTACGAGCCCGCTCCCACGCAAGTGGTCGCACTGCTCAACCTGGGCGCGAGCGTGATGAACATCAACATCGTGAAGGGCACGACGCCGCTGTTCCCGCGCGACGTTTCGGTGGGCGGGCATCAGTACACCGATTCGTTACAGAAGGAACTGGACCTGAGCTTCGATGATGCGGAGTTGCTGAAACTGGGCCACAAGGTGGGCACGGTGCACGACGATGCGAAAACGCCGATCCTGCAGCAAGTGACGGAAATTATCGTGCTAGAGATTCAGAAGACCTTCGACTTCTTCCGCGCGAGCGCGGCGGGCGAGCACATCGAGAAGATTTACCTGGCCGGCGGTTCGGCCAAGGTTCCCGGCCTGGTGGAAGCGCTGCGCCAGGAGTTCTCGATGCCGGTGGAGTTGTTTAACCCATTTCAGAAGGTACTGGCTCCGGCAGATGGCGCGGCGGCGGAACTGGTAGAACAGAATGCCGGCCAGTTGGCAGTGGCTGTGGGTTTGGCTCTGAGGAGCTTTGAAAAGCTATGATCCGAATCAATCTGCTGGGTGTTCCGAAACCGAAGGGTAAGAAAAGCGCGGCCTTCTCCATGCCGAGCATGGACTTGAATGTCGGCTCGCCGCTGATTCAGGTGGCGGCGGTGCTGATCATCGCCGGTGTTCTGAACGCGGGGTACTGGTACCAGCTCGACCGCGAAAAGAAAGCGATTGCGGAGTCGATGCAGCGCGCGGAGATCAAGAACCGCGAACTGGCCGACATCAAAGCGCGCTACCTGGAGCGTCAGAGACAGGCAGACTCCTACAAGCGGCGGGTCGATGTAATCGACCAGTTGCGCAACAACCAGACGGGCCCAGTCAGCCTGCTGGCCATGATCGGCGATACGGTCAACAACACCGAGGCGGTCTGGCTGAACAGCATGCAGGACCAGGGAGCGAACGTGGCCATTGACGGCACGGCGCTGTCGAGCGATGCGGTGGCCAACCTGATTTCGAATCTGCAGCGGACCGGTTTCTTCCGCAACATCGAAATCAAGGAAAGCTATCAGGACGAGACCGTAAAGGACATGCAGGCATTCCAGTTTACGTTGACCTGCGAAAAGGCGAAGTCGTAAAGGCGGAACGACCATGACTCTTGGCGAACTCACGGGTGTGAAGCTGTTGGGAACTCTGGTGCTGGGGGCTGCGTTGGTGACCGGCGGGCTCTTTTACACGGTCTTCAAGCCGCAGCGCGAGGAAAATGCGGTTGCCCAGACCAAGCTGCAGGCCAAATTGCGCGAGAACGCGGAACTCGAAGCGTACCGGCCGAAACTGGCGGATATCGAGCGCCAGCTGGCCAGCTTGAAACAGCAGCTCGAAATCGAGCGGCGCATCGTGCCCGATGAAAAGGAAATCGACAATTTCATGCGCATGGTGAGCGGCGAGGCGCGCAAGGCGGGAGTCGAAGTCCGGCGGTATACGTCCCGTCCTTATGCCGCGAAAGAGTTCTACACCGAAGTGCCATTCGAGGTGGAGTTCGACGGACCCTATTACTCGATGCTTGGGTTCTTCGACCGGCTGACCAAAGTGGAGCGCATCGTGAACGTGACCAGCCTGGCGGTGGCCTCGACGAGAAAGCCGGGCGACGCGCATGCGAAGCACACGTACCAGTACGCGCCCAGCGAGAGCGTGGTCGCCACCTGCCTTACGACCACGTATTTCAGTCATGATCTGGATCCGGCAGGGCCGCCAAAGACAGCCGGAAGCCCGGCGAAGAAGTAGGAGGGACAGGATGAAGATGAAGCCGACGAAGACAATTTTGATTTGCGCGCTGGCCTCGGGGCTGGCTGCGGCGCAGAGTCCCAGCGTGATCCAGAACACGCGGACGACGATGAATGCGGTGCATGACAATTCGGCCGCTGCCTCGAATGCGGCGCTCGGAGTCCAGGAAAAGGCGCCATCGGCGGCAAGCGCGACGCACGCCCCCTCGAAGTCGGTTGGAACGCCGGTTCCAGTGAAGCCCTCTTTGGTGAACACCCACAAGACCTCCGCAACCAAGGCAAGCGCTGGGAAGCCAGTGCGGGGAGCCGTGGCTGAGAAGAGCGCGCACTCCAAGGCCGCAACGGCGGGTGCGAAAAAGAAGACGCCCGCAGACGCAACGGTGGCGGCCAACAGCGCTTCCGGGAGCGGAGCCGGGGACAAGGCTGCGGAGGATGAGCAGGCCGCGCCCGACAAGAAGTGGAGCGGCAAGCGAGATCCCTTTATCAGCCCGGTGGTAAGCCGTGCCAACGGCCCCTCGAGCTGCAGCACGGGCAAGAAGTGTCTGGAGATCGGGACCATCAACCTGCGCGGCATTGTGCACGCAGAAAGCGGCTTCATTGCGGTGGTGAGCAACAGTTTGAACAAAGCGTATTTCCTGCGGGAGAACGATCCGGTGTTCAACGGGTACGTGGTGAAGATCACCGGCGACTCGGTCGTCTTCCAGGAAACGCTGCAGGACCGGATGGGCAAGACGTTTACACGGGAAGTGGTCAAGAAAATCACGATTCCGGCTGTATAGAAGTTGTAAGAAACGACTTTGAAGAGACACATGGAGCCGAACGGCCTCACATGGGGAGATAGGGAAATGCGAAAGCAAGTGCTGGGTCTCATTGTTCCGCTGCTGGCGTTTGTGCTGATCGCAGCCGCGGCTGACACGACGGGTAAGGGGGGTGCGGCGAGCGCGCAGTTACAGCGGCTCGAGGTTGCCCACGGTCAGGACGGACTACGCGTCGAGTTCAGAGCAAAAGGCACACTTGTGCCTAAAATGACGACGCTCGATTCTCCTGCGCGGATCGTCGTCGACTTTCCCAACACGGTGATGGCCACGGCACAGAGCTCCATCGTGGTCGACAAGGACGGCGTGAAGGATGTCCGCATCGGCATGGATCGCGAGGGCAATACCCGCGTGGTCGTGGACCTCATGGACAGCCGCCAGCACGAACTGGTGGCGGGCGCCGATGGCGGCTTCACGTTGAAGATCCAAGGCAGGCTGGCGCATGGCGCCACGTCCGCCGAGGTAAAGCCAGTGGCCACGAGCGCTGCGCCGAAGTTGATGATGGCGTCGGCTCCGGCAGCCTCCACACCGGCAGCTTCAATACCAACGACAAGCGTGCCTGCTTCGGCTCCTGCCGTGGCGAGCACCGATAAGCCGGCGGACTTTGCCTTCGTCGAGCCGAAGTATTCGGCCAAGCCGGCCAATGAACCGGCGGCGAAGGCTGAAGAAGCCGCGAGCCGCTTCGCCGACAAGACGGCGGCGGAACTGGTTGCGACCAATGCCAATGCCACCATGCAAGGCAACGGCCAGGCAATTCAGCCAGCCGTGAATCTGGCTGCCGAGCAAAAGGCCGAAATGCAACAAAAGCCGGCGTCAAGCGGCACGAAGTACACCGGCGAACCAATCTCGGTCAACCTTAAGGATGTAGACCTGAAAGATTTCTTCCGGCTGATTCACGAGATCAGCGGACTGAATGTCGTGCTCGATCCAAACGTTCATGGCACCCTGACGATCGTGCTCGATGACGTGCCGTGGGATCAGGCACTCGACATCGTGCTCAAGAACAACGACCTGTCGCGGCAACTGGACGGCAACGTCCTGCGCATCGCCACGATAGACACGCTGAAGAGGGAAGCGGAGAATCGGCGTGGCCAGATCGATGCCGAGGCGTTAGCGGTCGATAAGGTGACCATCACTCGCTTCCTCAGCTACGCCCACTCCAAGGACGTGCTGCCGACGATCAAGAAGTTCCTCAGCCAGCGCGGAGACGTGGTTGCCGATGAGCGCACCAATGCGCTGATCGTCTCCGACATTCCCGCGGTTCTGCCGCAGATCGACCGCATTATTCAGCAGATGGATCGCAAGACCCAGGAAGTTGAAATTGAAGCGCGCGTGGTGTCTGCAACCCGCAGTTTCGCCCGCGATATTGGTACGCAGCTTGGCTTTGGCTGGGGCAACGGGACGACGGCTGTGGGCGGCATACCGGGCGCCAACGGCCCGGGCTATTCTCCAAACGTCGTCACCAGCGGAGCTCCGAATCCTCTGTACCAGATTCTGGGCACGCCCGGAACCGGAACGCAGATTCCGCTGTTTTCAAACCTCGGCGTACCCGGTCCGACCAGCGGCTTCAGCTTCGTGAACGCCAGCAACAACATGCGGATCGACCTCATACTGTCGATGGCCGAATCGCGCGGTCTGCTCAAGATTCTCTCCCGCCCGCGGGTGGTGACGCAGAACAACATCCAGGCGGTAGTGAAGCAGGGCGTGCGCGTGCCGGTCGTGACGGCGGCCCAGTTGGGCGGTCCTCCGACCGTTACCTACGTGGATGCTTTCCTGCGGCTGACGGTGACTCCGCAGATCACTTCGGAAGGAACGATCTTCCTGAACGTGGATGTGGAAAACACGCTGCCCGACTTCTCGCAACAGGTACAGAACAACCCAACTCTGATTACGCAGCAGGCGACCACGCAGGTCCTGGTGACGGACGGCGGAACAGTCGTCATCGGCGGCGTGATTCAGACCAACAACTCGCTGGCGATCTCGCAGGTGCCTTTGCTCGGAGACATCCCGTATCTTGGCAACCTGTTCAAGCATCGCACGGTGCAGACTTCAACCCAGGAGCTGATTTTCTTCATCACTCCGCGCATTGTTCAAACATAGAAAGTTCAGACAGTTTTAGCAAAGCAACAGCCGCCGGAGCTTCTCGGAGAACCTGCCGAGAGCACGGCGGTTTCGCTTTTGGAGGGACGGGCGCCTCGCCCGTCCTCCACTGCAGCAGGCCTCTGCTAAACTCCTGCCCATGGGCCTGATAGCCATGGATCACACCGGACGTTTGCGCCGGCTGCAGGTTTCAATCGCGGACAGCAAGCTCGACTACCTCCTGATTACGCACCTTCCCAACGTTCGCTACCTGAGCGGGTTTACGGGCAGCGCGGCGGCAATGCTGGTCAGCGGCGGGAGCGCGACGCTATTCACCGATGGCCGCTACATTGCCCAGGCGAAGGAAGAAGTCAAGAGCGCGAGTATCGTGATCGCGAGTAAGTCTCCACCGGTGGCGGCCGCCGAGTGGCTGGCGGCACAGCGAAGAAGGGCAGGATCGTTATTGCTGGGCATCGAGCCGGAATCGCTGAGTGCTGGCACGCGCGACCGGTTGGCAACGACCCTCCGAGGCAGGGTGCGAGTGCGTTCCGCGCCTCCGCTGGCTGAACGTGCCCGCATGGTGAAGGATGCGCAAGAGATTCGGCTCATCCGCAAAGCGGTCGAACTCGGGGCGAGCCTGTTTCGAATTGCGTGCGAGAAAATCCGGCCGGGCGTGAGCGAGGTGGAGGTTGCCGCCGCCATGGAATACGAGGCCCGTTGCAAGGGAGCCGAGGGGATGTCATTTCCGACGATCCTTGCCGCTGGCAAGCGCTCGGCGGTCGTGCATGGCCGAGCGTCGGCGGCGCGCATACCGGGACGCGGGTTCGTGGTCTGCGATTTTGGTGTTATACTCGCGGGTTATTGCTCCGATCGCACGCGCACTGTGCACGTGGGGAAGCCTTCCAGAGCGGCTCGGCAGTTGTATGGGGCGGTACTGGAAGCGCAGCAAGCCGCCATTGCTGCGGTTCGGCCGGGTGTAACGGCGGCCGAGGTCGATGAGGCTGCGCGAGGTGTGCTGCGCAAGTGGAAATTGGCGCAGTACTTCACGCATTCGACCGGGCATGGATTAGGCTTGGAGATCCATGAGTCGCCACGGTTAGCGGCGGGGCAAGCCCAGAAGCTGGAGCCCGGTATGGTGGTGACGATCGAGCCCGGCGCGTATATTTCCGGGAAGTGGGGTCTGCGGATCGAAGACGTCGTGGTTGTGACCCCTTCGGGCTGCGAAGTGTTGTCGCCGACAGACAAAGATTTGATTGTTATTTAGAGTGTGATTGTCAGTAGAGACGCGGCTTGCCGCGTTTTCTGCCGCAGAGTGAGACGAGGCAAGCCCCGTCTCTACATAGAATCCAGAAGCGGAACCCGCCTTATCCATGAATCAAAAAGAGCTGAAAGAACTGATTGAATTTTTGATTGAAAAGGACATCGCCGAATTTGAGCTGGAGCGGGGCGATGTCAAGGTGAAGGTCAAGCGCGGCACTGCGGCGGTGGCATTTCCTGAATCGCGCTACGCGCCCGTCCACCTCCCACCCGGCCCGGCTCTTGTTTCTGCGCCCGTTCCCCACCACGTGGATCTCGCCGCTGCGGCCGCTGTGCCCGAGCCTGAGGAGACTCTTCATATTGTGCGGTCTCCGATCGTGGGCACGTTTTATGAAGCGCCGTCCCCCGGGTCTCCTCCGTTCGTCAAGGTTGGCGACACGCTGGAAGTCGGCCAGGTGCTGTGCATTGTAGAAGCGATGAAGCTGATGAACGAGATTGAATGCGACGCGGCCGGAGAATTGGTCAAGAAACTCGTCACGAATGGCCAGCCCATCGAGTACGGTCAGGAATTGTTCGCGGTCCGGCCAAAATGAGCCACGAGTTACGGGCCACGAGCCTCGAGCAACCCAGAGGGTACAAGCCCGTGTCTCGCGGCTCGGAGCTTAAAGCTTGCATCTGATCCGACCACTGATGACCCGATACCGATCGAACCAGACATGTTCAAAAAGATTCTTGTAGCCAATCGCGGCGAGATCGCGCTGCGCGTCATCTGCGCATGCAAGGAGCTTGGGATCCGCGCGGTGGCGATCTACAGCGAGGCGGACCGGCACTCGCTGCACGTGCGCTTTGCGGATGAAGCGATCTGCATCGGCCCTCCGCAACTGGCCCTAAGCTATCTGAATATTCCCGCGGTAATCAGCGCCGCCGAGATCGCCAACGTCGACGCCATTCATCCCGGCTACGGACTGCTTTCCGAGAACGCGAACTTCGCGGAGGTCTGCGAGGCGTGTCACATCAAGTTCATCGGACCGCCGCCGGACGTGATCCGGCTGATGGGCGAAAAGGAAAAGGCGCGCGCGGCCATGAAGCAGCATGGCGTCCCCATCCTTCCTGGCTCCGATGGGGTGATCGCCTCGGCTGAGGAAGCGCGCGAGTGGGCGCAGCAAGTCGGGTTTCCCGTCATCATCAAGGCTTCGGCAGGCGGCGGCGGGCGCGGCATGCGCATTGTGCGCAACGAGGACGATCTGCCCGCGCTCTACCGGCAGGCGCATTCGGAGGCCTCGGCAGCGTTTGGTAATGGCGATCTCTACATGGAGAAGTATGTCGAGAACCCGCGCCACATTGAGTTCCAGGTGCTGGGCGACGAACATGGCAACGTCGTCAGCCTGGGAGAGCGCGAGTGTTCGATCCAGCGGCGGCATCAGAAGCTGCTGGAGGAATCGCCCTCGGTGATGGTGACGCCTAAGCTGCGCCAGGAAATCGGCGGGATCCTGAGCAAAACGCTGAGCGCGGTCGGCTATCACAATGCCGGGACCGTCGAATTTCTGATGGGCCAGGACGGGCAGCTCCACTTCATCGAGATGAACACGCGCATCCAGGTCGAGCATCCGGTCACGGAAATGGTCACCGACGTAGACCTGGTGAAGAGTCAAATCATGATTGCCGCCGGCGCGAAGATGGCCGACGTTTTGCAGGGACCGATTGTGCATCGCGGCCACGCAATTGAATGCCGCATCAATGCCGAGCATCCGGAGAAGTTCACGCCCTCGGCGGGCAAGATTACGACGTTTCATGCGCCGGGCGGAACGGGAGTTCGTATCGACACGGCGGCCTATGCCGAGGGGACGATACCTCCTTATTATGATTCGTTGATTGCCAAGCTGGTAGTTCGAGGCAAGGATCGCAACGAAGCCATCTCGCGGATGGGGCGCGCGTTGGAGATGTTTATCGTGGAGGGAATTTACACGACAATTCCGCTGCACCGTCGGATTCTGGCGGACCCGGAATTTCGGGCAGGGAAGATCGACACGGGATTTATCGAGAGGTTTCTGGCGAAGAAGGGATAGGTTGTTGGTGCAATGGCGATGTTACGCCAACCACCGAATAGTTTCCGAGTTGCCGGCAATACGTCAGAACCGACCGGCGATTTAGCCTCCATTTGTCGGGGTGACTTTTAGGCGCCCGATTCCTGAAACGTACCCGAATGGTGAATGGTTCACAGGTCTTGGGTGT
>OCTA010005800.1_pt1 | contig 10637 bp, 5 predicted proteins | sample 1538991 | NCBI WGS metagenome assembly OCTA01 (sample SAMEA3539302, study PRJEB22396) | soil metagenome | biome: tundra; feature: field; material: soil | place: USA | collected 2010-05 | depth 0.15 m | reverse complement strand
GGAAATAAAGTTCTTATGGCGTGAGTGTCGGAACGCGCTGAGGCATGGAACGGTTCGCACAGGCTGCGGGAAAAATGGTTGCGCGCGGAAAAGAAACCGCAGATTCCTCAGGGCTGCAGCCTGTCGTAGCCGCCTCTAATCCGCGAAAGCCGGGACTTCTTCCTTCCTGGCTTTTGTGCGCTTTCCGGGAAGATGGCGTACCACCCAATCCTTGAAGTAGTCCATGTAGAGATAGACGACGGGTGTCGTGTACAAGGTCAGCGCCTGACTGACGATCAGCCCGCCGACGATGGCGATGCCGAGCGGGCGGCGGATCTCAGAGCCAACTCCTCTGCCAAACGCCAGCGGGACCGCGCCCAGCATGGCTGCGGCTGTGGTCATCATGATGGGACGGAAGCGGACCAGGGCCGCTTCGTGGATCGCTTCCTCCGCGGTCTTGCCGCTGCGCTCCACCTCCAACGCAAAATCAATCATCATGATGGCGTTCTTCTTCACGATGCCAATGAGCAGGATGATGCCAATCAGGGCGATCACATCGAGTTGCATGTGGAAGAGCAACAACGCCAGCAGCGCGCCCGTCCCCGCCGAAGGCAGCGTGGAAAGAATCGTAATGGGATGGATGTAGCTCTCGTAAAGCATCCCGAGCACGATGTAAACGGCAAGCAGGGCCGCCAGAATCAAGATGGGTTCCGACGACAGCGAATCCTGGAAGGCGGCGGCCGTTCCCTGGAAGCTGCCGTGAATGGTCGCCGGTATGCGCATCTGCAATTCTGCGTCGGAGATGGCCCGAGTGGCGGTCCCTAAATCTCCGCCCGGCGCCAGGTTGAAGGAGATGGTCACCGCCGGAAATTGTCCCTGATGGTTGACCGCGAGCGAAGTGGTCGCCTGCCCAAAGTGAGCAAAAGACGACAGCGGCACCTGTGCGCCCTGGCTGGTGATGACGTACACGCTTTGCAAGGCATCCGGAGTGAGTTGGTAGCGAGGATCGACTTCCAGCACAACGTGGTACTGGTTCAAGGTCCGGTAGATGGTGGAAATCTGCCGCTGTCCGAAGGCGTCATAGAGAACGTTGTCAATCTGCGATGGTGTGATCCCCAAACGTGAAGCGGTGTCGCGATCGATGATGACGTTTTCCTCCAGCCCGCTGACCTGCTGATCGCTGTTCACGTCCTTGAGCTGGGGAATCTTGCGGAGTGTCTGCAAAAGCTTGGGCGCCCATGCATATAGTTCGGTCAGGTTCTCGCCAGATAGCGTGTACTGGAACTGGGCGTTGGACTGGCGTCCGCCGATCTGCAAGTCCTGCACTCCCTGGAAGAACAGCGTCGCGCCGGGAACATGCGCCAGTTTGGGGCGAAGGCGGGCGATCACCTGGTCCACGCTGATCTTGCGTTGGGCCAGCGGCTTGAGGGTGACGAACATGCGTCCCTGGTTCTGGGCGGCGTTGCCGCCGACGAAAGCCAGAACGTTCTCGACCGCCGGATCTTGCTTCACAATGCGGATGAACTGATTGGTCTTGTCCCGCATGTCCTGGAACGACACGTCCTGGTCGCCCATGATGGTACCGGTCATGCGCCCGGTATCCTGCTGCGGGAAAAATCCCTTGGGAACGATGAAATAAAGCCATACATTCAGCACAACCATGAGGATGGCGACGGCGAAGGTAAATCGCTTGTGGCGCAGCACCCAGCCCACGGACGTCTTGTAGGTGCGGTTCATCCACAGCCAACCGCGCTCGCTCATGCGGTATAGGGCACCGTGACCACCGGGATCGTGGGCCTTCAGGAAGCGGGCGCACAGCATTGGTGTGGTGGTAAGAGAGACCACTAGCGATACCGCGATGGCCGCGCTCAGGGTCACGGCGAATTCGCGGAAGAGCCGTCCGACGATGCCGCCCATCAGCAGAATAGGAATGAACACGGCGATCAGCGACGTGCTCATCGAGATCACCGTGAAGCCGATCTCGCGGGCACCCAGCAGGGCAGCCTGGTAGGGCTTCATCCCCGCCTCGACGTGGCGCATCACGTTTTCCAGCACCACGATGGCATCGTCCACCACGAAGCCGGTGGAGATGGTGAGCGCCATCAGCGAGAGATTGTTCAGGGAAAACCCGCACAGGTACATGATTGCGAAGGTGCCCACGATGGCCAGCGGCACGGCCACGCTGGGAATCATGGTGGCGCGCACCTCACGCAGAAACAGGAACACCACCAGGGTCACCAGGATGACGGAAATAATCAGGGTGCGCTCAACATCGGCCACCGAGGCCCGCACGGTGGTGGTGCGGTCGAGGCCAACCACCAGGTTGATACTGGCCGGCAGAGACGCCTTCAGAAAGGGCAATGCCGCCTGGATGCGGTCGGCAAGGGCGATCATGTTCGCGCCCGGCTGGCGGAAGATGACGACCAGTACGCTGGGTTTACCGTTAAAGCTGCCCGCGTTGTTGATGTTGGAGTAGGAGTCCTGCACATCGGCGACGTCACTCAACCTCACCGCGGCCCCGTGTCTGTAAGCGACGACAATGGGTCTGTAATCGGCCGCCTTCTTGAGCTGATCGTTGGCCCTGACCATCCAGGTCTTGTTGCCGTCGTCCAGAGAACCTTTGGCGATATTGACGTTCTGCGCCGCCACCGCAGACCGCACCGCGTCCAAGCCGATATTGAGCTTGTTCAGAAGATTGGGATTCGCTTCGATGCGGACTGCCGGCTGTGATGAGCCCCATACAAATACCTGGCCTACTCCCTCGACCTGCGCCAGCTTCTGGCCCATGATTGAGTCGGCCACGTCGTACATCTGGTCCTGCGTCATGGCGTCGGACGTTAATACCAGCATCATGACGGGTGCGTCGGCGGGATTGATCTTGCGGTAGGTCGGGTTGCTGGGCAGATCGGCGGGCAGGTATCCGCGGGCCGCGTTGATGGCAGCCTGCACATCGCGCGCCGCCGCATCAATGTTGCGGTCCAGGTCGAATTGCATGGTGACGCCGGTGGAACCAAGCTGGCTCGACGAGGTCATCTGGTTGATGCCGGCGATGCGGCCGAACTGCCGCTCCAGCGGAGTTGCCACCGAGGATGCCATGGTCTCGGGACTGGCGCCCGGCAGCCCGGCCCCGACAGAAATGACGGGAAAATCGATCTGCGGCAGCGGTGCCACGGGAAGCTGCAGGTAGGCCAGGGCGCCGGCAAGCAGCAGAGCGGCGGTCAGCAGCGTGGTCGCAACAGGGCGCTCGATAGCTGGGGCGGAGATGTTCATCCCTAATCTCCGATGGCCTCCGCAGGTTTAGGCGCGCGCACATGGCGCAGCGCTGCGCCGAGCCGGTCGAACCACAGATAGACAACCGGGGTGGTGTACAGGGTCAGTAACTGGCTTACCAAAAGGCCGCCGATGATGGTCACGCCCAACGGTCGGCGCAGCTCGGAGCCGGTCCCGGAGCCCAGCGCCAGCGGCACGGCGCCAAATAGGGCGGCGAAAGTCGTCATCATGATGGGACGGAAGCGCAACAAACATGCCTCGTAAATGGCGTCCACCGGCTTCTTGCCTTCTTTGCGCTCCGCTTCCAGAGCGAAGTCGATCATCATGATGGCGTTCTTCTTCACGATGCCGATCAGCAGGATGATGCCGATCAAAGCCATCACGCCCAGGTCCATGTGGAAGAGAAACAGCGCAAGAATGGCGCCGACACCGGCTGAGGGCAGCGTGGAAAGAATCGTGATGGGATGGATGTAGCTTTCGTACAGAACTCCCAGCACGATGTACACCGTGACAATGGCTGCCAGAATCAGCCAGCCTTCATTGGCCAGCGAAGCCTGAAAGGCCCGCGCCGTGCCTTGGAAGGCCACCTGGATACTTGGCGGCAATTTAATTTCAGCGGCCGCCCCGTCAATCGCCTTCACCGCCTCACCCAGTGATGCCCCGGTGCCGAGATTGAAAGAGATCGTGACCGCTGGGAACTGCCCCTGGTGATTGATGGTCAACGGTCCGGTGGTGGTTTCGAAGTGCGCAATGGCACTCAACGGCACCTGCAGCGCGCTGGCGCCCAAAACGCCCGTGCTTGGGCTATTCGCAACTGGAGCGTTTCCGCCTTGCGCGGCGGGGCTTTGTCCGCCACCGGCGGGCACATAGATATCTTTCAGCGAATCGGGACCTGCCCGGAAGCTGGGATCGACTTCGAGCACCACGTGGTACTGATTCAACTGGGTGAACATGATCGACACCAGGCGCTGGCCGAAGGCGTCATACAACGTGTTGTCGATGGCGCTGGTGGTTACGCCCAAGCGCGATGCGGTGGCGCGATCGATCACCAGATTGGCTTGCGCGGCCAGGTCCTGCTGGTCGGTGGCGATGTCGCGCAGCTCCGGCAGCGTCTTCAGCTTGGCCAGCAGCTTCGTTGTCCACGATGCCAACTCGTTGGGATCGGCATCCTCCAGGCTGAACTGATATTGGGTGCGGCTGACGCGGTCTTCCACCGTCAAGTCCTGCACCGGTTGCATGTACAGCGTGATGCCTTCGACTCCCGCCACCTCTTGCTGCAACCGCTTCATGATGGCGGTGATGTCATCGTTGCGTTCATCGCGCGACTTGAGATTGATCTGCAGCCGGCCGCTGTTGGGCGTGGTGTTGGTGCCATCCACTCCGATAAACGAGGAGAGGCTTTCGACGTCCTTGTCCTTCAAGATCGCCGTCGCCAATTCGCGCTGCCGTTCCGACATGGCGGAAAAGGAAATGCTCTCCGGCGCGTCGGTAATGCCCACGATCACACCCGTGTCCTGCACCGGGAAAAAGCCCTTGGGCACCACGATGTACATCCAAATCGTGGCCACCAGGGTTCCGATGGTGATCAGCAAAGTCACGGTTTGATGCTTCAGGACGAACTTTACGGTGCGGCCATAGAACGCGATGGTGTTGTTGAAGGCACGCTCTGACCATTCGTACACGCGCCCGTGCTTGGCCTGGTCCTTCTGGCGCAGCAGCAGCGAGCACATCATCGGGGTCAGGGTCAGCGAAATGATCGCCGAGAAAAGAATGGTCACGCTCAGCGTCACCGCGAACTCGCGGAACAGCCGGCCCACGATGTCGCCCATGAAGAGCAGCGGAATGAGCACGGCGATCAGCGAGACGGTCAACGACACAATCGTGAACCCGATCTGGGCCGAACCTTGCAGCGCCGCTTCCAGCGGAGTGTGGCCTTCCTCGATATAGCGCTCGATGTTCTCGATCATCACAATGGCGTCGTCCACCACGAAGCCGGTGGAAATGGTCAAGGCCATCAACGAAAGGTTGTCGAGGGAATAGCCCAGCAGGTACATCACACCAAAGGTGCCCACCAGCGAAAGCGGCAAGGCGATACTGGGGATGATGGTCGCCGACAAAGTACGCAGGAATACGAAGATGACCAACACCACCAGCACGATGGTGAGCATCATTTCGTACTGCACATCTTTGACGCTGGCGCGGATGGTGTTGGTGCGGTCCGTCAGGACCGTGACCTTCACCGAGGCCGGCAAGTTCGATTGCAACTGTTTCAGCCGCAGCTTGATGCTATCGACCACCTTGATGATGTTGGCGCCCGGTTGCCGCTGAATGTTCAGGATGACCGCCGGCGTGTTGTTCATCCATGCCGCCTGGTTCACATTCTCCGGCCCCGTGATCACCTTGGCGACGTCGGACATGCGCACCGGATTGCCGTTCTTGTAGGCGACGATGGTGTCGGCGTAACCCTGCGGACTCAGCAACTGGTCGTTGGCGCCGATGGTGAAGGCCTGCCGGTTGTCTTGCAGTTGTCCCTTCGCCTGATCGACGTTCACCTGGGCGATCACGGTCCTGAGTTGCTCCAGGCTCATACCGTACGAAGCCAGTGCGGTTGGGTTTGCCATGATGCGAACGGCAGGCTTTTGCCCGCCGCTGATGCTTACCAGGCCGACGCCAGGCAACTGAGAAATCTTTTGCGCGAAGGTCGTGTCCGCCAGATCTTCCACCTGCGGAAGCGGCATGCTGTCGGACGTCATCGCCAGGGTCAGGATGGGCGCGTCGGCCGGATTCACTTTGCTGTAAATCGGCGGAGTCGGCAGATCGGCGGGCAGGTAGGTCTGCGCAGAATTGATGGCCGCCTGCACCTCCTGCTCGGCGACATCAATGTTCTCTTCCAGAGTGAATTGCAAGGTGACGACCGAAGCTCCGAACGAACTGCTCGAAGTCATCTGGCTGAGACCGGGAAGTTCACCGAACTGGCGCTCCAGCGGCGCCGTGATCGAAGACGCGGTCACATCGGGGCTGGCGCCCGGGTAAAAGGTCACGACCTGAATGGTCGGATAGTCCACCTGCGGCAGGGCGGAGATGGGTAGTTGCCGGTAGGCGACGATGCCCACCAGCAACAGCCCCGTCATCAGCAGCGAGGTAGCGATGGGCCGAAGAATAAATGGCCGCGAAATACTCATGTTTGCGATCCGATGTTGCCGCTGCTCTGATTCTGACGGGCGGGTGATTGCGGAGCCACGCGGCTTCCCACTTGCAGCTTCTCTTGCCCATCGGTCACAATTTTGTCGCCGGCTTGCAGGCCCGATGTGACTACCGCCGTGCTCCCCTGGGTGAGAGCGACCTGCAGCGGCTTCATCTGCACAGTATTGTTGGCGTCCACCACGTAGGCGAACGTGCCGTCGGGACCGCGTTGCAGGGCAGCCGCGGGCGCCGTGATGGCGTTTTTGCGGGTCTCCAGCAGCAGATGAGCATTGACGAATTGATTGGGCCAAAGATTGTTGTCGGGATTGTCGAAGACCGCCTTCAACTTAACCGTACCCGTCGTCGCGTCGATCTGGTTGTCGATGGTCAGCAGTTTTCCGGAGGACAGCTTGGTCTTGTCGTCGCTGCTATAGGCGTCCACGTCTAATGAGCCCTGGCGCATGTGATCGCGGACTTGTTGCAACTGGTCTTGGGGAATCGTGAATATCACGGCGATGGGATGAAGCTGCGTGATCACAAGCAATGCTGTTCCACCCGCTCCCGTGACGTAATTTCCGGGATCGACCTGGCGCAGCCCGACTCGTCCGTCAATGGGAGACTTGATGTAGCAATAGGTTAGGTTCAGTTCGGCATTCTTGATGGCGGCTTTGTCGGAGGCGATGGTGCCTTCGAAGGTCCCGAACGACGCCTGTAGGGTGTCCAAGTCCTGCTTGGCGATGACACCTTGTTCGTAGAGGACCTTGTTGCGCTCATATTGCGCTTTGGCGTTGTTCAACTGGGCTTCGTCTTTCTGCAAGTTGGCCTGCGACTGCGCCAAAGCCACCTCATAGGGACGCGGATCAATGACGAGCAGTGTCTCGCCTTTCTTCACGTCCTGGCCCTCGCGAAAGTTCACCTGCATGATCTGTCCGTCAATGCGGGTCTTCAGCGAAACCGTGTAGAAGGCTTCGACCGAACCCAATCCGTTGAGATAGACATTAAAATCGCCCTGTTTGACGGTGGCAACCCCAACCGGAATGGCCGGCGGCGGGCTAACGGCTTTCGCGCTTTTCGCCTGCTGTGAACTGCAACCGGCAAGCGCCGCGCAAATCGCCAGTATCAGGCCCAGTCCCCAGAATGCCCGTGTCTTCACTAACTCCTCCTGAATTACGCGGACCCATCCTTACACAGATGCAATCCCGCTCGCTCTTATCCCATACAGGCAACCCGCCCCGTACATTGCAGTACTATTAACTCATACTATTAGACCGGATGGGAGTAAGGGGAGCCGTTAAGACAGGGTGAAGGAAAGTTAAGTTTTGTGAAGGACACAAATACATCGCGAAACAATTCTTCACCGCACGCGCCCGCGGGGAAGGGCAGAATGAATCCGGTGAATCGTCTGCTCATCATCGATGACGACCACGGGCTGGTAAATCTGCTGAAGCGCTTTTTGGAAGGCGAGGGCTTTCACGTGGATGCAGCCTACGATCAAGCCTCGGGATTGAGCGCCGCTTTATCCAACGATCATGAGTTGATCATCCTCGACGTGATGCTGCCGGGCGGGACAGGATTTGAGTTGCTCAAGGCGCTGCGCCTGCAGTCCTCGGTCCCGGTGCTTCTGTTGACAGCCCGGGGAGAAGCTGTCGACCGAATTCTGGGCCTTGAAATCGGCGCCGATGACTACCTGGCCAAGCCTTTCGATCCGCGGGAACTGGTGGCCAGGATCCGCGCCATCTTTCGCAGGACGCGCGAAACGGCGCCAGCTTCGACCGCTCGCAACGATCACGACGAAGTCCTCAGAGTCGGTGAAATCAGCATGTCGCTGGGAACCCGCACCGTTACCTGTTCGAATGCGCCGGTCGATCTCACCTCGGTGGAGTTCAACGTTCTGGAATTGCTGCTGCGCAACGCCGGCAACGTCGTCACCCGAGAGCAAATCGCCGAAGTAGCGCTGGGGCGCCCTTTGAACATATTCGACCGCAGCGTCGATGTTCACGTCAGCCGGCTCCGCAAGAAGCTGGGCGCCTGCCCGGGTACCGATGAGTTGATCCGGCCGATTCGCGGAACCGGCTATTTCCTGGCGGCCAAGACACCCGAGAAGAGCCGGATATGAACCGGCGCCTGTTCTGGAAAATCTTCCTGCCCTTCTGGCTTGCCCAAGCGGTATTGCTGGGAGCGCTGTATCTCCGCATTCAACATCGTATTTCTTCCGAGCATCCCTGGTGGATCCAGCCCGAACGCCGCGAAATGCCGGTTTTGGCCGATTACGCAGCGAAGGTGTACGAGGAGCAGGGCCAGACCGGACTGTCACAATTACTCGATAGTCTGTCGTTGCAGAAGCGCTCGAAGTACTGGTTGGTGGATGCCAACGGTCATGAGCTTTCGGGACAGCCGATTCCCGAACACGTTCTTCGCGACGCCTCCGCCGCGGAGAAATCGGAAGGCCTTCACCATTCCTTTGAAGCCAACGTCCTGGCAGCTTCGACCGCCACGACTCAGGGACACTACGTTTTAATTGCTGAGCTTGTCCCCCCAAAACTCTCGGAACGTGTCCCTGGAGACATCCTGTGGACCTTAAAGCTCGGCACCATCCTGTCGGCCCTCATTTGTTTCCTGATCGCGCATTACTTGAGCAAGCCCATCGAACGCCTGCGCGACGCGACCCACGAACTGGCACGCGGGAACCTCGATATCCGGGCGGGAGACAATCTGGGCAACCGCCGCGACGAAATTGCTGACCTGGTGCGCGATTTCGACACCATGGCGGGCGAGTTGCGCACCCTGATCCAAAGTGAACGAAACCTGCTCAGCGGGGTCTCGCACGAACTGCGGTCACCCATTGCCCGCATCCGGCTGGCTTTGACTCTGGCACGCGATGCTGATGACGTGGAGCGCTCGGAGATGCTCGATCGCATCGAGCAGGACACCATCCAACTGGATTCTATGCTGGAGCAGATTCTCACCGTGGCCCGGCTGGAAAGTGGACAGCACAAGCCTCGATTCGAACGTCTGTCGCTGAACGACATCGTTGACGACGTGCTCCACGATGCCAATTTTGAAGCCGCAGCAACCGATGCGACCATAGCGTTCCAGGGTGAGAGTGACATCCAGGTGAATGGCGATGCTGGACTGTTACGCAGCGCGGTCGAAAATCTCGTGCGCAATGCGATCTTTTATTCCGGCCGCGGCGGCAAGGTCGAGGTTCGATTGAGCCAGGAAGATGGTGCAGCGCTTATTTCCGTCCGGGACAATGGTCCCGGAGTTCCTGAAAATGCCCTTTCCCTGATGTTCAAGCCGTTTTATCGGGTGGACGATTCGCGCGGAACCACTACGGGTGGAATGGGACTGGGTCTGGCCATCGTGCGCAATGCGGTGCTCGCGCACGGCGGGAATGTCTCGGCGAAAAACGTAGCCCCTCATGGGCTCGAGGTGGAACTGCGCGTGCCGATCCTGTCGCCTTCACAATCCACCCACAGCGATACCTTCCGCCCACGGCAAGGCTTGCGGCAACCCGTGCGGCCTTAGGGTCCCAAGGTAAGTCGTACTGCAATTCTGAGCATCGGAGTCCCCCTTGAGCGTGGTCTTACCGTGCCAAAGGCATGAGTCTAGCGCATGGGCTTCACGCGAAGCTACCAAGCGCGCCGCCGGCCCGGTGGCGGGTGGACACACTGAAGGACCTCAAAGCGAATCAGTTGATCGCGGTGAAAGGGGGCAAGGGCATTTTGAAAACGCCAACGTTGCGTCAGCGAAGACGGTGAAAAGCGGCAGCTAAGGTCTTCCTTGTGCTTATCGGCTAATGAGTTACGTTATGGACCTTGTGGCTTCTAGAAAGACCGCAAATGCAACAAGTACGAAAGCCAGCGGTCGGCTTGAACGAATGTGGATTGTCTGACCCACGCCGAGACGGTTGCTCTCGCGCTACCTTTGCCTCTTCAATGTTGAGACTCTGCACTCTACAGCCTTCCTTTCTTTTCTAGCGACCCTCATGTCAGTAATGGGCTTCTCGATCTTCACCTTTCGCCCAAACGGGAAAGTGCGCCCCATAGCAAAGTGAAAGATACCTACGCAGTTTTTTTCGAGGGCAGGGAGGGAGATTCTATCCTCGAAGTCCTCTCAAAAACTTGCAAACTGCATTTGACGGTTTTCGACGTAAGTGTGCGTGATAAACATGCAGAATGCAATTGCCTAGACGTGTCAAAATA
>OCTA010005799.1_pt1 | contig 10638 bp, 7 predicted proteins | sample 1538991 | NCBI WGS metagenome assembly OCTA01 (sample SAMEA3539302, study PRJEB22396) | soil metagenome | biome: tundra; feature: field; material: soil | place: USA | collected 2010-05 | depth 0.15 m | reverse complement strand
GACCACTACGCTGGCGTTCCGCAGATCCCAGCGGAAATACGGCGGTTGACGAACCAGAATGTGCCGCCATGGCGAATGGATGCGATGGAGGGATACGCGGACATGACGACACACGGTCCGCTCTTCGAATATCCGTCGGCGAATGGCAACGATCCGTTCGCGCTGGTCAGGCTGATGCAGGTGCGGCTGTCGTTCTGCGAGGGTGTGCTCTGGGGCCGGTATTACGAGATCGCCGACCCCGATTCGCCGGTGCTCAAGCTAATGAACGTGCGGTATGTGATCGCGTCGCACGTGCTCGGAAAACCGGGAGAGCTGCACAAGGTGCTCGAACTGCCTGGGACGCACGTCTACGAAAATCCCGGCGTGCTGCCGCGATTCTTTCTGGTTAGCCGGGTGCGGCGCGCCGCGAACATGGACGAGGCGCTGGCCATGCTGCGCTCGCGCGGCTTCGATGCGCGGGCGGAAGCCATCGTGGAAGCTGCCGAGGCGCCAGTCTCGCTCTCCGGCACGGAGCCTGCTGGAAGCGTGCGTGTACTCGAATATGGCGCGCGGCAATTTGCGCTGGAGACGGACGCAGCGGCGCCGGCATTTCTGGTGACGTCGGAAACGGCGTATCCGGGATGGCGCGCGTGGCTGGATGGCCAGGAGCGCGCGCCGCTCATGACTAACGTGGCATTCCGCGGTCTGCCGGTCCCCGCCGGCAAGCACGTGGTGAAGATGCGCTTCGATCCGGAAATCCTGTGGCGCTCCGCCTGGGTGACCCTGGCGGCTTGTGTCGCGCTGGTTCTCGCCGTTTGGTTCGGCGATAATAGGCAAGCGCAGGGGTCATGGACTTCAAAGAGCAACTGAAATCCTCCGTCGACATCGTCAAGGTGATCGGGGAATACGTGCGGCTGCGGAAGTCCGGCGTTTCCCGGTATACGGGGCTGTGCCCATTCCACAGCGAGAAGACCCCATCGTTTTCCGTACACGCCGGGCATCAGTTTTATAAATGTTTCGGCTGCGGCGCATCCGGCGACGTCCTGAAGTTCGTAATGGAATTCGAGCACGTCAGTTTTCCGGAAGCGCTCAAGCTGCTGGCGGAGCGCAACGGCATTCCGATGCCCAAGCGTGCGGAGTATGCGGACGCGGAGACGCACCTGCGGGCCGCCGTATTTCAGATCCAGGAATTGGCGCAGGAGGCGTTTCGCGAGCAGCTTGCCGGGCCGGCGGGCGCTGACGCGCGCCGCTATCTGGAGAAGCGCGGCGTATCGCCGGAGGTGAGCGCGCAATTCGGGCTGGGGTACGCCGAGCGCTCGGGCCGCGCGCTGCTGCGCATTTTGGAAAAACAGGGGTTCACCGCCGAGCAACTGGAGAACTCCGGTCTGCTGGGCCGGCGCGAAGACGGCAGCTTCTACGACCGTTTCCGCAACCGGCTGATGTTTCCGATCCACAGTGAATCGGGGAAAGCGATCGCATTCGGCGGGCGCGCGCTCGATCCGGCTGACGAGGCCAAGTACTTAAACTCCGCCGAATCGCCGATATATAAAAAGAGCGCCGTGCTCTACAACCTGCACCGGGCCAAGGAAGGCATCCGGAGAGCGGACCGGTCCGTACTGGTGGAAGGGTACATGGACGCCATCGGCGTCTTCGCGGCGGGCGTACGCGAGGTGGTGGCCAGTTGCGGAACGTCGCTGACGGCGCAGCAGGTGCAGGCGCTGCGGAAGCATTCGGATAAGATCGTGGTGAACTTCGATCCGGACAAGGCGGGCGCGAACGCTACGGAGAAGTACGTGAACCTGTTGTTGGACGAGGGCATGCACCTGAGGATTCTGGAGCTGGATGGCGATCTCGATCCGGACGAGTATTGCTTGGAACGCGGCGCGGAAGCGTATCGCGGCAAGCTGGATAAGGCGCAGACCTATTTTTACTGGCTGGCCGATCGGGCGCGGGCGAAGTTCGACCTGCGCACGGCGGAAGGGCGGGTGGCGGGCTTCCAATTCTTGCTGCCGGCCATTCAGCGCCTGCCGGATAAGATTGAGCGGGTAGCGGTGGCCAACGACGTGGCGGGATATCTGGGCGTGGACGCGGGACTGGTTTTGGAAAACTTTCGCAAAGCCGCGATGGACCGGCGCGACAAGAAGGTCGCCCCCGTGCGCGAGCCGCTGCGGGCGGACGAGAAGATTCTGCTGAACCTGCTGGTTTCCGATGCCGAGGCGTGCCACGAGCTGATTCCGGAACTGGAGCGTCTGCCGGCGCTGGAGCAGTTCGCCACGCGGCGTATATTCAAGGCGCTGTTCACTTTACACGCCAGCGGTACGGTGACTTACGAGGAGTTGCACGCGCGGCTGGAGGAAGGCGATCAAGAATTATTAGCATCCGCGGTGCTGCAAGATGAAACGGATGGCTCCGCCGTTTCACTATCCCTAGGGGAGGAGTGTCTGCGCAGTTTGCAGCGCTCCGGTCTCAAGACCCAGGTGGCCGCCCTGAAAGCCCGGGTGAAAGAAGCGGAGCGGTCCGGAAATATGCAAGAGGCATTGCGGCTGGCGGAGGAATTGCACGATCTCGAAAGGGCCGGATAGCCGCGCGTTGCAAAAAACGCGGGTGTACAATGTGGGAAATAGTCTCGCAACTGGTAGGGCGCTTTAGTGGTACCGGAAGATAAGTTCGATCGGCTGCAGCACTTGGTGGAGAAGGGCAAGGAGCGGGGCTATGTGGCCTATGAAGACCTGAGCGACGCCCTCCCCGTCGACCTAGGCAACGGCACCGAACTCGGCAACCTGCTGGCCGGACTGGATGGGTCCGGCATCGAGCTTCTGGAAGATCCCAAACTCGAATTCGACCAAAAGTTGGAGGAAGCCGAAGATCTGCTGGATCTGGATTTGGGTCCGGCGGCCGGGGAGAAGGTCAACGATCCGGTACGCACCTATCTGCGCGAGATGGGCACTGTCCCGCTGCTGTCGCGCGAAGGCGAGACGGAAATCGCGCGGCGCATCGAACGCGGCCAGAACACGGTGATGAAAGCGCTCTCGCGCTCGCCGCTGGCGATCCAGGAGATCCTGGACCTGGCGGAGGAGGTGCGCCGCGGCGCCATCGCGGCGCGCGATGTCGTGGTCTTGGCCGACCCGCTCATGATCGACGAGGCTACCGAAGAGTGCGGCCAGGAATTTGTCGCCATGGCCGAAGACGCCGCGCGGCATTTCAGAAAATTCCAACAGTTGCGGCAGAAGTTGAACGCCATTCCGCGCGGGCTGAAACCCAAGCAGCATGCCCACCTCCTTTGGGAAACGCATCGCGCGCGGGTGCGGGTTTCGCGGCGCATTCGGACGGTTCGCTTCCAGGGATCCATCCTGCGGCACTTCGCCGCGCACATCCGCGCAGCGGTGGAAGAACTGGCGCCAGTGGAGCGGGAGATGGCGCGCGTGCAGCGCCGCATAGAGACTTCGCCGGCGCGGGCGGAGGGCATCAAGGAATCGCGCAGGGAACAGCGCGGCTATGCGCAAAGGCTGCAGCAGATCGAGGAGCGGTGCGGATCCACGGCGGCGGAATTGCGGCGCACGTCGGCGATCATCACCAAGGCCGATCGTGAAGCCGAAACCGCCAAGCGCGAATTGATCGAGGCCAACCTGCGGCTGGTGGTGAGCATTGCCAAGCGCTACAACAATCGCGGGCTGCAATTTCTGGACCTGATCCAGGAGGGCAACATCGGCCTGATGCGGGCGGTGGACAAGTTCGAGTACCGCCGCGGATACAAGTTCTCGACCTACGCCACCTGGTGGGTGCGGCAGGCCATCTCGCGCGCCATCGCGGACCAGGCGCGCACCATCCGCATTCCGGTGCATATGATCGAGACCATCAACAAGCTGATCCGGGCCTCGCGCCAGTTGATTCAGGAATTGGGGCGCGAGCCGACCAGCGAGGAACTGGCCAAGCGCATGGAACTGCCGGTCTCCAAGGTGCGCAAAGTGTTGCGCGTGGCGCAGGAGCCGATCTCGCTGGAGACTCCCGTCGGCGAAGAGGACGAGTCGCACCTGGGGGATTTTCTGGTCGACCAGGCGGGCCTGTCGCCTTCCGACGCGGTGATCAATCTGAACCTGCGCGAGCAGACTGCCCAGGTGCTGAAGACGCTCTCGCCGCGCGAGGAGAAAATCGTCAAGATGCGCTTCGGGCTGGAGGACGGCAGCGAGCATACCCTGGAAGAGGTCGGGCAGAACTTCGCGGTCACGCGCGAGAGGATCCGCCAGATTGAGGCCAAGGCATTGCGTAAGCTGCGGCATCCCAGCCGGAGCCACCGGCTGCGGGCGTTTCTCGAAGAGAGCAACGGCAACGGCTGAGCTTTTGAGTGGGGCAGACCTCCAGGTCTGCGCGGGTCCTCCAGGACCCGCTTCGGCGCGCAAAGCGCGGCGGCGCTTACAAATCCGGATTCCAGATACCCGCCATTTCCAGCACAAAACTATCGACGGGAGGTTCGCCCTCGACGCGACGCGGATCAACCAGCCGCTCCGTCGTTTCACCCGGGCGGTAGACGTAGACCGTGCGCGTCTTGGGATCGATCAACCAGCCCAGCTTGGCGCCGTTGTCCATCCATTCCCGCATTTTGGCTTGCACCCGCGGCAGCCGGTCTGTCGGTGAACGCAGTTCCACAACGAAATCCGGACACAGCGGCAGGAATTTCTTCTTTTGCTCCGGCGTCAGCGTGGCCAGCCGCGATCGCAGAACCCAGGAGGCGTCCGGAGAGCGTGCCGCGCCGCTGGGGAGAATGTACTCCACATTGGAATCAAAGTCTTTTCCGCGGCCCTCGCGCCTGGCCCAAGTATACAATTGAGCCGTCAAACCGGCGTTCCGGTGGGAGGTCTCGCCTCCTGTTGGCGGCATAATGACGATCTCTCCTTTCGCGGTCCGCTCGATGCGGAAGTCTGGGTTAGCCGCGCAGAAGCGATAGTATTCCTCGTCGCTCATCCGCCTCGCCGGTTGGATGAGGATCGTCGAATCCATCTCGATGTCGTTCAGCACCATTTGCATTGCTGTCATGATATACGATTGTCTTAGCCGGGAGGCATTATGGAACGCAGAACCTTTCTACTTGGCGCCAGTCTGGTTTCGATGGGCGCGCGGGCGGCAAACGACACGGTCGGCATTGGAGTGATCGGTCTCGGCGGACGCGGACGCGATCACCTCCAGTATTACAGCAAGCTGCCGGGTGCGCGCGTGGTGGCCATCTGCGATGTGAATCAGGCGCAGACCGAGCGCGCCACGCAGATCGTCGGGAAGCTCGAAGGCAGCCAGCCGCACGTTCACCAGGACCTGCGCAAGCTCTTCGAAGACAAAGACGTGGACGCGGTGTCCATCGCCACCCCCAATCATTGGCACGCGCTGGCCACCATATGGGCCTGTCAGGCCGGCAAAGACGTTTATTGCGAGAAGCCCGCCTGCTACAACCTTTTCGAAGGCCGCGCGATGGAGGCGGCGGCGCGCAAATACAAACGCATCGTGCAAATCGGGATGCAGGGCCGCAGCCTGGCGCACAAGCAGCGTGCCATGGATCTGCTGCATAGCGGCGCCATCGGGCAGGTCTATATGGCGCGCGGCATCTGCTTCAAGCGCCGGCCATCCATCGGCCACACACCCGCCGAGCCGGTCCCGCCGGGGCTCGATTGGGACCTCTTCCTGGGCCCCGCGCCCATGCGCGAGTACACCAAAAACCGCTATCAATACAACTGGCACTGGTTCTGGGACACGGGCAACGGCGACATCGGCAACCAGGGCATCCACGAAATGGACCTGGCGCGGCGGGGCCTGGGCCGAGACCTGCCCAAGGGCGTGGTTTCGACCGGCGGGAAGTACGTTTATGAGGACGACCAGGAAACGCCCAACACCCAGATCGCCACGTTCGACTACGGCGACGCCGAATTAGTCTTCGAAGTGCGCGGCCTGAACACCGGCGGGGAGCCTGGCATCCCGGCGTCGGGTCCGAATTTCGTCGGGGTCACTTTTTTTGGGAGCAAGGGCTTCATGCCGGTGGATGAACACGGTTTTCAGATTTTCCTGGGCGACAAGCGCGAGCCCGGTGAGTCGATGAAGCACGCCGAGTCGGAGATCGACGACACCATCCCGCACATGGCGAACTTCCTCAAAGCGGTGAAGAGCAGAAACCCCGCGGATCTGACCGCCGATGTTTCGGTCGGCGTAACTTCCGCCGCCCTGGTGCACATGGCGAACATCAGCTACCGGTTGGGGCGCAAGTTGAGTTTCGACGCCGCGTCCGGCGCCTTCGCCGGCGACGCCGAGGCCAATACCATGTCCACCAGGCCCGCATATCGCAGCCCGTATGTTGTAACGTAGCGCACGCACTCATGCGCTCCGCGTTGGCGCTCGCGCCGACGCCTCCCTTACTTAAGTAACCCGAACGCCGCCACGCCGTTCGGCGTCCCCACATAGACCTTGCCGTTGGCGATGGTCGGCGTCATGAACTTGTTCCCTCCACCGAACTGGTCGCGTCCGCCCGCCGCCTGACTCGTGTTGTATAGCTCCTGCGCCAGATTGCTGGCAAGGTATGCGTGCAGCACGGCGGGTGAGTTGCTCTCAACCGCCCAAAGGATGCCGCTTGCCGTTCCATTCGCCGAGATACTCGGCGTGGCGCCTGGATACGGAAACGTAGTCCCGGTCGTCGAAACCGGAGTCGATGAGAGCACCGCCTTGCTGAACTGGAACGCCCGTATCGGCCCGCCCACCGCGCCGAAATACACCCGGCCGTGGTAATAAGCCGGCATCGACCAGATACCGCCCGGTAGCACGCCGTCCAGCTCCTGATAAATGGCACTGTCATTTGCGGGACTAAACTTACCCATGTTGTCGCGGTTGACTAAGTATATGTTACTATCCTTGCCCGCTCCTATTGCCAGGCGCTGCACCTGGCCGTTGGCGTCGGCCATGTCCGGCAACACCAGCGCGCCGCCCGACCCCAAATCGACATCCCCGTTGGATTCGCTGGTCGTATTGTACATCGTGAAATAATCCGCCGCGGTCAGTTGACCGCCCGCGGTGGAAAGCTTGATGAAGGCGTTGCCGTAGTCGCCGTTGGCGGGAAAGCCTTGCGCGTTGAGAGTCGTGTCAAAAGTGCCGTTGGCGTCCAGAAAATAGATGTACCCGCTGGAATCGGCCGCCAAACCGGCGCCGGCGCCCCAAATGGCCCCTTCGGCGCCATTGGGAGTCACGTCGATTACACTGGTTTGCGCCAGCGTCGTGGCGTTGTAGCCCATGATCCAACCTGTGTACGGAGGGTGGTCGCAATGCGATGCCCATCCCAAGTACACCACCCCGCCCAGCAGCAACAATCCCGATCGTTCCTTGTACTGCTTCGGATCGAAGTAAACGTAACCGCCGGTGCTGTCCGCGCCGGTTCCCGGGTATTTTGCGGTGATTTCCACGGCGGCGGCGAGCGGGCTACCCGTGGTCAGGCTCCTTTTGTGCAGCCGTTGATGATAATTCCCCGACGCATCCTTACTCATCGCGACGGCAAAGATGGCGCCTTCCGTCGTGCCGGCCTTAAGCGCGATCACCGGCGTCGAGGTGATGCCGATCTGGGGAGTCACCTGACTGCAGCCCCTGTTGTCGGAAGCCGTTTCGCCGCTGGCGAGCAGCGCCACTTTCCAGAGTTGCGCGCCGGTATCCGCGTCCAGCGCGTACAGGCTGTCGTTCTCCGTGGCCACGATCAGCACGTTATGCGTTCCATGGTTCGGGATAGAGACCCCGGCGACGTAGAGCGGTTGTGCATCCACCAAGCCGTCCAACGCCGACTGGAAGAGCTTGCCGAAGGTGGCCGAATTCACGTTGCCGGTGGTCAGCGTGGTCTCCGCCAGGTTTTGCCCCGTGCGATGCACGTCGTTATGATATGTCAGCACGTTGCGCTGCGCCGCCAGGGGCAGGAGCGGAGCCGCAAGTAGAGATAGCGAAAGTAAACTCGATCGTAAGCGCATGTCAGCCTCTCTAATAGTCTGCTACGGCGCGGGCCGCCGCATCCACTGCCTCGTCGATATCTTCGTGCGTAATCATACGTCCGGCCGAATCGCAGCGTCCCGCGCCTACGGCATGGACATCGGCCGCAGGATCGGAGTCCTGCGCCGCGAATAGCGCAACCCGAACGCCGCCACACCGTTCGGCGTCCCCACGTACACTTTGCCGTTGGCGATGGCCGGCACCATGAACTTGTTGCCTGCGCCGAACTGGTCGCGTCCGTTCGCCGCCTGATTCGTGTTGTATAGCTCCTGCGCCAGATTATCGGCCGCATATGCGTGCAGCACGGCGGGTGAGCCGTTCTCCACCGCCCAGAGGATGCCGTTTGCCGTCCCATTCGCCGAGATACTCGGCGTGGCTCCGGGATACGGAAACTGCGTGCCGGTCGTCGAAACCGGAGTCGATGAGAGCAGGGCATTGCCGAACTGAAACGCCCGTATCGGGCCGCCCACCGCGCCGAAATACACCCGGCCGTTGTAGTAAGCCGGCATCGACCAGATGCCGCCGGGCAGCGCGCCTGCCAGCTCCTGATAAATTGCGCTATCGTTTTGCGGATTAAACTTACCCATGTTATCGCGGTCCACTAAGTAGATGTTACCATCCTTGCCCGCTCCAATTGCCAGATGCCGCACCTGGCCGTTGGCGTCGGTCATGTCCGGCAACACCAGCGCGCCACCCGAGCCCAAGTCGACATCCCCGTCGGATTCGTCGGCCGTATTATGCATTGTGAAATAGTCCGCCACGGTCAGTTGGCCGCCTGCAAGCGAAAGCTTAACGAAGGCGTTGCCGTAGTCGCCGTCGATTGGAAAGCCTTGCGAATTGAGAGCCGTGTCAAAGGTGCCGTTGGCGTCCAGAAAATAGATGTACCCGCTCGAATCGGCCGCCAAACCGGCGCCCGCGCCCCAGATGGCTCCTTCGGCGCCATTGGGAGTCACGTCGATCACCGTGGTTTGCGCCAGCGTCGTGGCGTTGTAGCCCATGATCCAACCGGTGTACGGAGGAATATCGCAATGCGACCCCCATGCGAGATACACCACGCCGGTCAGCAGTAAGAGTCCCGACCGTTCTTTATATTGCTTGGGGTCGAAGAGCGCGTAACCGCCGCTGCTGTCCTCGCCAGTTCCCGGGTAGTTCGCGGTGATTTCGACGGCGGCGGCCAGCGGCTTGCCTGTGGTCAGGCTCATCTTGTACAGACGTTGACGATATGTCCCCGATACGTCCTTACTCATGGCAACGGCAAAGATGGCGCCTCCCGGCGTGCCGGGTGTTAGCGCGATCGCCGGCGTCGAGGTGATGCCGATCTGGGGAGTCACCTGGCCACACCCGCGGTCGTCGGAGGCGGTCTCGCCGCTGGCGAGCAGCGCCACTTTCCAGAGCTGCGCGCCGGTGTCCGCGTCCAGTGCGTACAGGCTGTCGTTCTCCGTGGCCACGATCAGCACGTTGTGTGTTCCCTGGTTCGGGAGAGACACTCCGGCCACGTACAGCGGTTGCGCGTCCACCAAGCCGTCCAATGTCACTTGGAAGAGCTTGCCGAATGTGACCGCATTCACGTTGCCGATGGTGAGCCTGGTTTCCGCCGGGTTCTGGCCCGTGCGGGCCACGTCGTTATGATATGTCAGCACGTTGGGCTGCGCCGCCTGGGGCAGGAGCGGAGCCGCCACAAGAGATACCCAGAGTAAACCCGATCGTAAGCGCATCTCGGCCTCTCTAATAGTCTGCTACCACACGAGCTACCGCATCTACTGCCTGGTCGATATCTTCGTGCGTATTCATACGTCCGGTCGAAAATCGCAGCGTCCCGCGCGCCCAGCCCAGCTTCCAGCCGGTCGCGCATCTGGCGCATATGCGCCGCGTTGCGAGCCAGTTCGCGGTTGGCGATCTCGCAAGCCTTGCCCAGCCCCACGATCTCGGATTCCTGACCGGCTCCGTCGACCAGCTTCTCCAGTTGCACCCCCCGGCATACATACGACGCTCCGATACCCTTGGGCGCATATAGCTTGTGCCCCGCCAGAGACAACAGATCGACGCCCAGTTGCTCCACATCCACCGCGATCTTGCCTGCCGATTGCGCCGCGTCGGTGTGCATCGGCGCGCCCTTCTCCCTCGCCGCAAGCGCGATCTCGGCGATGGGCCGGTGCTCACCATGCCGCACTGATCCACTGTCAAGACCGCGCTCGGCCAGCCAGCGGCAAACCTCCGTGACGGCGGGATGCTCGATGCGGGTGGTGACGATATGGTTGCCCCGCCCGCGAGCCGCCCACGCGCGCGCCTCGGCCACGGCTTTGCGCGGTTGCGCGCCATACCAGTGGCCGCTGGAGGGGTTGCCGAAATGCCCCTCCAGGTATGGCCGCATGGCCTCGATCGCTCCCGGATCGGTAATCCAGGTAGATTGGTTTGGCATCCGTCATCGTAGTTTGTAACGCTGCACCTTTCCGGTTGCCGTTTTGGGCAACTCGTCCAGAAACTCGATACGCCGTGGGCGCTTGTAGCCGGCCAGACGCTCGCGCACGAACCGCCGCAGCTCCTCCGCCAACGTTTCACCGCCGCCCTCGGGCCGCTTCAGCGTCACGAATGCGCAAGTTTCCGGCAGCCCGTCTTCGCCCAGCCGCGCCACCACGGCGGCTTCCAACACCGCGGGGTGCTCGA
>OCTA010005797.1_pt1 | contig 10639 bp, 7 predicted proteins | sample 1538991 | NCBI WGS metagenome assembly OCTA01 (sample SAMEA3539302, study PRJEB22396) | soil metagenome | biome: tundra; feature: field; material: soil | place: USA | collected 2010-05 | depth 0.15 m | reverse complement strand
GGCGCGGTCGCCGAACCGCGCCGTCGTTCTGCGCAATTCGAATTCCCGGCGGGGTGCGGCGACCCCGCCCAACATTACCGCACTTGGCAGTCAGGCGGAAGCTTGCTTTGTGCGGAGTTTGTTCCTTCTCGTGTACCATGTTTTCCTGCACATTCCCCCTCGCCCGGCCCGGGCTGCGGGCCTCGATCTTGTGCCTGTTGATACTCTTGCTGCCTATGTCCGACCGATTGAATGCGGAGCAAACTCCGGCGGGGATGGTGAACCTGGCCTACCAGCGCGCGGCGTATCAATCCAGCGCCATCGATGATAATCAGACTGCCCATCTCGCGACCGACGGGAGCGAACGTACGTATTGGGAGAGTCGTCCGGGAGTAGGCCAGTGGATCGTTATCGATCTGGGGCGTCGGGCGCCGATGCAACGGGTGCGGCTGCATTGGGGCGAGGGTTTCGCAACAGCCTACCGTCTGGAGGTCTCGGATGACCCGGTGCCGGCTTCGCATTGGAGAACGGTCTATCAAACTGAACAGGGGGCCGGCGGCACCGAGGAGATCGCACTCGACGGGGTGACGGCGCGGCAGATGCGCCTCATCGCGACGATGTATGCCAACGACCGCGGCTGCGTGTTGCGGGAGTTTGAGGTACTGGGTCCGGCGGGTCCGCGGCTGCCTCCGCCCGCGTCCTTCGCCATCCGTGACGATGGGACGCTGGTCATGTCCGGCGGTTCGTGGAAACTACAAAACGCGATGTTCGTGGACGCCGCGCCCGAGATGATCTCCCGTCCCGGCTTCGACGACGCCACGTGGCTGCCGGCGGTCGTGCCGGGCACGGTCCTGACGAGCTACCTCCGGCACGGGGCGATCCCCGATCCGCGCATCGGCGACCAGCAATACCAGGTGTCGGAGTCATACTTTACGGACAACGATTTCTGGTATCGCGCCACGTTCACGGTACCGGAGGCCGACCGCGGCCGGCGGCTCTGGCTCGCGTTCGACGGCATCAACTGGCAGGCGGAGATTTACTGCAACGGCGTTGCGGTCGGCCGGATCGACCGCGCCTTCCTGCGGGGCCGCTTCGAGGTCACGGCGGTGGCTCGCCCCGGGAAAACGAACTGCCTCGCGGTGCGCGTACGGCGGGTGGCGCATCCGGGCCTGCCGACACACAAGCTCCTCCATCACCGCTACAACAACGGCGGCATCCTCGGTCTCGACAGCCCCACATTCGTCTCCAGCATCGGTTGGAACTGGCTGCCGACGATCCGCGGCCGCAACATCGGCATCTGGGACGAAGTGCGCCTGGAATGCACCGGTGACGTGTCCCTGGTCGATCCGTGGGTGACCACCGCGCTGCCGCTGCCGGACACGACCCACGCCAATCTCACGGTGCGCACCGGGCTGGCCAACCACACCGACCGGCCGCAACAAGTCGAATTGACCGGGCAGATTGGCGAAATTCATTTCCGGTATCCCGTCAGCCTCGCGCCGGCGGAGTCCAGGGAGGTCGTGCTTGATCGCAAGGTCGTGCCGGAACTCGCGCTGCGCCATCCGCAGCTGTGGTGGCCCAACGGGTACGGCGCGCAACCCCTTTATCATCTCCAACTGGCCGTCGAACAAGCCGGCGTGATGAGCGACACGCGCCAGGTCACTTTCGGAATCCGCCAGATCGACCACGAGGTCGTCGCCGGGGTTCTTTTCCTCAAGGTCAACGGCTGCCGCATCCTCTGCCGCGGGGGCAACTGGGGCATGGAGGAGGGCATGCTGGACTGCGACACCGCCGGCTACGACCTGCGCGTCCGCCTGCACCGCGACATGAACCTCGTCATGATCCGCAACTGGGTGGGCATGGTCGGACGCCAGGCCTTCTACGACGCGTGCGATCGTTATGGTCTCCTGGTGTGGGACGACTTCTGGCTGGCCAATCCGGTGGATGGACCGCCGCCGACCGATCCCGCCCTGTTTTTGACCTGCGCGCGGGACAAGATCCGGCGCGTCCGCAGCCACGCGTCGCTCGCGCTCTATTGCGGTCGCAACGAGGGCCTGCCTCCGCCCGAACTCGATGCCGGCATGCGCGCCGCGATCGCGGAGCTCGACGGCACGCGCCTCTATCTTCCCGAGTCCGCCGCCGGCCCCGTGACCGGCCACGGTCCCTACGAGGTGCGCGATCCCGAATGGTATTTCGCCAACCGCGGCCGCACGTTTCACAGCGAGCAGGGCATTGTGTGTGTGCCGCCGGTGGAGAGCATGCGCGCCATGCTGCCGGCCGACCGCCTCTGGCCGATCAACGACCTGTGGGCGATGCACGACTACCAGACTCCGCGGATGCCGCTTTATACGCGCCGGATCGAGGAACGCTACGGTCCGGCCACTGGCATCGAGGATTATTGTCGGAAGGCCCAGATGGTGAACTACGAATCGGCCAAGGCCATCTGCGAGTCGCTGCAATCCCACCAGGGGGGCGGCACGCTCGTGTGGATGACGCAAGCCGCCTGGCCCTCGCTGATCTGCCAGCTCTACGACTATTATTTCGAACCGACGGCGGCGTATTTTGGGACAAAGATTGCCTGCCGGCCCGTGCACATTCTCTGGGACTGCGACGCCGGCCGGGTGAAAGTCGCGAACGACACCCCCGACCCGATCGACGGCCTCACGGCTTCGCTGTGGATTTATGATCTCGCGGGTCATTTGCTCCGCCACGAACAAACCGGCATCGCGGCGGCCGCCACCTCGACCGTGGAGGCCTTTGCGCTGCCGCCGCGCCCGGCCGGCGCCGGCACGGCGTTCATCAAACTACGGCTGCAGCGGGGCGATCGCGCGCTCGACGACAATTTCTACTGGAGCAACGGCCCCGGCGCCTCCTGTCGCGACCTCGAGACCCTGCCGAAGATCGCCTTGGCGACGGAGGCCAGGCTGGTGACCGACGGTCCCACCGCCCGCATCGCCGTGACTCTCGGCAATCCCACCGATGCCGTGGCGCTCATGACGCGGCTCAAGGTGTTGCGCGGGATCGCGGGAACGCGCGTGCTGCCGGTATTCTACGAGGACAATTACATCAGCCTGCTTCCGGGCGAGCAGCGTTCGGTGGACCTCACCTTTGCCACCGCCGCCCTCGCGGGCGAAGCGCCGCGCCTGGCGGTGGAGGGCTGGAACATCGTGCCCGCCGAAGTGAAACTGCGTTAACGCGAACTCCTGCCGTCGGAACGATTCTCGCGCGCAGTTCCGCGGACGGCCCCGCGCGGTATTGTCGGACGGGGTCGCCGTGGCTTCCGATGTGTCCGCCATAGGCCCGGCGACGGCGGAAGCCTGGGCGAAGGAGGCCGTACCCCGCCTCGTCCGCTGAGTCGGCGGGATCCGGAGATCCGCGCGATATGCGAATTTCCCTGTCTACCGCGCGGAGGCGACAGCCGCGTCCGCCGGAGCGAGATTCTTCGCCAGAAATGCCTCAATCCGGGTGTACAGTTCCACCTGGTTGCCCAAGTGACCGAAGCCATGGCCTTCGCCGCCCGCGAACATCACCTCATGCGGAACGTTATGTTCCTTCAACTCCGAGATCAGCCGCCGCGATTCCGAAATGTCCGCCACCGGGTCGTCCTTGCCATGCGCCACGAAAACGGGAACACGGATTTTTTCCACATGCCGGACCGGCGAGATCGAGTCGAAGTACTCCTTTTGTTTCTTTGGATCGCCCAGCTCCCGTATCATCCAGCCAAAAGACGGACTGTCGTATTGGTAGTACTTCTCGTCCTGAACGACTCTTCCCCAGTCGAATATCCCGGCGATCGTGATGGCACAGCGATAGAGTTCGGGCTCGTTGACAATTCCGGAGATCGCCAAATATCCCCCGAAAGAACCTCCCATGATCGCCACCCGCTTCGGGTCCACCAGACCGGAAGCCAGCACCGCCTTGGTGGCGTCGGTCACATCATCGCTCATCTTCCGGAAGTTGTACCGGTCTTTGCCCGGAAACATCCAGTCATACCCCGGCGAGCCCCGATAATTGGGCTGCATTACGGCGTACCCGCGGCTGGCCAGAAATTGCGCCTCGGGGTTGAATCCCCAAACGTCGCGAGCATAGGGTCCGCCATGCGACAAAACCACCAGAGGCGCGGGATGCTGCTTCGATGCCCCCGACGGCAACGTGACATAAGCGTCGAGCTTCCGACCGTCGCGGGTCTTGAATTTCATCACGTTCATCGGCCGCATCCTGGCGGGATCGATCCATGGGGTTGAATTCTTCACCAAGCCTAACGTGTGCTTGTCAAAATCCACCCAATAGTAGATCGCCGGCTGCTGATCGGAATGCACCTCGACGAGAAAGCGCGTCTCCGTCTTATTATAGTCAATAATCTCGACGACTTTCCCGGGGAAATAGCCGTTCAGAATCTTTTGGAAGCTTCGGTAAGCTTCTGTAAACCAAATCGTCTGCGGCCCTGCCGTCCTCATGTGGAGACCCACGATGTCGTGAGTTACTGGATGCCGATAAAGCCATCCGCTGAAGTCGTAGCCTGAATCCGCCAGCAATACCTCACCCAGTTGGCCGGTATCGGCGTCCATGAATTGAAGCGCCCGCGGTTTCCCCGGTTGGCGCGGCCCCCGCACCACCAATTGGCCCGGCTTTTCACCGGAGTCCACAATATCGATCTCGTCGAGATTCACCGGACATTTTTTCCAGGAACCGTCGACGAATCGATGCAGTGTCTCGATGCCGTCCTGCGCAGTAAATCCAAAGGCCAGTTCCCCATCCTTGTCCGCCATATAGCCGGCCCCAATTCCGCCTTCTGGTATTGGATACCCGCCCGCAAAGTGCCGTTCATTGCGCTTCTGAACTTCCATATACATCGACCAGTCTTGGGATGCCTCCGCCCCGCGCAGGTTTATCATCCCTCCCGTATTGACCGAGGTATTGATGGCGTACACGCCCCGATCCTTCCCGTCAGGCAAATCATACCGAATCCAGTACAACGGCCGGAGACGATTCTTTTCCGGGATGCCGACCAGGTAGACTGCGCAAAACTGAACCAGGGGAAAGCTTCGATCCAAACTGCCCACATTCGCCGCAAAATGCCTTCTCCAAGATGTTTTTCTTTCGCGAGGCTGAACACGAGCCGATTGTCGTCCAGCCAGACGGGCGCGTAGATGTCGCGGTCTCCGGAACCGTAGACGGTTTCCATTTTCTTGCTGTCGAGCTCATAAACGATCAACCGGTCCCGATCCTCGGCGGCCGAGACCAATGCCGAGAGACGAGTGCCCGACGGATTCAGCTGCGGTCCGTAAAAAAGGCTCGGCCGGAAGAAATCCTGAACCGGGATGGTTTCGCTGGCCGGCACCGGCGTGATCCGATCGAGGTCGAACTTTTCGCCGGCCTGCAGCCCGGCGCCGACGGCCGCGGCGAGAATCAACCGGCGTAGATGTGGCGGGATGTATCGAAGAATCATGTTGGGGCGGAGAGGTTCAGGTGGCGGAGCCCGAGGGCCCCAGGACGAGACCGCGAGGGAGGGGTGGGATGGAGTCGATCTCGGTGTTTTAACAATCTCGAATGATGGCGCGCCGCGCGAACGGCAAGGATGAATTGCGGGCGACGGCAGCGCCTCCCGGTTTTCTGCAACCTGCCGGGCCTTCTTGCCCGAGTCAGGTGGCATTGAACGAAACGGGGACAGACAGATCCAGATCCCTTTCGTCGGTCCCTGGTCCCTGGCCCGCTCCTTACTGCTTTTGGTTGAGGAAGATCTCGAGCAGATCGTCGACGTCTTCCGGGGATTCATAGAACCGGGCTTCGAGGGCTTCAAGCGTCTTCCGGGTCCCATCACCAAAGGCGCGCACGAGTGTGCGCCGTTCCTTTCGGTTTTTGGGCGGCCCGCCGGTGCCGAAGACGTCGTTGGCCTCGGCGGCGATCTCCGCCATGCCCACGGCACCGATGGTCCTGAGCGCGGCCGGTACATGGCAGGCCATGTCGCCTGCGGAACTGGAAAAGTAACGGGCAAATCCCCGGTTGGCGACCTCGGCCTCGAAAGTCCAGATCGCCGCCAGAAGCTTGTCTGAGTCAGCGAGCTTTTCGAAGCCGGACTTTGCGAGCCGGTCGAGCGCCTTTTGGGCCGCAATATCGGTATTCATTGGTCGTGGGAAGGGCGATGATCAATGCGTGGGGATCGGGAACGCCGCCAGAGTCGCTGCGCGTGGGGAAGAGCCCTCCTCGGCCACCCGCGCGATCTTCGGGCCGTACGTTATGCTCTTGCAGGCAAAGTCCTGCGGCAACTCTGAAAAAACGTATGGGGGACAGGCAAATTCGGACGTATCGGGGACAGGCGAGTTCGGGTCTCTTTTGTTCAATTCATCGGCTCCCCCGGCATGTTTTCTTTGCGCCTGCCCCTGATCTCCTTTTTTCGCCTGTCCCTAATCCCCTTCTTGCCTGTCCCTAATCCCCTCCTCCTAATCCCCTCCGTAATTGGACGGCATGCTGCGTTGCGAGGCCCAGCCATAGGTTGAACCATCGCTACGATCTCTGCGGAATCGTACATTTCTGCGACGACTTTCCGAGACCGTTGAGGTCGTGCAGAGCAGCGCCGGTCTGAGCCCGGCACCACGGTGCGGGCTAGGCCGCCGCGGTCTTGTGGATCCGGTCCCGGTAGGTGGAGGGCGCCTCGCCGGCCACCTTGCGAAACACGCGGTTGAACTGCGAGAGCGACTGAAAGCCCGCCGCAAAAGCCACTTCGCTGACGCGCTTGTGCGGGTCGAGCAGCATGTTCTTCACTTTTTCGACGCGGATCCGGGCGAGGTAATCCGTAAAGGTGAGCCCGGTCGCCTGCTTGAACATCTTGCAGAAATAGAACGCGCTCATGTTGACCGCCTTCGCCACCTCGTTGAGCGACAGATCCTCCTCCTGATGCTCGGTGATGAAAACCTTGGCCCGCGTGATCTGCGGCGATTCCGACTTTTCCTCCTGCACCATGAGCTGGTTGCTGAGCGACGCCAGATGCTGTGCGAAAATGGTCAGCAACCGCAGGATTGAATCGTACTGGGCCTTGGTCAGCACGCGCGTCTGAAAATACGCCTCCTCCACCTGCTTCAGATCCGTGTCGACGCCCCAGTTGACCAACTGTCGCGCGACGCGGGAGAACTCCTTCCGCGAGGGCCGGTGGAGCAGGATCTGTCCGGTCTGCAGGAACGCGATCAGATCTTCACCGACGCGGATCGGAACAGCGGAATCGCACAGGCCGGCGAAGCACTTCAGCGTCTTGGGCTCCAGACCGGCGGACTCCTCCACCTTCCGCTGCAACTGCAGGCAGGCGGCGCAACTCTGGTTGGTCGCCGCCATCAGCGAGCAAAATGGATTCTCATTCGGCTCTCCCTGGTGCGGCAGATCGAACGCCTCCACCGCCCGCAGATTCAGCGGCAAACCCGTCGCGTCCCGAAACGCCCGCTCGTAGTCGCGGTAAATCTCCGACCGCGCCAACTGGCCGACGATGGCGCGACTGCGTTTGGAGGGAGTTTCAGCGGGATCCGGCATGACAGCGTACAGTGAACGATTTCCATCAGCGCCGCGCAACGACCAATCACATCTGGAGCCCGAATACCGGCCGTGCCCTGGGCAAAATCCGCATAGTCTTCCGCAAGAGGTGCGCAGACGATTGCGCTCCAGCGCGTTAACTTGCCTTAGAATTCGTTAATCGGAAGCGGTAAATGGCTAATAAAAGTCCGGACCCTGAACCACTGGCCGGGCGGGTGGTCAGAAAACGCCGCCCGCCTTCCCGATCCGCGCGCCGCCCACGCCGGCGCGCCACTGCTGCCTCCGCGCCTGTGTCCCGGATCACCTTTGATCCATTTTCCGCTTTCCCTCCCGCGCCGCCACCGCAGGACGATGCTGCGTTGTTCCAGCCGCGCGAGCTGTGGTTCGGTGGACAACCCCACATCGTGCGGCCGCTCGGACCGGCCGACGAAGGCCGGCTGATCTCCTTTTTCAATTCCCACTCCGGCGAGACCATCCGCCAGCGTTATGGTTACCGGATCTCGGAGATGACGCACGAGCGGGCGCAGCGTCTGGTGGGCGTGGACCAGTCGCGCGATGTGGCGCTCGGAGTGTTTGAACGGGCAGCGGACGGCGAGGAAGTGTTGCATGCGGTCGGCCGCTATTTGCTCGATACCACCGACAAGTCGGCGGAGATGGCCTTCGTCGTGCGGGAAACCAAACGCGGGCGGGGCATCTGCACCGTGCTGTTGCGGCTGCTCCTGCAGATCGCGCGCGCCCGCGGAATGAGCCATCTTTTCGCGCAGGTCCAGGCCGACAACGCCCCCATGCTGGCGGCTTTCCGGCGTCGCGGAGGGCGGACGCGTCCGATCCTCGGGGCCGACGCGATGGAGGTTTTCGTGCCGACGGCGCAGGCCTAAAGGATCCGGCGGCGACCGCGCGCCGCCCTCCAAGCTCTGCCGGCTTCGAACAGCCATTAGCCCGGAGGATCCGACGCCCGACGCGCTGCGCGAAACGATTGGACAAAGCGGTCGGTCTGATTCTCATATCGGCAACATGGACCTGCCCAAGGAAAAGCCCACGGGACGCGGCACACGCGCGCTCGATGCCCTCCTGACTCTGGCGGTGTTCGCGTTCTTCACCTGGATTCTCCGCTCCCACGTGCCCTCGAACGACCCGTTTTACATGTGGCTTTGGGGAGCCATCACCGCCTCCTGCCTAACCGCGCTATTTTGGCTCGCGCTCCAGATGTTCCGGGCGGTGGTGCGCGCACAACTCCCGGCGAAACACAAGGAGCCGACCATTCCCGGGCAGCAAGAGCATTCCGAATAGGCCTGAACCGAGCAGTTTGACACAGCGGCCCCTGCGACAAGGCGCGAGAACACATCGTCAGATGAGGGCGGAGTCGCCGAATCCCGCCGTGTCACCGAACGAGGCGGGGTACGGCCTCTTTCGCCAACGCTACGGAGGCCACGGCGAGCCCGGTCTACAATGCCGCACCGGTCACTTCGCGAAATTCCGTGCGAGAATCGCCCCGACTGCATTAATCCGGCTTACGAGGTTGGCGCCGCCTCTTCCGGACCGAAAACTCCGAAGCGCAGCACCAGCGTCGGCAGCACGAGCAGGTTGAGACAGGTCGATGTGGCCAGACCGCCGAGGATGACGAGGGCCATGGGTCCTTCGATCTCCCGCCCGGGGGCATTGCGTCCCAGCGCCAGCGGCAGCAGGCCCAGGGCAGTGACCAGCGCTGTCATCAGGATGGGGACCAGCCGCTCGGTGGCGCCGCGCAGGACGGTCGGCCAGCCCCAAGGCTGTCCCTCCTCCACCACGAGATGCTGGTAGTGCGACATCAGCATGATCGAGTTGCGCAGCGTGATTCCATAGACCGTGACGAAACCGACCAGCGTGCCGAGCGACACTTCGCGGCCGCCGAAGCAGAGCACGGCGAGCACGCCGCCAACCACGGCGAACGGCAGGTTGAGCAGCACGAGCAGGAGATTGTTGCGGTGGCGGAGCGCGACGCCGAGCAGGAGCACGACGCCAACGCCGGCCATGCCGCTGTGCAGCAGCAGGTCGTTCCGGGCGCGGGCCTCCTCCGTGGCGGATCCGGCGAACTCCACGATCACGCCCGGTGGCAGCTTGAGCTTGGCCGAGAATTCCCGGCGCGCCTGGGCCACGAAGTCGGCGACCGGGCGGCCCTGCACGTCGCAGGTGATCGTCTGAACGCGCCGCGCGGCCTCATGCTGGACCACGTAGCGGCCGGATTGGGCAAAGACGTCGGCGACCTGTCCGAGCGGCACGTATTGGCCGGCGACGTTGCGCAACAAGAGCCGGGCCACGGCGGCGGGCTGGCCGCGGTCCGCCGGATCGAGCATGGCCACGACATCGTACGTTTCGCTGCCCTCGTGGACCTGCCCCGTGATCTCGCCTTCGTAGGCCACCCGCACGGCGTCCAGCGCCTCGACGGCCGTCAATCCCCGCCGCAGCAGGCCCGCCGGACGCAGTGGGATGGTCAATTGCGGCGTGCCGGGCGGAGACTGCAACTGGACACCGGCGGCGCCGGACACGCCGGCGAGCAACTGGCTGGCCTGACGCGCGACGGCGTCCAGTTCGCCGAGGTCATTGCCGAAAAGGTTGACGGCCACCGGCGCCGTGTAGCCGGACAGCGTCTCGTTCACCCGCTCCGTGAGGAAGCTGTTCAAGGAATAGTTCGCCCCGGGGATTCCCGCCAGGGTTGCGTAGATCCTGGCCTCGGCCGCGCCAGGATCGACGCCGGGTTTCAGATCGACGTCGAACTCGCTGGATTGGGGACCGCGCACGTCGTCGAGCGCCGCGCGCCCGACCTGGGCGGAGACGGTCCGCACCTCGGGCAGTTGCAGCAGCGCGGCGCTGACCCGCTCTCCATGGTGAAGCGAACCCTCCACCGAGGTGCCCGGCGCCATGGTCATGTGCATCAGAAAATGATTCTCCCGCAGCGTCGGCAGGAAACTGCTGGAGAAAAACGGATAGATGGAAAATCCCGCGACGGTCAGAACCGCGACCGCCGTCACGGCCCAGGTCCAGTGGCGGTCAATACCCGTCAACAGCCGCCGATAGTTCCGGTGGAGGAACCGGGCGAAGGCCGACTCCGTCTCCTCCGTCCCGGTCGGACGCAACAGCAGCAGGCACAGCGCGGGCGTCAGGG
>OCTA010005796.1_pt1 | contig 10640 bp, 11 predicted proteins | sample 1538991 | NCBI WGS metagenome assembly OCTA01 (sample SAMEA3539302, study PRJEB22396) | soil metagenome | biome: tundra; feature: field; material: soil | place: USA | collected 2010-05 | depth 0.15 m | reverse complement strand
TCCGGTAAGAGTGTCGAAATGTATGCGTGCCGATGTGACCGATGCCCGATTCCTTACCGGCCCGATCAAGCTCTCGCCAGAATCCAGTGTAAGAGTACGGCAGCCTGCCGAGTTGCAGAGGACTAGCGAAAATCCAATCGCTATTCGATGGAAACTCGGTGCTTTGCTTCCACACTTTCAACCGTTTGAGCAGGTCGTTTGCGATAGCCAAAGACTTGCGCGACTCATCGGTTTTCACATCATCGACGTTCTGTTCCACGATGCCACGCTCTACACGCAGTAACCCGTTGAGCCAATCAACGTCCGACCATTTCAACGCAAGACACTCGGAGATGCGAAGGCCAAAGCAGATGCACATCAAGGCCATCGTTCCGAAGGTTTCTCTCAGGTGAGATACGAGCAAACGGAATTGCTCAACCGTTAAACTACGCGGCTGGCGTATCCGTTTGGACGCACCTTTGACCGTCACCAGGTCAATCGGATTGACCTGCATCGGTATGTCCTGCTTCCACATCGCGAACTTCCAAAGCGAACTGAGAATCCCGCGAATGTGGGTCCGACTCTTCGGCGCTAGTGCAAGAGAGTCTAACCACACCTCCACAGGACGCGCCTGAAGATCGGTGATAAGGTTCTGTCCCCACGTCGGCAGGATGTGGACCCGAATCCACGATTCGTAGCCGCGATTGGTGTCTAACCGTGTGGGCATCTTCTCTGCTCGGTATTGCTCTACCAGCTTGCTAACAGTTGGTGCTGTGTTGCTGATGCTGACTTGGTTCTCTACTGCATCGCGCAGTGGCTTTGCTGCCCGCCATGCCGATGCCTTCGTGGGATACTGGCTCATGGTGCCGATTTTCTTAGAGCGCCGCTTGCCGTTCTCCCAGAAGAAAAAGTTCCACGTCTTGATGCGTTTATCGAGTACCACACTGCCACTTCTGTTCCGTTGTCTCACTGAATCCTCCGTTTCGTGAGAGCAACAGACGGCGGAGCGAGTGTAGCATCCAGATCGGAACGTAGGAAGCGCCAAGTCACTCGCCGAGTGCCGCTGAGGATGTGACCCCTGATGTGTCCCTGGCGCGCCCAGAGCAAGATCGTGCGCGGCTTGATGCGGAGGTAGCTCGCGGCTTCTGTGGCCGTCAGCCATTCTGATTGAGTGCTCATACTGCAACTCCCTTTTTCAGCGGGGACTGCCGGATGCGGGATCGCGCATTTCCGCATTCTTGGACCGCTGTTTTTGCCCGCACCCGCAGCCGCGAGTTCCGAGAACCGGAACACTCAAATTTTTCGTTTTGATTCCAGTGCCCAGCCCGTAGGCTCCGGCGATGCCTTTGCGGGCGAGCGCCAGGACGTAGCGGCAATTGATCGCTAAGAATCGCGCCGCTTCATCAGCCGAAACAAATGGTTCAGGTCCCATAAATACCTCCGAAGGCCAAAGATGGAGGTGCATCAATGGCCTGGAAGCAAGGATCGTCATTTCAAGTCGTTCGGGTCTTTGGAAGAGAACAAGCGCGCGATATGCGAAACCGCCGCCTGTCGTATGTCCTGAGCGATATTCTTCGGAAAACTCGCGAGGTGAATGGGAGCCAACTCGTCTTCAGTCGCCTCGTTGCGTGACAATTTGGCGATGATGGGAGCGGCGTTGCGCATGTCCATCAGGTTGCGGATGAATTCCCACGCACGGTACCAGACGACGAAGTTCTTCATCGCGAGCGTGAACGCCGCGAAATCCAGGTATGTGCCAAGGCCGGACTGGATGAGAAACAGATGTTCCAGAATCCACGCCGACACGAGGATAAACAGAGGTTCGAGCACGATGCGGATAAGCCAGAAGCGATTACCCGGAATCAGGCGAAAGAAGGGCAGGGGAGGTCCTTCGAACGTGCTGTTCTGCTCCATCTCCATGTGGACCATGCGCCTCCACAGTCGGAAGCCTTGGAGAAAGCTGAGGAAGAAGTAAAGCATCGCAAACGATCCGATGCCAAACAGCCCGACCGGCGGCCGGGACGTATGGAACGGAATCATGTTCGTGACGGCGGTTGCCGTTGCGGAAAGAAACGGCAGAAAGATCATCATCATCGCCGAGAAGAACGCGATAGGCACGGGAAAATATCGTGTGCCGTAAAGCGGGCGAAGTATGATCTCGACCGGCATGCATACGATGCTGCACAGGTTCTCGACCACATTCATCGCTGTTTGCTGCATCTGAGCGAAGCTCATGGCCGGTGGTTCTTGTTGGGGTAGCATAGTGGTCTCCTTATTCACGCGAGAAAAGCACCGAGAGGTAGTTGCGGCCTTTCGGGTTTTGCTCGGTTTTGGTTGCGTTGAAGGTGCGGCCGGACATGTAGACAATCGCCTGTGAACAGGGATTGTCGGCGTCCGGCTTAATCAGTCGGGTGAACTCGATGGGCTCAATAACGTGCACGAGCTGCTTGCTTCCGCTGACGCCCGCCTGGGAATGGTTGTCGCTGGCGCCTGCATTCCAGCTGTCTAAGTAGCGGTATTCCTTGCCTATTTGGTTCGCAGCGTAATTACAGGTTTCGGTCTCATTGTTGGCATGGAAGATCTTGACGGAGAGCAGGCCCAAAAATCCGAGGGTTTTCGCTCCGGGCGTCTGCTCCCCGAATTCTTCGGCTGCGATATTAAGGATGTTGGGCGTAATGCAAACGGGTGCTATGGCGCTGCCACGGCAAACCATATGGAAATGGCTTTCGTGGCGGTGCATGAGGAGCGCGAACTCATCCTGAAACAGAAATGCGCCGTGACAGCATCCAGGCCTGTACTGGTGGCGCAGCCATGCCCGCTGGAAGATGATCTTGACCAGAATCTGGCAAAGACGGGACGTTTCCCTGCCATATTCCAGGACGGGCATGTCGAGAACTACGACCTTATGCTCGTGGGTCGTTTGCTCAGGCGTGAAGCTGTATTCGCCGGAGCAGAACATTGACCGGAAGGGATCGTAGGTAAACTTCGAGGCCATGCCGGACCAGGTGGACTCGATATTCGAGCGCGTTCTCGGGTCATGTGCGGGCCACTTTTCCAGCATGTACACGATGGCGATGTCGAGGTCGCTCCATTGCGAGGCGCTGAAACTGCCCTTGCGTTGCCGAAGCTTGGCAACGAGCTGGCCGCAGTCCGAGGACCGCTGCCAGTCGGTATCCTCGATTTGACCGGGCTCGGAGGGTAGGGAGGAAATGATCCTGTGGATGGACGTGATGGAGACTGGCTCTCCCGCCAGCGATAGGGTCACGAGGGCCGCCCGCATTAGCTCTTCAACGGCCTGTTCGAAATAGCGCTCTCCGCTGGATGCGGTATAAACCTTGCCGACAGAGATTAACGTCGAGAAAAGCTCGACGATGGTTTCGATATGGGCAGCACCCCGTCCGGGAATGTTCCAGGAATATGCAAGCGGGTCGAAACTCATGCCGCTTTCGGCGTTGAAGATAACGAGGTCCTTCTCGCGGCCGCATAGCTTCGCGTAGCGCCTCCACACGTCTGTTTCGTCCGACTTTACTGTCAATATCAACCCCCCTAGGCCCGCCCGCAGAAATGACATTGCGAGGTTTTTCCCGCTGGTGGAGCTCTTGCCTGAGCCGAGTCCCCCTGTAATGAGAGTTCCGCCTTCGATGAGGTCTCTGAAACGAAGCGCGTCTGTATCCGACAGCAGAATCATGTTTCGGTCGAGAACGGGATCTGTTGGCATACGGCTCCTTAATTGGTGAGAAACTTTTCGAACGTTCCCCGTAGGCGCGGGGCTTTTCAATGGCACGCACGCCCAGGGAACGACTTGCTAGTTGTTCGGATTCGGTGTTGTTGTGGGTGCCGGCATCGGACAGGGCTTCGATTGAGGGTCCTTTGACAGCTCTTCCGGCGTCGGAACGTGCAGGCCGGTTTTGTCTTCGATCTTGCCCTGTTGCAGGTCGATTTGCCGGCGCAGCCAATTGGGGATGTGCGACCCTTCCAGGGCTTTTTGTTCCGCCGGATTGCTGGGCTGCGTTTGCGCCGCAGAGGGTGGGTTATCAGGTTGAGGATTTTGTTGTACCTGTGCTGCCAGTGAGGCGCACAGAACAGCGGAGATAAGGAGCGCTGTTTTCGTGAACATGGCTTTATGCTGGGCCATGCTTGGATTTGCCGAAAGCTAATCGACGTTAAACAGAAGACGCGTTATTCGGGGTCACAAGAAGATTGGTGCGGCGAACGAGCTTCTGAAAGGCCGCATCGCCTCGCAGGCGATCAAAAAGCGGCAGGAGATGCAGCCAGGCAATTATCGGATTGGGTTCGTCACAAGCTTGCTTTAGATTCTGGATGGCGCGGCGCGAGTCGTTCACGGCCATGTGCGCAAGCGCAATCTGAAGTGGCGGGATGTATTTTTCCTGTGACATTTTAATGAGTTGTCCAAGCTGCTGCGACGGTTTGGGAAGCTTATCGATCAGCTCATCGAGCGCCGCATAGACTTGTCCGAACAGTGGATCGGTTGCATTGCGCCGTCCTGGGCCCCACTGTTCGGGATTGTCGCGAAGCCGCAACTCGGAGGCAAGGCAGAGTGCTAATAGGCCGGGAAAGATATCGTCTCCGACGAGGTGATGAACCAGAATGACATGCGCCCCTGGCGGTTCATTTCGGGACAGCGCAAGCAGTGCCCACACGGTGTGCGTAAGCCAGTGGCGCGCATTCATGGACTCGGCCAGGGTCAAGGCAAGCAGCGCCTCATCGAATCTGCGGGTGAGGTAAAGAAAGATACCGTGCGCGACCTGTGACAGGAGGTCATCCGGGCAGAGGCGCGCGCGCTCCCCAATGAGCGCAAGCGCTTCTTCGGACCGGCCCGTCGCCATGAGGAATCCGGGGTAGTACCATGCGCCATAGCGGGTCTGAAATGCGTCAAGCTCAAGCGCCCTCTCGAAAGAGGCCCGCGCTTTTTCCCATCGCCTGTGGAAACAATGCAGCGCGCCTTGCATCGCATGGGCTCGCCACACCCCGTCATTCGTCCTTAATGCTGCGGTCAGTGCCGCAGCGGCAAGCTTCAGACTTTGAGGCGGAGTCAGATCCACGTGGTAATACATGGCCCGGCGAAGATGGACTTCCGCTTTCCGGGCCTGGGCGTAGGCGTGCTCGGATTTCTGTTTCAGAACGGCTTCAAAGTAATCCAAAGCGATGCTGTCGTCGGCGGGCGTGCACTGGTCAAGGTGGTACAGGCCGCGGCGGTAATCCTGATCGATCGGAGAATCCGGGTTATAGCGAAAAATCGGCCGGTAAGCCTGACCGAGACGGGGTTTGTATCCCTTCTTTCTGGTGGACAGAAGGGCGATAAGGACGAGGTCCCCCGCTCCGTGCCGCTCGTAGTACTCGTCGAGCCTTTCCAGCAACTTATTCTTAAACACCCGGACGATGCTGGAAGGTTCGGGGCCAGTTTTAGACGGATCGCGCAAATAGAACGGAAAGAGATCGGCGATGATGGTCTTTTCCGTCACCACCTTCCCGGCGAAAGCGGCTTTTACGAGATAGTCGAGAAGTTTCGCCTGTGTCTCCGCCTCCGTGAATACGGGATTGGCAAGCATGCGTTCAAGCTGCCGCTCAACCTCCTGAGTTGTCGGAACGGCTTCGTCTTCAGAAGGCATAACAGGTCAGAACCGATCCTGCCATTATGCGCTGGAATTGCGACGAACGCTTTAACGTCGATTAGCTTTCGGGCTATTCCCTGCTGACGGACAATCCCGTTGAGGTCAATTCAATGGGCGTCCATGATTGGTTCAGCAGGACCGGAGCAACTCCGCAACCGTCAGTTCCCCAGAACACTCCGCAGCAGGCACCACAAGCAGTGAAAGTTGAAGATCTGCCGGCGAACGTAAAGGCACAGGCAGTCGAAGCGGCACATCCGGCGGCGAAGTTGATGGACCGGGCAGGGCAGCCTCCGGAGAACCCAAGCGCACCTTCGAGCAGAAGCGATGGGCGCGAAGCCCTGATCCGCAATCAGGGCGACCAAGGCAAAGAGCAGTCCGCCATGAGCCCGACCGACCACGGCAGGTCGCAGACGGCAACTCAGGAGCGAAGTCAAAACCGTGGTCGCGGGATGGAGCGATAGTGTCCTTAGCTCTGCTAAGGGGAGACGCATGCTAGGAAGTTCTGCTTTGGTTGGAGTAAGCCTATCGGATATTGCCGGGCGCTGATTGTGATGCTAAGCAATACAACCTGTATGCGAATTTCTTGTATGGATACTCAACCACGCCATGTTACGAATTACGCCGAGTACGAGCGCTGAGGGAGCAAAGGAATACTTCTCTCAGAGCCTCACCCGTTCCGACTATTACATCGACGGCCAGGAAGTGGTCGGGCGATGGGGTGGGAAAGCCGCCGGGCGTCTGGGGCTATCAGGAGACGTGGATGCCAAAAGCTACTTCGCTCTGTGCGACAACCTCGACCCGAACACCGGCGAGCAGCTTACGCCGCGCAACAAAGGAAACAGGCGCGTTGGCTTTGACTTCACCTTCTCGGCCCCGAAGTCCGTATCGGTGATGTATGAGCTGTCGGGTGATGAACGCATTCTCGATGAGTTCAGAGCCAGCGTCAACGACACCATGCAGGAAATCGAACGTGAGATGAAAACGCGCGTTCGCGTCAAAGGCAGTGACCACGACCGCGAAACCGGGAATATGGTCTGGTCCGAGTTTGTGCATTTCACGGCGCGCCCGGTAGACGGAGTGCCCGACCCCCATCTGCATGCTCACTGTTATGCCTTCAACACCACCTATGACACCGTCGAAAAGCGCTGGAAAGCCGGGCAGTTTGGCGACCTGAAGCGCGATGCCTCCTATTTCGAGGCGGCGTTTGATGCGCGTCTTGCACACCGTTTAAATGCCATCGGATACGCCACCGAAAAGAATCCGCAATACAGTTTCGAGATTGCCGGGATACCGAGGTCCCTGATTGACAAGTCTTCCCGGCGGCGTAACGAAATCGAGCGTAAGGCCGCCGAAAAAGGCATTACCGATGCCGAAGGAAAGCATGCCATCGGCTATTACGGGCGGGAACATAAGAACTCCGCCCTGGGAAGAAATGAGCTGCGCAAGGAGTGGAATGCCAGACTGTCTGACGATGAGCGCGCTGCCATGGCAGACGCGACACATGGCCGGGCTGTCGGCGACAGGACTTATTCGGCGGATGAGGCCAAAGAATATGCGCTCGCACATTCGTTCCAGAATTTCTCTGCTGTCTCGGAGAAAAAGCTCAAAGCCGAAGCACTTAAATATGCGGTCGGCTCGGTGTTGCCCGAAGCTGTTGCCGATATAGCACGCCACGCGGAAGTCATTGCCGAAACACGCGGGGGTCAGTTAATGACCACCACGAAAACCGTGCTCCGCAACGAAATCTCGATGCTGCAATTCGCAAAGGACGGGCAGAGGAAGCAGCAGCCTTTCATGAAGGAAGTGAATAAGGACGCGCTCGCCGGCCTGTCGGAAGAGCAAAAGAAAGCGGCGCTGCATCTCCTGAAAAGCCGCGATACGGTGACCGGCGTTGTGGGTAAGGCCGGTACGGGCAAGACCACGATGATGCGCGCCACGCGGGACGTATTGGAAAGCGAACCGGGCCGCCATGTGTTCGCGTTCGCGCCTTCGTCGCAAGCCTCCCGTGGCGTTCTGAAAAAGGAAGGCTTTGAGGATGCGGAAACGCTCGAAATGCTCCTTACGAATGGAAAACTTCAGGAGAAGACGAAGGGCCAGATTGTATGGGTCGATGAGGCTGGGTTGGTTTCCAGTGTAGACATGCGCCGCTTGATGGAATTGGCAAAGAAGAACGGCAATCGCGTAATTCTTTCGGGCGATTACACGCAGCATTCCAGCGTCGAAGCGGGTGACGCATTCCGGCTGTTGGAAAAAGAGGCGGGCGTTAAGCTCGCGCGCCTGACGGAGATTCGCAGGCAAACCCACCCCGGTTATAAGAAAGCGGTCGAGGCGATTTCCCAGGGCACCGCAAAAGCCGCGCAAAAGGGATTCGATGCGCTCGACAAAATGGGTTGGGTTATCGAGGCGAAGAGCGAGGAACGCCACGCGCTGCTGGTCTCGGATTATTTGCAGGCGGTTGAGCAGGGTAAATCGGCCTTAATCATTGCGCCCACGCACGCCGAAGGACAGAAGCTGACCGATGAATTGCGCTCCGTCTTGAAGGAGCGGGGAGCGCTTGGGAAAGAGAAAGAGTTCATTGTCCGGCGTTCGACAAATTGGTCGGAAGCGCAAAAGCGGGATGTCCGCAATTATGAGCCCGGCATGGTCGTTGATTTTCATGAAGCGGTCGCCGGGACGCGCAAAAGGACGAACGGCAGCCGCGCGACTGTTGGAGGGTTCAAGAAAGGCGAGGCGGTGGTTGTTATGGGAAGAAATAGCGACGCAGTCACGGTGATGCGGCAGGACGGCACACAGGATGTGCTCCCCATGGATGAGGCAGAACGGTTTGTGGCCTACCGGACGCGCGAGATTGCCTTGGCTAAGGGCGACCGCATACGCATTACGAAAAACGGAGAGGCGAAGGTGAAGGGGCAGGCGAAGGGCACGCGCATCAATAACGGCGACATCTTCACGGTGGAGGGCTTTACCAGGGAAGGCGATATCCGCCTGGAAAAGGGCAAGCTGCTGCCGAAAGACTGGGGTCACATGACCCTTGGTTATGTCGATACCTCCTATGCCGGTCAGTCGAAGACGGTGGACAAGGTTTTTATTGGGCTGGGCAGGATCTCGATGGCTGCGACGAACTTGCAGCAATGGTATGTGAGCGTGACCCGTGGGCGCGAAATGGCACGGGTTTACGTCGAGGATAAGCAGGAAGTGCGTGATGCAATCACGCGGGGCGGAGAGCGTCTGTCAGCGGTGGAATTAACCGGCACGAAGCTGCGCGATTCCTGGCGCAAGCGCTTCCATCAGTCGTTCGAGCGCAACCGCGTCGGGCGTTTCTTACGGCAGCGCGCAGAAAAGCTGGCCGACTACTGGCGCGGCCGGGAAGGCTTGAGCTATGCCTGAGGCCAAAAGCAAATTCCTCGACAAGATTCTTGACGGCAAGAGTGCGGGTCCGGAGGAGGCGAAGAGCTACACCAGCGAGCGCCAGCATACGGCTCAGGCGTTCAACCTCCATGTGGAGCGCCGCGACGGGCGGTGCGCGGAGGGCTTCGCCTGGTCGCATTACGCGGGGTATGAGTGGACGGACGAAGGCAGCCACGAGCGGCTTGTGGTGGTCTTCGGTGTGCGCGCCCTTGAAATAGAGGGCCACAATCTCGGCGTGCTGGTGGACGAAATCCGCGAGGGACAATTAAACAGCATCCGCGAACTGGCAAGCGGGCAGAAGATGCTGCTGGAACAGGGCAATCCCGACAATCAGCCCATCGTCGCGAACGTCAGGTCATACCCGGATTTTGACGAGATTCTGAGGGAAATCAAAGGAGAGGACGATGATAAAGCTTGACAGCCTAAACGAATTGCAAGATGACGAATTGCGTGCCGCGATTGCGCACGCGCAAAGGCTCCTGAAGCAGCGTGACGAAGACCGCAAGGCGAAAGCCTTGGATGAGGCCAAGGCAACACTCGCGGCTGCCGGGCTCTCGCTGCGAGATCTGATTGGCAAAGGCAAGGGCCGCAGCGGCAAAGGACCTGTTTACCATAGCGGCCACACATACCAACATCCGACGGACAAGGCACTCGCCTGGAACGGCAAAGGGAAAAAGCCCGGCTGGCTTGTGACGCTGGAGACTGGCGGTGAGAGTGCGCTGGAGGTGAAGCGTGCCTGATAACAGCGACTGGACTGTTAAACGCATTGCCTGGCTGGGCCCGCAACAGATGACGGACGGCGGTTTGGAGCTACGCGCCGTTGTGGCGGAAGACCAGCGGAGCGGATTTCACGCCGGAACGAGATACGGTCCGAAGCGCGGAGCACTCCCGGAGCTGGGGCCTGAAGATGCTTGGGTAACCCCGCGATATACGGCCAAAGAGGAAGCAATCATCGCCGCCAGAACGGACGCAAGCACAATTTTGCGGTGTTGCAACGAGCATGTGAGGACGGAGCGGCTGCTCGATAGATTCGGCAGCAAAAAATCGGCATCCCGAGATAAGCCTGCGACCGGCCATTTGCGGCTCATTGACCGTTGAGAGATTACCGGGAATGCTCGCGTTCTTCGCGTCCCTGCTTGACGCGGTGCGCCCATAACCCCTCGGAGAGCAATGCGGTCGCAACAGCGCTGATGCGTATCCAGCGCCAGCGTTTGTCAGCGTCCTTGATGATTTCGCCGATAATCAGCGGCGATAGTATGCCGGCCATCTTTATCCAATGACCGGCTGAACCAGCACCTATAGACGTATGGGCATGCTGAAAGGACTGCCGCGAATAGGGCATATCGAGGTATTCGGGCTTCAAATACGGTTGTACAGATGGCGATTCCATTCGCGCATAGGTTACGGATGGGAAACGGTTCGGTCAAGGCACGAAACTGTGCCGAATTGGGACTCAAGCGGGGTTGAGGCGTCGCGCCGCGACAGCGTGATACCGCGCATCTATCTCAATGCCGATATAGGAACGTCCCAAGGCGCTGGCCGCCACGAGTGTGGAACCGGAGCCAGCGAAGGGGTCAAGGACGATTCCGCCTTCCGGGGAATAGCTCTCGACACAAGGAC
>OCTA010005795.1_pt1 | contig 10640 bp, 11 predicted proteins | sample 1538991 | NCBI WGS metagenome assembly OCTA01 (sample SAMEA3539302, study PRJEB22396) | soil metagenome | biome: tundra; feature: field; material: soil | place: USA | collected 2010-05 | depth 0.15 m | reverse complement strand
CGCTTGTTTGGTCGTAGAAGTATTTGGCTATGTTCTCGGCTGACGGATTGAGCACCGTGAAAGGCTCCAGGTCGTTGAGCATCTGGTGGTCGATGCGGTCGATCACCGGGCGCAACACCTGCTTGAGCAGCTTGAAGTCGAGCAACAGGCCAGCCTCGTCCAGCGCGGCCCCGGCCAGGGTGACGCAGACCTTGTAGTTGTGCCCGTGCGGGTTCTCGCACTTGCCCTTGTAGTTGCGAAGATAGTGGCCGGAAGAGAAACCGGCCTCGACGGTGACTTCATACATCGGCGTCTGCTCGATCCTGTGCGGGGAAGAGTCCCTGGTTCCATTTTAGCGGCTGGCGTTACCTCAGGGTTTCCGGCCGCCCCGGCGTTTTCGCCGCGCCGCCCGCCTTGCATCTTCGCTGCGCCGGTCCACCTGCTCGAAGAGGTGGCTCATCACGCCGACGAGCGCCGCCGCCAGCCCAAACAACAGCAGAAACATCGCTACCGTCCGCCACAGCGACGCGTTGGCCGGCAAACCCGGCTGGAAGCTCGAAGGCGCCATCGCCATCCCCGCCGAAACCAGCGCGAAGAAGACCAGCGTTGCGGCCAGAATGTAGAAGTTGCGCGACATAATTCGGAAGGAGGAGGCGGTCCGCTGCTCCTGCTGCGATTCTAGAGCATCTCTCGGAACCGGGATTTGGCCATAAGGCGAAATGGGCGCACGCTATACTGTTTGCTTGGCTATGCGCCGCATGATCGCACTTGCGCTGACGATGATGTTCGGCTGGATGCTGATCGCGCCCATCTTTGGCCCCGATGCCGACGCGAACCTGCCCCCATGCTGCCGCAGGAACGGCAAGCATCACTGCATGATGCGCAGGATGGAACGGCTCAGCGGCAACCAGAAGGGCTTTACGTCCGTCTCGGAAAAATGCCCCTGCCTCCCGGCAAGCGCCTGCGCAGTTCATTCTCCGACGTACGAGCCTGAAGCCGGGGAACGGTTCTACGCCGAAGTTGTCCGCCATCCAGCCTTCGCTCCGCAGACTAAGGCTCTTTGCCGCATCTCATTTCTCCGCAGCCATCCAAAGCGCGGCCCTCCGTCTCCTCTCGCCTGATAACTCGCGGTGTTTTGCGGATGGGATTGGCGTTGCCGGTCTCGTCCCGTTGTTGTGCGCTTTCTTGCAGCAAGAGGAGAATCCATGAAATCCAAGCTATTGCTGGCGTTGCTGCCAGCCGTCTGCCTATGCTTGCAGACAAACCCGATCCATGGCCAACAAAGCTCTGGCCCCGGAACTGCTCGCCCTGCCGAGGCTGCGCCGGCGCAGAACCCATCTGTTCCCGGCGTGGCGGCCAGCCAAAATGGAACCGGCCGCATTGCCGGAGTGTTGACGGATCCCTCCGGTGCAGTGATCCCAGGAGCAAAGATTGAACTCCGGAGCCTCGCCTCGGGAATCAATGTATTCTTCGTAACCGATCGACAGGGCCGCTTCGTCTTCGATGAAGTTCCCGTGGGCCGTTACCAGGTTACTGTCCATGCAGCGGGCTTTGATATTGCAGTCATTCATGATCTCTCCGTCACGGCAGGCAGCGAAGCAAGCGCAAGTCTAACTTTGAAGATCGCTCCGGCAAGAACCGACGTCGAAGTGATAGCTCCAGCTATCGGAGCCGGCGCGGCAACACCGCACACGATCGACGAAAGCGACCAGACGCGAAGCCGCAACTCAGCCGAGTTAGTGGGAGACACACCCGGCGTCAGCCTGCGAGAAAACGGCCAACTTGCCAGCATTCCATTTCTTCATGGCTTGGGAGACGAACGCACCAAGCTGGTGGTCGACGGCATGACGGTCTCCTCAGCCTGCCCCAACCACATGAACCCCCCGCTCTCAACCATCGCCCCCTCTCATGCGGCCCAGGTAACCGTGATGGCCGGCATCACGCCGGTCAGCCTGGGCGGCGACAGCCTGGGCGGAACGGTCTCCATCGAATCGCGTGAGCCAGTCTTCGCCAATGCGGGCGAACGGCTGCACTCGGAAACCGCGTCTTCGGGGTTCTACCGGAGCAATGGCGAGAGTTATGGAGGTTCGTTCTCGGAATGGATTGCCGGGCGCAATCTGGGCATTGGTTACAGCGGTTCGTGGGCCACCAACGACGATTACACCGAAGGCAGCGGCCACAAGGTCACTTCCACTTACGCTCAGAGCACGGATCACACGATAACTCTGGCGGCGCAGGGCGCGGGCAATCTTGCGGTTCTTCAGGCCGGGCTTCATCACACTCCGCACGAGGGCTTCGTGAACGCGCGGATGGACCTGGTGGGCAATTACGCCGAGTCGCTCAACCTGCATTACCGGAGGCGCTTCGAACGAGGCTCGCTCGATACGCGCGTCTACTGGCAGGGCGCATGGCACTCGATGAACATCGGCAGGGACAAGTCGACGTTTCCCATGCCCATGGATATGCCGATGAACACGCATGGAAGGGACCTGGGCTACTCCGTGAAGCTCGACCTTCCACTCTCCGCTCGGCACACCCTTCAGTTGGGCAACGAGCTGCATCGCTTTGTCCTCGACGATAGATGGCCCGCCGTTCCCGGCACGGCGCCCATGATGGGGCCCAATCCATTTTTAAGCATCAATTACGGTCGGCGCATCCGGCTGGGGACTTTCGCCGAAGTTGCCAGTAAGTGGAACCCGCAATGGACCACGCTCTTCGGCCTGCGCAACGATACAGTCTGGTCCAATACCGGCCCGGTCGAGGGTTACTCGGCGATGATGTACGGCGCTGACGCCGCCGCCTTCAACGCATCGAACCGCGCCCACAGCGATGTGAATCTCGATGCTACGGGGATGGTGCGCTACGAGCCGAACGCGTCAAGCACTTATGAGTTCGGCTACGCCCGCAAGACCCGCGCGCCCAACCTCTACGAGCGCTACGCATGGTCGACCAACATGATGGCCAGCGGCATGATCGGCTGGTTTGGCGACGGAAACTACTACGTGGGCAATGTCGGCCTCAAGCCGGAGACGGCCCACACCGTGAGCGGCACGATCGCATGGCACGACCCGGCACGCAAGGCGTGGGAGCTCACGCTCACGCCCTACCTGACCTATATTGAGGACTATGTGGACGTGGATACGCTGGCCACCAAGACTTACGGCATGAGTGTCTTCGCCCAACTGCGCTTTGCCAACCACAACGCTCGCATCTACGGCGCCGATCTGTCCGGCAGCGGCGCGCTCTGGAGCAGCGACCGGTTCGGAGAGGGAAAGATCAGCGGCGTCGCGGGATGGCTGCACGGCGAGAGGCTCGACACGCAAACCGGCCTCTACCAGATGATGCCGCTCAATCTGCGCGTCGCCTTCGACGAGGGGCTGAAGGGATGGATGGCTGGGGTCGGCGTTCAGGCTGTGGATCGAAAATCCAACGTCGATCCCCACCGCTATGAACAAACCACGCCGGGGTACGCGCTCTTCAATCTGCACTCCGGCTACCGGCGCGGCCATCTGCAAGTGAGCGCCGCCGCCGACAATCTGCTGAACAAGGACTATGAGCTGCCGTTGGGAGGTGTGAACTTCGACGACTTCATGGCCAGCATGCGGATGAGCCAGATCAAGCCGCTCACGGGCCGGGGACGGTCTTTCTATGGGAGTCTGACCGCTCGGTTCTGAAAGGGCTGTGTTCTTCCGCGCGGCCTTCCACGGCCTCAATCCTTTGTCTATCCGGTCGAACGCCTCGAAGCCACTGGCCAAACGCTGGCCTCAGGTGCCCTCGACGGCAGCGCTTGACAGAACAAATACCTCCTCTTAACCTTCCTTTATGGACCTTCAGCTACCAGAACGTCAGGCTATGGGGCTTGCGAGCCTCTCTGCGAGTACCGGCCGCAGTCCAGGCGAGTTGGTGGCCGAGGCCGTTGACCGCCTCCTCGCTCAGGAGAGCTGGTTCGACGCGCAGGTGCAATTGGGGATCGACCAGATCGCGCGCGGCGAGTTTCTTGAAGAGGAAGAGATGGATGCACGCGTGGCACGGATGATTCGGGCTTGAGACGGTTGCGGTGGTCTATGGCCGCTGCCGACGATCTTGAGGGGATCAGCAACTACCTCTATCTTCATCACCCCTCCTTCGCCGCCACAACAATTCACCGCCTCTACGACGCGTCAAAATCGCTCAAGGCGTTTCCGTATCTAGGCCGGGAGGGCAAAAAGAGCGGCACCCGCGAACTTGTGCTTGCGCCTCTTCCCTATCTGATGATCTATGCGGTGGATGATCGCTCGGTCCATATCCTGCGCTTCTTGCACACCTCTCAAGACCTACAATGAAGCACGAATGACGGCTAACTGTCAGCCTTCGATTCAAAGAACTCCTGCACGTCCGTAATCGTCGCCGTCATCCGGTACGGCGGCAGGCTGGCCAGGAAGGTTTGGCCGTACCGTTTTGTGCGGATGCGGGGATCGAGCAGGACCAGCACGCCGCGATCTTCGAGCGACCGGATCAGGCGGCCGAAGCCTTGCTTGAGGGTGAGGACGGCTGCCGGAACCTGATAGTCGAAGAAGGGTTTGCCGCCGGCCTCTTCGATGGCCTTCATGCGAGCGGACACCACCGGGTCGCTGGGCACGGCGAAGGGCAGGCGGTCGATGATGACGCAGCTCAGCGCCTCGCCCTGCACGTCCACGCCTTGCCAGAAGCTGGAAGTCCCGAAGAGCACGGCGTTGGGCGTCTCGCGGAACTGCTCCAAGAGGGCTTTGCGGGGCGCCGTGCCGTGCAGCAGGATGGGAAAGTCCAGCACCGGCATGAGGCGCTCATAGAGGTCGCGCATCTGGCTGTAACTGGTAAACAGGCAGAAGGCTCGCCCGCGGGTGATTTCAAGCACGCGGCGGATGGTGCGCGCGGCGGCCTCGGGAAACTCGGGGTCGCGCGGATCGGGCATCTCCGGCGGCAGGTAGAGCAACGCCTGTTCGCCATACTTGAAATGAGATGGAACGACTAACTCGCGCGCCTCGCTCAGCCCCAGCCGTTTGCGCATGTGCTCGAAGCCGCCCTGCACGGTGAGCGTGGCCGAGGTGAGTACCACGGTCGGAATCGTCTCAAAGACCAGCTCGGAGAGCAGTTCGGAGACGTCGATGGGTGTGGCTTGCAGAAAAGTCGTCCGTGACTGCGGCCGAAACCCGCTCGGTCGCCCCGTGGACGATGACCTGTCCATCGGCGCTCCGGAGATGCGCCGCTCCATCCAATAGACCATGTTGTTGGCGTTCGATTCGAGCAGGAACTCAAGCTCGGAGCGCAGGCGGACGACGCGTTTCTTGAGCCCTGGAGCCTCGTCGATGCCTTTCAGCACCTCCATCTCCGCTTCCAGGCGCCGCAGCGTGGTGCGCACGGCCATATACAGGTCGCCTGAGGTCTCCAGGAACTCCTCGCGGCCCGTAAAAGGCTGGCGGCCGTCGCCGGCCATGGGCAGCCCGGCAAAAAACATCCGCGCTCGCTCGCGAAGTTGCTGCGTGGCGGCGGGCAGGTTTTCGGCGCCTTGTTTGCCGCGCAGCAGCGCGTCGGTGTCGCGCGCCAACTCCTCAAATCGTATGTTGCTCACCGAGAGGCCGAAGTAGCTAGAAGCCACCTCTTCGAGTTCGTGCGCCTCGTCGAAGACCACCGCCGCGGCCTCGGGCAGAATCCCCGCATCGGGCGCGCCCGCGGCCTCCTGCTTGACACTCAGGTCGGCGAAGAACAGGTGGTGGTTGACGATGATGATGTCCGATTCGAGCGCCTTGCGCCGCATCTCGGTGATAAAGCAGCGTCTGTAATCGGGGCAGGTTGACCCCAGGCAGGCCTCGGTGCGCGCATCCAGCTTGTTCCACAGCGCGCTCGACTCGGGCATCCCGGAAAGCTCGGCCCGGTCGCCGGTTTCCGTGGTCTGCTCCCACTCGGCGATCTGCCGGTACTGGTCGATCTCTTCCAAACCGCTAAGAATCGGCTGGGTGCGCAGCGCGGCCAGCTTGTGGCGGCATAGGTAGTTGGCGCGGCCCTTCATGTAGCAGACGCGCAGCGGGCCCAGCAGCGTTTCCAGGAAGGGAATGTCGCGGAAGTAGAGCTGGTCCTGGAGCGCCTTGGTGCCGGTGGAAACGATGACCCTCTGGCCGGTGCGCAGGGCAGGCAACAGGTAGGCCAGCGTCTTGCCCGTGCCTGTGCCGGCCTCGACGATCAGGTGGCGGCGTTCTCCGAGAGCCCGCTCGACGGCCTTGGCCATCTCCAGTTGCCCTGGCCGATACTCAAAAGGCAGCGAGGACCGCGCCAGAATGCCGCCCGGCGCAAAGAACTCATGCAGGGTGGGCAAAGCGCGGGTTGGGTTGTCGGTGGAGGGCATCGGGACCGGGTGCTCTACCCATCATAGTGAGCCCGCCAGCCGTCAGGCTGCGCGGTCATGTTCCCGGCGTCGAGCCCCTGGTCAGTGCCTCAACCAAAGTCCGGGTTTTTGCCCGAGGCGCTGGCGTGCTGTTGTTTCTCGCTCTGGCTCTGGCTGTAGCGCGAGTCCATCCATCGGCCGATCATGAAAGCCTCTCCGGGACTCGATGCGCCTTCGATGTTCCTTGCGCTCTTCATCAGTTTCTTGCGGACAGCGGCGGCTCGCTGCTTGGCGACCGCCTTCTCCGCTGCGGCGGAGTAGGGATTGACCGTATTGATGTTCATTTGGTTACCGTGGATGTGCATCGTCAGCTCCTCAACGGTGACAGTGCAATTGCCTCGCCTGAATTGCGCCGGACAGATGAGAAAAGACTCATCCTGGAGCCGCCCCACCGCTCCACTGGCCGGTTGACTTCGCTCAGTGGACTAAGCATACTTAGTCCATGGCCTACACCGTCCATCAGGCGAAGACCCACTTCTCGCGTCTGCTGAAAGAGGCGGAGGCGGCCCAGGAAGTCGTCGTCATGCGCGGCAAGAAGCCGGTGGCCAAGATCGTGCGCATCGACGAAGCGCCGGCATCGAAGCCGCTGTTTCGCCTTATCGGTGCCTTCAGGGGCCTTGTCCATGCCGACGATAGCGCCTTTGATCCGATGACCGGCGAGGAGTTGGTGGAATACGGATTCGAGTGCATGCTCGATGGAGAATTGGTTCCTCCGCCCGAAACACGATGAGATACCTTCTTGATACGCACATCTTGCTTTGGACCTTGGAGTCTCCTGAAAAGCTGTCGGGCTCGACCCGGAAAATTGTCGAGGATCCGGCATCTGGATTGCTTCTGTCGATAGCAACTCCTTGGGAGTTGGCAATCAAGACGAATGCCGGCAAACAGGATGCTGGGAAGATTCTGCAACAATTCGATCTGTTGACCTCCTCTGGAGGCTATGGGCTTATTGAAACCGGTGTCTCTCATGTAATCCGGGCAGGTAAGCTGCCTCTGCATCACCGCGACCCTTTCGATCGGCTGTTGGCCGCGCAAGCCCTGGATTTGAGAGTCCCATTGATCAGCCGGGACAAGGTATTCGATCTTTATGGTGTGCAGCGAATCTGGACTTGAACTGAGCCGTTCCCGCCAGCACAAACCGCGATTGGAGAAAAGTTTTGGGGAAGTATCGTAGATCGGTAGTACCCACACAGCCTGGCGCCGCGGCTCTGCCGCTGGTGGCCATTGTGGGTCGGCCCAACGTGGGCAAGTCCACGCTCTTCAACCGCCTCACCAAGAGCCGCCGCTCCATTGTCGGGGATGAGTCTGGCATCACCCGCGACCGCATTTACGGAGAATATGAGTGGGCCGGACGGCAGTTTCGGTTGGTCGACACCGGCGGCATTGTGCCCGACGACCCCGAGCTGATCCCCACCGAGATTTACGCGCAGGCCAAGGTGGCTCTGGAAGAGGCTGACGCGCTGGTGCTGGTGGTGGACGCGCGCACCGAGCTGGCCAGTCCTGACTACGACCTCGTGAAGCTGCTGATTCGCGGCGGCAAGCCCGTCTTTCTGGCCGTCAACAAGGTCGAGGGCGAGGCCATGGCCATGGCTGCGGAGAACTTCCGCCAGCTTGGCCTGCGCAACGTCTTTCCTATCAGTTCCGAACATGGTCTGGGCATCGGCGACATGCTGGATGCTATCTCCGAGGCGATTCCGGCGCCGCCTGAGGCTGTGCCGACCGAGGAGGAGGCTCTTGCAGCTCATGAGGCCGAGGACGCCCAAGCCGAGGAGGCTGAAATCTCTGAGGGAGGGCCGGTCCCGGCGGAAGAGGGGGGCGAGGAGCTTCGTCCGCTGCACAGAACCCACGGCGAATTTGAACAGCACGAGACCTCAGTGGCTATCATCGGGCGGCCCAACGTGGGCAAGTCCACGCTGCTCAACGCGCTGACGGGCACCGAGCGGGCTATCGTTTCGCCCATCCCCGGCACCACGCGCGACGCGGTGGACGAGGTGGTCGAGTTCGAGGGCAGCCAGTTCCGTTTTGTTGATACCGCCGGCATTCGCCGCAAGGGCAAGACCCACCTGATGGCGGAAAAGATGAGCGTGGTGATGGCGCGCCGCCACCTGGAGGCCGCGGACGTGGCCTTGCTAGTGCTCGACGCGACCGATGGAGTAACGGCCGCCGACGCCACCATTGGCGGCTATGCGCACGAGAGCGGGCGCAGTGTCATCATTCTGGTGAACAAGTGGGACGCGGTGACCACGGGCCGCACCGACGGCAAGCCGCCCGCCGATCGCGAAATCTTCGAGACGCAACTGCGCACGGTGCTCAAGTACCTGAGCTATGCGCCGGTGATCTTTCTCTCCGCGCTCGAAGGAACCGGCCTTGGCCGCGTGCTGAACGAAGTAAAAGCCGTTGCCGCCGAGCGCCGCAAACGCGTGTCGACAGGGCAGATGAACCGCTTCCTCGACAAGATCGACTTCCAGCGCGCGCCGGTGCCCATGGCCAAGCGGATTCGCATCTTCTACATGACCCAGGCCGCCGTCGCCCCGCCCACCTTTGTGCTGTTCACCGACCGCGACATCAAGCTGCACTTCAGCTTCGAGCGCTTCCTCGAAAACCAGATCCGCGAGGCCTTCGGCTTCAAAGGGACGCCGATCTGGTTCAAGGTGCGGGCGCGGAATGAGAAGAAGAAGGAATAATGACAATGAATAACCAGATTGAGTCAGAGTCCCTGTTGAGCATGGTTGAGATGCTTACCAACGATCCGGAGCGCAATGGAGTGCTTGCTGCGTTTGAAGACATTCGCACTGCGCGGGTTCGCACGCTAGCACAGATTGAAGCGGATTTGGGTAAGGAATGGCCGATCATCCTTTCGCGAAGAAAAAGGCGAAAGAATTAGGCCCCCAGGGCAATCGCATGAACAGCGATGGATATCCGATGGTGGTTCGTTCCGCCCTTACGGGGCGGGAGTTTTGACTGGGACGCAATCCCAGGATTGCGCTGCGCTCCATCCTGGGCTATTCTCGGTCCCTCCCTCCGGGAGGAGATGCGGCGGCTGACTTGCCGAGGCGAGAGATAGGCTAGTCGCGCGAACAAAATACCTTCATGTGATTGCCCTGATTAGGCACCCGGCTTGGACTTGTCATTCGCCGATCTGGAATTTGAACTCGGGACTATCCTCTGGCGACTCTGGATGGCAATCCTCTCGCATAGCTCGCATCAGATCGCTCCACCGTCGAATCCATTCGAGTGACGAGCTTCTGTCACTCAAGGCGTAGTGAGCAATCAACACTTTCGGTAGAGCTACGAGCATCAAGCTGTTTGCCGCATCGACATAACGCCGGTGATCGTTTGCAACGGCTCATTGTGCGGCGCCCTTGGAGTAAGCGGCAACATATTCTATGTAATGCTGAAGCTTGATCTTCCGCCAGTCAGCTTCGAGATCACGCCTCCGGCCGAGTACGTGCGTGAATGCCTGCATTAGAGTCACCGTTAATAGTGCGACCGCTCCCGAGACGAGGGCTGTATAGACGGTTCCATCCACAACAATTTCTCTTTTTGCTTCCCGAGAAACAATATCTCACAGCTACTGAGGGCTGGGCTGGCTCGACGAGGACGAACTTCCCGCCGCATCGCCCAGTTTGGTCAGATGCACGCTGGCCTGGGTTTCGGGGACGGTGCCGTCGTTGACCTGCACCTCGGTGGGTTTGCCCTGGATAAGGATGCGCTGGACGGCTTTGCCTCGGGCGGGAACCAGCAACCGCTCGGTGACCGAAGTCGCGTCGGACCGCACGGTCACGGGAACTTCGGCAGCAGCGTAGCCGTTATTGGCCACGTTGACGGCGACCAGCCAGTTGCCCGCCGAGGTGGAGGTGGGAAAGACGCCGGCAATGCTCAGGTCGGGCAGGCCCTTGTCGGCATCGACCCAATCGGCAAAGAACCAGGATAAGTCGCGGTGGGTTCCGGCCTGTTCGAGCAGCTTTTCGAAGGAGCTGCGGGCGGTACAAGCTGGGGAAGCTGAGGCAACCGCAGTCGATTTTCCCGAAGTACTTCGCTCAGGGGCTGAAGCCCCGCGTTCATTTTGCTGCATTTGCGGCACGACTGAAGTCGTGCCCTGACACGGTCGGGATGCAGAATACGGTTCTTGCGCAGACGGCGTGTCCCCAGAGAAGTTTTGCGCTGGATCGTAGGCGCGCAGTGCGGCGGAAAGCGTGGGGTCGCCGACCAGGTCGCGCAGCATCCACAGCACATAGGCGGCCTTGGTGCGGTAGTAGACGGG
>OCTA010005793.1_pt1 | contig 10642 bp, 7 predicted proteins | sample 1538991 | NCBI WGS metagenome assembly OCTA01 (sample SAMEA3539302, study PRJEB22396) | soil metagenome | biome: tundra; feature: field; material: soil | place: USA | collected 2010-05 | depth 0.15 m | reverse complement strand
TGGGGAGCGAGTAGGTGGAGGAGTAAGCCACGACCCAGGTGAGCGGCGAGGTGACTTTGATGCTGCGCCAGCCGCGATCGGTCTTGATCTGATGCAGGTACTCCCATTCGTAGAGCTGCATCTGGGTGGAGACGGACTCGAGGGGGAGGCTAAGTTCCGGCCGGAGGTCGAACGGACGGAGGGCGACCTTACGATAGAGGTCCCGGAGTTCGGCGAGGGTGCGCTCGGAGCCGCCGACGGATTCCCGCTCGGCGCCTTCCATGGCATCGCCCAGCATGCGGCGGGGCCGGAAGAGGAGGGCCAGGGTATCGAGGTAGGCGCGAAGCTGCTTCAGGCAGAGCTTGGCGACGTCTTTGGTGAGGGTGTGCAGGTGTAGCAACTGCTCGACATTGAGGGCTTCAGCGGGCGCGGCCGGGTTGTCCATGTGAGGCTCCTGGCGTTAAAACATCCTGGGTAGTTATTGTAGCTGATTCCGGGAGCATATAACTGCGTCTGCTTGAAGATCGGAGAAGATGCTGGTGTCCGGAAATGGGATTGGGTTCGTTTGGGAATCCCGGGAGTGCTCTTTGCTGCAACTGCTCGGTGTCCACACAGCGTTGGCTTCCACAGCTTTGCGGATCGTGCGCGTAGGTGGTTGTGCAGTTGCGACGGCCGAGTCGAGCTGGTCTTGAGATGACATAGTCAATCTTGACAAACGAAGCCAATTCTGAGGGGGATCGTTAGGCGCGTTTGGGGTTGGCTCAATCACCCGGTAGAGCGCATGGCGCTCCGCGATCCCGCCACCTTCATATTACTACCGTGATGGCGTGGACACGATGCATCCAGCCCCTCATCTAGCGCTAATACACTGAATTTAAGATACTTACAAAAATGTGGGATGCTTGTGACCGGGGTTTGATCAAACACTGGAAAACGGAGAACGCGGTTTGACCGGCCGTTGTTTGGGCGCTCTGAAGGCAAGCCGGCGGGTGCAGGTGACAGTCGTTTCAATCGCTCTTGCCGCGACGGTTTTGCACAGATTTCAGGAAGCCGTCCCTTTCTGATCCCGAGATCGGATCCCATTGGAGGCATGCAACCAGTTCCTCGTACTTCTCGTAGCTGAAGTCAGGCTTTGCCCGGGCGGCAAAAGTTCTCTCCTTCAATACTTCAATTCGCTTCCGCTTGAGGCACTTTCCTAGGATTGGCAGCAATATGGGAGCAACGAGGCCCAAGAGCGGCTCCCACCTCCTCCTTGCTAACGCGATAACCACCGCGAAGGACAACAACGCAGCAGCGGCAGTTTTCAAGGCGATGGCATCCGACTGAAGAGCATGAACTCCCACCACGGCCGCCGCGACCCCCTCGCGCGTGCTGGGTGATGCTCGCTGCTCCGCGACCAGATCTGGCGTGCTTGGAAGCGTCGCCAACATGCTCCCCAGAGTTCCCTTTGGTATCTTCGGGACCGCGTTGACCGCGTCACGGAAGGCCCGGAAATCGATATCCTTCCTGACCCAAGCCTCCAGCAGGTAGGATCGCCAATCGTCCAGAAGTCTGGCGTCCAGAAAAAAGAAGAGGCCGCAGAGGGGAACGAGCAGCAGCAGTCCGGCGAGCGGCGAAATGGTCCGGCTAACTGCCGTCCACCCCAAGGAGCCAAGACTGACCACAACAACCGCCACAATGAGGTTTCGAAAGTACTTGGCACGCCGGTCGATGGTACCAGTTGTCCGGTCGATCGCAACCCGATAGGAAACACGCTTCACCATAGCCCAGGGCATTCAATCAATTAACAAGGCTAGCCCGCACCGCCAAACTAAGTAGCAACGCTCACAAGCCATAGAAGCTCGTGAACAGAAGTGATGACTTTCTTCTTGGTATAGTCGATCTCCAGCCCAAGCGAGCTCAAACGAATGGACGCATAGGCTTCGTCGTCCGTGTGACCAACAGCCTTCATGGATGTGGATCAGGAGCCTGAGAAGATATAAGAGTTTGGCAAGTAATCGTCAGGCGTCAGGCGAGCCTCCTCTTCATTTCAACTTTTCAACTGTAAGCAATTCGACGTACTCTACCGCGGCCAAAGACGTGCGTAGCGCCGATTTCAGCATTTCAAGCATTTCCAGCCTACCGAGCGGTCTCTGCACTTACAGTGTGATCTTTGACAAAGATAACATCGGGCAGTACAATTTTCTTAAGGAGTCCCTGGATTTCAGGAGGAATGTCATTGAAATGCAACGGTTGCTCAGGTCTCGCAACGAGAAAGTAAGGGCTTGGGCGCTTGCCTGTGGGCTGGTAGTCAAAAGAATAAAGCCCTCTGGATGCCATTTGCAGAAAATCTCGAAGATACTTCTCTCGTGCTTGGTCATTCTTTGTTGCAAGCACGGCCATTGCTTTCTGGCTAGCAAGTGGCACAGTGGCGTTAAGAGGAAGGCTACGGAAGTACTTACATACGGACTCCAGGTCCTCTTTGGACGAGGCGACACTTCTTGGAAGCGCCCCGGCACCGCCGGTCGTAAAGTGCCCAATAAAACCTTGCTGATCGATTGCAAACCAGTCCAAATCGGTGGTTTCTTCTTCTAAATCGGAAATGATCATCGTTAACTCCGTAACGCAAGAAATACGAGCCTCCATCTTCAAGGAGACGGTGACGCTGGGGGAAGATTGGGCCCGAACATGCCTTTACAATTGTCGCATGGCGGCTGGACGGCACCTGTTCTCGGACGTGTAGCGTCGGTAAGTTTAACGTCGTCCACATTCGAGCCTTTCTGCGCTAGGTCATTTGCAGCATGGCATTCTGCGCAGCAACCCACGGTATTTCCACAATCTGTTTTGGCCCCGATTCCGCCGAGGGGAGCAGCCCGAGCGGCTATCTGCTTGTCAACCGGATCAGGAGGCGGTCCACTCGCTGCTGCTGTGACCTCGCCAGTTTTTGGGTCGTAAGCACCCACGACGGTAGCTGGGCTCTTGCCTTCCGCTTGCAACTTGGCGGCCAGATCGTCGCGAGCCTTCTCTGCCTCAGCTTTCAGGTCACGCCCGGACGGTGTGCCCGGCGGGGGCGGTTCGGGCGGGTCCCCCACCGGAGGCGGACCCCCTGGCGGCTTGGGCTTATTGGGATCGTCATCGGGTGGATGGTTCTTGTCTTTGTCGGGATCGTCATCGGGACACTCTAGACCAAACGGATCATCCCACCGTAGCGGGTTACGTGGGTACGCGTAGAGGTGGAAGCCCCCAGCAATGCCAATCGGGTCCGGCGCGGTATAGTCGCCCAGCCGCGGGTCGTAGTGGCGGTAGAAGTTATAATGGAGGCCGGTCTCGGCGTCCCGATACTGACCCCGTAACCGGAAGGGGTTGGGCGCATCCCCCTTTTCCGAGAGCAGGTTGCCGTAAGCATCCAGAGTGCAACTCCAGCGCTGCCGGCCGGATTCATCAAAAACGTCCTGGACGGCGCCGCGCCGGTCGAGGATCGGCGTCAACCTCCGGCTGTTCTTCCACTGCGCCAAGGGACGGAGATTTCCGCTAACATAGACCGTCTCCACTTCCCCGCTACGGACTTCTGCCGCCAGCTCCCAACCCTCCCAAACGAACTCGGTCCGGTCCTCACCGATAACTTTCGCGGTTCGCCGTCCGAAGGGATCGTACTCATATCGGATGACTGTGCCATTCGGTTGCGCGACTTCGACGAGCCTGCCGTTGACGTCGTGCTTAAGCGAACAGGTGGTCGGGCCTGATCGGACGGCAGCGATTGCGCCATCCTCTCCGTAGGAAATGTCGCGAAAGCCGTCTTGAAGCACTTTGCCACCGGGAGCGACATTACAGGGGCCGCGGTGCGTCCTCCGCATCGCCTGGTTAGCGTCGTAGTCATAAGATTCGGCCACGGTCAGTCCCCTGCGGACCTCTTTTAGGCGGTTGAGCCCATCATAGCTGTAGTGGGCCGTCCCCTCCCGATTGTCCTCCAAGGCCGCGAGGTTGCCACTCGAATCGTAGGTGTGGGTACGGACGATGAGGCGGCCATCTCCCGCCTCAACCCGCTGCTCGTGGAGGCGGCGCTGGCCGTCATACGTGAAACGCTCCGACAGGCCGCCCGGACAATGGCGTTCAACCAGCCGGTCGAGATTGTCCCAACGGAGTTCCTGGCAGGGCCCGCGCTCATCCTGTAGCACCAGCAGCCGTCCTCGTCGATCAAACATTCGCGTCAGTTTGCAACCGGCGGCCGCAAACGGCAACGAGCGGCCGATACGGTTTCCATCGGCGTCGTACCGGTACCGCACCCGCAGGCCGTTTTGAACTTCCGAGACAATGCGGCCGAAACGGTCACGTTTGAGTTCCACCACGGCGTGGCCGTTCCAGGCCTTGACTACCCGGCTTTCCTGGTCGTAAGAGAACTCGTCAACCAATCCATCGGATGCCCGGCGCAAGAGCAGCCGTCCAGCCGCGTCGAAGGCCTGTTTGACGGTACGCCCATCCGACAAATGGATCATGACCCGACGACCGGAGAGGTCGTACTCGTAGGTCTGGATCCTGCCGTCAAACAGTCTCTCCTCGACGATCCGGCCTTGTGTGTCGCGGCGATATTCCAGTCGCTCGCCCACACGGTTGGTGATCGTAGTCAGTCTGCCTTCCCGGTCATATTCAAAACGGGCGGTGCCGCCCAAGGAGTTCGTCTGCGCAACCAGATATCCGTATTGGTCGTACTTCCAAGTATCGTGTCGATTGCCGGGACCGATCCGTTCCGTCATTTGCCCGATTGCATTCCATTGATATTGCGTCAACTCCGAAGCGCCGCCGCGAATCTCGACTGGACGGTGCAAGTCGTCGTACCTGGTCCGCGTCACCACGCCTTCGGCATCCAACACTTGCGTGGCGTAACCGAACTCGTCGAATTCGGTGCGTGTGACGAGCGAAATCTCATCGTGATTTTCTTGCCACCTGAAGAATCCGTCGCGCCGGATATGGAAAACCCATCCCCCAGGACTTCGCGCCTGACTGACAAGTCTCCGAACGTCCCAGGAGTAATCCCACAATCGACGAGGAAGGTTCTCCACCCCGGTCAGACTACCTTCGTGCTTATTCGGCAACCCCCAGCTGTTGCCGTTGCGATCCACCTGTGCGACCGGCACGTGAAGCTCATTGTGTTCGACCGTTGTTTTGGCGCCGCAAGGATCCACGCTGGCGGCGCGGTTTCCCTTGTCGTCGTATTCATAGCTCTCCTTCGACCCGTCGGAGTGGGCCACGCCGATGAGTCGACCGTGTTCATCGAACGTATTGGTGGTTACACCGCCATCTGGGTTGACGATCTGAACGACTTGGCCGGCAGGGTTCAGATAGTATTTTGTTACGCCGCCGGCGCCATCGGTGACTCGGGTCATCGGAGGCGCTTTCAGGTATTGCAGCTTCCGTTCCCTAAAGCCGTCTCCACCAGCGGTGCGAGTACAGCGACCAAGCCGGTCGTACTCGAAAACGAACTTTGAGCCTAGTGGGTTGGTCTCCGAGATCATTCGGTTCTCCCGATCGTACTCGTAGCCCTTGCTATAACCCATCGAATCGACGGCCGCGATCAACCGCCGGCTACCATCATATTCGTACCGGACCAGCAGCTTCCGTCCGGTTTTACCGGCAAAGAAAATTGCGCCGATCAGATCATTCCGCTCATAGGCGATCTCGATCGCCCGCCGTTCTAGTTCCTGGAATAGCCGGACGGGCCGGCCCGCTATGTCGTAATCGACCCTTATCCGATGACCGGCAAGGTTTTCGATCCAGGCGAGTGAGAGACGTTCTTCATCTCTTGCCTGGAAGCAGAAGCGGTTGATGTCACCGCCCGTGTGCCAGTGAAGGACGTTATAGTGATCCTCTTCCCGGCGCAGTTCCATGTTGGCGCTAAGATTGGGTAGGACTACTCCGCGGCAGAGCGGTCCAGCAGTGGCGGCAAAAGTGACTTTTTCCCCATGGGCGCCATCGAGGATATATCCATCGGAGCGTCTTTCCAGGCTCATGAAATAGGGGACTGTCCACTTGACGCCCAACCAGGTATCGTGGGCGGCGACCGTCGAATAATGGCGTCGCCAGCGCAGTTCGAGTGAACCCGGGATCCGGAAGTCCGTACTAAGAGTGAAGACAGCCCCAGATCCGACATCAACGGGGTGGCCGACGGTAATGCGCCCTCCGGTCATGGGATGATCCGTTCCGTTCTCACGGATGACTCTTACCCGCCGTGAGCTTACCGACTCCGGCCGCTACTCCGGCTGAGATCGCTCCCTGTGCCGCGCGTACCGCCAGCCCCCGCACCATAGCCGTGATACTCACACCCACCATCACATTGCTAAACCCGATCGTGGCCGCGTTGGGCACAATGATGAGGTCGGTACACGAAGTCGCCATGAGCGGCGCAACAAACGCCAGTGGGCCACCATTCACGGTCACGTTGGGGCTGCCGATCGCGGCGGAGCCCTGGCTGCCGGGATAGGGGATGGGCGGCATAAGCAATTTGATCCAGGTCGACCATTGTGTATACGACGCAAAGCTGCTCTTAACCGTCCCCCAGACGCCACTCCAGCTAGACGTATCGACGCCAGTGACGTCCTTAACAAACTTTCCTGCCGCGGAGTCCGGCTTTACGAATAGCGCTGAGATGCGTGAGATCGCCAGATTTGCCAATAATGTCAGGGCAACCAGCATGAGTTGTTTCGGAATGTTGAGCAGATATCGCCGCCAGTAGGCCATGTTGAGCATCGATGGAGGGGCAGGTAGGCCCTGGGGGATATGCACGGAGTAACCCATCGAGCCGGCGGCGCATGCCGGCATGCCGTTGATCAGGGTGTTCATTTTTGGAAACGCGGGGGTCATCCATAAGTAAATCAGGCCAAAATATGGATGAGGCATCATGGGTACCGGTGCGGCGAGGATCAGCACCGTATGGAAATCCAACCCGATCACCATGTCAGTCGTCTTTACGGCGGGCCAAAGCATGTGTTCCTCGCGACTACTCCGGTACTATCGCGTTACCTCGACAACTTCCAGTTTTCGCGTGATTCTGGTACGCCGGGTCTTTACTTGCACGCTGTCATTGGCCTGCAGCGATTCGTATAGCTCCTTAGATACCACCGCGGCCGTTCGCTCATTGCCCACAAGGAGGACCACAGCGTAAGTTTCGGGCGTCTCTTTCGACTGAACCCAGGTCCGATCGCCAGCGATGGTTGTGTAGTAGCTTCTCCCGCTCTTGGTAAACTGCTTGTCTGTCACTTTTGCTACCGCGGCGCTCACTTCCAGCCCGGTCCGATCGATCGCGCCATATACGTAATACAAGAGGACAGCGCCGATGACAACAGCGGAGAATATGTAGATGAACGGGTTCGCACTATATGGGGTCATGGTCTAATGCATCTCCTTCATGCCACAGAAACCTCCATCTTTCGCATCTGGGGCAGCCAGTCCGGCCCCGGATATGGAACTGCCCCGAACCAGACGAGGTCCACCTGGCGATCCTCCATCCGTATCATTACCGTGTGCATGACCACCTGCGGCTCCTGTACGCCGGAGCCTATGTCGAGTCCCAAGCGGGGCCTGCCGGCAGGCAATCGAAATGAGATGATCCCCTCGGGGCTCAGATTCTCAGCCACTACGCGCTCTCCGCCCGTGAGAAAAGGGAAGACAAGTCCCCGAGATGCACCGTTGAAAAACCGGAAATCCATGTCCGGAAGACCGTGCTTGAGGTACGCCTCGCGTTGCTGTGCGTCGGGGATGAGCGCGGCGTATGCCTGCCGCAGTTCCTGTTCTGTTGCGCGGTCGGCCGGCAGGATCCCCGCAAATTGAGCACGGGGCAGCCAGGTCTTCGGGAACCAGCCGAAACCGGCTGGAAAGGGCTGCTGCTCCCACGTATTGTAGTCTCCCAGGCACAGGTGTTCCGGAGCGAGCGGCGTATCCGGCTCTTCCAGATTCGGGAGTGCGAGGTTATCCACACACCTTGCAGAATTAGTCAAGACAAATCCGCGTCCCATGGGGTTCCTCGGATAGGGATAGGACGCCACTTTGTGGGAGTAGACGTCAACGCCGCCGTAGGCACGTTCGTACCGGAGATCCATGTTCAGGAAAGGCGCTGGTTCTGTAAACTCAGGCACGCCGTTTTCAACAAAGCGCGCGATCCGATCGCCCGTCACCAGAATCCTCTTTCGGATGTCTCCCACTTGCAGGGAGACCATACAGGAGGTGGTGGGGATTGCGCGTGGCGCATATGCGTTGCCATTTAACACCACATCGGTTGCGAGTTTGAACGGAATAAAATCGCTCTCGAAGCGGACTGAGGAGTTCATTGGGTCGTCCCAGAACACCTCGCCTGGAATCAACGCCCTGTCCATCGCAGCGCGGCTGCACGCCGCACCAGGCACGATGTCGTAAGTTCTCTTGAGCAGAACGCTGAGAATGTATTGGCCTTCCGGAGTCTGGCCCGGCAGGACGAGAGTGGCCCCACGCGCTTGGGTCGCGTCAATCATCGTCTCGACGGCGGAGGGCATACTCATATTTAGTGCACCTCGACGTCCAATCGCTTCATTTGCGGCAGCCAGGAATATCCTTGGTAGACGCACGCGCCGCGCCAGATCAGATCCACCTCCAAGTCGTCTGGCCGAATGCTGACCGTGTCCAGCCGGGCCTCGAGTTTCTGGGCGCCAAAGCCGATGTCGAGCGTGATCTCTGGGGTCTCGCCGGGAAGAGCGAACTCCAGCAGCCCATCCGGAGACAATCCACGCAAACTCACGGTCTCATCGCCCTTTATGGCGGAGAACAGCATTCCGTGCGACGCGCCATTGTTCAGGCGTGGTTGATAGCCAGGCAGTTTGAACTGTTTGGCCAGCGCAATGTGGTTCTTGGGCAGCAAACCCAGACGCTCTTCTGTTGTAACGGTATCCACATCCACATAGGCCGGGTAAGATCCGGCGAACGCGCAACGGGGATACCAGGCGTGCTGGAACCAGCCGAATCCTTGGGGCAACGGCTGCTTAGGCCAACCCTCAGGCCCCTCAAGGACGATTCGCTCCGGGGTCAACAGATCGTCGGGATCCTCAAGGTTCGGCAAGGCTAGCCCCTGGATGGTTTCATTAGTATTTCGAAGCGCGATACCCGTTCCCATGTAGTTGCGCGGGTAGAAGAAAGGGATGTTGGGGTCGCTTGTCTGATCGCGTCCCCCGTAGGCTCGTTCGTATCGAATCTCCATTTCCGTGAATGGCTTCGGCTCCGAAATGGCGGGAGGCATATTCTCGCGATACTGGCACTCGCGGTCCCCGAACACGGCGATGCACTTCTCGCGGCCGGCAACCCGCACGCTGGCAGTCATTCGCGCGGCAGGTTCCCCTCCGGGAGCATAGGCCTTGCCAATGACGACGATATCCACGAGAGGCTTGTAAGGGGCCAACTCATATTCGTACTGGACGGTGGACCACTCCGGATCTCCATCGTCGTAGTATGCATTGGTCTGCCGAAGCTCATGATCGACGGCACAGCGTTCCGCGGCGCTCCCATGCTTGATCCGAAATGTGCGCTTGACGATCACCGAAAATATGTGGTCTCCCCGGTCGTTCTTGCCAGGCACGATTTCGACAACCCCGTTTGCAGTAGACATAGCGTTCGTCACGTCCTCGCGCTCAACCAGGATTCAGCATAACCATACCGCCTTGAACGGTGTTCGTCGCGGATCCATCGGAGATTACGATCGCGCCCTTGGTTTGGTGCTCGGCTGTAGCCTCTGAGTGAACGATGTTGCCCTTCACGGTAACCGTATCGGAGGCGTTAATGGTGACGTTGACGCCATCCACGGAGATATCGCCATTGCTTTTCATATTTAGCTTGCTGGCGCCTGTGTGCAGGGTGATCTCGGTAGCTGCGTCCAGCAGGATGGAAAGGGATGTCGATTTGATCGCGATCTCGTTAGTTACCGTTGTTGTCTGCTTGGCATCGTAGTTTTCTATGACATCGCTCTTGACATGATGCGTATGGGTGCCTGTCTGCACATCCAGACTGTGATTGCCGGTGACAATCGTAATTGATGTAGCCCCCTTGATCTTTTCCGTGTGAGTTCCAGTGTCGATATCGATCTTCCGGTTGCCCGTTACGATGTGCTGCGTATCGTCATTCTCCACCGTCGTCGACATGTCGTATTGGGCATGGATCGTGACCTTCTCCTTTCCCTTCGTATCGTCCATGGTCATCTGGTTATAACCACCGCCACCGGGCGTGCTGTTGGACTTGATCCCGCTCACCATACCGGCAGCGGGCAGACCATTGGGGGGCATCTGCTCGGCGTTATATACCCGTCCAACGATGATCGGCTGGTCCGGATCGCCTTCCAGAAAATCGACAATCACCTCCTGGCCGATTCGTGGTATCGATACCGATCCATACCCTTTGCCTGCCCAGGGGTGCGAGACGCGGATCCAGCACGAGCTGTTCTCGTTCTTCTTGCCCTCGCGGTCCCAGTGGAATTGCGCCTTTACGCGCCCGTACTTGTCGGTGTAAATCTCTTCGCCCGCCGGGCCGACCACTACCGCGGTCTGGCAGCCTTGTACGAAAGGCTCCGGCGTCGTTCGCGCGGGCCGGTATGGCGTGGAGAACGGGATGCACTCGAAGCTATTGTGGTAGGTTGGCTCCTCTCCTCCTCCGCCGCCGACCTGGAAACCGGCTCCCT
>OCTA010005792.1_pt1 | contig 10643 bp, 6 predicted proteins | sample 1538991 | NCBI WGS metagenome assembly OCTA01 (sample SAMEA3539302, study PRJEB22396) | soil metagenome | biome: tundra; feature: field; material: soil | place: USA | collected 2010-05 | depth 0.15 m | reverse complement strand
CGGTGGCGGTGGTCCAGTTCCGGATGCGTTGCGCTTCATCCAGGATGATGAGGTCAGGCGCCAGCTCGTGCATGTCGCGCACGTCTTTGAGAACCAGTTCGTAACTCGTAAGGTTGAAAAACTTGGGTGCCGCGTACAATGCGCGGCGCCGCGGCAGCAATCCTTCGATGACCTGCGCCGAAAGATCCGTGAACTTTTCGATTTCCGTCTTCCACTGATACTTCACCGAAGCCGGAGCCACCACCAGCACGCGCGCGATGCCGCGGCGGCGGCGCAGCAGTTCCGCGGCGGCCAAGGCTTGCACAGTCTTGCCCAATCCCATGTCGTCGGCCAGGACCACTCGGCCTCGGGCGGCGGCGAAAATGGCGCCCTGTGTCTGGTAAGGCAGCAGTTTGGTCTTGAGCACTCCATTCAGTGGGTCTTGTCCACGCCGGAGTTTCCCGAGGAGTTGCCGCTCCCACTCGAGCCCTTCCGAAATCTCGTTTTCTCGATCTACATACTCGAGAACGTCGCTATAGATCACCGCATCCTGATCGGCATTGCGGAACACCTCCAGCACCCGATGAAAGCTGGGAAAGTGTTCGCGTCGCAACAATCCGGCCGGATCGAAGTACTCTTCGGCGATGGCGCGTAGAGCCGGCGTCGGCAAAGCCGGCATCCGCAGCCGGATCTCAATGGTCTCCCCATATTGCAGCGAGATGGAAGAGCGGGTGCGGGCATAGCCCTTTCGATCGAGCGCGGCGCCGTGGCGGCGGCGCAACCGCAGAAGCAGCGCTTCAATGTGCTTACACGTTCCCAAAGTATTGACGCGGTAGTCCGGACACGAGCAGTAGTTTTCGAATAGTCCTGGCCCGCGCATGGCCAGCCGGTAGGTTTTTCCGCTGGCGGACTTCACGCTATAGTCGCCGTAAGGCGCTCCCGTGGGCCGTTTCAGGATCTTGGCGATGGCGCCCGCCGCCCGTTCGCGTCGCTCGGTAATCTGCTGCTCAATCAACATGCCGGCGAATCCTCCTGCCCTCGGACTAACGAGTTAGAATAGCAGGGTGCCGGCAAGCGGGCGGAGATAATCCACCTGCGCGAACCCGCGTCGAACCCGGTGACAGGGCCGAGTCCATCGAGTGTCACCGGCCGTCTGGCAATTGCGCGGGCGCGAGCAGGCTGACGCGGAGGGCGGCGCCGTTTACGGCAGGTCGATGGCGGCGGCGGGATGGTCCGCCGGTCGAAACAGTACCGGGAAGGACAGGACTCCCGAGCCTGTCGCGCCACTTTCTGGAGGTGTATACTAGCGTCTGGTCCGGTCCGCGTCCTAACGGCCCGTTCTAGGTGGGGCAGGCTTCCGGCTGGCCCGGGGCAGGCCGATGCCTGCCCCACCACGTACCAGGCGGAGCTCTATGCCGCCAGTTCGAGTCGCGTGTTCCGTCCGCAAAGCGCGCGCCAACCACGCGTTGAGGGTGGTCTCAAACATGGTAACGGCTCCGCCGGACCCTAAGACCGATAACGCGGCAAATCAGGCCGACGCCAGGTATTGGATGTTGGCCTCGGCCTCTTCGCCGCGTTGAGCCCCGCTGGCTAAAGGTGTCGGAGGCCATCAAGAGGTCATGAATAACTTCTCGAAGCGGAATCCGGAATTAGAGGTCTCCAGCTACTGAATGGTGCTGGCGCCTTCGATTCCTTGATCGCCCGGAACGATGTTGCGGTTGATGTGGCGATCGAGGTTGATCACGTAGGTTTCCGGCGAGTCCATCAGCACCGGCGAGTGGGTGGCGCAGACGATTCGGAACTTCTTGTGGTCCACCAGTTCCTGGAGCATCTTCAGGATGCGGCGCTGGTTGGAAACCGAAAGCGCCATTTCGGGTTCGTCGAGCAGGAGCGTGGTGCCTTCGGGCAGCTTGGGAAAGGTCTCGCGGAACAGCGACAGCATGACCTGGCCGTGGCTGGCGGTGCGCAGGAACTCGACCATTTCCGGTTGCTCCTTGAAAAGTTCCAGTTGGGTGCGCGGATTGTGCTGTTCCGCGTCGAAGAGGTACGCTTTGCCGGGCCTGGCGTCGACGGATTCGAGACGGTAGACGTAACCCTCCACCTGGTCGCCGCGCAAGGCGTGGAAGATGGAGTGCAGAAGCGTCGACTTCCCCGCGCCGTTCTCGCCCTGGAGCATGATCAGAGGATGCGAGAGGTCCACGATCATAGGCATGTGGAAGTTCAGGTGGGTGAAAATCGGATGCCCCAGGATTTTAAGATGCATAGCGTCCCAGCATAGCAGGGTCGAATGGGGAGGGTGCTTTAAGCGCCTGGAATTCATGGCGGGCCGCGGTTTGGCAGCGACCAGGTACTGTCCTCGGAGGCCTTAGTACGCCGATTCGGAATTACGGTGACGTGTCTCGATGCAACCCCTCCCTCAGAAGTTGAGAACAAATGCGCCCGCAAGCGGGCGTTGGCAAGCTGAAGCATGCCCCACCAATGCAGGCAAGCGACTTGCCGTTGGTGGCGCAGGCGGTTCCGCCTGCGAACTACATTGTTTCTCACCTTCTCACGGTCGGGGCTCCGATCAGAGCCGCGACCGTCAGGGAGCGGTTCTCCGATACGTTAGCGAACTTCTGAAATGGCGTACTTAGCGCGTGGTTTGGCCCGAAGCGTCCGGGCGGCGGGGGCGTGGGCAAACGCGTGTTCGACGTATCCCTCAACGGCCGCATCCTGCTGGGCAACTTCGATGTCTTCCAGGAAGCGGGCAGCCTTCGCGCTCTCGATAAGACGTTCCAAGGCCTGGAGCCGAGCGCACAGGGCAAGCTCGTTTTCAGTTTTGTGCCGCGATGGCAGAACGTAATGGTGCCGCGGGCTTCGGCCGGCAGGAGTGCCTGCCGTGTCCCGGGGAGTCGGGACGCAGCAGACTGAGAGTCCGCGCCGCGCCGGTGAATTAGGTAGGCGGGATAAGCCGCCGCCTCGTCCATCCGACCGAAGCTCCCACCACTTACTTCGCCTCCGGCGCCTGCCCTGTCTTTAGCACCTCGCGGATCCACGCATTCACGCGCTCGCTCTGCTCCGGCAGGATAAAGTGCCCTGTCTCCAATTGCAGCGTCAGCGTCTTAGGCGCGGTGATGGTATTGTACGCGGCGTAGGTCGAGGTGGGCATGCACGTTTCGTCGTTGTAGCCCCACGAGTAGATTCCCGGCGCCTTCACCCGCCTGGCAAAATTGACCACGTCGTAGTAACTCGCCGTTTCCAGTTTCTCCTTGGTGCGGTTCGCCGGATTGCGGAATAACTCCGGCCAGCCTCCCACCCTGCCGCTCGCATAAGCGGTGATGTCGGCGAGCGCCGGATGAAACGCCCCGAGCGCCTTCACGCGCGAATCCAGCGCCGCCGTCACAATCGCCAGCGCACCCCCCTGGCTGCCGCCCACTACCACAATCGTCTTGCCATCCCAATTCGGTAGCGACGCCAGGTAATCCACCGCCCGCAGGCATCCCAGATACACGCGGCGATAATAGTAGAGATCCTTGTTGTCCAGGTTGAAGCCCCAATACGTGTCCAGCGGCCCCGCACCCAGGTTCTGGTACACGCTTGTTTCCAGGTTCAATGGCACGCCGTGAATGCCGATGCTCAACACGATGGCGTTGTCGTAGGATTCCTTCCAGATGCCGCTAACTCCGTACACACCGGCGCCCGGCACGCGCAGCAGCGCGGGATACTTACCTTCCTGCTTCGGCTCCGTCAAGATTCCGAACAACCTGCTGCCGCCCCTACCGCCGGCGCCCTTCACGGTTTGAAAACTCACTTGATAGGCGTTTACCGTCTCCGTGGTCTTGTCGGGGAAAGGCGTGCGCTGCGGGCTGATCGGCACCTTGGCGAGCGCGTCCTTGCCATCCTGCCAGAACTGATCGAAATCCGCCGGCTCCACCGCCAGAGGCTTGATCTTCTCCGGCGAGAAGCCGGCCGTTCCGACGCCCCGCACCGGAAATCCCCCGCCCTCCGGCGGTATCGTGGCGGTGAGCCGCAGAAATCCCGGCACCCGCAATGTGCCGGCACTTACCGTCGCGTCCTCCGCTTCGGTGGTCAGGGTCCCGGAAGCCAGCGGCTGCCGATCCTCACTCCACTCGGGCCCCACCGCCCAATCGATGGTCTGCCCGGTGACCGGCGCGCCGTCCTTCACCACCTTGATGGAGAAGGTCACGTTTTCGCCCGGAGCGTACTGCCAGTCGGCGTGATCCGGCGTCACCACCACCTGGGGCCCACCTCTTCCGCCCCGCCCCTGCGCAAGAGCCACGGCGGCGATCGCGCACATCGCCCACACAATTCGAAACCGTCTGTTGGTCATAGCCGTCATGCTACTTCCCAGACCGCTCGCGCGCAAGGGTCTCGGCGCACCCCCACGCGCCCTCCGCCGAATGGTACTGCAACAAACGAAACCTATCCAAGGCGGCCCTTTCTGGCATCTTACGTGCTCTCCGTACTCGAAGACTACGCCAGATAGCGTGCAAAGTCTTTCTTAGGTGGTATCGCCTTCAGGAGAATTCGTCATGGAATTAGCTGCATTTATCCGGGCAAAAGAGCAAGCCATCGTCGCGGAATGGGAAGCATTCGCACAAACATATTTGCCCTCCGCCGCGCACATGGACCGGTCCGCGCTGCGCGATCATATTATCGGCCTGCTTCGGTTCATCGCCAACGATCTTGAGACCTCCCAAACCGAACGCGAGCGGAGCGAGAAAGCCAAGGGACAGGGTCCGAAAGAGGGTGGATCGCTTGACAGTGCCGCCGAAACCCATGCCGACCTTCGGTTTATGGGCGGCTTTGATACGGTCGAGATGATCTCCGAATTTCGCGCCCTGCGTGCAAGTGTGATCAAGTTGTGGAGAGCCGAGTGGTCTAATATCGAAACCGTGGACATTCTTCCGGACCTGCTGAGGTTTAACGAAGCCATCGACCAGGTCGTGACCGAATCGCTCTCCCGTTTCACCAACAAAGTTAATCATTCCGGAAGCCTGTTCGTCGGGACTCTCGTTCACGATTTCCACGATCCACTCGTGGCCGTAAACAACTCCGCCCAGGCGCTGGTAATGCGAGGCAAGCTTGACGGCGGGCAGCTCACACTGGTGTCCCAGATCGAAACCGGCACCTCCCGCATCAGCCGGCTCGTTTCCGACCTGATTGATGCCGTCCGCATCCGTCTCGACAAGGGTATGCCGATTGCGCCTGCTCCGATGGATATGGGAACCGCTGTCCAGGAGGCCGCAAAGGAAGCTCAGGCAGCGTACCCCGGGCGGAAAATCTCCATCGAAACGTCCGGCGACCTCGCAGGGGAATGGGACCGCGCCCGCGTCGGGCAGGTCCTGGCAAACTTGATCGGCAATGCGGTCCTGCACGGATCGGAGAATTCGCCGATTGCCGTTGCGGCGAAAGGCACGGGTCGGGAAGTAATCCTCTCCGTTCATAACGCAGGCGCTATTCCCCCCGATGTTGTCGCCACTGTTTTTGACCCGCTGCCACGCGGTGAAGATGAGAACCGGATCCAGGACGAGAACGCCAGACTCGACCTCGGGCTTTTCATCACCAAAGGAATCGTGACCGCTCACGGCGGCACGATCACGGTGACATCGAGTGAAGAGGAAGGAACGGCCTTTACAGCGCACCTTCCCCGCAAGAACAGTGGATTATGAGGGCCGGGGCGAGCAAATGAATCGTTCCCCGAAAGACTTTCCTATCGTTTGTGTGGGCGGCTCCGCCGGTGGCTCCGGCGCCTATGTCCAGTTGCTGAAAAGCCTGCCGCCCGAGATGGGTATTGCTATCGTCATCGTGAATCACGTAACAAGAACCACCGCCACGCTCCACAAGATTCTTCCCCGCTACACAACAATGCCGGTTGAGCTGATCACGGAAAGCTTACCGATTCAACCTAACCACGTCTTCATCATCCCGTCAAGTCGCGACTTACTCGTTCTTGATGGAGAGTTCCGTTTAAAGCCGATATCGAAACCCAAGGGATGGCCGGACGTGATTACACGTTTCCTGCGTTCCGTGGCGCGGAACTGGAAGGGAAAACTAGTCGCTATCATTGTCTCCGGCCTGGATGCGGATGGGGCGGAAGCGCTGGGCAGCATCAAGGAAGCCGGTGGCATTACTATCGCACAGACGCCCGACACAGCCGATTGGTCGGATATGCCTGAGAGCGCTATAAAGACGGGGCATGTGGATTTTGTCCTTTCAGTGGAGGACATGGCTCGGAAGATCACGCAGATTGCGCAGGCGTTCCCGGGGAATGCGGCATAAGTTTCCGCGATCGTCGCGCGATCTTGCCTGTCCATCGCGCGGAGCGCGCCTTCGGTCTACGGTATCGGTTGGTAGCTGACGAAGGCCAGCCTCCGCCCGTCGGGCGACCGCGAAGGCGCGTCGTCTACCACGCTTCACATTTCGCTTGGGCGCGAAAATGGGGGGTAACCCTTCCGGTTCCCCAGCCGCCGTACCTATCGTTCCGGTCCGCTGAATCGGATTAGAATAAAGCGAGCCAGGCAGTTTTTGGCGCTCGCGTTTCGCGCCTGCTAGCGCGCTGGCTGGCGGTTGCGCCGCCATGGGTTTTCAAATGGGAGATTCCAGACATGGGAATTCGAGTTTCACGACGAAGAATGATGCAAAGTGTGGGTGGCGTCGCTCTGGCGCAATCCCTGGCAACTGCCGATGCGGCGCCCGCGCCGCGCGGATGGCCGATCGAGGAAGGTCCGGACACGCCGAAAATCTGTTTAGCGGGCGGAGATGGCGGTGGGCCTCTGCCTGCCGGCGTGCAGCCTCCCGCGGCGGGTGCGGCAGCTCCGGCAGCCGCGGCGGGCCGGGGAGGAAGAGGCGGAGTCGGGGGCTTCGGCGGATTTCTGGCTCCCAAAACACAACCTGCGCCGGCGCCACCCGCCGATGCCGCCGGACGGGGAGGCCCAGGCGGTTTTGGCAATCCCACGGCCAGCTATCAGCGCATCCGCCAACTCGGCGTGAGTCATCTGGTGGGCGTCCTGATCGGCGGCTCGCCCTGGACCGAAGAGAACGTGCGCCGTGCCGTCCAGACCGCCAAGGAGGCCGGATTGGTGGCGTACAACGCGATGATCAATCTGCCGGCGAGCGTCCTCTATGGGAGAGAAACCCGGGCCAAGGATTTGGAGCCGTTCCTGGCATCCATCGCGGCTGCCGGGAAGGGCGGACTACCGGTTGTGGAGTACAATTTCTACGCGCACCGGGCCGTCGAGGGCTACTACGAAACCGTCGGCAGGGCCAAGGCGGGCTACACGGGTTTCGACTACGAGCTCGAATTGCTCGTCAACGAGAACGGCGCCGTGGTGCAGCCGATCTACCGGGACGAGAACGGACAGATCACGCCCGAGACCCTGGCCGCGTTTCCCAACGCCAAGAAGGTTAGGTTTAAGGACCTGCCGCCGCTGGCCAATGAAGGCTCCCACAGCTTGCAGGAGATGTGGGCCAACGTCACCTGGTTTCTGAAGGCCGCGATTCCCGCCGCCGAAAAAGCGGGCGTACGCCTGGCCCTGCATCCCAACGATCCTCCGGCGCCGATCAGCCGCGGATCCGAGCAGATCATGGGAAGCCTGGCGGGTTGGAAGCACCTCATCGAAATTGTCGACAGCCCGGCGAACGGCATCACCTACGACAGCGGAGTTACCAGGGAAATGGGCGAAGACCCGGTGGCGGTGGCCGATTACTTCGCCAGCCGCAAGCGCATCAACCACGTGCACTACCGCAACGTGCTGGTTGTCAAGCCTTACGAGCGATACCAGGAACTCTTCATTGACGCGGGCATGGGCGACATGTTCGGCGTCATGAAGGCGCTCGTGCGCAATAAGTACATCGGGACGATCTACCCCGAGCATCCGCGCGCGTTCGATGCCGACCGGGACCGTGTGGGTCCGGGCGGCCGCGTCATGGGCTATCCCGGCGGCGGGGGCTACACGGGCATCACCTACAGCGGGGCCTACACCAGGGCCATGATGCAGGCGGCCCTGGAGTCGGTGTAGTAGATATCATAGCTCTTGGTCTGTTCCAGGCCGGGCCTTACGCCGATGATACGTCTCCACGCGGTTATTGCGCTGATGCTGTTCTGTTATGCGGCGGACGGGCTGGAGGATCCGGAGCGGATCCTCCAGCAGGCGATTGCGTCGCACCAGGCCGGCCAGGTGGAGCGTGCCATTTCTCAATACCGGGCATACTTGAAACTCCGGCCCGATGCTGTGGACGCCCGCTCCAATCTTGGCGCCGCCCTGGCAAGCGGCGGACGCTACCGGGAGGCGATCATTGAGTATCGTGAAGCGCTCAAACGCCGTCCCCGGGATCCACGCATCCGGTTGAACCTCTCCTTGGCACAGTACAAACTGGGCCGGATTTCCGATGCCGCGGCATCGCTCTCCACGCTGCACGCCGACCAGCCGGCGGATCGGCAGATCCTTCTGCTGCTGGCCGACTGCTGGCTGCGCCAGGGGGAGGACCGCAAGGTGATCGACCTCGTCACGCCGGTGGCGGAACAGGATCGGAACGATATGGCAATCGCATATCTGCTGGGGACGGCACTGTTGCGCGATAAGCAGATCGATCGCGGCCAAAAGATAATCGATCGCATCCTGAGCCACGGCGATTCGGCGGAGGCCTACCTCTTACTGGGGACCGCCAAGCTGAGTGCGAGGGAATACGAGGCGGCGATCGCCGATTTCGAAAAAGCCGCGCGGTTGAACCCCCACTTGCCCGAAGTGTACTCCTACCTTGGACGCGCCCACCTTCAGACCGGCGACACCGCGGCGGCCCGCCTGGGCTTCCAGAAAGAGCTGGAAGAGAATCCGAACGATTTCGAGTCGAACTTGAATCTGGCCGCGCTGCTCAAACAGGATCAGGATTACGAGGGCGCCTTTAAGCTTCTGGACCGCGCGCTGCGCGTTCGGCCCGGCGAGATGCGCGCCCGGTTTCAGCTCGCCGCCGTCAACTTCGCCGCGGGCCGGCTGGACGAAGCGCTGGCCGGGCTGCAGGCCATTGTCAAGCAAGCTCCACAGTTCGTGGAAGCGCACATCTCACTCGCGGCCGTCTACTACCGCCTCCAGCGCAAAGCCGACGGCGACCGCGAGAAGGCGCTCTCGCGGAAGCTGACCCTGCAACAGCAAGGCCAGCAAGCCGGCGAGTCCCGGGAGAAAATCGAATGAGGCGGGCGCTCCTCCCCTTGGCCGCCGCCACCTGCGCCGTTTGGCTCCTGACCCTCGCGCCCGCCCAGTCCCCGCGGCGCGCCAAGCGGCCTGATTTTGTGGACGTCGCGCCGCAATCGAAAATCCAATACACCTCCAAAAACAGCTTCGAAGGCCGGAAGTACTTTCCGCAGCCGATGTGCGGCGGGGTCGCTACCTTCGATTTCGACAACGATGGCAGGATGGACATCTTCTTCACCAACGGCGCCAAACTGCCGGACCTGAAGAAGACCGATCCATCGTATTACAACTGCCTCCTGCACCAGAAGAGCGACGGCACTTTTGAAGACGTGACGGCCAAAGCGGGCCTCACCGGAGACCAGCTCGATTTTAACTTCGGCGTGGCGGTGGGGGATTACGACAACGATGGTTACGAGGATCTCTTCATCTGCGGCGCCGGCAGGAACGCCCTTTACCACAACAACGGCGACGGCACCTTCACGGACGTGACCGCGGCCTCCGGCATCGGCGGCAAGCCGGCCGACACTCTCAGCATTGCCGCGGCGTGGTTCGACTACGACAACGACGGACTGCTGGATCTCATTGTCTCCAACTACACCGTCTGGACCCCGAAGACCGACGCCCGCTGCATGATGAGCGACCGCGACTTTTACTGCGATCCGCGCCGCTATCCCAGTGTTCCCAGCAGGCTCTACCGCAATCTGGGCAACGGCAAGTTCCTGGACGTGACCGCCAAATCGGGGTTCGCCGCGGCGCCCGGCAAAGGCATGGGCGTCTCCATCGCCGACTTCAACGACGACGGCTGGATGGACGTGTTCATCGCCAACGACACCGAGCCCAACTCTCTGTTCATGAACCGGAAAAACGGGACCTTCGAGGAGAAGGGGCTGGAACTCGGCGTGGCTTACAACGAAAACGCGCAGGTCGGCTCTTCCATGGGTTCCGACGCCAAGGATTTCAACAACGACGGCAAGGTGGACATCTTCTACAACAACCTGACGGGCCAGGTGTGGCAACTGCTACGCAATCGCGGCGACTTATTCGACTTCTATTCGTCCCTCTCGAAGATCCAGAAGCTGAGTATGGCCTACTCGGGTTGGAGCAACGGCTTCATCGACTACAACAACGACGGCTGGAAGGACATCTACTCGTCCAATGGCGATGTGGACATGGTGGACGCCAAGTCCGCGCAGCACGACACCATGTTCGAGAATGTGGACGGCAAGTCGTTCGTGGACGTCTCCGACGAGATGGGCAAGGACTTCTTGCGCAAAGGCTACCAGCGCGGCTCCGCGTTCGGCGATTTGAACAACGACGGGGCGCTGGACATCGTGGTGAGCTCGCTGAACGCTTCGCCACGCATCCTGTTGAACACTGCCGGCACCGGGAACCACTGGCTGGTGCTGAACCTGGTAGGGCACAAAAGCGCGCGCGACGCCATCGGCGCCAAGGTCAAACTCACCACCGCGTCCG
>OCTA010005790.1_pt1 | contig 10644 bp, 11 predicted proteins | sample 1538991 | NCBI WGS metagenome assembly OCTA01 (sample SAMEA3539302, study PRJEB22396) | soil metagenome | biome: tundra; feature: field; material: soil | place: USA | collected 2010-05 | depth 0.15 m | reverse complement strand
CGTCGCGATGGCGCGGCCCACCAGGCAACGATCGCGCGCCGTTGCTCCTGACTCTGGAAGGGCGGGACGGAGCGCCCCTTGGGCGTCGGTCTGGAAGCTGAACAGGGGCGAGGCGCCACCGGCCTCCTGTCGGCAGGCATCAATCCATTTCTCGGCGCCGCCGACGACGAAGGCCAGGAACCCCTCTTCGCGGCCCGGCGGCTTGGTGAGCAGGGCCCCCCGTGCGATCTGCGCGTTGCCGGGAAGCTCGAACCCCACCCCGGCCAGCGGCGCGGAGGCGCTCGAGCGCGATCGGCAGGCCGTCATGGTCGAGGTCAGGATCAAGACCAAGCCAAGAGGCCGGAGCGCACGGAAGAATCTCAAAGGTCTGGACATAAAAAAAGCAGGACCCCCGCAAAGCGGCGGTCCTGCTTTCGACAAACGAGTTACGGAGCGCTGGTCTCTACGCAGTTCAGCGCGTTGCCGGCCGCCTTGCAGACGAAGACCTTGCGCAGGGCTCCGAAGAGGAAGAGGTCGTTGCGAGTGATCACGATCGTTCCGTCCGGAGTGCTCGCCACACCACCGTAGGCGCATCCGCCCACGACTGCACCAGTTCCGCCCAGCGTTACCGCCAGCAGGATTGCCGTCGATACTTTCTTCCAGAGGGGGGTCGATTTCATCTCGTCTCCTTTTGGTTGTTTGGAACAACACATAACTGCGACGGGCGGAATGTACTCGGACTTCCCCGATCTATGCAACCGAAGGTTGAGCTTGGGGGGATCCTGAAAAACATCCCCGCTCGAGCAAAAAAAAACGGCGGCCGGGTTTCCCCGACTCGCCGTTTGGAATGCGATGTCGATCCGAGGATCGACGGGCGTCTTACATCATCCCGCCCATGCCACCCATGCCGCCCATCCCACCCATGCCGCCCATGCCGCCGCCGCCACCGGGGGGCGCCGCGGGCGCGTCCTCTTTGGGGCGCTCGACGATGAGCGCTTCCGTCGTCACCAGCAGCGAGGCGACCGAGGCCGCGTTCTGCAGGGCCGAGCGGACCACCTTGGTCGGATCGATGACGCCCGCCTCGACCAGGTCCTCGAACTCGTCGGTCGCCGCGTTGTAGCCGAAGGCGCCTTTGCCTTCGCGCACGCGGTTGACGATGATCGAGGCTTCCTTGCCGGCGTTGGTCGCGATCTGACGGCAGGGCTCCTCGCAGGCGCGGCGCACGATGGTGACGCCGACCTGCTGCTCCTCCGACAGGCCTTCCAGCTTGTCGGTGGCGGCGAGCGCGCGAATCAGCGCGACGCCACCGCCCGGAACGATCCCCTCTTCGACGGCCGCGCGCGTGGCGTGGAGCGCGTCCTCGACGCGGGCCTTCTTCTCCTTCATCTCGGTCTCGGTCGCCGCGCCCACCTTGATGACCGCCACGCCGCCGACCAGCTTGGCCAACCGCTCTTGCAGCTTCTCGCGGTCGTAGTCGGAGGTGGTGTCCTCGACCTGGGCGCGGATCTGCTTGACCCGCGCTTCGATCTCCGGCTTCTTGCCGGCGCCGTCGACGATGGTGGTGTTGTCCTTGTCGATCGACACCCGCTTGGCGCGGCCCAGATCCTTGAGGGTCACGCTCTCCAGCTTGATCCCCAGATCCTCGGTGACGGCCTGGCCGCCGGTGAGCACCGCGATGTCCTTGAGCATGTCCTTGCGGCGATCGCCGAAGCCCGGGGGCTTGACGGCGGCCACGTGCAAGGTGCCACGCAGCTTGTTCACCACGAGCGTCGCGAGCGCCTCGCCCTCGACGTCGGCGATGATGAGCAGCGGCTTACCGGAGCGCGCCACCTGCTCGAGAATCGGCAGCAGGTCCTTCATGCTTCCGATGTTCTTCTCGTGGATGAGGATGTACGGATCGTCGAGCTTGGTCTCCATCCGCTCCGCGTCGGTGACGAAGTAGGGCGAGATGTAACCGCGGTCGAACTGCATGCCTTCGACCACGTCGAGCGTGGTCTCCATCGACTTGGCCTCTTCGATGGTGACGACGCCCTCCTTGCCGACCTTCTCCATCGCCTCGGCGATGAGCTTGCCGATGGTCTCGTCGCCGTTGGCGCTGACCGTCCCAACCTGGGCGACGTCCTTCTGGCCCTTGGTCGGCTTGGAGATCTTCTTGAGGGCTTCAACGATAGACGCGACCGCCTTCTCGATCCCCCGCTTGATCTCCATCGGGTTGTGCCCGGCGGCGACCATCTTCGATCCCTCCCGGAAGATCGCCTGGGCCAGCACCGTCGCGGTGGTGGTTCCGTCGCCGGCGGTGTCGGAGGTCTTGGAAGCGACCTCCTTGACCATCTGCGCCCCGAGATTGGCGAACCTGTCTTCCAGCTCGATCTCCTTGGCGACGGTCACGCCGTCCTTGGTCACCGTCGGGGCTCCCCACGACTTCTCGATGACCACGTTGCGCCCACGGGGGCCCAGCGTCGCTTTCACGGTGTCCGCCAGCGCGTTGACGCCGGCCAGAATGCGGGATCGCCCCGCCTCGTCGAACAGAATCTCTTTGGCTGCCATGGTGGTCGCTCCTTACTTTTCCAGAATGCCGAGGATGTCGTCTTCGCGAAGAATCAGGTGATCGACGCCGTCGATCTTGATCTCGTTGCCGGTGTACTTGCCGAAGAGGACGCGGTCCCCCTTCTTCACGGTGAGCGGGCGCAGCTTGCCCTTGTCGTCGGTCTTGCCATTGCCGATGGCGATGACCTCGGCCTCGGCCGGCTTTTCCTTGGCCGAGTCGGGGATGATGATCCCGCCCTTGGTCTTCTCTTCCTCAGCCACACGACGGACGATCACGCGATCTTGCAACGGGCGAACTTTCATCAGGTTCCTCCAGCGGGAAAAGGGTCTGGCACTCAGATTCTCCGAGTGCCAGCGCGGGAATCTACCCGCAAAGCCTTCGGAGTCAATGGGTTGGCGGGCGAAGCTGGCATCTGGGATGTTTGACTGCCAACGAAACGTCTCCTAGACAATTGAAATCATTAAGGTTTTTTTGACATCCCGCCGATGAGTTGTCATAGGTTAGGGATGGACCTCGCACAAAACGTCGACGCGTTTTTCCACGACGAAGTGGGCCGGGCTTTCCGGGAGGAGGGGCTGACGCCGGGGACCCTGGTCGAGCACTACATCGTTCAGCTGCTGGCGAGCTACGCCGCCAACCGGATCGAGGACACGCCAATCGCGCTGCGCATGCTGGCGGCGGCCGAAGCCCCCCTGCGGGAGAGACGCCGGCATCTGCGCGAGATCGGGGACACGGCGCTCTACCTCTCGGGATTCTGGGCCGAGAGCCTGGCCGACGGTCCGGTCGACGTCGACTACTACATCGACATGGGCGGCACGGCGTACGGCGAGCTGGCGCGGGGCGGCCCGGGCTGGACCGGCGATCCGCTGGGCGACGTGTTCGGCGCGCTGGCGATGAACTTCGTGCGCCTGGTCGGCGCGCTGGCGCTGGTCAGTCGGCGGATGGTGCTGCCGGCCAGCAACCAGGACATCTTGAAGCTGTATCGGCACTGGCAGCTGACCAAGAGCACCGCCGCGGCCGGCCGACTGGCGACGATGGGCGTCCTCGGCGGCCGAGGCAACGGACGATTGCAGTGAGGCGGGCCCGGGCGCGCGCCGCCCGTCTCTCGGTCCTGACCCGATTGCAGCTCGGGCTGGAAGCCCTCTATCGTGTGCAGACGCACCTGGCAATCGACGCGTTCGTCATCGACGATGCCCAGCGGGAGGTGGTCGATCCGCGCCGAGCGCCCCGCGAGCAGCTCCTGGTCCGGGAAGCCGACGACGAGCTGGCCATGGCGCTGTTCCTCGACGCGGGCGCACTGGCCAATCTCGAACGACACGATCCGGCGGCGGGTCTCGATGACCGGAACTTCACCGACTTCTGTCTGGCCGTGGAAGGCGTGAGCCACTTCATCTACGTCGCGCTCTGCGCCGCCGGACAGCGCTCGGTCTCGCCGCTCGAGCTGGAGCTGCAAGCGGAGGTCGACAAGTTCGCCTGCTGCGTCCTTTTGGCCAGTCCGACCAGCGATCTGCGGCAACGCCTGTACGGCGACGTCGGCTACGCCGACGATCTCGATGGCGCCGAGAGCGCGCGCTACCGCGCTGCGAACGCTGGCGCCAACCGTTACGCCGCCGTGCTCGAACGCCGCTTCGTGCACGCCGACCAAACCGACGCCCTGCCGATGCTCGCCGAGCTGCGCCGTTTCTACCGCATGGATCTTCCCGACAAGCTCGGCCACATCGCGCGCCTCGGCTGAAGCGGCCGCTGCCTCTGGGTCCCCGGCCGATGCTGCGGTATCATCGAGCTGGTGCCGCAACTGATCGTCCGGAACATCGACAAGGCGGTCGTGGACTCACTCCGCGCCCGGGCCTCTCGCCACGGCCGCTCCGCCGAAGAGGAGCATCGAGAAATACTGCAGAAGGTGTTGTTGCCGCGCCCGGGCCACGATCTCAAGCAGCACTTGCTGGCTATGCCCGGCTTCGGCAACGACCGCGATTTCCAGATCGTCCGGACCGGCGCGCGGCTGCACGACCCATTCAAGGGTTAGTCTTTAGTCGGCCGGACGGTCCAACAACCCTTTGAGGATCAGGGGTAAAATGCGTAGGAGATGCGAATGCGCAATCTGAAGGTGCTGGCTCTGATCTCTGGAATCTCGGCGGCGGCTGGTCTGGGTTGCGGCTCGAGTGGAAAATCCACCAGCGACGGCGGCGGTGCCGGAAGCGGCGGCCACGCCGGGGGTCAACAGGCCGGCAGTGGCGGGAGAGCCACCGGTACCGGTGGCAGCGGCGGCGCCGGCAGCGGGACCGCCGGCAGCGGTGGCACGGCGAGCGGAGTTGCCGGGTCCGGCGGCAGTGGTGGAAAAGCCGGCGGCGCCGGTGGATCAACGGGCGGAGTCGGCGGCAAAGCCGGTGCCGGCGGCACGGGCAGCGGCGGCAAGGCAGGCGGAGCCGGCGGCAAGGCGGGCGGAGCCGGCGGCAAGGCCGGCGCGGGAGCCGGCGGATCGGGCGGCGCGCCGACGATCGGGACCGACGGCGGCACCTGCGTGGTCCCCGCGGCCGCAGAAGCGGCGGACGTCTCCAATCCGACCACGGTCGTCGGCACGGGAACGGCCGCGAGCTGCACGGCCGCCAAGGTCGCGACGGCCGTCGCGGGCGGCGGCGTCGTCACCTTCAATTGCGGCTCGGCTCCGCTCACGATCGTCGTGCCCGAGATCGAGATCTTCAACGACGGCGGCGTCACCAAGGACGGCAGCGTCACCATCGACGGCGGCGGCAAGATCACGCTCAGCGGTGGCGGCCAGAACCGGATCCTGCGTCAGAACACCTGTGACGCCAACCTGCACTACACCAGCACCCGCTGCGACATTCAGACCACGCCCCATCTGGTGGTGCAGAACATCGGATTCACCGGCGGGATCGGCCTCGCCGAGCAGGTGGACAGCAACGGCGTGTACGGCGGCGGCGCCCTGTACGTGCAGGGCGGCACGTTCAAGGCAGTGAACATCACGGTCACCAACAGTCAGCAGACCAACGCTTCGGGCCAGAACGTCCAGGACCTGGGCGGGGGCGCGATCTACGCGACCGAGATCAGCGGGCCCGCCTACGTCGTGAACAGCACCTTCCAGGGGAACTCCGGCATCAACGGCGGCGCGCTGGCCAGCATCAACGTGTCGTGGACGGTCCTCAACAGCGTCTTCCAGAACAACTCGGCGATCGGACACGGGGAGAACCCCGCGGCGGCCGGCACCGAGGGTGGCGGCCTGGGCGGCGTGATCTACAACGACGGAAACGCGTACACGCTGACGGTCTGCGGTTCGCGGCTTCTCGATAATCAGGCCAACGAGCTCGGGACGGGGGCGATCTTCGAAGTGGTCGACGCCTTGAACGGCTACCTGGTGATCGACCAATCGACGTTCACCGGCAACAGCGACAACGGTGACGTCCAGCAGGGGGCTCATCACCCCGGCATCTACGTCGAAGCGCTGGACAAGCTGAACGGCACGAGCGGCGTCACGATCACCAACACCACCTTCAACTGAGGGAGCCTCGACCAGTTTGTCAGCCCCCATGGCTAGCTATCTCTGGCTAGCCAGTATTTCCGTGCAGGTCGCTACGACCCGATTCGAACGTTGTCGATGAGGCGGGTGCGGCCGATGAAGGCGGCCACGGCCAGGACCGTGGGGCGATCGACCCGGGTCACCGGGACGAGCGTGTCGACGTCGCACAGCTCCAGGTAGTCGAGGCGATCGACGTCGAGCGCGGCGCGCGCGGTTTCCAAGAGCGCCGCGGCGTCGCCCTCCCCGGCCGCTGCGCGATCGCGTGCGGCGAAGAGCGCGCGGGAAAGCGAAACGGCGCGGACGCGTTCGGCGGTCGTTAGATATGCGTTGCGCGACGACATCGCCAGGCCGTCGCCCTCGCGGACCGTCGGGACACCGATGATCTCGATCCCCATCGCCAGGTCGGCCACCAGCCGGCGGACGATCGCGAGCTGCTGGAAGTCCTTCTCGCCGAAGATCGCCAGGTCCGGCCGCACGATGTTGAAGAGCTTGGCGACAACGGTCGCCACCCCGGCGAAGTGGCCGGGCCGGAACGGACCGTCGAGGCCGCGCGCCAGCTCGCCCACTTCGACGGTGGTCTGAAAGCCGGCCGGGTAGATGTCGCCGACCTCGGGGACGAACGCGACGTCGGTGCCTGCGCCGGCGGCCTTGGCGAGATCGCCGGGCAGATCGCGCGGGTAGCACGCCAGATCCTCCCGGGGCCCGAACTGCGTCGGGTTCACGAAGATCGAGAGCGCCAGCCGATCGGCGCGCCGGCGGCCGTCGCGCAGCAGCACGACGTGCCCTTCGTGCAGCGCGCCCATCGTCGGGACGAAGGCGATCCGCTCGCCGCGCGCGTGGGCCGCGCTCGACCAGGCGGACATCTCCGCGGCCGTGCGGATGACCAGCGGATCACCCATGCCCACGCCCCAGCCTCCGCGAAAACGACCTCAGTCGTAGGTCTCCTCGGGCGACGGAAAGCGTCCGGCGCGCACGTCGGCGGCGTAGGCGGCGAACGCCTCGCCGACGGCTTTTCCCATCTCGGCGTAGCGGCGCACGAAGCGGGGCTTCCAGGCCGGCTCCAGCCCCAGCAGATCGTGCATCACCATGACCTGACCGTCGCAATCGGCCCCGGCGCCGATGCCGATGGTCGGCACGGAGACCTCCCGGGTGATCTCGGCGGCCAGCGCGTGCGGCACCGCTTCGATCACCATCGCGTAGGCGCCGGCCTCGGCGACCGCGCGCGCGTCGGCCAGGATCTTCGCCCGCTGCGCGTCGGTCCGCCCCTGAACCTTGAAGCCGCCCAGCTGGTGAACCGACTGCGGCGTCATGCCGACGTGACCCATCACGGGAATGCCGGCGCCGGTCAGGCGTCGAATCAGCTCCGACGCCTCGACGCCTCCCTCCAGCTTCACCGCCTCGGCGCGCCCCTCTTTGAGGAGGCGCCCCGCCGCGCGCATCCCGTCTTCGACGGAGGCCTGGTAGCTCATGAACGGCAGATCGGCGACCAGGTGCGCGCGCCGCACGCCGCGGGAGACGATCCGGCTGTGGTAGACCATCTCGTCGAGCGTCACCGCCAGCGTCGACCGCTCCCCCTGCACGACCATCCCCAGGCTGTCGCCGACCAGCACGACGTCGATGCCCGCGTCGTCGGCCAGACGCGCGAACACCACGTCGTAGGCGGTCAGGACCGCGATCCGCTGGCCGGTCCCCTTGCGGATGCGCAGCGCGGCGGTGGTGACTTTCGCGTCGGCGGCCATGGCGTCCAGTCAGGGTAGCACGGGGTCCGGGGAGGGTCCTCGGCCGGGTCAGGCCTCCATCTTGCGGAAGGCGCGCGTCGCCAGCGCCCCGAAGATCACGGCCGAGCCGCACACGATCGCGACGTCCAGCGGGAGCGGAAAGCTGTGGTGCCCGATGCAAAGGCCGCGCACGGCGTCGACCACGTACGACATCGGGTTGATCAGCACCACCGCGCGCAGGCCGCGCGGCAAGCCGACTACGGGATACAGGGCGCCCGAGAGGAAGAATACCGGCTGGATGACGAAGTTGACCACGCTGCCGAAACCTTCGAAGGAGCGCATGCGCGCCGCGACCACGATCCCGAGCGCGTTGACCGTCATCCCGAAGACGGTCAGCAGGGGCAGCGACGCCAGCGCCCCCAGCGGGCTGAACCGGGCGCCCACCAGCGGCGAGAGCGCCAGCATCAGGCCGGTCTCGATGAGCGCGGTGGCGCTCCCGGCCAGGATCTTCGCGGCCACGATCGCGCCGCGGGGTACCGGCGCCACCAGCAGCTCCTTGAGAAACCCGAACTCACGCTCCCAGACGATCGAGATGGCGGCGAACATGCTGGCGAAGAGCACCGTCATGGCCGCCAGGCCCGGCACCAGGAAGGACACGAAGTCGGTGCCGCCGGTCGGCAGGCGCACCGACGCGCGCAGCCCGAACCCGAACGCCAGCAGCCAGAGGAACGGTCGGGTCAGGCTGGTGATGAGCGTGCGGCGATCGCGCAGGAACTTGATCATGTCGCGCCGCCAGAGCGCGTAGATCACCTCGATCATGGGCGGAACCCTGGGAGGGTTCCGCGCCCCCCGCGATGGGGTCGGGCCGGCGGAGCCGTCCCTCCCCCGACGCGATCATGCGTCACATGCGCCGCGATCATCTAGCGCCGCCTCACCAGCGCGCGCAGGCGCGCGGCGTTTCCCTCGGCGCCCTCGGCGCGGATCTGCCGACCGGTCAGCGATAGAAACACGTCGTCCAGCGTGGGCCGACGCACGCTGATCCCTTGCAGCGGCGGCCGGTCGGTGGTCAACAGCTTGACGATGAAGGCGTCGCCCTCTTCGACCATGAAGGTCAGGCCGCCTTCGGCCGGCGTGCTGGTGAGGCCGTACTTCTCGGTCAGCAGGCGCGCCAGCGCTTCGGGCTCGACGCTGCGGGCCGCCACCAGATCCTTACCGACCCGCTGCTTGAGGACGGCCGGCGTGTCGAGCGCGACGATGAGACCGTGATCGACGATGGCGATCCGATCGCAGTTCTCCGCTTCGTCCATGTAGTGGGTGGTCAGAAACAACGTCGTGCCGAATCGGCTGCGGAGCTCGCGCAGCACCTCCCAGGTACGGGCGCGGGTCTGCGGGTCGAGCCCCGTCGTCGGCTCGTCCAGGAACAGGATGTCCGGGCGGTGGACCAACCCGCGCGCGATCTCGAGCCGCCGTTTCATCCCGCCCGAAAAGGTGCGCGTCAGATGCTTGCGGCGGTCGTAGAGATCGACGAAATGAAGCGCCTCGTCGATGCGCACCGCGCGCTCGCTGCGCGGAACCCGATACACGACGGCGTGCAGGCTGAGGTTTTCCTCGGCGGTCAGCCGGTCGTCGAGCGCCGGGTCCTGGAAGACCACCCCGATCCGCCGCCGGACCTCCGCCGGGGAAGTCGAGACGTCGAGGCCCGCCAGGCGGGCGGTGCCCGAGCTCGCCTGCAAGAGCGTGCAGAGGATCTTGATGGTGGTGGTCTTGCCGGCGCCGTTGGGCCCCAGAAAGCCGAAGATCTCGCCAGCCTCGACCGAAAAATTGATCCCCCGCACGGCCTCGACCGCGTCGTAGCTCTTCCTCAAATCCTGAACTTCGATCGCGGGGCTCATGAGGCGAAGCGCAGGCGGCGCAGACGCAACGGCGGCGGGTCGACCACCAACAGCTCGGCGTTGCGACGCGCGGCGACGATCAGGTCGTGTCGCGGGGAGAGCGCGCAGGCCGGATCGGTCGCCCCCGCGTCGCCCAGCAGCGCGAAGGCCTGGCAGCGGCAACCGCCGAAGTCGGTCTCGCGCTCGGCGCAGGTCCGGCAGGGATCGGGCATCCAATCTTCCCCACGGAAGACGCGAAAGGAGGGATCGTGGTTCCAGAGATCGCCGAGCGCGTGGTCCCGCACGCTCGGCCAGGCCAGAGAGGTGATGCCGAGCGCCTGGTGACAGGGCAGCGCGGTCCCGTCGGGCGTGACCAGTAGGTAGCGCCGCGCCCACCCGTCCATGCAGCTGCGCGGGCGATCGGCGTAGTAGTCGGGGCGGACGAACAGGATCTCGATCTTGCCGCGCAACCTCTCACGGGCGGCCGCTGCCTGCCCGCGGGCCTCCTCGACGGCCGCCAGCGGGGGGAGCAGCGCGTCGCGATTGGCCAGCGCCCAGCCGAGGTATTGCGTGTTGGCCAGCTCGAGGCGCGCGGCGCCCAGCCTCTCGGCCAGCGCGATGAACTCGGGCACGCGCGCGATGTTGCCGCGGTGGAGCACCACGTTGAGCGTGAGCGGCAGCCCGAGCGCGCGGGTCGCGGCCGCCATCTCGAGCTTCGCGTCGGTGTCGTCGCGGCCGGCAATCCAGGCGGCGCCCCGCGGATCGGTGTCCTGAATCGAGATCTGGACGCTGTCGAGCCCGGCGGCCGCCAGGCGGCCGAGGCGCGCGCCATCGGCCGGGATGCCGCTGGTGATCAGGTGGATGTAGAGGTCCCGCTGCCGCGCGGCCGCCACCAGCGCTTCCAGATCGGGGCGGACCAGCGGCTCGCCGCCGGTGAGGCGCACCTGCAAGATCCCCAGCGCCGCCGCCTCCCCGAACACCCGCGTCCAGGCC
>OCTA010005789.1_pt1 | contig 10644 bp, 11 predicted proteins | sample 1538991 | NCBI WGS metagenome assembly OCTA01 (sample SAMEA3539302, study PRJEB22396) | soil metagenome | biome: tundra; feature: field; material: soil | place: USA | collected 2010-05 | depth 0.15 m | reverse complement strand
TCATCTCCTCGGCGGCCGCAGCCACCGTGTGCGCTTTGTCCGCGGCATTCCGCCCGCCTTCCGACATCTGGCCCGAATTGGCTGACAACTCCGTCGAAGAGGAGGACAGCACGCTGATTCCGTTGGAAAGCTCGTTGAGAACGCCGCGCAGGCTAACGGACATGGCTTGCATGGCCTTGGACAACAGGCCGATCTCGTCGCCGCGTTCCAGGTCCCGCCGCGGCACATCGCGCGAAATGTCGCCGCGCGCGATCTGGTCCAGTTGACCGACCGCACCGGCCAGCGGCCTCACTATGCTCCGTGTGAGTAAACTGCCGAAAACGATCGCGGTGATAAGGGAGAAAATCCCAAACCCGATTGTGAGCGTTCTCATCTCTCCGACGCTTGCTTGGCGCTCCTGTTCGATCACGCCCGTGCGCTTTTGGCGGTACATCAGATATTCGCCAATAGCCGCCTTCACTCCTGTAAAGTGGACTACGGATTCCTCCGCCACCTTGGCTTGGTCCAAGCGCTGGCCAGCTTTAACGGCTTCCATGATTTGATTGTTCCGCTCCCGCCAGGGAGCAACCGCCGCTTCGATATTCTTCAGAAGTTGCTTGTCCTCGTCTGTTGTCGCATTCGCCTTCAAATAGCCCAAGGCTTCCGAATACTCCTTGCGCAGCGCAAGCAATGCGTCACGTTCACGACCTGCCTGCCGCGGGATCGACACAACGTTGTTCACGTGCGTGGTGATCTCCGCGAGATCGCCCCTGATCCCCAGCGCCAGGCTCGCTTTGTGCTGATACTTCTGCGCTTTCTCCGCAGCCGCGTTCGCGCTGCTCAGCGCGTACAGGCTCAAGGCCGCGACGCACGCGAGTTGGATAACGCCAATCCCGAATGCGATCCCAAGTCTCTTCCCAATCTTGATATTTGCAAGCTTCATCGTGGTTCTTTCTTGATTCCTCTGAATGTCGCGGTCAACGGGCATGCCCTGCGGTGACACGGAACCGCGCCACTGTCGTCTGAAGTTGTTCAGCCAGCTTGGAAAGATCGGTAGCGCTGGCCTGCACCTGTTCGCTGCCTTCCGCCATCTGCCGGGCGGCCAAGTCCACCCCGGCGATTTCCTTGGCGATGTCCTGCGTGGCTTGCGCACTCTCCGCTACGCGCACGTTGGCGTCCCGCACGCCGGTGGTCGCCTCGGCTATATTCCGGGCAATGTCCTTGGTCACCGTCGCCTGTTGCTCAATGGCCGCCGCGATAGAAGCCACGATCTCGGTCACGTCGTGAATCACTTGCGAGACCTTGCCGATTTCGGCGATGCCGCCCGCCGTCGAGGACTGCACGCCCGTAATCCTGGCCTTGATGTCTTCCGTGGCGGCAGCGGTCTGCTTGGCCAACTCTTTGATCTCGGTTGCCACCACCGCGAATCCCTTGCCCGCAGCGCCCGCCCGTGCGGCTTCAATGGTGGCGTTCAGCGCCAGCAAGTTGGTTTGCGAGGAAATCTCCGTAATGGTTTCGGTGACTTTGCCGATCTCTTGCGCGGCTTGGCCCAGACGGTTCATCTGTTCACTGATAGCGGCCGCCTGGCGGTTCGCTTCTTCGGTGATGCGGCGTGCCTTCTCCGAATTGCGGGCGATCTCCCCGATGGTTGCCGTCATCTGCTCGGTGGCGGACGCCACGCTGGTCAGATTGGTGGTGGTCTGTTCCATTCCCGCCGCTACCGATACGACGTTGGAAGTCATCTCTTCGGCGGCCGCGGCCACGGCATGCGCTCTGTCCGCCGCATGCCGCCCGCCTTCCGACATCTGGCCTGAATTGGCGGACAGTTCCGCCGAAGAGGAGGACAGCACGCCGACTCCGTTAGACACATCGTTGAGAACAGCACGCAGGCTAACGGACATGGTCTGCATGGCCTTGGACAGCAGCCCAATCTCGTCGTCGCGTTCCAGGTCCTCGCGTGGCAGATCGCGCGAGACGTCTCCCCCGGCGACTTGGTCCAGTTGACTAACCGCGTCAGCCAGTGGTTTGACAATGCTGCGGGTAAGAACCACGCCGAGGATCACCGATACAGCCAGCCAGATCAGCGCAAACCCGAACAGGAGGGATTTCGATTCAGAGACTGCCGCTGTCTGTTGGAGATTGATTGTCGCTAACTGCGCTTCGCGGTACTTCAGGTATTCGCCTATTCTTGCGCTCATTTCGGTGAACTTCGGTACCACCTGCTGGCGGTAGACGTTCATCGCCTCGTCCCGCTTGGCTTCTTGACTGCCCGAATGAGATTGGAGTTAGCTCCCTTCCACTGGAGAGCCGTTTGCAAGATGTTTTCCCTCAAGTGTTTGTCTTCGTCCGAATTGGACAAAGCGGCGAGTTCGTTGAAGTAGGCTAATCGCTCATCGCGAAGCGCCGCGATCCGGCTCAACGTGTCGGCATCAAACTCTTTGGCCGCCAACGCAGCGGCAAAGTTCACGCCAATCGCGTTCGAGTGCGACGAGATGCGAAGAGCTAGCGCTCCCCGCCGCCCCTCGTCTCGAGTAGCGTCCAGCCCCAGATTGAGCGTGTGTACACTCCACAACGCCACACCCGTGAGGCACATCACCTGGAGCGCGCTGGCCCCAATCATGAGCCCCATCTTCTTGCCGATTTTTACGTTCGCTAATTTGATCATTCGCAATTTCCTATTGTTCCGAATACGGGTCCTAGGCAACCGGGCCGTTCGCTTTCTTTCGAACCGCCTTGCGGATGCTCTTGCCTAACTGATTTTTGTCGAGCTTGACTTGGCGCCTGTTGACGCCGGCTGTCGTGCCCACGGCTTCCGCCAGCCCTTGAATCTGGCTGCGGAACTTCGAATCGCCGGCCACCGCGACAGCAGGGAGTTCGCCCGCTTCTTCCGGCGTCTGGGATGGAACCGGTTGCCCCGCTAATTCGGACCGCGCCGCCGCGGCCAGTTCGAAAATGTCCAGCAACAGGACGGTGCGGTCTTTGAGCACCGCCGATCCGGCAATGCCTGGCTGCCGCAGGGTCACCGTGTCGATAGTCAGCGTAGCTTCCACCATGTCCAGCGGTTCAGCCGCCAAAAGCCCTAGCGGCTGGCCCACATTCTCGAAAACAATCACTACCCACTGTTGCTCGGGGTTGAGTTCGCCCACCGCCGCGACATCGTGCAGGGCTACCACCGGCAGGCTCCCGCCGCAGTACTGCATGGTGCGGCGGCCGCCCAGATACTCGATCTGCGAAGCGCGAATCGGTTCCAGGCGCGCGATCTGTTGCGTGGGTATCGCGCAGGCTTCGCCCGGTGCGTTCTCGAACAGCAGGAGAGAGTGGCCTTCGCCATCGCCCGTCTCCACCGTCTCTTCTCGGGAAACGGCTTCGACCGCGCCAGCCGTCAGGCCAACCCGTGCCGCCAGACCGGTCACGTCCAGGATCACGGCAACCCGTCCGTCGCCCAAAATGGTGGCGCCGGCGTAATCGGGAATCCCTTTCAGATGCCGGCCCAAGGATTTCACGACGATTTCGACGGTGTCGTGCAACTCGTCCACCACCAAGCCGTACTCGAAGGCGCCGGTGTTCACCAGCACAATGTTGAGCGCTCGCTGGTCCGCCTCCCGCCGCGGCGCTCCCAGCGCGTCGGACAAATGCACCAAAGGCACCATCCGGTCGCGCAGACTCAGCACTTCGGCGTTCCCCACGCGGTCCAGGCGTTCCGCGATCTGCTCATGACGGATGCGGACCAACTCCCCGACGCTGACTTGCGGAATGGCGAAGCGCTGCTCTCCGTCGGAGATCAGCAGGGAAGGAATGATAGCCAGAGTGAGCGGCAGTTTAATGCGGAAGCGGGAGCCGCGGCCGGGCACCGAGTCGATCTCGATCTTGCCCCCCAAGCGGTCCAGGTTGGTCTTGACCACGTCCATGCCGACGCCGCGGCCCGACACGTCGCTGACCTTTTCGGCGGTGGAGACGCCCGGCATGAAAATGAGCGCCATCTTCTCGCGCTCCGACATAGTTACCAGTTGTTCGCGCGTGACCAAGCCCTTGGCAAGCGTGGAAGCCGCGATCTTTTCTGCCGCCAGCCCCTTCCCGTCGTCGGAGATTTCGATCACCACCTGGCCAGCCTGATGCGAAACCCCCATCGTGATTGTCCCGGTGGCCGGCTTTCCGGCGGCGGCGCGCTCGGCGGCCGACTCGATCCCGTGATCCACCGCATTGCGCACCATGTGGGTGAGCGGATCGCCCAGGCCCTCCAGAATGTTCCTATCGATCTCGACGTCGCCGCCGTCGAGTTTCAGTTCGACATCTTTACCCAGGTCGCGGGCCAGATCGCGGACCAGGCGCGGAAACTTGGTGAACACGTTGCCCACTGGCTGCATGCGGGTCATGGTCACAACTTCCTGAAGTTCGGAAGTGACCAGACTAACGCGCTGGGCGGCGGAGTTGATACCCCGCTTGTCGTCGCGAGAAATGGACTCGTTCAACTGATTGCGGCTGAGCACCAGTTCACCCGCCAGCGTCATCAGGGAATCGAGCAGAGTCACATTCAGGCGGATGGTGGTCTCGCTGTGTGAAACGGGCGCCGCGGCTGCGGTCCTCAGCGGTGCTTCGACCGGCGCGGCAATGCGAATAGGCGCAGCGGCAAGCGGGCAGACTTCGGGCGCGGACGGAGCTGGCGCCGGCTCAACCAGCGAGCGGACGACGCCATTCTTCTCAATCAAATGCACCCGTTCCGGAGGCACATCCACCAGACCCTCAAGCATGTCGGGCTCTATCACCGTGGCATACAACACTTCCAACATCAACTGGTTCGAGGGCTCGTCGTCAAGCGTGCCTGCCGAGTCCAGGTCGAACACGGTCTCGAGAATCATCCCGCAATTGATGAGGCGCTTGAAAACTCCCCAAGGCGTCTTGCCGCGCCGCTCGATGTCGTGAATCAGATCGTATTCGATGAGATAAACGGATTTGCCGCCCTTGCGGGCCTGGCTCAGATCGAAGGCCGAGACCTGAATATGCTTGTTCGTTTCCGGCACCTCCACTTCGACGTGGCCGGCGAGGGAGCCTTTCTGGTCCGCTGGCAAACTGGCGGCGCTGAGCGCGGTCAACGCGGAGACGAACTCGGCGATGTCGGCCTGGTTGCTCTCCTGGTGATTGCCCATTAGCGAACGCAATTTATCGAACGCCAACAACAGAGTGCTGACAATCTCTGGCGTCGGAACCATCTGCCGGGAACGGATCAGGTCGAGAACGTTCTCCGTCTTGTGCGCCAGTTCGCGGATTTTCACCAGATCGAAGAAGCCAGCCCCGCCTTTGATGGAATGCGCGGCGCGGAAGACCTGGTTTACGAGCTGCTCGTCGATCTCCGCGCCTCCCTGCTCGATGGCCAATAGGTCCGTCTCGATATTGGCCAGATGTTCGCGGCATTCCGCGAGATACTCTTGTACAAGTTCGACGTCCAGGTTAGGTTCGCTCATGACATCCCCTCTCAGTTTCCGGACACGCTGAAATGCTCGTGCATGCGCATGCTCTGGAAAAGCCCCAGCAGATCGTCGGAAGCGTTAATTATGGTTAGTCGGCCACCCACTTTGCGCAGCGCATTGTAGGCGGAGATCAGCAGGCCGATCCCGCTGGAATCCACCATTTGAACGTCGGCCAGGTCGATCACCAGTTCCCGGACGCCTTCCTCCACAATGCTGTGCATTTCGGCGCGCAGTTCGGAAATGGAGGCGGCTACAATCGATCCTCCAGCCGGTCGAACCACCGCTTTATAGTCTTCGCGAATCACCACTGTCATTGCCTTTCCCTCATTGGAAGCGTTTGAGTATCGTTACCCGGTTGCCTCGGCCGCCATAACGGAAACCGCTGGCATACATGCGCAGGATCTCGATGCCGCGGCCGGAGCACTGCGCGAACGCCGCCGAGTTCCGCGCCGCCGCGTGCCAGTCGAACCCCTCGCCATCGTCTTCGACGGCTATCAGCAAACGTCTGCCATTCAAGCGCAAAGAACACCGGACCTGCTTGCCTGGGTCGGCTCGGCAGCCATGCACCACGGCGTTGGTCAGGGCCTCGCGCAGCAGCAATTCGGCCGCGAAGCTTTGGCCTCGATTCAGGATGGCTTGGCCCCACCATCGAAATGCAATTAGGAAGTTCTCGGCTGCCTCTAAGGTTGCGGGCAGAGCCGCCCGCATCTCACAGCCACCCCGGGCGAAATGAATCATTTAGCTGGCGTCCCGCAGCCCGCAGTTGCAGATCATCTTGATGGGTAGTGCGTTCTTCGAGCCGAAATTCTCCCGCGCTCGAGGGTGTCGATTCGGCCGCTGGGGCCCGGCGGACGCGGAGCGATAAACACGCCCCTATACCGCAGGAAAACAGCTGCGGATTGACATCCCGCGCACTCTGGAGTAAGGCGGCGTAACCTTCGAACCGGAGCCCGACCTCGACTCAGTACCAGTACAATAAGCGATCTGACGGTCGAAAAGCCCCTGTAGATGTGGTATCAATTAGTAAACGTAAGTCACACATTTGTCATAGCTGAATATTTTTCAGCTATACGACACAGGAGTGAGAAGACCCTCAACTTCTCTCCCAAACCAAAAGTGGATAGGTACCATGAATCGAAAACCCTTGTCTATGCCGGACGCTGTCTCAATTGAGATGAGATTTCGCCTTCAGGAAAACATTTCCGCGATCGAATCGACCGTCGGCGATTCCAGGCGTCCCCTGCGGCGGAGTGCGATTTCCGGAATACCTCGGGGTGCCGTGCTTGAGGTATGCCGCGCCGGCTTCAATGAACGTACGACGAAGGTGCGCTGCAACGGGAAGTTTTATTTTGTGTTTTTGCGCGATGTGGAGCGCGTTGAACCCATTGGAAACATTGGCTGACTATTCCGTCTCATCGGTTGATGGAGAGGATTGAGCCAAGCGAGAAAAGTCCTTCATGCCTAGCAGGGAGAAAGATCCCGTGTTTATTCCCGATCATCTGATTCCGAGCCAGACGATCACAGTCCATTACGAAATTCCTGCCTTTCAGATTGTCGCAACGCGCGAAGGCGGCGCCAGATTCGGTCCGGTTGGGAAGCTTGGCGGAGGCATCAAAGTGGACGTCTGCGGCGAGGGATTCGATCCTCACACCCTTAAGATCCACTGCGCCGGAGCGTACTACTTCGTGTTCCGGCAGGATCTCGAAACTCAGTGTCAGCCTGACCCAAAGCATGGGGCGGCTGGAAACTAGCCAACTCCGCCGATGGGAAGCAATGGCGGGAAAGGAGATACGGCCAATGCCGTTACCAACAACTTCGACGGTCATAGCCGTTTTTTCTAACTCCTACGATGCCCAGGCAGCCGCCCGGGAGCTTACGAAAAATGCCTTCGCGGGAGACCATATCCACGTCACGTGCGACACCGAACAAGACAATTCGGGGGTCTGCACGCAATTCAACGATGCCGGCCACCTTCTGGGAGGCGTGCGGGAATGGCTGGACGCAATGTTCCGAGACCCCACCGAGTTCGCGTGGCAGGGGTACGAGACTTTCGTTCGCGAGGGCAAGATTCTGATGGGCGTGGTTACACCCGAGCAGATGATGACGGCGGTCGAGGATATCCTGAGTCGCCACTGGCCGGTGGATGTCCATCGAAGCAGCGCCCCGAAGGAATTCCGCATTGAGCGGTTTTGAGCGACACCGCCTCTTAACCTCAACTCTCAATAGAACGAAACGTCTCGGCCCATCAACCGCAATATAACCAAGGGGTTAGGGAGTTCGGAAATGTCAAACGTGAACATTGAGAAGGTGCGCAAGGACCAGAGTGAGAGTGTCTCTGTGTTCCAGGCGATTAATCGCTTAAGTGAGCGCATTCAGACGCGGGCCTATGAGATATTCCTGAAGCGGGGTGGGGAACATGGATCGGACATCGCGGATTGGCACGAAGCCGAAGGAGAAGGGATCTTTGGTGTGGATGCGGAACTCCTCATAAATAAAGGGAAAATCGAGCTGCAGCTTGCCGTCCCGGGATTCCGCGCGGACCAGTTGCAAATCATTGCGTGTCCACACGTCCTCACAGTGTTCGGCGACGCCGTTTATTCCAACGAGAACCTGCATTTCTGCGAATTGGGCGGTGGGACGTTTTTTAGGCGTTTCAGTATGCCGACGCCGATCAATGGCGAGGATCTTACGGCAACCCTGGAGAGAGGGATTCTGCGTATTACTTTTGCGGCGGCCGGACGTGAGCGCGCTGCGCGGACCATGGCTGCCGCTGCCACGACTTAAGCCCCGCTAAAACAGGCCGCAGTTACTCACAGCCTGTTCACGAAACCCTGAGCCGCCCGGCGGTCCATCTGATAATAGAGACGTGCCGGTTGAACTGCCCTCCCCCAAGCCCCCGCCATTCCGGTCCCCCATTGTAGTTCCAGCTGAACAGTTGCTTGCGGAACTCCAGCGCGCGGCTAACCGATTGCACACGCCGCTGTAACTAAGTTGTGACATCCGGTTCATATCCTATTCCAATCAGAAGACAGACTACACTGTGGGGGCGGCGCAATCTCAGATGCTTAGAGACTGCGGTTGGCAGACCGTGTTTTGATCGTCGCGGCAATGCTGAAATTGCCGCCAGCTTGCTTCAAAACTCGCCGGCGACACTCGACTTGCTGCCCTTCAGTTCAGCAAGCGACCGACGTTGCCAAAACCACGGCCGTGAGGATGCTGCCGCAGGGCTTCGGCATTCTCGCTGACGGCCCCGTTGCCGCTTTTGTCGATCTTTTTGAGGTTAGTAACCAAACTACTGGGGGAAAATGCAACATCTATCTAGAAAATTGCTCGGCGTGCTGGCCTTCCTGGCGCTCGCTGTTTCAGTTGCCTCGCTGCAAGCGCAGTCAACCTATGGCGCCATCGAGGGAACCGTCACCGACCCGACCGGAGCCGCCATTCCGGGGGCCAGAGTGGAGGCAAGAAATCAGGATACTAACGACGTCCGAGACGGCGAAACGGATTCGCAAGGCATCTACGTGTTTCCAAATCCGGCGCCTGGAAGTTACACGATTGCGGTTACTTCGGATAAGTTTGCGCCCGGCAAGAACGAAAACATTCAGTTGCAGGCCCGGGTCACGGCGACGTCCGACGTGCAACTCCAGTTGGTGTTGCGCGTTCCAGCGTGCAAGCGAATCAGGTGAGGCCGAGTCAAGGCCGGAGCGGAGCGCAATTCAGCCTTGACGGACAGCTAGTTGATGGAAGGAGAATCTGCTCCCCGTATTCCGGGACGGCGGCGAACCGCTGGTGTGGTGGACCAGCAGGGCAGACCCCGGCCCGAGGAGCGATGCTGCTCCAAGAAGGCATCCACACGTTCGATTCGTCTCTTCCGTTTCTCCGTCGATTCGCGGTGTTCATCTTCGGCAAGCAATGCCTGACATCTGGCTTGCAACGCGGAGAGTTCTGCTTGAACAGGCGCGCCGCAAGTCAGTATGGAACGCGGATCGTTCTGATGTGACGGCCTTTATCATGTTTCCTTGGTCAGGGCCAGTCGGCCTCGATAATGCCCTCAACTGCTTCGACTGTGTCAGGATACAGATCGGTCTCGGGAATCTTAAGGGCCCTGGGGGCGGACTTCGCCGAAGTAGCGGAAGGGTGGGTGGGCGGATTTTCGCGCATCTCTCTTGTGCGCCGCGCCTTCTTCGTCTTGCGCTCTGACTCCTGTTCGACGATGCGCATTTCCTTGATCGCCTGGAAGATCAGAACTTCGTCAACGCGAGCGCAGCCCTTCGCTTTCAATCGTCTAACGACAGCCTGGATCTCCCGGCGGCTGGTAGGCGGTCGCCAGCGATCACGATAGGGGATGGGGATGTACGTTTTGTTGGATGGGTCCCAGAAATACACTTCACGCAGATCGCGCGGGTTGATTCTGAAGATGAATTTACGAGGATGCTTGGGATCTGCGGATCGCGGGCGTGAATCCAGAGCGCAGTGCAGTACCCACGCTGCTCAGGCATGTCCGGTCACAGGTGCCGTCGCCGCACCGGTCACCTCTGTGCTTCAGGAGACAGAAAGCAGATCGCAGTCCGGAAATTGATCCCCGCGATGGCGGCCCGAAGATTGTCAGCGCCGGGTCTGCCAGCATCACCTGGGACCAAGGTTTCGTTTTGCGCAAGTGGGTCATTAGGCGAGAGGCGGACCGCCTCCGCTTGACGCGGGACAGCGCCTACCGCGACGGCAGGTCGCCCCAACACCTTGAGGAATTCCTCGTGAGAAGTCAGTAACTCTCCATGCGTCCTGGCAACGCACAAACAGGGAATCTCTCAGCCACCCGCCGCAGTACCTCAAGAATTTCGACCGGTTCAGACCCGAAAAACTTGACCTCTACGCCCTGAACGAAATCCGTTTTCGTGAAAACGCCGAGATCCCAGTTGCTGACGACCGAGTGCAACTTGAACCGTCCTTCGGGCATCAGCGGGAGTTGAACGGAGGCTGCCGGCACACCTGATTTGTTGCGAAAAACCGCGATCACGCCGACGCCGCTGTGCGCCAGACGCGCAAAGCCGTCCCACGCTCCGGCTGAAGGCTGCAGCCAGCTGCCGAGCGGAAAGAAACTCTCGCTGATCTTCGAGGCCGCTCTCAGTTTCTTGAACCAGGCGATCTTCTCGCGGTACCACTGTTGGTCCGCCGCGGTCAGGTTGCGAAGATCTCCGAGCAGAAC
>OCTA010005788.1_pt1 | contig 10645 bp, 12 predicted proteins | sample 1538991 | NCBI WGS metagenome assembly OCTA01 (sample SAMEA3539302, study PRJEB22396) | soil metagenome | biome: tundra; feature: field; material: soil | place: USA | collected 2010-05 | depth 0.15 m | reverse complement strand
CTCTTGAGCAGCCGGCGGGTGAGATCGCCGCGCGTATCCAAACCATCTGCCAGGGAGATTCTACCCTCTTTGACCGCATCCACGTGGTGTCCAACTACACCGATTCCGGGGAATACCAGAACTTCTCAATGCAGACGATTGAAGAGCACCTCATGAAGTTCCAGGTGGAGTCAAAGAACAAGGTAGGAGCGGTAGTCGTTGATCACATTGGAGTCTTGGCCAAGTCGGATAAACATGGTGAATCTGAAGGGCTTATGGGCGTCTGTAAGAGCATGAAAGCCGCCGCCGTAAAGGTTAATATGATGCTTCTCATGCTCTCCCAGGCCCCAAGAGAGAAGGCCGGTATCGGAGACCTCGAACTAACCAAGGACTGCGCTTATGGCACGGTGTTCTTTGAGAGCTATGTAGACTATCTGCTGTGCCTATGGCAGCCTCTGAAGCGTGCCTACCAGCAAGGCGCTCCTACGGTTATGGCTTTGAAGTTCGCCAAGATCCGCCATAAGAAGCAGGGAGAAGATAAGATCCAAGAGGATATTTGTTATCAGCTATTCTTTGACCCTAAAACCGAACGATTAAGAGAACTTACGCAGGCTGAGGAAGTCTCCGCTGCTTTCTTCTTGGAAACTTCCACGAATTTGCGTAAACTCGACAAGAAGACCGACCTCATACCGTACAAAAGTAGGCGATTAGACAGGAGCGACGATGGACAGTCTGATAACGATTCGAACCTTGGAGCAGCTAAGACAGCTCCAGGAAACGCTAAAAGGCAGTGAATACATAGCGTTTGATACCGAGACCTCCGGTGTAGACAAGGATAGCAAAATTATCGGGCTATCTGTATGCGCTAGCATAGACCCTCCCATAGCCTACTACGTCATTCTAGCCTATTGGGATACCGCTAGCTCCTGCCTGATAGACCTTGAGACGCAGGAAGGAATTAAGGACTTCTTGATCTTTCTCAGTACCTTCAGCCTCGTCATGCACAATGGCGTCTTTGACGTATCCATGGTTAGGAATAACTACGGCGTAGACCTCCTTCCAGCTCTGCATACAGACACTATGATCCTAGGCCACCTCCTCAATGAGAACCGCCATAACGGCCTCAAGGAGCGCGGTGTCGAGCTGTTTGGAGAGGACGCACGGGCGGAGCAGTCCGCCATGAAGGCAAGCGTTACCAAGAACGGGGGTGTGCTAACCAAGAAGCTGTATGAGCTGTATAAGGCCGATGCGGACCTTATGGCGCATTACGGCGCTAAGGATGCCCTACTGACGCTCAAGGTATTCTATAATGACCTGCCTATCCTATTCGAGGAAGGGCTAGATGCCTTCTTCTACGATGACGAGTCTATGCCCCTCCTGAAAGGCCCTACCTACGATATGAACACCGTAGGGCTCAGGATAGACCCTGATAAGCTCCAGACCCTTCGGGGTGAGCTAGAGGCTGAATGCATGGAGCAAAAAGCCTTCATTTACAAGGAGATAACTCCACACGTTAAGGATAAGTATCCAGGTACCGGAAAGACCAATGTTTTCAATATTGGAGCAACCCAACAGCTTTCCTGGTTACTTTTCGACAAGCTAGACAATGAGTTCAACCTCCTTACCAAGAACGGCAAGGAGCTTTGCAAGGCCCTAGAGTGCAAGCTACCCTATAACGCTGCCGCTAAGCGCCTCTTCATTCAAGCGGTGAGAGCTAACAAAGGCATGCAATGGAAAGAGGCGACGTGGAACCCTAAGACTAAGAAGATGAGCCGCCCCTGCAAGGTGGGTGACTTCTGGACCTATCTAGCCTGTGGTAAGGAGAGCATGACCATCCTCGCTAAGAAGTACCGGTGGTGTCAGACCCTTCTGGACTATAGCAAGAACCTAAAGCTTCTCAATACCTACGTCCTAGGCATACAGGCTCGGCAACGCTATAACGTCATCCAGCCTAGCTTCCTACAGCATGGAACAACCTCAGGTAGGTATTCATGCAAGAACCCGAACTTTCAAAACCTTCCCAGAGACGATAAACGCATAAAGGCATGTATCATAGCCCGCCCTGGTAAGGTCTTTGTGGCCTCAGACTTCTCACAGCTTGAACCTCGCGTATTTGCATCGGTTTCTCAAGATAAGAGCCTCATGGAATGTTTTGCTAGCGGAGATGACTTCTATAGCGTGGTGGGAGCCCCTATCTTTGGCAAGACCGGCTGTAGCATGAAAAAGGACGATCCTAACTCCTTTGCAAAGAAGTATCCCGAGTTACGTAACAGGGCTAAGGTTATCGCCCTGGCTACGCCCTATGGTCGCACCGCTAGGCAGCAGTCGCAGGTAATGGGCATTAGCGTTGAGGAGTCTCAAGAGCTGATTAATAAGTATTTCGAGCATTATCCTAAAGTGGAGTTGATGATGCTTGAGAGTCATGAGATTGTAAAGAGGGACGGACAGGTGCTCAATCTCTTTGGCCGCCCTAGAAGAATTCCAGCGGCGAAGACGATAAATAGCCTCTATGGCAGTACATTACATGGAGAATTACCCTACGAGATTAGGACGTTACTCAATTTATCTATGAATCACCGCGTACAAAGCACAGCAGCCTCTATCACTAATAGAAGCGCTATAGCCTTCCACAGCATGGTTAAGGAGCTAGCGGAGAGTGATCCACAATGGAAAGATGTTAAGCTAGTGCTTCAGGTGCATGATGAACTAGTGGCAGAAGGCCCCGAGGCCCTAGCAGAAGATATCGTAGCAGTGTTAAAGTCTGCTATGGAAGATACTGTAAAGCTCCCTGGTGTAGCCCTAGAAGCTGAGCCAAAGGTTGCAAAGAATTTAGCAGACGCTAAATAAGATTTGACACACACTAATATAAAAGGCATACTCTATATATGACTAACACACTTCAGAAAGTTAAGGTTTTCTTCAATCGAGTTCTTGGGTTTTTCCCCTCCCGTATTCCTACGGGGGTTACCGAGTTTGATGCCTGGTCGGATTCGATTTTCGATACCTATGCAAAGGGTATTGGGCTAACCGATAGAGATTCAACCCGTTGGGCCTTGTCTAACCAGATTATGCATATGGAGTCTACCGAAGCCTATAAGGCAAAGAGATTCTTTGCGTTGATGCTCCACAAGGCAGCCTCTAACCAGGTCTCCTACTTTGTGATGCAGACTATTAAAGAGAAGCAGGCCGCGCAGCAAGCAGCGGCAAAACAAGCAGCCGAAGTTACGGTACCTACACAGGTGTCCGATGAACAACCAAAACCCTGAATTCCTTGCTCTACAGAAAAAATGGTATAAGAAGCTGGCAGACGAAGGTTATAAGGACATTGAACAGGCCGACGGGCTGCTTAAGAGCTGGAACTTCGGACGTAAGGACCACATAGACCTAGGTGTGAGGGCCATTCGAGCTGAATACTACCGCCTAGCTGGCCAGTTCTGCTATGTCCACAAGTTTAAGTCTAGCCTTGAAAAAGCAATCTGGCAGATGCACTCTGAGGGTATCAGCATTAGAAGGATTAGCCGGGCACTTTGGCCAAAGAATCCTGATATTTATCTTGACCGTAATCGCGTCTATATTACTATTAAGAAACTAGCAAAAGTGATGATAGTGGAGGCTCGAAATGGACACGACTGACGACGAGATTGTGATCAGATCCCCTAACGCCAATGATGCTAATTTCATCTTGGCTACCTGGCTTAGGGGTCTTTATTACGGCTGTGAGTGGTTTCATCAAGTCCCTAAACATATCTTTATGGAGGAATATCATAAGATCTTAGTGGCTCTCCTGTCATCTCCGAATACCACCACTAGAATGGCCTGCCTTCGAGACGATCAGGACGTTATAGTAGGCTACTCAGTCACCAGCACAGGAGATACTGCCCTACACTGGATTTTCGTTAAAACAGGCTGGAGAAAACTGTGCGTTGCTAAGCGCCTAGTACCTAACAGTATTACAAGTGTGTCTCATCTAACCAAGGTCGGACTGGATATTTTGCGGAAATATCCGGACTTGGTTTTTAATCCCTTCCGTAATTAGGAGCGATATAAATGAAAACGTTAGAAGAAATCAAGAGTGAATACGTTAACGTGTGCGTTAAAGCCGGTGACCTTCAGTACAAGATTTACCACTTCAGCCAGGAACTTAAGGCCGCTAATAAACAGCTCCAGGCGCTTAACCAGCAGGCCTTACAGCTCCAGCAGGAACAGGATAAAGCCAAGTTCGATGCAGCCAAGGTGGTGCCTAATGTCTAAGCAGCTCATTAAGTATGCCAAAACTCATGCCGAGATTTTCATTCCTAGCATGGGAACGTTCAAAACCACCCTCCCACCGGATAACCGGACCCTGAAAAACTTCACCATGAGCCGCACCGACCTAGGCGGTATCCTCATTGAAGTAACTAACGATAGGGGCCAGAAGGACATTGCAGAGATTCCCGCCGGTGATGTGGCCTTCATGGTCTACGGTGCCAAGATTGAAGATGAAGCGCCTAAGAAGCAGGTTGTGAATGCGCCGAATAGTAAAGCCTAAGGACGAACCGGGCGCCGTAGAACTACTGCGTCAATGTATAAGCGCCCCCCCGGTGTCGAAAGACCTGGAGGGGTGCCTCCCTAATTTAGACGCTAACTCTCAGCTTAACCGCCTTATGGAGGCGTTACGGTATGAGGTTGCCGGGCTGCTAGTGGACGCTAGGATAGGCCGCCTAGATGAGAAGTCATCTAGAAGTTTATGTAATTATATCAAGATCTTACATGATATTGTCAGGGATGAAAGTGCTATCCTGGATGACCTAAGTGATGATCAACTACAGAAAATAGTAGAGGAACGGGATGCGAACCCTTAGCGACGACCTAATAGCTAAAGAGCTGGCACGTAGGAAGCGCAAGCCTAAAGTCGTGGCGGACGTGGTCCTCTATGACAACTTCCCTAAGCAGAACGCGTTTGTAGAAGATCCTTCCAGGTTTCTAGCCGCCCAGTGCTCCCGGCGTGCAGGTAAGTCTAATGGTCTAGCCTTGCGCTTCTTACGCTCCATGAAGAAATACCCTAATAGCCAGTGTCTATACCTGGCCTTAACCAGGGAATCGGCTAAGGATATCATGTGGCCTACCCTTCAGGAGATGAATGAGCGGTATACACTAGGCCTCACCTTCATTGAGTCTCGCCTCACCATAGTACATCCCAACGGCGCCAAACTCCTTCTCTATGGCGCGGATATGAAGAACTTCATCAAGCGACTTAAAGGCCGCAAGTTCCCTGGTGTAGGCATAGATGAAGCTCAGGACTTCGGAGTACACCTTCAGTCCCTGGTAGACGACGTTCTCACTCCCTCTGTAGCCGACTACTCGGATGGCTGGCTAGCTCTTACCCGAACTCCAGGCCCGGTGCCCCATGGCTACTTCTTTAACGCCACCCATATGGGCAAGTATGGTTATTCCCTGCATGACTGTACCCTCTTTGACAATACGCATATGCCGGATGCAAAAGCCTTCGTGCAACAGCTTATCGTAAAAAGAGAATGGGAAGAAAATAACCCCACATTGTTAAGAGAGTATTATAATAAGTGGGTACTTGACGTTCAATCTCTTTGGGTTAGATACAAGGAGAGCATCAACCATTATGAAAAGTTACCCGATATTTCACCTGCAAAGTACAATTACATTCTAGGTATCGACTTAGGATTTAGGGATGCAGACGCCCTAGCGGTGCTGGCCTGGTCTGAGAAGGAGCCGGTTACCTACCTAGTGGAAGAGGTAATCACCCAGAAGCAGGGTATTACAGAACTCGTACAGCAGATTACCGATATCACTAAGAAGTATGATATCAGCAAGATGGTTATTGATGAAGGCGGACTTGGCAAGAAGATTGCAGAAGAGATTAGACGCCAACACCATATCCCAGTACAACCCGCCGATAAGATGCGGAAACAAGAGAATGTAGAATTTCTTAATGATGCCCTGCGGGTAGGTAGGTTTAAGGCCAAGTCAAGCTCTAGGTTTGCACAAGACTCTTACCTCATTCAGATAGACTGGGAGAAGAGCACGCCGGATAAGATTGTCATTAAGAAGCTACCGCACAGCGATATTATTGACTCCGTACTCTACGCGCATAAAGAATCCCCGGCCTTCGCCTGGCATAAGGAGCCTGCCAAGCCTAAGTACGGCACAAAAGAATGGGCGGAGAATCAAGAGACCGAGATGTTTGAGCATGAGCTGGAACTCCTCCAGGCCGAGCAAGAGATATCAGATAGATACAAAGAATATGAGTAAATTCTGTATTTTTTGAGAGTTTTTACCCTCTTTCTTATCTAAAATAGCATAATTCGATCAGAAACTGAGACTATCTCTCATATGCAGGAGTATGCCTGCATGTCACTACCCTTTCTCAAAAAGAAAAATCAGGATTCCGGTATCGCTATTAAGTACCGGGCACCAGATGAAAAGCCTCAAGAAGAGCCTGAAGAGGATACAGACGGCCTTGAGGCCTGCGCGATGGACATTATCCGCGCTATCCATGAAGACAACCCCAAAGCTCTAGCTGGTGCCTTCCGCGCCGCCTTCGAAATTTTAGAATCAACCCCCCACGACGAATATCAGGATGAAGAGGAATAATTAAGATGCCACTTATCAGAGGTCGGTCTCCTAAAGCGTTTGAATCTAAGTCTAGAGGCGAATTGACCGCCGGGAAGTCTCGCGCGCCGTCATTGGCTATTGCCTATGATATGCAAAGGCGTTCAAAGGCCTATGGCGGCAAGGTTGCCCTTACGCAGAGTAAGCCTCAAGAGAACCAGGTGTTGGCTGAAGGCGGCGCAGTGCATCCACAATGTAAAGCCCACGGTGGAAATGCCGACTATCAGAGCCCGCATCCTGAATGCATGGCGCATGCCGATGTCGGTAGCGCTGATGAGGCCCTCCGGACAGATAAGGATACGGCGGATCGGCACGCTAAGGAAGACACCGATCGGCAGCCTACGTCTGAAACTGAAGTTCATCCTGAGCCTTACGACGTTGAGCCTGTTCCGCCTAAGACGGATGAGAGCAGCACTGGACGGGGTATGAAGTCCATCCGGGATGCATTTAAGTTCAAAGGTGGGGAGGTTGACTCCCCCTCAGCAGCCATGCAGCGCGATAGAGGCCGTACTGAGCAGCATGAGGATGGTATGGCCCTTCATCCATCCCAGATGAGCGATATTGATTACGAGAACCCAGAGGAGTCTGAAGCCGAAGGCGGAGAGATTGAGCAGCATAACTCCGTGGTGGATGCGATCCTAGCTCGCCGGATGAGAGCTAAGGCTATGGCCGATGGCGGTGTCGTGGACCTCGTGCATACTAATGAGCGTGAGGAATCGGCGGACGCCTCTCCTTATGACCATCGTAACTCTGAAACTCCAGATGAAGACTTCTATGGCGACCTCCCTGAAGAGAAGCCAGAAGCCGATGACGATATGGTTGCTATTATCCGCCGCAAGATGAAGGGCCGTAGCGTCTAGACTTTACAAGAGGTTTACATGATTACACCTAAAGACCTGAAAAAACTAGCAAAAGCTTGTCGTGAGGCTGGTATCAGGAAGTATAAATGCGCTGAATTCGAATTCGAGCTAGACGACGCCCCTCCTCAACAGAGAGCGCCGTCTAGTTTGGGTGGTTCTGAGGAGTTTACAAGTGACTCCCCCTCCCCGGAGGATTTGATGTTTTGGAGCGCCGGACTTCCTGGAGGCGCTAGTGGAGTGGATGAGGCTACCTAATGAAGGTTACTAAGAGCGCTTCGCATCAATCTGTTATCACCATGAAGACTAAGGAAGTCGCCAAGTCTAAGCAGTTCTATGCCTGGTGGAAGGAAAAGGACGGCGAAGCGCGAGGCTCTCAGATGCTGGCCACAGCGGCCTATCTGAAAGAGACCCAGGCATTCCGATATCGTAGCGCGGCTATCTATGCCCGGCTCTATGGCAACATGAACCTTTTCAACTTCGCAGGGTCCAACACTACCAAGATGGATCAGCAGCACGGCGGCCTGCCTCAAGACCGGCCAACCATGAACGTCATCCAGTCGGCTGCAGATACGCTGGTCTCTCGGATCAGTCAGAATCGCCCTGAACCGGTGTTCCTGACAGATAACTCCGACTATAAAGAGCGCAACCTAGCTAAGAAACTAAATAACTTTATCCTGGGTGAGTTCCACCGCACTAAGGCCTACCGCCTAGGTGAGACTCTTCTAAGAGACGCGCTAGTAGAAGGCACAGGATGCCTCAAGGTTTTCGAAAAGGCGGACCATACTGTAGGCATGGAACGTGTCATGCTCACCGAACTAATGATTGACCCTAACGAGTCACTCTATGGCGAACCTAGACAGCTCTACCAACTCAAGCTCGTAGACCGCCACGTGCTTATGGATGCCTTCCCAGGCTCTAAGTCTAAGCTGGAGATAGCTGAAAACGCATTCCCGGACAACTCGGCGGAGTCTTCTAAGTCCATATCGGACCTCGTCCTGGTGGTAGAGGCTTGGCACCTCAAGAGCGGGCCTGACGCCAAAGATGGTAGACATACGATTGTATGCTCCTCAGCTACCCTGGTTGATGAGGCCTATGACAAAGAAGGCTTCCCGTTTGTATTCCTGCACTATTCCCCAAGGCTGTTAGGCTTTTGGGCTCAAGGTCTTGCGGAACAGCTAATGGGCACCCAGATGGAGATTAACTCCCTCCTCTTCACCATTAGCCGCGCAATCAAGCTCATCGGCGTACCTCGCATCTTCCAGGAAGATGGATCTAAGGTGCTTAAAGCCGCCCATAACAACGATGTGGGTGCCATTATTACATATAGAGGCACGAAGCCCAGCTATGAGGTAGCTCCCTGCGTACCTCAAGAACTGTATGCTCAGCTAGGCCGCCTCATCGGCTACGCCTACCAGCAGTGTGGTGTCTCCGCATTGGATGCAGGCGCTCAGAAGCCGTCAGGCCTGAACAGCGGTGAAGCTATTCGTACCTACGACGACATTAGCACGGACAGATTCGCCGCTCTAAGTCGCCGATATGATAATATCTTCATTGACTTAGCTTACCTTGTCACGGACCTTGCTAAGGATATCTGTGAGCGCGAAGGCAAATACACCACGGTGTACCCGAATAAGAATGGCGTCAAAGAGATTGACCTTCCTAAGGCCAGCATCCTAAAGAATCCCTACGTGATTCAATGCTTCAATATGTCCAGCCTACCAAGAGACCCAGCAGGTAGGATGCAGCATATCACGGAGATGATCCAAGGTGGCATGGTGTCTATTAAGGAAGGCCGCCGCCTCCTTGACTACCCAGACCTTGACCAGATGGAGAAGCTTGCTAACGCTTCTGAAGAGCGTATTTTCCAGTACCTCGATGAGATTATTGAAGATGGCAAGTACACCGGGCCAGACCCCTTCATGGATCTAGCCCTAGCTAAAGAGCTAACTACCCAATATTACAATTTGTATTCTTCTGCCAAACTGGAAGAAGACCGTTGTCAGATGTTGCGAGACTTCTTTACACAGGTGATGGACCTAATACAGTCTGCAACGCCGCCACCGATGCCACAACCCGGCGCTCCTAATACGCCGCAAGCTTCAGCCGCTCCACTCCCTCAGTCTCCTCTAGTCCCTAACGCCGTCCAGTAATTAACTTTTTGTGCCACACTTTGTTACTAGTTCTGTGACACACAAGCGCCTTGTGTAACTAGTAAAGAGTAGTAATATCAACAACATCCAAGTAAGGAATCATATGGCATTCACCACAACCCCACTCGCAGGCCCCGCCGTTCTTAACCCACAGTCCACGCCTAACCAAGGCCAGCAATCAGCAAGAGATAGGGCAGTAGCCGCCCTATTAGGCAACCAAACCGCTCCAGTCAATCAAAACGCTATCTCTCCAGAAGAAAGAGGAGCAATTACAGCACCTTCGGAGACCGCTCCCCCAAGACAAGAGACCACTAGCGAAGCTCCAAAAGAAGCAAGGGAGCCTGTCTCTTCTCAATTTGCGCAGCTAGCAAAGAAAGAAAAGGCTCTCCGCGCGCAGTCAATGGAATTGCGGCGTCAACGAGATGCCTTTAAAGCGGAGCAAGATGCAAGGACGCAGCAGCCCGCTCAACCCGCTTTTGATCCTAATAAGTACCTCGATAAGGAAGACCTGAAACAGAATCTCTGGAGTAGGTTATCCGAAATGGGCGTTACTTATGACGAAATCACCCAGCAAGTGCTTAATTCGCCTGATCAGTCTAGTCAAGAGCTTAAACAGCTTAAGGCGCAGATGGAAAAGGAAATCAAAGCTGTGCGGGATGAACAGGAAAGATCAAAGCAGGATGCCGCCGAAAACCAGAAAGCGGCATACAATCAAGCAGTCGAGCAAATTAGATCTGATGTTAAGCGTCTGGTGGACACTGACAGCAGTTTCGAGCTAATTAAAGCAACCGGGTCAATCGGCGACGTTGCCAGGCTCATTGAAGAGACATTTAAGACGGACAAACGTCTTATGTCAGTAGAGGAAGCATCCCAGGAAGTGGAAGCCTACCTTACAGAAGAAGCTATCAAATTGGCTAAACTGAGTAAGATTCAGAAGGTGATGAGACCGGCACCTGCCAGCCCCACGGTCACGAAGCAACCCGCCCCTCAGCAGCAAGGCACCAGGACTCTAACGAATGCACTAGGCTCTAC
>OCTA010005787.1_pt1 | contig 10645 bp, 9 predicted proteins | sample 1538991 | NCBI WGS metagenome assembly OCTA01 (sample SAMEA3539302, study PRJEB22396) | soil metagenome | biome: tundra; feature: field; material: soil | place: USA | collected 2010-05 | depth 0.15 m | reverse complement strand
AGTTGCTGGGTTGATTGCGGGGATTGTGATTTCCCAGGTCCCGGCTGGGGAAGGTTTGTGGTATCCCAGGTCCCAAAACGGGACCTGGGGCACCCGGCTGCGGCTGGTTAGGGTTGTGATTTCCCGGGTCTCGGCTGGTGAAGGTTTGCGGTATCCCAGGTCCCAAAAACGGGACCCGGGGCACCCGGGGTTTTGGTTTCCCAGGTTCAAAAACGGGACCGGTGCGAACGGCGCGTCTATTGCAAGGGAAATCCGCGAGCGAAGAGATGAGTGAACTGCTGGATGGCGGCGCGCAACTGGAGCAGGAACTGACGCCGGAGCCGGTGATGGCGCCGGCAGCAGGCTCGATTGTGCTTCATTTTGCGATTGCGGCGGCGATTGTGCTCTACGGCGTTCTGGGCGGATTCTTTCATCACAATTTCTGGGGGAATGCGGGGCTGGGCGGTGCGATCCAGGTGAACATTGTGAGCAACGCCATTCCCCTGCCCTCGACCCAGCCGGTGAACCAGAATGTGCTGGCGACGGAGACGCCCAGCCAGGCGCCCGCGCCGCCGGAGCCCAAGGCGAAGCAGGCCCAGGACGAGACCGCGATTCCGATCCAAGGAAAGCAGAAGAAGCCGGAGCAGAAGACGGCGCCGCGTACACCTCCGCGCAAGCCGACGCCGGTGGAGAATGATCGCGCGAATTATGGCGAACAGTCCGGGTCGTCGATGCCGCACGCGACGCAGCCCAGCTTTTCAAGCGGTCCGACTTCAGTGAATAACGGCGACTTCGGCAGCCGGTTCGGGTGGTATGTGGAGCAGATCAACAGAACGATGGGCGCGAACTGGTACAAGGCGATGGTGGACCAGAACACGCCGCGGGGCGCGAAAGCCTATATCGATTTCAAGATTGCGAAGGACGGTTCAGTGGGCGATGTGCGGATGGATCGCAGCAGCGGAAGCCCAACGCTGGACAACTCGTGTATGCGCGCGGCGCAGCGCGTAAGCACATTTGGGCCGCTGCCAGCGGGTTACAACGAGAGCACCTTGCTGGTGTCCTATTACTGCGAGTACTAGTTGCAGCCCGGTTCGGGTGGATACAATAGAGACTGCGAAATGGGCAGCATCGACAGGTTCGGCTTGCGGGAGCAAGAGCAATCCCGCAGGGCTCCGGGCCGGATCGATCTATCGCATCTATCGCATGAAGGGCACGGCTAAATCTTGGGCGCGACTGAAGTCGTGCCTTGAAACGTTATCGGAGTCTACCCTGCTCTTCAAGCACGATCCGCAAGACTCCACCGAGGAAGGATTGCGCACTGCATGAAGTTTCACTCCCGGTTTTATCTCCCGTCACTCCTCATTCTGGCAAGCCTCATTTCCATTCCATCGATGGCACAGGACTGGGTCCGCACCGGATCGAATCTTGGCCAGGCGAAGATCCGCATTGCGGCCGCGGACTTCAAGCCGGTTGGGGCGGACCCGCAGACACCGGCGCTGAAGGCGGTGTTTGACGCGACGCTCTATAGCGACCTGGGCAATGCGGGCATCTTCGATCTTGTGTCGAAGAGCTTTATGCCGCAGGCCACGCCGGGCTCGCCGCAGGAGATCAGCCTGCCGCAGTGGTCCGCGGCTCCAGCCTCTGCGGTGATGGTGGCGTTTGGCGCGCTCTCGTCGGCCAATGGCCGGCTGGTGGTGTATGGATGGCTGTTCGATACGAGCAACACCGCGAATCCGCAGGTATTGGGCAAGCAGTACAACGAAGTGGCCAGCGAAGAGATGGCGCGCACGGTGGCGCATCGGTTTGCCGATGACATCATCGATCGGCTGGGCGGCGGCATCAACGGGATTGCCGAGACCAAGATTTACTTTGTGAGTTCGCGGAGCGGATCGAAGCAGATCTGGGTGATGGATTACGACGGGCAGAATCAGCATCCGGTAACGCATTCGGGGATCATCGAGCTTTCGCCGCGCATTTCGCCGGACAATACGCGGCTCGCGTTTACTGCGCTGGGACGCGAAGGGTGGTCGGTTCGCATGTATTCGCTGGAGCTGAACCGGATGGTGAGTTTCCCCGCCGGGACGGTGGGCGGCGCGAACCAGTCGGCAGGCTGGAGCGGCGACGGAAGCAAGGTTGCGTTCTCGTCGGCACGATCGGGCGATCCGGAGATCTGGGTGGCGGACGCAAATGGCGGCAGCCCGCGCAGGGTCACTTTTTTTCGCGGACCTGACCTCGGACCGACATGGAATCCGCGCACCAATGCGCAGATTGCGTGGGTGAGCGGACGCACGGGGTTGCCGCAGATCTACATCATGGATCAGGACGGCTCGAATGTGCATCGGATGACCGATAGCGGCTATGCGGTGTCGCCGTCGTGGTCGTCAAACGGCCAGTTTCTTACATTCAGCTGGAATCGCAAGTACGGTCCCGGAGCGCCCGGCGGACAAGACATCTACGTGATGGACGTGGCCACGATGCGCTGGGAGCAACTGACCCACGACGCGGGGAGCAACGACTATCCGTCGTGGTCACCGGATGTGCGGCATGTTGTGTTTGAGCGCCAAGTCGGAGGACGCACGCAGATATGGACGATGCTTGCCGACGGCACCGATCAGCACGAGCTGACGCATACGGGGAATAACTTCATGCCGAACTGGAGCTGGAAGTGATCCCCGGTAATCCGGAGGATACTCCCGCGCAAAGAGGCGATGCGGAGCGTGGCATCCTACTGCATTATTATTTCAGGTTCCCAAAATTCACCGCGCGATGCGCGTTCTGGGAAGGGAGTAGAGCACTTTCGGAATACACGTCGACTTTTTGAGCGCTGTACAGGGTGGCTTTTTCTCGAGAAAAAAGCCACTTGAGCGCGTGGTTGCGGTCTACACCAATTCCGAAGGTGCTATAAAAGGCGCGCCGTCAGCGGATTTGAACGAATCCGGAACCGGCCCAAAACTGCGCAGAGATTGGCGATCGACCATAAATGGAATGGACTGACGTGCGAACTTGCGATGCATCGCGCGACGGATGGTCTGAGGCATAGAATGGTTGAGTCCCTGAAAAGATGCGCTTGAATCACAGGAGGAGCTCGCATTGAACCGACTTAATCGACTTTCTAGAATTCTTTTGCCTGTCGCACTGCTTGCAGTTTTGGTTGTCGCTGGTGGTTGCAAGAAGAAGAAGCCGCTTCCGCCACCGCCGATGGCTCCGCCCGCGACGGCGCCCGCGCCCACGGTGCAGATTACGGCCACACCGGACTCGATCTCGGCCGGAGACCAGGTGGTGCTGAACTGGCGCTCGACGGATGCCACCTCAGTGGCTATCGACGGCATTGGCGAAGTTCCCACGACGGGCGTGAAGACGGTGACGCCGTCGGAATCGACCTCGTACCACATCGTTGCGCGCGGTGAGGGCGGAACGGCGGACGCGACAGCGCACGTGACGGTGAATGCGCCGCCTGCGGTCGCGGTGCCGTCGAACACGATGTCGGCGGAAGAAGAGTTCAAGGCTAATGTGCAGGACATCTTCTTCGACTACGACTCGTATGACGTGCGCAGTGATGCGCAGGCCACGCTTTCGCACGATGCGTCGTATTTGGCTAGCCATTCGAATATCAAGATCGTGATTGGCGGCTATTGCGACGAGCGCGGCTCGGACGAATACAACCTGGCGCTGGGCCAGAATCGGGCCACCTCCGCGAAGAGCGCGCTGGTAACGGCCGGCGTTGCCGCCGATCGCATCCGCGTAATCAGCTACGGCAAGGAAAAGCCGTTCTGCTCGGAATCGACCGAGGCTTGCTGGCAGCAGAATCGCCGCGCCGGCTTCTCGATCGACCAGTAGAGTGCAGCATGCAGTTGGCCGTCGATCGCTGACGAAGATTGGCGCAACGGATCAACTGTCTGGCCGTTTCCAATTGTCCCAGGTCTTCCGCCGCCGCGGACCAGAACCTGGGACACCCTCTTTCTGCGGGAACGCGGCAAACCTGTAAAATGTAAATAGCTTTTGATGGATGGAAGATGCAGATGACACGCACAATTCGCAATCGTTTTTTTGCTTCGGCGGCGCTCTCCGCGATTTTGATGGCCATGCCGGTTCGCGCACACGCGGCGTCGAAGGAGATCATTCAACTGCAGACCCAGGTACAGCAGCTGCTTGACATGGTGCAGCGGCTGCAGACCACCATGGACACGCGCTTTGCGGTACTGCAGAACCTGGCGCAACAAACATCGGATGAGGCGGTGCAGATGAACACGACTGTGACCGCGCTGCAGCAGAAGATGAACGTCCAGAATGAAGCGATCAGCGGGAAGCTCGACGCCAACGCCGGCCAGGTTCAGTCGCTCAACGACTCGGTTGACGAGTTGAAGACGCGCATCGCCAAGCTGGAGAAGACCGTACAGGATATGCAGGGCCAGTTGCAGAATACCCAGAACCCGCAGCAGGGGGCGCCTCCCGCGGGAGGAATGGCTCCGGCGCCGGGTGACGGATCCGCCGGCCCTGGCCCGACGGGCTCGCCTGCTCCTCAAATGAACCAAACGCCGCCGCTGCAGCAGACATTTCAGGCGGCCGTGAGCGATTACAACGCGGCGCGATACAAGCTGGCAGTGGGCGAATTCCAAGACGTGATTCACTACTACCCTATGGACGATATGGCCGGCACAGCCCAGTTTTACCTGGGCGAAGTCGCCTATCGCGAGGGGAATTTCGACGGAGCCGTCAAGGATTACAACGCGGTCCTGGAAGGTTTCAGCGGCAACGCCAAGGCTCCGGCGGCACAACTGCACAAGGGGCTCGCGCTGCTGAAACTGAGCCGGCGCGACGCGGGCGTGCATGAGTTGCGCGCGCTGATTCAGCGGCATCCGCAGACACCGGAGGCAGCCCAGGCGCGAGAAAAGCTGAATGAGTTGGGTGTGCGGATCAACCCGACGCATGCATGAAACAGGACCTCGAGCTGAAACAATAACAATCAAGCACCGTTATTTAAATCAGCCGACCTGTTCGCTAAGGACAGATCGGCTTTTCTTTGACTGAGGCTCTCTCGGCCGGGCTCCTTTCTGATCGAACGATTCCCTATCACGATTTCCAATTAAAGGACTGTTTGAGCGCCGAATGCGCTAGCGACTTACTCCTGCTGGAAGCCGAGTTGGCGGGCCTGGGAGGCTGAATCGCGTGCTCCCCAGCGGCGCTGAATCAGATTGTCCTTGATCTCGAACCACTCCATCGCCCTCAATTCGTAGGTTTTGTTGGTGGGTCCAGCGCCACGGAATGCGCGGACCGACTTGCCCCGTTCGGTGTAGCGAACCGCGACGTTGCATCCTTCAGCAATGACTGCGTCGACAGTGAGCTGGATCTGAAGGCAGTCGATCAGATCTCTCCAGACGGGGCGAGCCTGCTCGAGAGTTCCAAACCCGAGCACGCCCCAGATCTGCGCATCCGGAGCGAAGAGTTTGCAGACGCCGTCAAGATCGCCTCGATTGAATGCATTCACATAGGTGCAGATGATTCCCTTTTCTGGTGACACGACTGCCTCTCCGACCGGCTTTGAGCACTTTCGGAATACACGTAGACTTTTGAGCGCTGTGAAGGGTGGCTTTTTCTTAAGGAAAAAGCCACTTGAGCGCGTGGTTCCGGACTACACCAATTCCGAAAGCGCTGTAGAAACCAGCCTTTCAGCAGCAGTGTAATTCACGGATTGGGGGTGTCAAGTGAAAGCAAAAAGCCCGCTACTGCGGGGCTTTTGGGGCTGGATCAGTGGTTGAGCGGCGCTATTTCAAGTTGTTCATGAGGGCGTCGAGCGCCGACTTGGGCGGGCGGGTCAACGATTCGGGCAGCGTGCCAAGGGGCTCGTCGACGATGTTGAGCTGGTCGATGAAGGTCGGTTTCTCCGTATTGATGTAGAAGACGCCGGTGAGCACCTCGTTCTTTTCTTCCGCTTCCATCAAGGTGCGGACCGCGTTGGCCTTATCGGTCGGGTCGTAGTCCTCATGGAGTTTGCGCAAGCGGAGACTGGAACCGTCGTGCATCTCCACTTCATAGACTTCGCCGGAGTTGTAATCGACGTCGATCTCATCGAAGCTGGCGACGAAGCCGATTTCGTTAATGGGCTCGTCGTTTTCCTGCATGAATTTGTAGCTCTTGGTGGAGCCTTCGTGGTCGTTGAAGGTGACGCAGGGGCTGATGACGTCGAGCATGACCGTGCCCTTGTGGGCGATGGCGGCTTTGAGCATCGACAGCAACTGCTTCTTGTCTCCTGAAAACGAGCGACCCACAAACGTGGCGCCGAGCTGAATGGCGAGGGCGCAGGTGTCGATGGCGGGCAGATCGTTGACGATGCCGGTCTTGAGCTTGGAGCCTATGTCGGCGGTGGCGGAGAATTGGCCCTTGGTGAGCCCGTAGACGCCATTGTCTTCGATGATGTAGATCATGGGGAGATTGCGGCGCATGAGGTGAACGAACTGACCCATGCCGATGGAGGCCGTGTCGCCGTCGCCGGAGACGCCAAGCATTCTCATCGTGTGATTGGCCAGGATTGCACCGGTGGAAACGGAAGGCATGCGCCCGTGTACGCTGTTGAAGCTGAACGACCGGCTCATGAAGTAGGCGGGGCTTTTTGACGAGCAGCCGATGCCGCTCATCTTCATGACCCGCTCGGGCTGAACTCCCATCTCAAACATGGCGTCGATGATGCGTTCGGAGATGGCATTGTGGCCGCAACCGGCGCAGAGCGTCGATTTGCCGCCGCGATATTCAATAACCGGGAGGCCGATGTGGTTGAGCTTGGGGCCTGGTGCGTTTGAGGTTGCGGTTGCCATTTACAGGCCCTCCTTTGTGACAAATTCGTCGGTGATGGAACGGGCGTCGATCGGCAGCCCGTTATAAAAGAGAATGCTGCGCAGCTTGACGACCTGGTCGGCGGGCAAATCGAGCTTCAGCAGGCTGGCCAGTTGCGCATCGCGGTCCTGCTCGACGACGTAGACCTGATCGTGCGAGGCGACGAAGTCGTGAATCTCATGCGCGAAGGGATAGGCACGGATGCGCAGGTAATCGACGTCCTTGCCGTATTCCTTTTTGATCTGGTCGAGACTCTCGCGCAGTGCGAAGTCGGTAGTTCCGTAGGCGATAAAGCCCACCTTCGACTTGCCATCCTTGAACACCACCGGTGGGGGGACGAGTTTGCGCGCATTGTCGAACTTGCGGGTGAGGCGGTCCATGACTTCCTGGTACTCGTCGGGTCTTTCGGTATATCCGGCGGCATCGTTGTGGCCTGAACCGCGCGTGAAGTAGGCGGCCTTGGGATGCATGGTTCCAGGCAGCGTGCGCCACCCGATGGCGTCTCCGTCGACATCGCGATAGCGGGCGAAGCCGCCGAGGCGATTCAGGTCTTCAGCGGTGAGCACCTTGCCGCGGTCGAGCGGCTTTTCAGGATACGCAAACGGCTCGGACATCCAGTTGTTCATGCCGAGGTCGAGATCGCTCAGCACGAAGATGGGAGTCTGCAGCCGCTCCGCTAGATCGAAGGCTGCATAGCTCATCTCAAAGCATTCCTTGACGGAACCCGGCAGCAGAATGATGTGCTTGGTGTCACCGTGGGAGAGGAACGCCGTTGAGAGCAGGTCGGCCTGCGAGGTGCGCGTGGGCATGCCTGTGGAGGGGCCGGAGCGCTGCACGTCAAAGATGACGCCGGGAATTTCGGCAAAGTAGCCGAGGCCGGCGAACTCCGACATAAGCGAGATGCCTGGGCCCGAGGTTGAGGTCATGGAGCGAGCGCCGGCCCAGCCCGCGCCCAGCACCATGCCGATGGCGGCCAGTTCGTCTTCGGCCTGAATGACGGCGAAGGTGGCCTTGCCCTCGGGGGTCACGCGGAATTTCTTGAGCAGGTCGGAGGTGGCTTCGATCAGCGAGGTGGACGGCGTAATCGGATACCAGGCGACGACCGTGACACCGGCGAAGACTGCGCCCATGCCGCAGGCAGCGTTGCCGTCGATGATGATCCTGCCGGCGGTCTGGTTCATCCGCTCGATGAAATAGGGATCCTGCTTGTGGAGCTTTTCCTGCGCGTAGTCGAAGCCCGCCTTGACGGCACCAAAGTTGAGGTCGAAGACCTTCTGTTTCTTGGCGAACTGCTTGCGCAGGCCGTTCTCGACCACACTGAGATCGATGGAAAGCAACTGGGCCAGGACTCCCACGTAGACCATGTTCTTAACCAGCTTGCGCAGCTTGGCCTCGGGGCAAATGGCAGCCGTGATCTTGTCGAAGGGGACAGGATAGCAGGCTACGTCATCGCGGAATTGCTTGAGGTTTTCTTTCTCCTCGTAGATGGCCGCGCCACCGGAGTCCAGTTCCAGCATGTCCTGTCTTGATGTTTCGGGGTTCAGTGACACCAGGATTTGTGAGCCACGCTTGCGGGCCACGTAACCATCTTTGCTGGCGCGGATGGTGTACCAGGTGGGAAGTCCGGCGATGTTTGAGGGGAAGAGGTTTTTCCCGCTGACGGGGACACCCATTCCGAAGATGCTCTTCAGCAGAACGCTATTGGCGGATTGCGAGCCGGACCCGTTCACCGTTGCTACGATAATGCTGAAATCATTAATGACTTGCGGTTGCGTACTCAAAGCGCCCCGTTCTTGACCCAGGGCCAGGTCTCCTGTCGCCATTTGGCGGGATTCCCTTCCGGTAAATTCTGGAAGGAGCTAAACTTTCACTCGTCTTCCACTCAATGTGATTATAGTCACCTTGCAGAGTCGTCGTCCCACTGCGAGGTAACTGCTTTGCGCCCTTAAGTACCGAGACAGACAACATATGTTGATGCGTTCAACAGCGGGCGGTTTGCCAAGGCTCGCCAGTGGATTGCTCAGGCGGTCGGGACCAAAATCTCGGTAACCAATTGATCTTCCGGGGTGGTTCGGGGATCGTTGGTGTAATTCTCGATGCAAAAGTCGTCCCGGAGCGGGATTTTCTTCTGCTCGGCGATCTCGAAGACGCGTCGGGAGGCATGGGGAAGGTCGCTGTAGGGCCCCGTCAGCACGAAGCGGCTGTACTTTCCGGCCTTAAATAGCTCATAAAGAAGGCCCTCAGGCAATTCTACCGGGGGCGCGGCCAAGCCAAAGCCGGCCCGGTAGATCTTCGGCCCGACCTTGTAGAGGCTCATATAGTGGGTCATCCTGTTGTGTTGCGAGAGCGCAGGCGCAAAGGAATGTGCGGTTTGCCAAGCCTGGCCGGCAGTCTGCATGAAGGGGCCTATCTTCTCAATGAAAACGTAATGGGTCTCCGGCCAGATGACGATCTCGGGATTTTCAGTCAGATTCATCGCATCTCCTTGTCAATGAGGTTGCCAGAATTGCTTTGAGATTGCTGGAGGCGCTTTGAGGTTGCCTGCACAGGGCCCTTACGCGGTCGGTTTGAGCGGAGGCGGCAATTTAGCGAGAAAGCGCTCGGCGAACTCTGTGCCGTACTGCTCCAGCAGTTCCCTCACCCGCGCGGGCTGGTGAGAACGGACAATGAGTCCCGCGTGGTGGTGTTTTTTCATGCGGACCACGATCTCTGGGGCGTCGAAGCCAGTGGTGTCCGGCTCAGCGGTTTTGGCCAGGCACAGCACGCTGCCCGCATAGTCCTCGGAGATATGAGGGAGCGTATAGGTCTCGCCCCGCACGTCGGCCACCTCCAGTCGCGCCCACTCCCGCCACAAGTTGACGCCGGTTGCGACCTCGACCAGATCTGAAATGAAGGCGCCGCCGACACGAGCCGCAATCTCAAGAAAATAGTAGCGCCCATCGGCGTGCGCGCGAATGTATTCCGCGTGCGTGACGCCGCGCACCATGCCGAGCGATGGAGCGAGCCGCTCATTCAAGGCGGTCAGTTCCTGCGAATCGCGGCTGCTCCGGTCGACGGTGCGGGTGGTAAATACACCGCCCTCGTGCATCACCTGCATGGGTGGCCGGCCATATTGATGCACGGCTGCGAACACCACATTGCCCTCGCTCACAATCGAATCGACGTGGAAGATGTCGCCGGGCACAAACTGCTCCAGTAGGAAATGGCTTTGTTCGTCGCCCAGCAAATCGAGCGTGCGCCAAAACTCTTCCGGCTCATGAATCTTGCGAATGCCCAGGGCCGACGCTTCGGCGCGCGGCTTGAGCAGCCAGGGCGGCTCGACGCGGGCCATGTATTCGCGGAGTTCGTCATAGTTCAGCACGGGGCAAAATTCAGGGACGAGAAAGCCCATGTCGCGCGCATTGGTGCGCATGGCCAGTTTGTCGCGATAACAGGCGGCCACGCTGATCCCCATGCCGGGAATGCGGGTGTGCTCCCGTATTGCCGCCGCGGTCTCCTGGTCGAACTCGTCGAGAGCGATGACCCGGTCGAAGTGCTTTCCGCGCGCCATCCAGGAAACGGTATTGAGAATCTGTTCCCTGGTCAGGCCTTCGGGCATCGTCACGATGCCTTCAAGAGCCTCACGCGGCCAGTCGGCGTCGCGGAGTTTGTCCACGGTTAGCAACGTCGGCTGCACCCCCATTTCCGCGCACTGGCGCATGAAGTCCTGGCCCTTTTCGTAGCTTGAAACGCAAAGAAAACGCTGGATGGTATTGGTCATGCGACCCCCTTGGGTGAATCCACGATTCAGCTGCTCTTGCCGATGACGTGGAAGGCGGCTTTTCTTGAGGCAAAGACC
>OCTA010005785.1_pt1 | contig 10647 bp, 5 predicted proteins | sample 1538991 | NCBI WGS metagenome assembly OCTA01 (sample SAMEA3539302, study PRJEB22396) | soil metagenome | biome: tundra; feature: field; material: soil | place: USA | collected 2010-05 | depth 0.15 m | reverse complement strand
ACCGCATGAAGAACGTGCCGGAAGTGCTCGACAAGATCGCTGATATAGTTCTGGCTTACAGGCCGAAGTCGAAACAGAAGAAAGCGCGTAAGCGAAAGGTAGGTCATAGGGCGGCTAAGCGCCGCGAATCTACGCTAAATTGATCGGGGGAGGTAACCGCAATGGACTCAAAGATGATCTCTTGGGAGCAAATCTGCGACTTGTACAGGACCGTTTGTCTAAACCTCAGGTATTACGGTTGTCGTGCTCACAGCCTGAGGCGATGGAATAAGACTGTGCAAGTTATAGCCGCCGTAAGTTCCTCGGCCACTGTAATCACGGTCATCAAAGAATCTGGCGCGAGCGGTGGCCTATTGATTCGAGTGGCCCTAATAGCCTTAGCCATGGTTGCCGCTGTTGCTACCGCCGTCATGCCGTTTTTGGGACTTTCCGAAAAGGCCAAGGATTACGAAAAACTGCACTTTATCTACAGTGAACTGTGCGCCCAACTTGAAGTTCTTATGAATGCGATTAAGAGAAGGGGCAGCGTGCATGACGAAGATGTTGCCGCTTTAGATGTTATTCAGCAGCTATACGGTCACCTGTCATCTCAGGATGAGGTCAAGCCCCAGCGCGATCTTATAGACAAACTCACAAAAGCGATTAATAAGGCCGTACCGCCCGAATCTTTACGACTGGCACAGTGAGGAATTTCATGATTTTTTATCTTCGGCTGGTGCTGGCTTTGGCCACGGTTCTGATGGTGTAACCCTGCGGAATGGATCGCGACCAGCGTCAATATCGCGAAGCGGTCGGTCCCTAGAGGGTTGACTGTCGGTTCCTCGTCCAGGCCTTGGAGTAGGAGAAGGGCGTTCTGGTTCTTTTGCCATAACCCTAATCCTAGCAAATTGACTCTAGGGAGTAAAGTATATAATTCCCATTTAAAAGACTCTCGGGGGTGTGGTACGTTGCGACGAATCGCCAGCGCACTTGAAATCGGGTCCAGAACGGAATTGGAAGATACCAGCTAAGGAGAAAAGCCTATGACCCTCCATATCGACGTGAAGCGTCAATTCTTGTCGGCGGCCGCTTTGGCAATGGTGCTATGCGACGTGGTTGCCAGCAGTACCCCCGCAAGTTCGCAAGGCTCAATGCCTGGGTTCAAGTCGATCATTCCCGGTGAGGTCAATTGCATCACGCAATATGTAAAAGACCCTCTCAAACACTACACGAACTACCTGCGGCGATCGGCGCTCCAGAACATACCGACAACATCGACACTGGCGTGCAGCCCTGTGCCACATACACTGGCAGCTTCAAAAAGCAAAACACGGTGGTTCAAAACATTTCGCAGAGCTCATGGGAATCGATCCAGTTCATCGTTTTCAATGGACCGAACACCGGCTATGTCCAGGTGGTGGGCTGGCCAACTCGGCAGCAGGAGAATTTGTTGCGAAGTTCGATGCCTCCACTGGAAAGCAGATCTGGCAAACGTACCTGAATGTGCCGTTCAATCCGAACCAGTGGATTGCGTTTGGCAGCATCGGTATCCGCAAAAATGGCTACATCTACGCAACATATGGACCGTGTTTCTACAAACTTGATACCAACACGCGGAAAATCCTTGCATCAGATCAAATGACCGTTCTGGGCATGCCGGCGACGGACGCCAACTTCGACGGTTTTCGCATGGCCACCGACCCCGGAGTGATTCTGATGAAAACCCAGACGCGTTCCATCGGATACCCGTTACAAGGCAATCAGGCGATAAGTCAGTGTCCGGCGTAGAGATACGATCCCGTCAGAGAGCTAATTTGGACGAGGATGAGAAGAAATAGGTTGTTTTGCAAGGGGAAACGAAGCATAATCGCTCGTGGCTGGGAAAGAATAAATCCCGGCTAGATAGGCGATTGTAAGCATTGACTTGATGAACGCTACGCCAATAGTGATCAACGATGGAAACGCAACCTATCCTCACTTACGATGCGTTTGTCAGCTATAGCCACCGGGACCGGGCTTGGGTAGACAGCCATCTTGTTGCCCCTCTGGAGCGCGCTGGTATACGTGTCGCGATCGACTATCGCGATTTCGAGATTGGAGTCTTCGCCCAAGATAACATGGAAAAGTTCGTCGACGCGAGTCGGCACGTGTTGCTAGTGATGAGTCCGAACTGGATTGAAAGTGAATGGTCCAGTTTCGAATATTTAGTTGCTTCCGCGAGCGATCCTGCCGCGCGACGCCGCAAGCTGGTTCCGATTCTGATCTCTACCACTGAGTTGCCACAACGACTGGCGTTGCGAACCTTTGCAGATTTTCGGGATCCGAAGGCGTACGAGAGCGAATTCTCCAAGGTCGTTCGTGCGCTGTCAGGTGACAACGCAGCGGTCAGGCCACCAGACGCTGCTGCGACCAATCCTCCTAGAGCTGCGGACGGGCCGGCGTCAACTGACTCCTCGGACTGGAAAGCTGACCTTTCAGATCTCCTCGTGCGAAGCGGTAAGGCGCACATCTCAGCCAGAACTGCCTTGTGTATTCAGATTGGAGTAGATCCTAACGACCTCACGTTTTTCGAAGTTGCCCCGAGGAATTTCTCTATCCAACTTGTGGCAATATTATGTGAAACTGGCAACGCCGCCGCGCTGTTGTCCTTGTGCGACGAAATCCAGCCTATTCTAAAAGGCAATCTGGCCACCAAAATCCAACACGTGCGAGCTATGGTCCGAAAACAGTTCGGGAGTTGAAGATGGAGGAATTCCTCACACGGGCCGACCAAACAGCTTTAATTGATCTGATTGATAGGGCAGGTCTCATAACAACCGTTTCCAGTGACCGGATGGCTTTATTGATTGAGATAGGAATCAACACCTCGGAGGTGGCGGTCGACGGCGTTCCCCATACAGTGTCAGTACTCTTGGTTGACCATCTGGTTAAAGTCGAGAATCGCGATGCCTTACGGGCCTTGCTGCTTCGCATCTCGGCGCGGATTCAGTCCCAGAGAGATCCCCGGCTCGCCCACCTGCAGCAAGAATTCGGCATCAATGTTGCTGCCACTGACACGGCTGCTGAATCCTCCGCGCCCACCCCCGTTTCTGCTGCCCCCGTTGCGGCAGGACTGGTTGCTTTTGAAGGCCTTACCCAAGATCCACGCATCCGGGATACGGCGCTTCGTTTTAGTACGGTTTTCGAAACCGCTTGTAAGCAAATGGAAGAGGTCACGGGCTACAAGAGCCTTCATGACCAGCTTCATGAACTGCAAACGAAGGTCCTGGATCCGATGGAAAAGGCTGCGCCGGATTTTCCGGGGGATGAAGAGGCCCAGGCTGAACTCAATGAGTATCGAATCGACTTCGAAGACATCAATCAGAAGTTGCGGGACATCGCAAAACGATTTTCCCTGGCCGATACCTCTTGGATTCCCGCTCTGGAAGCGGCGCTGGAAGACTTTCGGGCAGCCCTGGAGCGACGTGACCCGGCGCTCCTGAAAGATGTAATTAAGCGAATCGACCGTCTTTTGACGCTGCATCCTTCCCGAATCAACACTCGGCTGAACGCCGCCGCGCGAACGCTGCAGCTGGCAGAGCTAGTCCGAGCTCTTAGCGAGCTCACGGATGATGCGGCTCGGATCAAGCCGAATTCTGAACGCGTTCGCCAGTTCCGCGCTGGAGTGGCCGCCCTTGACCGCATGGAAAAAACCCTGAGTTCCCTGGTGCAGCGTCATGACTATTGGCAGGATTTCGATTCAAATTTGCAAGCTATGGAAAAGAACCCAAAGCCTGAGGATCTCCTGGCTTGGTGGCCGGACATCAAAGAGATGATCGACCATGTCGCGGAGAGTTATGGTACGGAGCCATGGATCGCTTTTTTCCTCACAGATTGCCATAGTCTCGAAAGCGATATCCAAGCGGGCGAAATGCCCCGGATTTCCCGCAGCTTTCGTCAGGTCCATCGTCAAGTAAGCAAACGTTTCTACAACACCGACGCCGATCTTAAGAGCCAGTGCGACGAACTCCTCAAGGTAGGCGAGCCGCTGGCGAGAGTATTGAAGGTGACGAATGAGTACCGTACCAACGACTGACGATCCGTTTACTTCACTTTCAGCCCTGCGCGCCGAACACCGAAACCTGCAGAAGCTGTACCGTGAGCAACCCAATTCGGAAGAAGTGTTGGCGCGTATCGAACGCTTCATCCGCCGTGGGGTGGCAACCGGCGCCATTCTGGACACCGAGGACGATCAGGCCGCTGCGCAGAGTCTGCTGGATCTCTGGGCCACAACGTTGTACCGTGCAAACCGCGTCGTACCCGATGCGACTCTGGCCCCATTTGATAAGGACAGCGCCCCTGTACTCGACGAGAGTACCGTCCCCTATGTGGGTATGGACTCATTCGCGGAGAGCAAGAAGGACGTTTTCTTCGGGCGTGAGCGGCCGATCGCCAACCTCATCGCGCGACTGCAAAAGGAGAACCTGATTGCGGTTATCGGTCCCTCCGGCAGTGGTAAATCCTCGCTCGTCCTCGCCGGCGTCGTTCCGGCGTTGGAGGCGGGCGCATTACCAGACAGTGCGCAATGGCGATACCTGGGCAGAATGGTGCCGGGCTCTAATCCGCTCGCAAATTTAGCCCGGTTATTGCGGGCGCCCGACCAAGGCAGCGGATGGATAACCGAACAGGCCAACCTGATCCGTAACAATCCTGGCTACCTCCTTACCCTGCTACAGCAGATTTCACCCGATCAGCCAACCGTCCTGGTCATCGACCAATTCGAAGAGTGTTCGACCCTATGTGAAGACGGCGCGATCCGCGAGGCATTCGAAGATTGCTTAGTGCGTCTCGTCACGGCGAGTGATCCCCGCCATATTGTGATTCTCACGATGCGCAGCGATTTCATCGGCGCTGTGGCCCGCACTCCGCAGTTGCAACAGCTGCTCGAGACCGCCCTGGAGCCGGTCACCCCGATGTCCGCTGGCGAACTCCGCGAAGCCATCGAACGCCCCGCCGAAAAGATCGGACTCAAGTTCGAGCCCGGAGTAGTCGAAGCGCTCGTGCACGATATCCTGGGTGAGCCGGCCGCGCTGCCGCTGTTGCAGTTCACCCTCCTCAAACTTTGGGAACATCGCGAGCACAACCAAGTTACCATCGCCGCTTATAAGCAATTGGGCGGTGGCCGCCTGGCCCTGACACATAGCGCCGACCAGTTTTTCAGCAGCCTGATACCGGAAGAGCAAATCATGGCGGATCGCATTTTTATGCGATTAGTCCGGCCCGGGATCGGCCAGGACAACGTCGCCAACCGGGTTCGCCGGAATACCTTGTACAGCATTGGTCCAAAAGACAACGTGGACCGGGTTCTCAACAAGCTCATCTACAAGCAGCACCTCATTCGGCTCACATCGGGCGACACCGATGCTGACGACGAGGTTGAGATTGCCCACGAAGCGCTGGTGCGCAACTGGCCCCGCCTGGTCACACTCCTCGAGCGGGAACGAGAACGGATGACCACGGGAAGACGGCTTCAGATGAAGGCCGCCGATTGGTTGCGCTTGGGACGTGGTGAAGCCGGGTTGCTTAAGAGCGCGGCGCTGGCTGAGGCCGAGGCGTGGCTCGCGAATCCCGACTCCGAGTCCCTTGGAGTCAGCGAGGAACTGCGCTCACTGGTGAGTTCCAGCCGGAAAGCGGAGGACTCGGCACGGGAACGCGAGTTCCGCATTAAGATAGCTCTGGTTGCCCTTGCTATGGCGTCACTTGTGTTCGCCGGATTTTCATTACATCTGTTCATGAAATCCAGGGCAGGTGCGGCTAAATTGGAGGTGCTGGAGCACAACGAACACGACGAGAAACTGCGAGCTCAAAACAGCGCTGCCGAGGCCGTTCTAAAAGAACAGCAAGCGATGACTGCGATGAAAGAGGAGGCAGCCGCTAAGTTGAAAGCTCAGCACTTCGAAGAGCTGGCCGAGGCCCAAGCCCGCAGCCTGAAGGCGGTCGCGACGGAATTAGCTGAGCGCGGGCTGGAATTGGCGAAACTGGAAGAGAAGGAGCACGCGGAGAAGCTGAAGGCTCAAGAGACCGCAGCCTTTGCGTCCTCAGGAGAAATGGCTTCCGACATTATTAACACGGTGGAAGCTAATCCCGAACGCAGCATTCTGCTGGGGCTCGCCGCAGCATGGCAAACCTACGGCACCTATAAAACAATCAATCCCAAAGTGGCGGATGCCCTGGATCAAGCGGTCCAGGATTCGCGTCAGCGGCTGCTATTGACAGGGCACGGCGATCGGGTGATAAGCGCCGCCTTTAGCCCCGATGGTACTGTCATCGCCACCGGCAGCTTTGACCACAAGGCAAAGCTGTGGGACGCTACCTCCGGCAAGTGGTTGCGCGATTTCAACGGACATGGCAAAGAGGTGCGAGGGATTGCCTTCAACTACGATGGCAAGATTCTGGCAACCGCTAGCTCTGACGGAACGGCCAAACTGTGGAATGTCGCCACGGGAAGCGAGATTCGAACCCTTCAGGGTCATAATGGAATCGTTACCGAGGTGGCTTTCAGCCCTGATGGAACGAAAGTCGCCACTGCTAGTTTCGATACAACCGTCAAAATCTGGGATGTCAGTTCCGGTAAATGCTTGTTAACGTTGATAGGTCATAGTGCGCCCGTCCGTAGCGTGGTGTGGAGTTCCAACGGTAAATGGATAGCAACGGGTGCCGAGGACCGGACAGCCCGGATCTGGAATGCTGAGACAGGCGTTTCGTTGCGCAAGCTCTCGGCCCATCAGGACATTGTCTATAGTGTTGCCTTCAATCCCAATGGCAACCGCTTGGCAACCGCGGGTGCCGATAAGAAGGTTATAGTTTGGGATACCACTTCCGGAGACCAGACACTTACTTTGTTGGATGCCGGAGAAGTCTACGGAGTGAGCTTTAGTCCTGACGGAACGAGATTAGCGACGGCGAGCAAAGACCGCACGGCCAAGATTTGGGACGCCAGGAACGGAAATAAGCTAGTCATACTACCGGGCTCCGGGTCGGACGTCAGAGGGGTGGCGTTCAGTCCGGACGGAAGACGACTCGTTAGTGCCAGCCTTGACAAGACTGCCATCGTGTGGGACCTGAGTGCAGGACGAGACCTGCTTCTTCTTCCCGCCCATGAGGGTGGTGCGTCGGCAGTGGCCTTTAGCCCTGATGGGAAACAAATCGCGACTGGGGGGAGGGATGGAGAAGCGAAGGTTTGGGACGCGGCGACCGGCGAAGAGGAGTTGGATTTGAACATCCAGAAGGTCTCGGTTGACGGTGTGGCCTTCAGTCCCGATGGCACTCGTCTGGCCTCGGTGAGTTGGGGGAAGATGGCAAAAATATGGGAGGTCAGAACCGGCAAGGAGTTGCTGTCCCTGTCTGGTGCCCGACTCACGCGCAGCGCGTACAGTCCTGATGGAAAGCTTCTTGCTCTGGCCAGCGATGATCATAACGTTGAGATTTGGGATATCGCCTCGAGCACCAAGATAGGTAGTCTCAAAGGCCACACGGACATGGTCTTCGACGTCGCCTTCAGTCCCGACGGAAAGCTGTTGGCGACTGCTAGCTGGGATAAAAGTGCCAAGCTTTGGGACCTGAAATCCCAGAAAGAACTGCGGACTTTAGTGGGCCATACGGACATGGTTCACGCTGTCGCTTTCAGTCCCGATGGCCGCATGGTAGGTACGGGCAGCGAAGACGGAACGGCGCGATTGTGGGATGTTGCTACAGGTCGGTTGCTAAAGAGGCTTGCGGCGCCCGATGACGATTCGGCCGTTCTGAGCTTAGCTTTCAGCCCCGACGGACAGCACCTGACCACCGGCAGTAACGCAGGACAAATCAACATTTGGGACGTAGCATCCGGCCGAATTCCACTGCCCATTAAGGCCGGCAGCAGAGTATGGGCTGTTGCCTATAGTCCGGACGGAAAAAAAGTGGCGGCGGCTACGGCTGACGAAAGGGCGGAACTGTGGGACGCTAATTCGGGTCAACCACTTTTCCGGCTCTCCGGTCACAAAGATCAAGTCCTGGGAGTGGCTTTTAGTCCGAATGGCGAACAAGTGGCTACGACCAGTGCAGACAAAACGGCCAAACTGTGGGATGCCACATCCGGTGCATTGCAGACGACTTTGCCAGGCTTCAATGATTGGGTGATAGGAGTGGCGTTTAATCCCCGCGACGGGAAGAACTTGGCCACGGCGAGTCTTGATGGCACAGCGAGAATCTGGGAAATCAGTACGGGCAAACCAATAACGGCCCGGCTGATAAAGGCTTTCACAGAGGGCATCGGGCAGCTCGTCACGGTGGCCTTCAGCCCCGACGGCAAGTATTTCGTCACGGCGGGTGGAGACACCATTCCTGTATCAAAGATGGACGATTCCGCGACACCACGTTACACGGCGACACTTCGAGAAACCGCCTCCGGCAAGATTGTGCGGTCGTTTACCGGGCATAAGGACTACGTGAATGGCGTCGCCTTCGATCGAACTGGTAAGCGGCTGCTAACCGGAAGCGGAGACGGCACTGCAAAGCTATGGGAGGTTGAGACCGGTGCGCTTTTGAAGACTTTCCCGGGCCACTCCGGCTTCGTCGCTGGTGTGGCTTTCAGCCCAGACGACAAATGGGTCGCCACGGCGAATGCCGATGCTACGGCGACAATCTGGGATGTAGATTCGGGCGCCGAAGTGCGCACTCTGGTTGGCCACAGTGACGCGCTGTCCGCCATAGCATTCAGTCCTGACGGCACTAAGGTTGCGACCGCGAGCGACGATCAAAAAGCGAAAGTTTGGGATCCCAAGACGGGCCATGAATTGTTGAGTTTTTCAGGGCATCACGGAAAGATCCTGAGCCTTGCCTTCAACGCTAACGGCACACGTCTTGCCACCGCCAGCCAGGATGGCACCGTACGCATTTATGAGCTTGATCCGGTTAAGTTGATGGTAACGGCACTGCGGCGAGTCATTCGGGGATTGCCAGATTGGGAGTGCAAGGTCTACTTGCGTAAAGAGACCTGTCCGGATGAGGTCATATCCATGGCGCTGTTCGCGGACGGCGAACGTCTTGCTCGCACGGGAGACCTGGCGGGAGCGATCAAAGATTTCAACGAGGCGCGAGAGAAGAATCCCAATCTAGATTTTGAACCGGAGGCCGAAGCGGTTCGGTCGCACGCCGACGCGGTAGAGGAATCCAAACGCGCTTTTGCCTATGGGGAAATCAATATCGGAAGATTGCTCGTGCGTCAAGGCAAAGTACCTGAAGCCATCAATGCTTACAGTGCTGCCCAATCCACGCAGAAGTTGTCGGCGGCGGACCTGAATTCTCTTTGCTGGTACGGCGCGATTTGGGGACATGCCTCTGAGGTAATGACATACTGTGAGAAGGCGGTTGCTTTGGATCCTGAAAGTGGAAGCATCAGGGACAGTCGAGGAGTTGCGGAAGTACTAACTGGACAATTCGAAGAGGCCATCGATGACTTTATCTCGTACATCGTGGAGACTAAGAACGAAAAGGCGAAGAAGCAAAGAACAGAGTGGGTCGAGGCGCTGCGTAGCGGGAAAAACCCGCTGACCCCAGAAGTGCTAGAGAACTTACGTTCTCAGTGAAGCTCTGCACAGGCACGACCGGTAAGCCCGTAATCCCTGCTTCTGAGTTGGTGGCACCTGGACTCGGATAACCGAACTTCTTACGTTGCGTCGTGCGCGCCACTCAAAACTCCCGCGCTAACGAACGTTGACTCCTTTCCTCCACCAGAATTGTGCTCGCTGTATATGCCCATAAATCTCCACCTTGTACATCCCTAAGGTGCTCTACGAAGCGGTACTTACGACAACCACTTCATCAAACCAAATTGAGGGGACTTTCGACGCCTCTACCGCAATCGGACACATGGTTTGCGATGCGAGGTGCGCACAGGCTAGGGCGAATCTTGTGGCTCGATTTGCGGGGGGAGGATTCACGCCGAGAACAATAGGCGAAAACAATTGAAACACTTGGACTCGCCAAAGAAACATTGCTCAGTTAGTACCTTGTGCCGTGTGGTGCAGATCGGGTGTGCGGCGTAGCAGCAAATCGTCCGTACCGCCCTATTCCGCAAATCCGGCAGCTTTCCCCGATGCTCTGCACTACTTCCAAACGACCGTAGCGTCTTACCATGGTCTTGGGTAAAACATCTGCAGTGGGTTGATGCGATCGTCAATCTTACCGGGAAAATGGCTTTACCGCCCTGGTTGATTCTAATGTGGGAACAGAGTCTGTTATTCGGTCTTTAACACCTGGGCCACCAGTTGGCGTGATGTGCCAAAAGACAGCGGAAGCGGTTCCGTGAGGACCTCGTGAATCCGGAAACATCGTCCCAGGCGTGTATACACCTCTGCTGGCAAAGGATTCCGAAACTGAGGGGCCAGAAGTCGGCTTGCAAGAGTTCCGCCAGATCGGTACTGGGAAACGCCTCAGGGTCTACGAATGCTATTGGGCGCATTTCGCGGCGGAAATCCACTTGAGCGAATAGTCGCCGTTCCGTCCTTGTGGCCGCGACCTGGTGGAGTTCTTTAACAGCACGGGTTGGGCGTTTTACGTCCAAGCGGCGGTGCCAATGCGGTTGCCGGATGCTGGCCGGTCGGGTCGAGGACTGGCGCGGTATTCCGAAGGTCGAGCCTAGCCGTTGCT
>OCTA010005784.1_pt1 | contig 10647 bp, 9 predicted proteins | sample 1538991 | NCBI WGS metagenome assembly OCTA01 (sample SAMEA3539302, study PRJEB22396) | soil metagenome | biome: tundra; feature: field; material: soil | place: USA | collected 2010-05 | depth 0.15 m | reverse complement strand
CCGTCCTCGATGCGCTTGGCGATCTCGACCTCGCCCTCGCGGGTGAGCAGCGACACCGACCCCATCTTGCGCAGGTACATGCGCACCGGGTCGTTGGTCTTCGAGTAGCCGTCGGCGTCTTCCTCTTCCTCGGGCTCCTCTTTCTTGGCCTCGACCTCTTCCTCTTCCTCTTCCTCGGCGTCGGCCCCTTCGCCCTTCTCGGCGACCTTGAGCTTCGAAGACGAATCGACGATCTCGATCCCTTCACCCGAAAAGGCGGACAGCCAGTCGTCCATCTGATCGGACGACACGATGTTCTCCGGCATGTGCTCGTTGACCTCGTCGTAGGTCAAAAAGCCCTTGGCCTTGCCCATCGTGATGAGCTCGCGCTTCTTGCGCTCGCTCTCCTTGTTGGAGGTCGAGGCTTTCTTCTTGGGCGCGCCGGCACCGTTCTTGGGAGGCCGCGGCGTACGAGGCACCTCCTCGTCGTCGGTGTCGTCGTTGTCGGATTCGTTGTCGAACGTATCGTGTTCCATGGTCCCTAAGGCCTTTGCGAGGCTGCCTGGAGCCTCTCTTTTGTTTGCCGAAGCTCGATTCCCCTCACCGACAGCGCGCGTATCGTCGCTTCATCCCCGCGCGTCCGCGCCTCTTTGAGCTGCCGTTCGTTCTCTGTCATCTCCGCAATTACCCGCATGGTCTCGAGTTTGAGCGCCAGCTTGCGGAGCTGCGCGGACGGATCGGGCGCGGACGAGATCCCCGGATCCATCATGGCCCCCGCCAGCGTCGCGCGCACCTCGGGCGACGCCGATTCCAGCCAGGCGGGCACGTCGATCCGCTTGTCGGCGGCCAGCTGTTCGTTGGCGACGCGGAAGGCGCGCCGCAAGCTCGGGTCGATGAGGAGCTGGCCGGCGCGGGCCGCCTCCGGATTGGCCAGGAGCTCCGGATGGCAGACCAGCAAGACCAGGAGGTGAAGCTCCTCCGAGGGCAGGTGCGCGGCGACCACCGGCGACGGGGCGGTACCGGCGGCCGCGGACACCTCTGCCGCCTGCGCCGCCGGGCGGCTGGCGCCCACCTTGGCCGCCTGGGCGGCGGCCTCGCGCAGCGCGCGCGTGACTTGTGCCGACGTCATTCCCAAGACAGTTGCAAGCTGGGCCGCGTACAGCTCGCGTTTCGTCTGGTTCCTGACCCGCACCAGCAGCTCCGCCACCCGTTCCAAGGTGGCGATCTTGCCGGGGATGCTGCTCTCGTCGGCGGCATCCTGGATGAACTGATCGAGCATGGGTCGCGCGCCTTCGAGCAGCCGGCGGAAGGCGGCGGCGCCGTCGGAAGTGCCGCGCACGAAGTCGTCGGGGTCGATCCCGGCCGGTAGCCGCGCCACCCGGCCGTCGACGTCGGCGTCGACGAAGAGCGGGATCGCCTTTTGCCCGGCGCGCTGGCCGGCGGCGTCGCCGTCGAACACGACGGTCACGGTCTTGCCGGCCAGGCGACCCAGCTCCGCCACCTGCTCCACGGTGAGCGCGGTGCCCATCGGGGCGACCGCCTCTTCGATCCCGGCCTCGTGCAGCGCCAGCACGTCGAAGTTCCCCTCGACGACGATGGCGGTTCCGCTGCGGCGGATGGCGTCCAGCGCCGCGTGCAGGCCGTAGAGCGACTTTTTCTTATGGAAGAGCCTCGACTCCGATGAGTTGACGTATTTACGGTCCTTGGCCTCGGGATCGAGCAGTCGTCCACCAAAACCGATCACCCGCTTTTGCCGATCGATGACCGGCAGCATCACCCGGTCCCGGAAGAAGTCGTAGCGACCCCGCTCGTTCACCCCCACCAGGCCCAGGTCCTCGAGAACGGACCAAGGGATTTTGTGGTCCGCCATGAATGACGAGAGGCCGTCCCAGCGCGCCGGCGCGTAGCCGACGCGGAAGCGCTCGCGCACCGCCTGGCCGATGCCGCGGCCCTCGACGTAGGCTCGCGCAGCCGCGCCCGCGGGCGACAGGTACTGCTGCTCGAAGTAGCCAGTGGCTAGATCGAGCGCGCGATACATGCGTTCCTCCTCGGACTCCCTTTCCTGCTTCTCGCGTCGCTCGGCCGGTGTGAGCGGGCGGATATCCAGATCGACGCCCGCCAGGCTGGCCAGGTCGGTCAAGACGTCCATGAAGGGACGCTGCTCGACCTTGACCAGAAAGCTTATGACGTCACCTTTTTCATCGCAGCCGAAACAATGGAAGAACTGACGGGGCTCGTGGACCGTGAACGAGGGTGTTTTCTCGCTGTGGAAAGGGCACAACCCCTTCCAGCTCCCCGTTCCCGCCCGCTTGAGCTCCACATGACGCTTGACGATATCGACAATATTTGTCCGGTCCCGTACGTCGTCGATCTTCTCCCTAGGAACTAAAGGCAAAGGAGTATCCGCCGCACGGAAAGGCGCGCATTTTTTAGCGTAAGCCGCCCCCAAGTCAAGCGGCGGGGTGACGATTTTTCGACGAATCCCCCGGCGGCGCTTCTCCCGGGGAAATCCCTGTGAAATTCGCCCGTTGCGTCAATCCCCGGCCGCAGGGTGGGGTTACTGACCTTCGCCGCCCTGCAGGTGCGCTTCGTCGCTGCGTTTCAGGATGATGAATTCGACGCGACGGTTCTGGCTCCAGCAGTCTTCGTTGTGCTGCATGCAGATCGGTTTGGTCTCGCCGTAGCCGTGGCTCTTCATCCGCCCGGGCAGCACGTTTCTCTGTTCGAGCGCGACCCGCACGGAGTGCGCGCGCCGCTCGGTCAGGTCGAGGTTGTGGGCGTCGTCGCCGCGCTCGTCGGCGTGCCCCTGGATCTCGATGAGATCGATCTGCGGGTTCCCGTTGAGCGTGGCCGCGATCGCGTCGAGCAGCGGGAACGACACCGACTTGATCTCGTCCTTGTCGGTCTCGAAGTAGATCTTGTCGAGGATCTCGAGCTTGCCCTTGTGGATGATGACCTTCCCCTTGTCGGGGCAGCCGTCCGCGTCCTGATACCCGTTATAGGTCTCGGGCTCGTTCGGGCACTTGTCGTCCTTGTCCAGGATCCGGTCGTGGTCGTTGTCCGGATCGGGGCAACCGTCGTTGTCCTCGAAGCCGTCCTTGTCCTCCGGATCGTTGGGACAGAGATCGTTCTTGTCGGGGATCCCGTCCTTGTCGTTGTCCGGATCGGGACAACCGTCGGCGTCCTCGAAGTTGTCCTTGTCCTCGGGATCGTCGGGGCACTTGTCGACATCGTCGGGGATGCCGTCTCCGTCGCGGTCGAAGGTGGTGTTGTCGGGGCAGCCGTCGGCGTCCTGGTACCCGTTCTTGGTCTCCGGATCGTTCGGGCACTTGTCGTCGACGTCCGGGATGCCGTCCTTGTCGTTGTCGGGATCGGGGCAGCCGTCGGCGTCCTCGAAGTCGTCGAAGTCCTCGGGATCGTCGGGGCACTGGTCTACGTCGTCCTTGTAGCCGTCGCCGTCGCGGTCGCCGATCGACGGCTCGAAGATGAAGCCGATGAAGGCGCGCGGCGCGGCGCCGCCGTAGGCGTCGGCCACCCGCCAGCCGCCGCCGATCTCGAAGAACGAGTTGCGCGCGAGATAAAGCTTGATGCCAGCGATCGCCTCGGCCGTCGGGCCGAGCTTGCTGCTGGTCATGTCGGGGTTGAGCTTGAGCGACTTGGTGCCGTAGCTGCCGTAGATCTCGCCCACCAGGTCGAACTTCTGCGGCACGATGCCGTAAGAGACACCGAAGCTCCCCAGGAACTCGCTGCCGAGGTCGATGCCGGCGTTGGTGGCGATGGGGTTGCCCATGAACATCGGCGTGGTCGTCGGGCCGGTCACAAACGCCGCCGTGTTGTCGGTGAACACCGAGTGGTGCGGGCGGATCCGCATGCCGCCGTTGATGGCGGCGCGGAAGCGCCCCAGGTACCCGAGCTCGGTGTCGAGGACGGCGGTGGGCTGGAAGATGGTCTGCCCTTCACCGAAGAAGGTGCTCTTGTCGCCGGTGGGGAAGATGATCGACGGGATGAGCGCCAGCCCGAGGCCGTTCCGGGTCGCGTTCATGAGCCGGATCTTGGGGTGGACCTGGAGATCCCCCAGACCCTGGCTGGTGAAGGTCCAGTCCTGTCCGCTGTTGGGCGCGGCGGTCCCTGGATTGCTCGGGTAGCTCTGCCCCGAGATGATCGCCATCGGCAGGATCACGCCCAGCTCGAAGCCGAGGTGGGGCAGGCGGGTGAACCCGACCGCGCCCTGTAGCGACGGGGTGACCAGCGTGCCGACCTGGAACTTGTTCTGCTGCGCAGGCGTCCCGAACATCCCGGTGCCCGTCAGCGTGAGCGGCTGGCGCGCGTAGGAGGTGACCAGACCGAACGAGACGTCCCCCTGCCCCAGGATCGCCGAGGAGTTGACCGTGATGAACCCCTTGGAGTCCATCGCGGGACGGAACATCTGGAGGTCGACCGGAGCGGTCTGAAGCTGAGCGCGAGCCGTGGCGAGAAAGCCGGTAGCGACGAGCGCGAGAACTGCGGCCTGGACCAAACGCCGGCTTGGGCGAACCAACATGAACACCTCCGGTAGAACAGGAGCCCCAATATCCGGCCCCACCGAGCTGCCTCCGACTACAGCGACGGACATTTATATCAGCGTCGAGATCCGAATCAAAGCGCTATCCTGCGCGGGCAGATGGTTCTCCTCGCAACCGAAATTCGGCCGCCGCAGGCCGACGGCGGCGAGAAGCTCACCCGCCTCGGGGCCGAAGTGGGCGCCGCGGGGGTTCACCTCGGCGGCGGGTGTGACCTCGAGCTCGTCGTCGGGGGCAACCTGGTCGGATCGGCGCTGCGCCTCGGTCTCGAGGTCCCCACGCTGACCCTGCCGCTGCCCGAGCGGGCCCTGGCCGCGGGTAAGCGGATGCCGCGGCTGGCGGCGCTGGAGAGCGACGAGCGCGGGGCGGCGATCGCGCTGGCGGAGGTCGGTCTGTCGGTGGGGGTCTCGTTCGGGGCGCGCCTGGCGCTGCTCGACTTCGGCGCCGTGTCCCTGGCGGCCAGCGCTGGCGAGGTGGCCCGGGCCTTCGCCCGCCGCGCGGTCGAGGCCGACGAGCCGGGGGGACTGCTGCTGGCGTCCGCGCTGGCGGAGCGACGCGCGCGTGGCCCGGCGATCATGGATGCCTGCCTGTGGTCGTTGGAGCGCCTGGTGCGGGCCGCCGAGCGGGCCAGCATCCGGCTGGCGGCGATCGTGGGGGTCACCCCCTGGCAGGCGCCGAGCCCCCGCGAGGTGGGCGATCTGCTGGAGACCTTCGTGGGCTCGACGCTGGGGGTGGTCTGGGATCCGGCGCGGCTGTCGGTCCTGACGGCGCTCGGTCTCTCCTTGACGGATGATCGCTGCAAGGCGCTGGCGGCGTCCGCCGCGGTCGCGATCGAAAGCGACGTGGTCGGCCTCGACGCCGGCTACCTCCCCGGTCTTGGGGAGCGCGACGCGCGCATCGCCGCCGTCACGACGCCCGCCGCCGTCCCGCGCATCGTCACCGGCGGTGCCGACGCCACCGACGCCGAAGTCGCCGCCGCCGTCGAAAAGGCCGGGTCCTAGGCCTGCGGCGCTTCAGCCAGAATGGCGCCGAGCTGTTTGGCGATCCCGTTCTTGATCTTTTCGGCGAAGGGCGTGAGCAAGAAGCCCAGATTGAGATCGACGTGCACCCGCGACGGTTCGACGATGACCCGCGCGTCGAGCCCCTTGCGCGAGACGGTCAGCTCGGTGTCACCCTTCCAGGCGCAGGCCGCGCCGTAGTCGCGCTGGAGCTTCTCGGTGGCGCCGGAGATCCGCTGCTTCGCCTCGTCGACCGCGAGGCTGTGCGGGATGTCGACCTGGTACTTAGGCATGGGCGAGGTTTATCACGCGACGCCGGTCGCCGTGGCGGGATCGTAGACCAGGCGCGCGACCTCGACCTGGTTCATGGCCAGGCGCAGGAGGGTGCCGTCGCCGTGCAGCAGTGGATCGCGCTGGAAGAGGTGGTAGGTCCGCAGCCCTTCCCGCGACGGCGGCTCGCCGTGGGATTTTTTCCCCGGCACGCCCGAGACCACCAGGATCTTCTCGCCCGGCTGGAGCATGAACCCCGGGTCGATGACCCCCAGCACCGAGCCGCGCTTGCCCTTGCGGGCCGCGATGACCTGCAGGCCGCCGGTGTTGATCGACTGCGCGCCGGCGTTCTCGAGGATGAACCACTCCTCGTTGATCTTCTTCTTGTCGGGCGCCGCGTGCGCTTCGCGAAAGAGCAGTGCCATGGGTCAGACCTCCAGAATCTCGGCTTCTTTTTTTCCGACGATCTCGTCGATCTTGAGCACCGACTTGTCGGTGGCGTCCTGGACCGTCTTGAGGCCCTTGCGCTCGTCGTCTTCGGTGACGGCGCCTTCTTTGAGCGCCTCCTTGATCATCTCGTTGGCGTCCCGCCGCGCGCCGCGCAGCGCGACCCGGGCGTCCTCGGCCATCTTCTTGACCACCTTGACCAGCTCCTGGCGCCGCTCCTGCGTGAGCGCCGGCATCGGCAGCCGCACCAGCTCGCCGTCGGACTGCGGGTTGAGGCCGAGCTGCGCCGCCCGGATCGATTTTTCGATCTCGGGGATGAGCGAGCGCTCCCAGGGCTTGATGGTGATGAGACGCGCGTCGGCCACGTTGAGCGACGCGATCTGGTTGAGCGGCGTCGGCGTGCCGTAGTAGTCGACGCGCACGCCGTCGAGCACCGACAGGTTGGCGCGCCCGGTCCGCACCTTGGCCAGCTCGCGCCGGAAGGCGTCGATCCCTTTGTCGAGATCGCCCTGCAGGCTTTTCACGATGTCGTTGATCATCGGATCTCCTTTCCCACGATGGTCCCCAAGGACTCCCCGAGCAAGACCCGGCGGATGTTCCCCGGGACGGTCATGTTGAAAACTAGAATGGGCAGGTTGTTGTCGCGGCAGAGCGAGATGGCCGTCGAGTCCATGACCGCCAGGTCCCGGTTCAGCACGTCGAGATAGGACAGCCGCCGGAACATCCGCGCGTCCTTGTGCTTCTGCGGGTCCTTGTCGTAGACGCCGTCGACGCGGGTCGCCTTCATCACGATCTCGGCGCCGATCTCCATGGCGCGCAGCGAGGCCGCCGTGTCGGTGGTGAAGTACGGGTTGCCGGTGCCCGCCGCGAAGATCACCAGGCGCCCCTTTTCGAGGTGGCGGATGGCGCGCCGCCGGATGTAGGGCTCGGCGACGCGCTCCATCTCGAGCGCCGACAGCACGCGGGTGTGCAGCCCGCGCGACTCGAGGGCATCCTGCAGCGCCAGCGAGTTGATCACCGTCGCCAGCATCCCCATGTAGTCGGCGTGGGCCCGATCCATCCCACCCGAGCTGGCGGCGATGCCGCGGAAGATGTTGCCGCCCCCCAGCACCAGCGCGATCTCGATCCCCAGGCCGTGGACATCGACCAGCTCGTCGGCGATCTGGGCCAGCGTCGCCGGATCGATGGCGTGCTGGGACGACCCCATGAGCGCTTCGCCCGACAGCTTGAGCAGGATCCGCCGGTACTTGGCGCCCGGGGCGAGGGGTAGCTTGCTGGGCAGCGCGGTGAGGTTGGTGTCGGCGCCGCTGCCGCTCAGGCGCGCGGACGGGGCGGCCGGCGACGGAGCGGGGGTCGGCCCCGTCGTCGTTCTCCGCGTCTCCGTCCCCTTCCCCTTGGCCCTGGCCATCGTTAGGATTCCCGGCGGCCCGTTGGCCTAGGTCGTCCCCGACTGTTTCTGGACCTCGGCCACGAAATCGTCGGCGCGCTTTTCGAGCCCCTCGCCGACCTCGTAGCGGACGAACCGCCGCACGCGCACGTTCTCGCCGGTCTTGGCGACCAGATCGGTGAGCAGCGCGCGGATGTCCTTCTTCCCCTCCGGATCCTTGACCCACAGCTGATCGAGCAGGCAGACCTCCTTGGCCCACTTCGCGATCTGCCCGTCGACGATCTTGGGGATCACCGCCTCGGGCTTGCCCGACTGCTTGGCCAGCTCCAGACGGATCGACTTCTCCTTTTCCAGCACCGCGGGCGGGATCTCATCCTGCGACACGTACTGCGGGCTCATGGCCGCGATCTGCACGGCGATCTCCTTGGCGAACGCCTGGAAGTCGGCGTTGCGCGCCACGAAGTCGGTCTCGCAGTTGATCTCGGCCAGCACGCCGATACGCGAGCCGTGCATGTAGGTCACCACCGTCCCCTCGGAGGCGATGCGCGTCTTCTTCTTGTCGGCCGACGCGATCCCCTTCTTGCGCAGGTACTCGGCGGCCTTGTCCATGTCGGCGGCGCACTCGACCAGCGCCTTCTTGCAGTCCGCCATCCCCGCGCTGGTTCGCTCGCGCAGGTCCTTGATCATCTGTGCCGTTATTTCCGCAGCCATAGCTCGATGTCCTCTTTTTCCCTGATCTTGGTGTGCGACGCCGTGAAAGGCGGCCCTAGCCGCGGCCGTCGCTCTCGTCCTCGGGGGTCGCCGCCGCTTCCGGCGTCGGCAGCTCGCCGCGGTGGCGCGACACCACCTCGACCCGCGGGCCTTCGCCGCCCGAGGAGACGCGGATGGTCTGCGGCTCACCGCCGCCGCCCTCGTCCCGCGCGTTGCGCTGTTGGTTGGCCCGCTCGCGCGCGACCTTCTGGCCGAGCAGGCAGGCCTCGGCGATCTTGCCCGAGAACAGCTTGAGCGACCGGATGGCGTCGTCGTTCCCCGGGATCGGGTAGTCAATGAGGTCCGGGTTGCAGTTGGTGTCGACGATGGCGACGATCGGGATCTCCAGCTTGCGCGCCTCGGTGACGGCGATGTGCTCTTTCACGACATCGACGATGAACACCGCGCCCGGAACCTCGGTCATGCTCTTGATGCCGCCCAGCGCCTTCTCCAGCTTCTCGCGCTCGCGCGTGATGCCGAGGACCTCCTTCTTGGTCATCCGCTCGAAGGTGCCGTCGGTCGACATCTTCTCGATGGCGTGCAGCCGATCGATCGATCCCTTGACGCTGTTGAAGTTGGTGAGCGTGCCGCCCAGCCAGCGGTTGGTGACGTAGAACTGGCCGGCGCGCAGCGCCTCTTCGCGCATGACCTCCTGGGCCTGCTTCTTGGTCCCCACGAACAGGACCGACTTGCCGGAGGCGACGTTCGAGACCAGGAAGTTATAGGCGCGCTTGAAGGCGCGGACGGTCTGCTGGAGATCGATGATGTGGATGCCGTTGCGCGCGCCGAAGATGAAGCTCTTCATCTTGGGGTTCCAGCGCTTGGTCTGGTGGCCGAAGTGAACGCCGGCCTCCATCATCTCGCGGATGGTGATGGGCGCGTCGCTGGGCGCGGGCTGGGCGATGTCGAGGGTGGCGGCAGGCGCCGCGGTCGGGGTCTCGGTGCTGGGTTCCATGCGATTTCCTTTGGCGTTGTTTCCGCCGCCCGCGTCATCGGAAGCCGCAACCCACGCCGCCGTTCGAAGGAGCGGCAACGCGGGCACGCACGGCCGCCTCGACAGGCGTGTGGTGTTGGTGGTGAGGTGTTGAAAAGAGCGGGGGGTTTCTACCACAGATCCGGGCGGGACAAGTCGAGGCCCGCATCGGCCGCGGCCCCGGGGGTCAAAAAGGGTGCGGCACCGGGGTTGCAGCGGCCTGCATTCGTCTATAAAAGGAGCGCCCATGTCTCTCACGAAATCCTCTTCCACCCCGATCGACATCCGTCCCGCCACCGGCAAGCTTGGAATCTTGGTCCCCGGATTGGGCGCCGTCGCGACCACCTTCATGGCCGGCGTCGAAGCCATCCGCCGGGGCATCTCCAAGCCGATTGGCTCGCTGACGCAGATGGGCACCATCCGGCTCGGCAAGCGCACCGACGCCCGCACGCCGCTCATCAAGGAGTTCGTGCCGCTCACCAAGCTCGAAGACGTCGTGTTCGGCGCCTGGGATCTCTTCCCCGATGACGCCTTCGTCGCGGCCAGCAAGGCGGGCGTGCTGTCGAAGGAGCACCTCACCGAGCTGAAGGACTTCCTGTCGACCATCAAGCCGATGAAGGCGGTGTTCGATCAGTCTTACGTGAAGAAGCTGACCGCCACCCACGCCAAGACGGGGAAGTCGAAGACCGACCTCGCGCAGCAGGTCATCGACGACATCAAGGCGTTCAAGAAGGCCAACAACTGTGAGCGGCTGGTGATGGTCTGGTGCGGCTCGACCGAGGTCTACCGGAGCACGGCGCCCGTGCACGCCACGATCGCGTCGTTCGAAAAGGGCCTGGCCGAGAACGATCCGGAGATCGCGCCGTCGCAGATCTACGCCTACGCGGCCCTCAAGTGCGGCGTCCCCTACGCCAACGGCGCGCCCAACCTGACGGTCGACACGCCGGCACTGCTCGCCCTCGCCAAGCAGAACAACGTCCCGGTCTGCGGCAAGGACTTCAAGACCGGCCAGACGCTCATGAAGACCATCCTGGCCCCGGGCTTCAAGGCCCGCTTGCTGGGCGTCGAGGGCTGGTACTCGACCAACATCCTCGGCAACCGCGACGGCGAGGTGCTGGACGATCCCGAGTCGTTCAAGTCCAAGGAGGTCTCGAAGCTCGGCTCGCTCGAGCACATTCTGCAGCCGCACCTGTATCCCGATCTCTACGGCAACATGTGCCACGTCGTGCGCATCAACTACTACCCGCCGCGCGGCGACAACAAAGAGGGCTGGGACAACATCGA
>OCTA010005782.1_pt1 | contig 10648 bp, 10 predicted proteins | sample 1538991 | NCBI WGS metagenome assembly OCTA01 (sample SAMEA3539302, study PRJEB22396) | soil metagenome | biome: tundra; feature: field; material: soil | place: USA | collected 2010-05 | depth 0.15 m | reverse complement strand
ACGGGCGCTGCTGCGTGGAAACGGCATCAACCGCGCATTATTCCCTAAAGGGGGTGTCACAACCTTGGCGACCCCTGTCACGGTAATTCTTTTCTCCCAGATTCCTGAAAAAGATATGACGGCAGCTGTGATGCCCAAGAGGGCATATGGCCAAAGCGACCCTGTGCTCTGGGGTCGGTCGCTTCCATACGTTGCTATGCCAACCTCTATGGCCATTGACGTAGATACCGAGGCATACTGTCATGGTATGCCACCGCTTAGCCGGTTGCCAGGGGTTTCGCTACCGTTTGGACAGAGCAATCAAGAAGGAGATTTCAGCGGTATTCCGCGTTTCAATACGCATTCGTACCGTTTCTTGTTGGAGCACCGAACTCCGGAATTTCCCGCGTGGCTGATAGAGGGCTTGAACGGTCCAAACGGTATCTTTAATTGGGAGGACGTGGAACCTGTTGATAGGGAATCCGTTCGATGTACCCTGCCAACGGCTCAATGGATATCCGATTCGGAGACGCTTTTAGCGCGAAAAACACCCGAGTCGGTCACTCCAATTTTGCCACTGAAGGACTTTTTTGCTCAGCAAAACCCAAGGCTGTACAATCGATCTCCAGTTTGGTTCTCCGAGGCCGCTCTGTTTGTGCGCTGGGGGATCTTTGGCGGGGCAGACGGAGAGCAAAGTTCCCCTGCCGCGTTTTGGAGTTTTGTTAATAGGGCCTCCGCTGGACCGATTTCTGAACGCGTTTTCCGCGAGTGTTTTGACTTTGGATACGCGGAAATGGAATCCCGGTTGCGGGAATACCTACCCAAAGCCGTTTCTGGGCTATTGGAATTGAAGTTCGCTATGGATTGGAATCCTGCGGTTCCGGAACTACGCGATGCCACAGCATCAGAGAGAGGGCGGATTATTGGCGACTGGCAGCGTATAAAGGGCGTCGAGCTGAAGTCAGCAAATCCAAGCCTCAGTAGAGAGTTTCTCGCTGTTGCCGGTGAAACACTGCTCGCACCGTACACTCATGGAAGTCGAGACCCTCAGCTCCAAGCGGTGCTGGGGCTTTATGAGCAATTTATCGGTGAGGAGAGTAAGGCCCGCGAATTTCTTGAAGCGGCTGCCAACGAGCATATGGCCCGCCCAACCGCATACATAACCTTGGCCCGGATTCGTTATGGCGAAGCCAAGGCTCATCCACTCGGTCGTGACGGCAAGTTCAACCCAGACCAAGTCGCGTCTGTGCTCAATCCATTGCTCACTGCGACGAAACTGTTTCCCGCCATACAAGAGACATACTCGATGATCATAGATACTTGGGCGCAAAGCGAAGTTAAGCCCACTCCTGCAGACTTCGCTGTGCTGGACGAAGGCATCAGCTTTTTTTGGCGCAACCGGCGCCTAGTCGACGGGGTGGCCAAGCTTCGCACGGCATGGGGCTGCCCTTGAGCAAGCGTGGGGTGATGCGCTGAATCGGTCGCGGTAGGGACCGGCCTCTCGACCGGCCCCCCGCACGGATCCGAGCAGGCGGGATTACCGCACTCGGCCTCTAAAACAGATTGGCGTTTTGGGCCCAGGGACCCAAACGCAAGACGATCCTCAAGATCTTATTGGGGCAACATAACCAATGCCCTGTCCGCCATAAAATGCGCCAAACGAGCATTGTTGTCACGGCATGCGCGACCCCGCCTTCGAACTGACGCCCTCCGCCTCTTGCCGGCACTGACGCGCCGCCTCCTCCTGAACCAACACGGGACCGGTGCGCCACGGGCAGGAGCTCGTGACTTCGAATCTCACCGCCCCGTAGGCGTGCAATTCCCGCAGTATCACGCGGTCGCTGCGGCAATTGCACGCTTACGTTTTGGCCTCAAAACGAGGTGCAGTCGCCCCGTTCCTCGGAACGGGGCGCGGATCTGATCTGCTTTCAAATCTTCATCCCTTGATTCATGTCTTGGCTTACGGAATATGCGTGCAGATCTGCGAATGGATTCTCGGCCCCGATGCGCTGGAACCGTCGGTCTTGTTTGAGCTGCGCGGCGACCGGTTGGCCATTCTTCTTTCCCTCAAAGGCAAGCCGGCGATGTCCGTCTGCCACAACAGCCTCACGCAGGGCTTTCTTGTTCGGCGTGAACACGAGGATGCCGCGGCGGGCGCGAGAAATCGTGACATACCATTGCTTGCTATTCGTCGCCGCCGTGCACCTGGAATCCGAGAAAAGTAACCGGTCCACGGTCTTCCCCTGGGCTGCGTAGGAGGTGACCGCATAGCCGTAGTGAAATACACGTTGGTCCGGTCCCAGATCCTTTTGCTCTCCTCGGTCGTTTTCCACAGATATTTTTCCGTCGGCGTGGACCTTCCGGACCGTCAGCAGCTCGCCGTTCACGATCCTTTGACCATCGATCGATCGCCCATTCCATTTCGTCTGAAGCCGGTCGCCTACAGCGATTTCCAGGGTCCGTTCTTGAATTACGGATAACCGATCTGCATTCCCATAGCCAATGGTCCCCGGTCGCCCATTTTTGACCAGGGTGATGCCCTTCGCGGTGACAGCTTCGACCAGGCAAATATCGCCGCGACGGTAGCGACCGTAGCGCTTGAGAAAGAGCACTTGGGCACCCGGCGCATAACTGCCCGCGTCCTTTTTCTGGGCCGCGGTCAGATCCACGGCATCGTAGGTCTTGAATTCCGTGCCGAGGCCGAGGCGGCCTGAATCGCGTAGTGCTCCCCGTACGGACGAATTCACCGCATGCACCTCATTCCAGGTTTGGGCGACTACGAGAGCCAGTTCCTTTCTTTCCAGCGCCACAAGGTAATGCTGGGCGAGGAGCGCACGGCCTTCCTCTGGCTTGTGTTCGCGAATCCATCCCAACTTCTCAAGAATATCGAATGACTTCCGCGGCTGGTCCCCGGCGGCAGCTCGCACGGCGGACCGATAACAGGAGATGTCATGCCGCTCCTGCAGCGTTTTCGCGAGGCGTGGATCCTGCCGGCGAATCGTCGTCAGTTCGAATGCCGGCATATGGCCCTCCCGCTCCAGCAGAACCAAGCCATCGGACGCTGCAACGGCCCCGTGCTGGCGAGTATCACCCGAAAAAATGAGCCGCGTGCCCTTTTTCTCAACCGCCAACGTGACCAGGCGGTGCAAATCGCGAATTCCCACTTGGCCGGCTTCATCCAGAATCACAACGGCTCCGTCCGGCAATTTGGGCTCCGCCAGAAAACTCGCCAGGGTTTGAGCCGGAAACCCGTCCTTTGTGAGATCGTTCACCTGTTGCCATTGCGGAGCCAGGACGATGATGGGGCGCTTGGCTTCCATCGCTCCTCGCTGAACTTCGCGAAGTGCGGTTGTTTTCCCAGTGCCAGCGCCACCTCGGAAGATCGTCATGCAGAAGAGACTTATCATGATATGCGACACGGCCTCCCGTTGCTCAGCCGACAAGTGGATTTTCGGCGAGAAATTCAGGTTGATGGAGTGCGCGACCGAGGGGTTGCGCAGGGCAATATGGACCAAGTCCGATTCGAGCTGCACCAGTTCTCGGGAAGTGACCTCGCCATTGTCCAAGGTGAACAGACTCGGCGCCTGCCGCAGGGTTTCACGCAATTGTTCCAGGGTAAAACTTTGGCCGCGGCCGCGGGCCAGGGCGGAGGCCAGCAACTGGTGTTCGGGAACGATGGTGTTGCGTTCATACGTGTGTTCCGAGGCCCACGCCAATACCGCCTTCAGATCGGGCTCCATCGTTTTGGCCTGCCAGACATGGGCAAGCGACTTGAGCACATCGTGGTTGATGGGACCCATCTGTTCGAGCCAAGAGCCGCGCAGCCGTTCAGCTGTCGATTCCGGCATCTTCCGGCGGCGGATTTCATGGGCTACCTGCTCACGAATATCCTTCTTGTTTCCGCGACCTTTGCCCTGGGCGATCCTCTTTTCGGATTCTTCCAAAATCTGGAGATTTCGCTTCGAAAAGCGGTCGATCACCTTCCGGGGCACACCCATGACTTCGAAGTCCCGACGCTTCGGTTCGATTTCGTAGCCGAGACCGCGCAGCCCCTTGCAAAGTTCGTGATAATAGTAGTTCTCCGCAAGCCGTTGAGCCCGGAACATCCCATGGGGCTCAAGGGCTTTCCAGCGTTTCTCGACAGGGTCGAGAGTCGCGTTGAACACCACGCAATGCGTGTGCAGATGGGGATCGAGTTCCCGGCTCGTATCGTGGCGAAAACAGGCCGCGACGATCTGCCCGGTCGGCCGCGCCCCGCGCTGGCCCGCCTTGCGCACCCGTGTCTCGGCGAACCTTTCCATCTCGGTCATGGCCGCCCGGACCGCCGCGTTATGCAGTTCGACGATGCGGGCCTCTTGGCAGAGTGCCAGGACAGAGACACTTTTTGGCGGGCTGATCGTGAAATCGAAGAAGACGCGGCGGTTGGCTGCGATCCTGTTCCTTTCCCGCCGGGTTGAATTGAGCCTTTGCATGAGCCGTTCGCCCGTCTCCGGATGGCGACCGTTGCACAGGGAGAGGAATGCTTTCTCGCCGACTTTTCCAGACAGTCCCAATAAGCCGGCCCCTTGGCCCAGCCATTCACCGGGGACCGCTTGGCGCTCGCAGTAATAGTCGCCGACGGTGAGATGCTCGCGGAAATAGGCCCGGGCGTTCCTGACGTTGGTTTGTGCTTTGACCATCAACATGGCAACGAGCGGGCCGAGCCTATTCCAGGTTCGAAGCGCCGTTAATGAACGCCTGCACCTGGCGTTTCGGGATGCGCTTGTGCCGAAGGTGCGGCAATGGACGCAGCAGGCGCCGGACGATCAGGCGGTACACGGTCGGCATCGAGACGCCGAGGACCTGGGCGGTCTCGGCGACCGAGTACGTGAGTGGTTCGAGGGTCGGCCCGCGGGTCTCAGCCGCATTAGGCTCCGTGGTATGTGTGGGAAGAGTTTCGGTTTCCATGCGCGCAGTATCGCGCACATTTCAAAATCGAAATAGGGAGAGAATGGGCGCCCCATTTTCTCCTAATTTTAACAAATTGATAGTCAGGGAATAATATGAAGTCTCGCTCGGAGAGCGTCTGCGATGCATGGGTTTGACGCCGATCGCCCGTTCCGACGATGGCCGGAGTCCCGGCTTTGTTTCTCGAAACGGATGCCCGTTTCGTTTTGCGGGAACGCCCCACTCCTTAACGCCAATCGTAAGGGCGTTCCTCGCGGACCGGCTCCGCAAGAATGCTGTCCTCCGCTAATTTCGGGCTATTTGGGACGATGTACCCATCTTATCCCTGCGCAGCGCAACTCGCCTGAACTTCGGCTCCAAAGTCGCCGATTGGGATGGCTAAAACTTGACTTTAGCCGCCTGCGCCACGCTGTGCGCGCGGCGATGGTGTGTGTAAACCTTCATGAGCAGCGCGCCGCCATCCGCGTGCCCAAGCCATGCCGCCACGGTCGGGATATCCACGCCGGCCTCGATCGCCAGGGTCGCGAAGGCGTCTCTCAGATCGTGATGCGTCAGCCGCTCCACGCCGAGTTTCCGGCAGGCATTCGCGAGCGATCTTCCGGCCTCGCCAACCTTCAAGACCTTGGCAGAAGGGTTAACCTGGGAAACGCCATCAGCGGCGGCGGTGGCGGACTCCTGCATTGTCGAAAGGAGTTTTTCGAGCAGCGCCCTGCCTGCAGGGATTAGCGGAACCTCGCGGTTCGCCGCTTCGGTCTTGCTTCCCCGGACGCGCATAACGCCCCGGTTGAAGTCCACGTCGGCCCACGTCACGCCCTGGGCCTCCCTCAGCCGGCATCCAGTATATGCCAGGAAGCGGCAGAAATCGGCGGCATCCCGGGAGAACCCGCCGCCCGCGCGCTCGATTTCAGAAAAGATTTCCGCGAGCTTGGCCGCTTCGGGCAGCTTCGGCTTCCGGGGAGTGCTTCGCACCTTGACCCCGCGCCGTTGCAAGGGATTTGCGGCTAGCTGCCCCTGGTCAACGGCAATGTCCAGAACCTGGCGGATCGCATCGATGCAGTGGTTTATCGTCGAAGCCGATTTGCCGAACATCTTTGGGCTGGGGCCTTTGGTTCCGCGGGCCATGAATCCGGTGCCATCGCGGCTGACCCTGTTCCGCCATTCGATGACTGCTTCGCGGGTGATCCGGTCCGGGGCAAGGGCCCCGAATCGAGGCCAAGTCTTGAGCACAGCGTCTATGGCGCGGAGCGACCCTGCTTTCGTCCCGGGCGTGATGTCGGTGCGGTCTTCTACACGGCCCCTGTAGATGGCGACCAGCTCGCTGACCGTCGCCCCGCCGGCCGAAACGCTCGCTATGGCCTGACGTCCCCGCTCGATCTTCGCGCGCTCGTCGGCGAGACGTATCTTGGCGACGGTCCAAACGTCGGTCTTGAGGTTGATCCACTTCTGCTTGCCAGCCACGGCGAAGCGCCCGTAGAACCTACCGCTCGGCACGTTCCTTAACAGGTTTGGTTCCCGTGTGGTCTCCCACTTTTTCCCGTTCTTTCTCATGGCATTTCGCGTCGTGTAGAAAATGACTGTAGAAAGGCATCGAAGGCAACGGTTCAAAACATCGCAAGATATTGAATATCATTTATGGCGGTCATAGCTCAGTTGGTTAGAGCACAAGATTGTGAATCTTGGGGTCGCGGGTTCGAGTCCCGTTGGCCGCCCCATTTTAGTTGTTGAAATCCAACAACTAAGTTTTCGGCCGAAGCTAGGTTGCCAGTTGACGTGGCAACCTAAGCATGAATCACAAAAACACGTTTGCCGTCATCCGATACAAAAACCGGAATGGCGTGACCTCATGGCGAGTATCCGGCTGGCTCCGAGGCGTCCGTATCCGGAAGAACTTCAAGACACGAGAAGAGGCCGCCGCGGACAAAGCGGCGATGGAACTCAGCGCCGAGCAGGCCGCCTCGGGCCTGCATTCCATCTCGACCTGCTTAACAATCGAGCAGGTCCGGGAGTCGGAGGTGGCATAGTTGACGTGCCATTATGGTTATGGAAACGCAACCAATGACCAAAACGGAAAGCCAGCTCACAGACATCGAATGTCTCCGTTACGCCGGGATATTCCCCAAAGGCAAGGAGCCTTCCATTTGCACGCTTCGTTCTTGGACGAAGCTGCAGCGCCTCCCGCATCACAAGGTAGGCCACTTCGTCTATTTTGACCCTGCCGAAGTGGCGCTCCACATCCGCACGAGGCTCAAAGTGCCGGCGCGTGGATAATAAACCCAACCCTCACTCCATCTCATCATGTCCGACGAAATCATCCCCGCTGATCAAATCCAAAACCGGATATTGGTCCTGCGCGGCCACCGAGTTCTCCTAGACGAAGACCTCGCCGCCTTCTACGGCGTCCCAACGAAGGCACTCAATCAGGCCGTTAAAAGGAACGAGAATCGCTTCCCCTCCGATTTTCGCTTCCAGCTTACCCATGAAGAGGTTGGACGTTTGAAGTCACAATTTGTGACTTCAAACGTGGGTCGCGGTGGCCGCCGCAAACTGCCCTCCGCCTACACCGAACATGGCGCGCTCATGGCCGCGACCGTACTCAACAGTGCCCGAGCGGTGCAGATGAGCCTCATTGTGATCCGGGCGTTCGTCGCGCTCCGCCGTATGGTCCTGGATCAGAAAGCGCTGACCGAAAAAGTCGAAGAACTTGATGCCCGCATGGGTGCCCATGACGAACAGCTCGGCCAGATCATTGAGGCGATCCGGCAGATTATCGCCCCTCCCGGCCCCGAGCACGATCGAAAGATAGGATTTCATACCGGGAACCGATAGGGTCTCGTCGAGGTTAGAATAGCCATTCCGCTGCGCTGCGACAATCAGCGCGGCGGAACTGTTTCCAGGATTCACCCGCACAGGCAGTCGCGTCGCGACGAAACACTTTGTCTGTCGCGCAGTTTGGCCCAAATGAGAAGGTCAATGAATTCGTGGCTTTACCCCATCTCCAGCAGATCCGGTCACTATTTCGAGGACAGGCAACGCCACACCATATCGGTTTCCTATGAAGCATTCCGCGACTATGTGGTGCCCGGCATCATCAAAGACGACGATTGGCATGTTCACAGTAATTTTTCGCTGATCCAGCCAGACGACGAGATATTCATCTACACAGGCGACGGCGATCAGGGAATTATCGGCTACGCAACGGTGATCGCGAAGGAAGCGCGGAATCGCTCCATATCTTTTCACCTCGATCAAACAAAAACGAGCCAACTGCTTTTGAAGCGTGTTCCAGCCCCACTCGTCCGCCCGCTCATACCTCAGCCTCGGGCTGCCTTGGTCAATTTAAAGGATGGAATCGCCCAAATTCGCAAACTGCTTCCTTGGCACTCCACTCGTCGCGCAAAAAATTCCGCCGCATTGTCAAAGCTCAACCTAAAGCCGGTCGCTCATATTTTCGCCAATATGCCGGGTGGCAAACGTAAGAAATGGCTTCGGCATGATTCAGTTCTCGCGGGGGTGAATGTTTACCTCGCAGCGCTTGGATTCGAGATTGGAACGCGTTCAATCAACCGCCTTCGTGTCGATATGGTCGGGGTTAAAGGGCACGAGGCCGTCATTGTCGAAGCAAAGATGATAAAAGCAGGGGGCGGCAGGCTTGAGGCGCGGTCAGGCTTGGGGCAGCTTTTGGAATACTCTTGGTTGCTCGGGCGTTCTGAGAAAAAGCCGGCGCATATTCTTTGGCTCGCTTTCTCGGCAGTTCCCGAAACAGCAGTCCGCGATTTTCTTACCAGCCAGAACGTGCTGGTAAGCTGGCCGACCCGAAGCGGTATAACCGTTGTCGGGGCGGAGCGTCTCCTGCCCTGAAGGGATAGGTCGTTCGCCAGCGCGGCATTTGTTTTTGCAACTATTTCACAGACTCATCGAAGGCCCACGGTCGGGACGGGCGCTGCTCGAATGGTGGACGCCAAGATCCAATCTGTACTGCGGCACATGCGCCTGCCGAATGTCGGCATCGAGAACGACGGGCTTCCGATGCAGGACCCGAGCCGCTATCCTGCGCAAGGCTTCCGGTAGCATCCGCGCCCTGCTGCCGGCCGATTGTGCCCAAGCCAGAGTCCGGTCGAGAGCCTTCCTCGCAAGTGAGTGGTCCGCCCCGAGCAGATCAAGCGCGGCCTCCCGATTCCCGTCCGGAAGGCGGTCCAGCAAAGCGGTCTTGTCCGGCGTATGTACTACGCACCAAACCTGGCCGCGCGAACACGCGACGTAGGCCGCCTTGGCGGTCAAACGGCACGCGGAAGATCATTGGAATGGAAGGGACTACAGTGGATGTGGTCCGATCACTCTGGTACGAGGCATATGTCCTGCTCGAGCGCATTCGCAAACTAGGCAAGAGGTTCGGCAAGTGGCAGTCGGAAATGTGCTTTACGAGGTTTGACCGATTGAAGCGCCGTCGCTGCGACCTGGCGGGCGATAGGGTCACGTCCACGCGGAGATTGAAGCCGGCCGCAATGCACCCGATTATGAAATGATGGATGCGCATGTTCCAGTTTTGGAAGCGGGACTCTTTGGAAGAATCTCCAGCGTTTGCGATGTGATTTGGAAGCGACACGCCGATCTGGACAAGGACCCGATTCCCGACCGTAAGACGATGCAGGAACTGTTCGAAGTGGTATTCGGACGCGTCATTGACCTGCTGCGGTGATTGGAATGCCGTTTACAGAGCCGGCGAGGAAATCGGGGCCGTAAAAACCCGACAAGTTATTCATCCGCAGCCGCCGCGTTCCCCCACTCGCTTGTTTTGGGCCTAGGAAACCATCCAAAAGATTATTTCCAACATGAAGGGGTGGCAGAGGCTTTTCTTCGCAGAATGAATTGATACTCTTTCCGCATCGCAACGGCTCGCCATCCCAAAGCGACCTTTTTCGACCGCCAGGGTTTCTTCTGCATCCGTGACTCGGACTTGGATCGACGACAAAAATCTTTCCATCCGCAAACGCCTGTTCCTCACCGCCACGCCGCGCCATTATAACCCGCATGACCGCGACCGCGACGGCGAAGCCCGGCTGCTGTTTTCCATGGACATCCGCAGAATCCCGCACTCTGTCATAAGCAACTGGACGAGAGGAAAATTAGTTGCGTAAATTCGAGATATTATTAAAATTAATCCCATATGGAAGGGATTGTAGATTTGAGGAGTTGTTTGGAGAGCTGGCCTTACGACGCAACAAGGAATGTTCGCCTCGAACACGACGTCAATGGGCGGGACATAATTCTGGTTCGCCAGCCGATGGGGCTGGAACAATTTGAAGCGGACGGTCGTCCGGATGGCCGGCAGATAAATGGCAAGGAAACCGTTCTCGACTTTCACCAGGGGCGATGCAATTGGGGAATGCAGACCCAGTCGGCAACGCTATTTGAGTTGACCCGGGAAGAATGCGTGGAGCTTTTCGACGAAGCAAACGACTTTTATCGCCGCCTGATGGTGCTGTTCCGGGTCAAGGACTGGCCGCGCGCCAAACGGGATGCAGCCCAAATCCTTCGCCTTCTCGATTATGTCAGACAGCACGCGCAGTGTGCCCAAGACCGTGTGCAGCTCGAACCGTGGCGTCCGCACCTCACGCGCATCCATGCCGTCGCCCATGCCATGAAACTCCTGGCCGAAAAGCCACGCCAGGATGTTTTTCAAAAGGTGCGTGCGACGAACAGCATCTTGCAAAGCTTTGACGAT
>OCTA010005781.1_pt1 | contig 10651 bp, 14 predicted proteins | sample 1538991 | NCBI WGS metagenome assembly OCTA01 (sample SAMEA3539302, study PRJEB22396) | soil metagenome | biome: tundra; feature: field; material: soil | place: USA | collected 2010-05 | depth 0.15 m | reverse complement strand
CATTTGCAGATGCGATTCGGTGAAGGAAAAATGGCGCTTGTACCGACTATGCTCCTTCCCGCGTGAGGTGTGGACGACTGAGATTCACGCGGCGGTTTTCGTAGAGAAGGTATGAGTATCATGAGAGCGAAGCCCCTGGTTTCTTACCTGTTGCCAGGCGTCGCCTTGGCATTGTTCACGGCTTCCCTGTCGGGCTGCGGTGGCCCACCTGTGTTGGGCGGGGAATGCGCGCACTATGGCGACTACGCTTGCTCGGGCGACCAAGTCTTGCAGTGCCAAGACTACGACGGGGGCCAGAGGTGGTTATCAGTGAACCAGTGCTTGCCCGGTATGTGCACGGAATACGGAAAGCAGGAGTTTGGTTGTCGTGCGCCCAACGCGCACTGTGATGGCTCGCTCAAGCCCTTCTGTTCGGACAACATGGTGGTGACCTGCACGACAGACGGGAAGCCCATCGTGAACGATGACTGTAGTTGGCGTTATACGGGTCAGGCGCCACGCTACTGCGTGTGGCCCAACAACAGCACTGCGCCCGTCTGCTCCTACTATCCCGAGCTTTGCCCGGCGGGTGCGACCGGAGTCTGCGTCGACGTTGGGCAAGGTCGAGAGGGCTTCGAAGGGATCGTCGAGTGCGACAGTCAGGGAATCGGCGTCAACTTCACGTACTACGTGCCGGTGGACGGCGAGGCTTGCAGCATCCGGCCGTGCGCGGTGGAGGGGGCGGCTGGGTGTTTTGGCAATCTCTCAGGTCCCAACAAGCTGGCCATATGCATAAGCGGAGCCTGGCAGGTCTACTACGGCGCCGGCAAGACCTGCACTTGCACGACGGATTGTCTGTAAAACACCATACTGTTCGTTCCTCATTTTCCTGACCCCGTCCTGTCCAGAAATTGATCGCCGAGGCTCATGCGGCCTCCCGATAGTAGTAGTTCAGCATCCCGCCGAGGCGCGAGCGACAGGTGACCTCGCCATCTGCCCCGTTGTCCTTCTTCAAACCGACGTTTCTGATGAGTTGGCCACCTATGCCCTGGTGGAACCGCTCGGCCAGATAGTGCTCGATGAATTCTTTGATCAAGTAGCGCAGATGTCGCTCGCCGAAAATCACGAAGTTGTTGAGACACTGTAAACCCCTTACAGGCGGGGTGATTGCGGCGAGACCACGCATGAGGGAGATTGGCGTGGATGGCAACGCTGGGGAGAGGGACAGTTTGGGGTGTGTAGGTGGACGTAGGTAACATAAGAAATAGCGTTTTGCGGGAGTCGAGCGGAGCCGCAGGCGTAGCTCGCATTCCCGCAAACATGAGTTGGACGGAGCCGCTTGCACGGCAGCTTGGCGGCGATCATCACGCATTCTGGGGCGCGAGCTGCGTTGGACGATGAGGTGGGCGGAACTGACGGTACCTCACGAGTTCGGCCCGAGCTTCCGGCGGCCGGGTCAGGTCGGTGACCAGTTGCGATAGTCGTGAAGGATTCGCAGCTCCCCATCCTTGACGCCCCATTCCCGGCCACGGCTTGTCAGACCTGGCTTCAGCGGCACAGATGCGAATTCGTTGTGGAAGATCTCAAAATCCCACCCGTCCTCGCGTCCGAAGACTTGCGGTCGGTTCTGGATACCGTGAGGCGAGTACAGCACAGCGCTGATTCCGGCGTGCTTACCGCTTAGGAAAAAGTCCGACTCGACGGTGGCACCGGTCACCTTGCGCACCTTGGGCCGGTGCGACCATCCAGCATCGACAATGCGTCCGGTCCCCACCTCGATTTGCCATGTGAACGGACCGATGCCATAGAGCACGTGTGCGACGGAGGGCGGCTCTCCGTACATTCCGGGGACGCTGGGCTCAGGTAGATCGGAACCACTGATCGCGACAACATGGCTGTCCAAGGGCGAGACGATTCCCGCGGCGAGGTGCTCGTTGCGCTGGTTCCACTTCGCCCGAAGTGCCTGCGTATACTTTAGAAGGATCGAAGTCTCAGGCACGGGCACAGCGCCGTGAATGGCGAGGTCGTGAATCATCCGCAATTCTTCCGTCGAGGACGGCGTGATCGCCTCGATCCACAAAGGGGGCTGGCCTTCGACTCGGATGTCTGGACCGGCCGCTCCAACTCGGGCACAAACGGGGAGACCAAGTCGCTTCAGCACGACCGTGAGACGCATCTCCCAAGCTTTGGCGTGGAAGTGACCTCTTCTCTGGAACTGGTCCAGGAAGTTGCGATCCGCGTACGGCTCGTACTCTGCCCAGAGGTCTTCCAGGTAACGACGGTGACCGCGGTCGTACTCGTCATCCCGAACGAAGATATAGACGGGGTCGAGTTCTGACGCTGGCACCGTCGTCTCAAATAGGTTCCTGGACGCTGGCATGCGGTGATGATCCGGTGGAACCGCCAGTATGTCACCTCTCGATGCCATAGCTGGAATCGTCGGGCAGAGGCTTCGGCCTTGTGGAGAAAATGAGCAAGCCTCTCTTTTGGAAGGGGCTCAGTCTGTCGAAGGTAGACCTCAGCAACCGCATTCAAGAGAGTAGAAAGCCGAAGTCTCGCCGCCCCCTCGGTCCGAGGAGATCGGGCGCACTGTGAGGGCAAGCGGATTCCCTTCCAGGCGGAAGAGGCCGCAGCACCGATGCCGAGCGGCGCAGGCACTGCACTGCTCGGGGAACTCGTTCTTCCAGTCCGAAATGCTTTGGCACGCAACCGCCCACAGCGACGGGTCCAGCATGCAGAGCGGCAGGTTGTAGACCGAAACATTCATGTGAAGTTGCAGAAGGCGCGTCACAGTCGCCGCCAGGGGCTGTCGAAAATCTTTGGGGTCCGCCCACAGGTCATCCCACACAGTGTTGGCCCGACCGGCGCGTTCTAGACCCATGATGGCCACATGACTGGCGAAGCAGAGATTCCGAGCGATGAATTCGCCGAGGGCCGTTAGGCGATGGAGGATCGGCTTCTGGAGGATGACTCGAAGTTCAACCGGCACGCCGGCGCGCTGGAGGTTGAGCAGGCCGAGAATCGTGTCGTCGAACGCACCCTTCCTGCCTGCAATTCGATCGTGAATTTCGGGGCTGTCTGCATGGATCGGGACGCCGATCGAGAGGTTGGGCATTCCCGCTTGGGCGATGTCCTGCGCGAATCGAAAGTGTTTGAAAAGGATCGCGTTCGAGAGGATCTCGACGCGGGTCTTGGGCAGGAAGACCCGAACGTAACGAACGAGATCCACTAGCCTTCTGCCAAGCAATGTGGGTTCGCCGCCAGAAATGCCGAGCGTTTCTGTGCTGGGGTCAATAAGCGGGATGGCCCGCATGAGATCTCGCAGGTGTTCCGAGTCGTGGCCGGTGAACGGCTGGGCGCACATCTGGCATGAGGCATTGCATCTCGTGGTCGGCACGAGGCAGTTGTGTCTGGATTGGCGGCGAAACAGGACTTCGATCTCGCCCGCTCTGGGCTTGATCCGGATGACGTCGCCCTCGGTTAGATAGCTTAGGCTCGGCTCAAGGTGAAGAATTCTGGGGGAACAATCGGAAGACGCCCCTTCGGAGTTGCCGTCGAATTTCAAGACACCGGCGAATCCCTCACAGTCGCCCATGGTGCTGGCCACGAGCACATGGTGAGCCCGAACCACGTGTGGAAGATCCGGATGGCAGGTCACGCGCGCGACGAATGACGACGCATCCCACTCCTCGCCGAGGTGTCCAAATAGCTTCATGATCGGTCTACCTCACGGCGAAACCCACGAGAGGAGGACGTCTCGTGCCTTCGGATCGGAATCCATCAGCTCGGCCAGATGGCCGACCACGGAACGTACCTTCTGACAATGGTCAGCGCCGGCCTTGTTGCCTACGAAGTCCAAGGAGACTCGGTACTGTCGGACGGGGTCGCTGCCGCAGTATTCGCGGCATGCGCACTCGATGCACTCGGGGACGCCCTCGCACATCGTCTCGTCCACAAGGGTAAGAAAACGAGGGTCAAAGATGAAATCCGAGAAGCGGGATTTCCCGACGTTGCCAAAGCGAAAGGTTTGGTCGCCCATGGCGGCCAGCATGCGACTCTCATCGGACAAGTAGATCCCGCCGTCGTGGTCATAGACCAGGACGTTCAGGCCGCATCCCGTCGGAGATTGCAAATCGACATACCCGTCGCCGAATGGCGTGAGCATTCGTCGGAGGAAGAAGGCGGAATGGACTTCCCGAAACGGCACACCTTGCTGGTTGATTTTCACGATGTAGGCCAAAGCTCGCCGATAGAAATCCAGCCACTCATCGGTCGAGTACCCGAGAACCTTCCACTGCTTTGCTGCGAAGCCATATGGATTCAGGGGGCGAAGGACGATCGAACGGAAGCCTAGACGAATGTACTCGTCGATAATGGCTTCCGGTGCGGCGAGGCTGGCTCTCGTTGTCGTCATCAAGGCGGCGACTTGATCGGGGCCAAGGCAATCGCGCGCCATACCGATGCTGCGAGCTACGTGCTCGTGGCCGGCGCCGCCAAGCGCGATTCGATTCTGATCGTGAAGCGGTTGCGGACCGTCAAGCGACGTGGACACCGCGATCTTGTGCTTGGCGATGAAATCCAGATGCTCCTGCGTGAGGGCGTACAGGTTGGAACATAGGACGAATTCAACCGACCGCTGCTCGCGCTGGGCTCGTTCTTCGGCAGCCTCGACGGTCCGGCGTACGACATCGAACCCTAGGAGGGGCTCTCCACCCTGAAACTCGATCTTGATAGCGGGTGAGGGGCCCTGAAAAGCAAAATCCAGCGCGCCCATGGCCGTGGCCTCTGACATATCCATGCCCGGCTCGTCGTGCGAGCAGTGGGAGACCTGGCAGTAGGTGCAGGACTGATTGCACCTCAGTGTCACCACGAAAATGTGCAGGGACGCCAGGTCCGGCCTGAATCGTCGGCGCGTGCGGTATTTGGCGGCGAGCAGGTGAAGCGCGGCTGTGGAATCGGGAGCAGTGATGAAGTGCTTGGATGTTAGCGTGTCGTAAAGAACGGTGCCGAAGGGTACCTTGCGCTCCACGATGGCAAAGAGATCGCTCCGCGAAAACAGGCAGCACTCTCCAGCGAAATTCGTGGCCAGATATTTCGTTCCGCCGGGAATCCGGGTGAAGTCGAATGGCAGCAGGTCGTAGGACATGGGAGCCGGCGAGTGAGCCACGTCGAGCTTATCTCTGAGTTGAAGCGTCGTGATCGTAGTCGCTGGTTTCAAGTTCGGGTTGGATCAGCGGCACTTGCGACAGAGCGTGGGCAAGAAGCAGACGCCGGACCCCCTCCGTCTCGCCGCGTATGCGTTCTCGAAGGTCCTGGTCAAGCAGCTCGTTGCGGAATTCTCCGACGGCAACCTTCAGGTCGGCATCGATTCCCGGCTTGGGAGAAAAGCGAACCGTGACTTCTAGCTCACGGCCAGGATCGATCGCCACAAACAAGCGGTCAGAAAAGCGGTAAGCCGCCTTCTTGATCGCCGACAGTGAAGAAATGCGGGTGTCGATGTGTATCGTGCCCGCGTCGTCCTGATCATCCAATTCGGACCGGGCCTCCACTACTACAATGCAGAGGAGCGATGGGAACGGTGCGAAGAGTGGGACGAGTGCGAGGAGTGCTCCTGCTGGCTGGCGCTCATTGCCAGCTCGCTGGCCGGCGTGAGCAGGGCTTGCGGAGCTGCCGTTTTTTCGGCTTGCGCGACAACTTTCGCCTGCTGAAGGCGGGATTCTGTTCCCTCCGAGAGCTGACCAGCAAACGGGATAGCCAAAAGCGATGACACTGCCATTGCGAGAGGCATTAGGATGCTATGCGTGTTCTTCTTCTCTCCCATTGTGATCTCCCCCTGCGGGCATTGTACGCCACTTCCAGTTGTACCGAGGGCCAATCTGCGAGCGAAGATCGCACCCATGGGTTCTTTCGGTTGAGGAGGCGCACATGTCCCTACGGGTAGGCCATTCCGAGCAGGGTATTCGGTCGTGTTAGATTGAAGAGCCAAAGGAGGTCTGGAAGGTGGAAGAGCGAAACCATGCGTATCTCTTGTTCATGCTGGGACTCAGCCTATTCGCGCTCGGTGGCACCGCCGCGGAGATGGCTCACCTGAGCCCAGGTGTGCACAAGATTCTGGGATACGCCGATACCTTCATTTGCGGCGTCTTCTTTCTGGACTTTGTGTACCTGTTCTGGCGGGCCAAGGGAAAGCGAGCCAGGTATCTCCTGACATATGGGTGGCTGGATCTCGCATCCTGCATCCCCATGATTCCCCAGCTCAGGTGGAGTCGTGCTCTTCGGGTGATGCGGATCTTTCGGATTCTTCGGTGCGTGCGTTCGGCGAGGATTCTGCTCCGACTAGTCGTGGAGAAGCGGGTTCAAAGCATGGTGCTTGCGGCCTGCCTGCTCGTGACGACGATGGTCACCGTCTCGGCTATTGCAGTTCTCCACTTTGAGGCTGGCGCGGTCGAATCGACCAGCGAGGGCCTTGGCAACAAGAACGCCGAGGGCGCCGACGACAAGAGGATCGAGAGCCCCGAAGATGCGATTTGGTGGTCGATCTTCACGATGTTGAACTTGGGGTACGGAGACAAGTTTCCGTTTACGGTCGAGGGACGGATCGTCGCTGCCATCCTTGCCTTCCTTGGGTTGGGCCTACTCGGCACGTTCTCTGGCTTTGTTGCCTCTCGCTTCCTAGGCGCCGAAGAGGCCGAGACCGCGACCGGGTTGGATGAGGTGAAACGCGACCTTGCGGAGATCAAGGAACTGCTCCGAACCAAGAATCCCCGATCCACCGATGATCGACTACTTCCTGAGCAGCGGGGCGCCTAATGTGGAGCGGATCGTCGAAAACGGCGGGGCAGCGATCTCGGCGAGCGCGGCGCCATCTCGGTTCATGTCCCCGATTTCCTTCGCATTGACCGGCCGGTCGATCCCGCGCAGCGCGATCGGAAGACCGCCGTTCCACAAGATCGCTTCCACATGAAGGCGGTCCGATCCGCGAGGCACGACGAAGGAGTTCTTCAAGGGATGCACGAGGCGGAACCGTTGGCGGCAAGAGCGTTCGCCGTTTCGGAAAATGGAAGTAGCTGAACCCTACTTCTCCGGAGCTTTTCGCGCGTCGTGCTCGGCCACCCCTCTCGCGATCCACTCCTCGACGACGGTCGAGTTCGTCTGCTTGCGCTCGGTTGCAACGCGCTTGAGCGCCTTCACCAGGGCTGGCGGCAGGGAGAACATGATTTTGATGTTGCCGGTTGTCTTCGGCATCCCTTGACGATGCCCGAAGCCACCGGAAACAGCAAGATCGGTCCTTGTCTGGCTAGCTGAAGCTATCTATAGCTAGACAAAGCAAGCTGTGTCTATATACTCAAGAACGAGGTGTCAAATGACAAATTCACCCGTTCCCTTGAAAGGCATTTCCTTCAGCCTCGTGACGACCTTCGACGCCACATATGACGCCGCCGACGACAAGCTCCGCCTGCGCGTCAGCTCGCGCCTGGATGCCGAGACCTACGCGCGAGTGAAGGCGGCCGGGTTTGGATGGGCACCGAAGCAAGATCTTTTCTATGCGGTTTGGTCGCCCGCCCGCGAAGACCTGCTCATCGAGCTGGCCGGCGACATCGAGGACGAGGCGACAACCCCCGAAGAGCGAGCCGCTCAGCGCGCCGAGCGCTTTTCCACCTACCAGGGCAAGCGCGGCGCCGAAGCCGAGCAGGCCCGCAAGGCGGTCGCGTCGGTCGCGGACGGCATACCTTTCGGCCAGCCAATTCTCGTTGGCCACCATTCCGAGCGCCACGTCCGTCGCGACGCCGAGAAGATCGAGAACGGCATGCGGCGGGCCGTGCGCCTCTGGGAGACCTCGACCTATTGGGCAGACCGGGCGGCCGGCGCAATCCGCGCCGCCAAGTACAAGGAGCTGCCCGCCGTGCGCGCGCGTCGGATCAAGAAACTCGAAGCCGAGCTGCGCGGCTACCAGCGCGACACCGACAAGGCGGAAACGGCTCTCAAACTGTGGGCGGTCGAGCCGATGACTCTTGAGCGGGCCAAAGCGATCACGAACGTCAAGCACTACAGTATGTGTTTTCCCCTGGCGCAGTACCCGCGCGAGCCGCCCGCCTCGCAATACGAGGGACCGCAAAGCCTCTGGTCCGCCCTGGAGGACGGCATCATCACGGCCGAGCAGGCGCGGACCATGGCGGTAGCGATGAACCAACGGGGCATCGCCCACCGCGCGCGTTGGATCGCACACCTCGAAAACCGCCTGGTCTACGAAAGAGCCATGCTCGGCGAGAGCGGCGGGCTCAAGGCCGACAAGTTTGACCTCCAGCCCGGCGGCCAGGTGTTGCGGCGTGGGCACTGGCACGTGGTCGTGAAGGTCAACCGCAGCGGGGGCATCGTGCGGAGCGTGACCGTGCTCGGGCACTTCGCGGCGACCATCGCCGTGGAAGACATCGCCGACTATCGCGCGCCGGCTGAGGGCGCGACCGAGAAGGTGAAGGCCGCAACCGCGCTTCCTCCTATGTGCAACTACCCCGGCGAGGGATTCAAGCACATGACCACGGCAGAGTGGAAAGCGAAGCGCATGTCGGACGTTTCGCAATCCATGAAGCTCAAGGCGACCGAGAGCTACGGCCGACACCGCGTGCGAGCCACCTACGGCGGTCACTTCTCCACCGCCGCTGTCTACCTGACGGACGCCAAGCGAGTCGACCCGCCCGCTCCCAGCGAGCCCAAGCCCGCGCCACAGGTCGAAACTCTGCCGCCCGAGCCCCGCAGCCTTTCAGAATCGAAGCCGGAATATCCAATTGCCGAAGACTTGGGGCGCAGACCCTTCGAGGCTCTCAAGGCCGCGCTCAAGACCGGCGTCCAGGTGGCGGTGGCGCCGCAGCTCTTCCCAACGCCGCCAGCGCTTGCCAAACGCATGGTTGAGCTGGCCGACCTGCGGCCAGGGCTGTGCGTGCTCGAACCGAGCGCGGGTACAGGAAACATCGTGCGCGCCGTGCTGGACGCGGTGGATACCGAGGTGCTCGCCTACGAGATCAACCGCGACCTTTGCTCGTTGCTAGAGCGCACCTTTCCGAGCTGGAAGCTTCAAGCGCGCTGCAAAGACTTTCTCGAAGTGACGGATTTCATGGGTCAGTACGAGCGCATCTTGATGAACCCGCCCTTTCACAATGGCGCTGATGTGGTTCACATTCTTTACGCCCTCAAATTTCTCCGCCCCGGCGGCGTCCTCGTCGCCCTGTGCGCGAACGGTCCGCGCCAGCAAGCGGAGCTGCGACCGCTCGCGGATACCTGGGAGGAGCTTCCCGACGGGACTTTCGCCGAGCAGGGAACCAACGTGCGGGTGGTATTGTTGACGGTGCGATCATGAAGCCCACCAAGAAACGGGGAAATCCCGCCTTGGCGCTCGGACAGCACAACGTCGCGTTGACCATCGCTCGTATGATGGAGGCAATAGATCTAGGCGATGTCTGGGTAGTGCGGCGGGCCGGTGGCCGAAAGAGCTGGAGTCTGCGCGGCACACGCCCCCAGCGCCCCCTACAAAAGTTTGTTGGCCTGAGTGCGAAGTCGAGAGAGGCCGCAACGAAAATCGCCAAGTTTGTCGGCGCCGAATACAACGGATCATCGTGGCGGGTGAGCTTCGCACGCTCAAAGCGCTTGCCCGGTGTCGAGGGCTTCGCCGAGGCGTTCGGCGATCAGGTGACGTTTTCGGTATCCGGTATTTCATCCGACATCGCGTGCGTGCTGCTCGAAGCGTTGATCTACGTCGAAAAGGAGAAGCGAAAGGCGAAGCGATGAAGAAATCTAGGCGGGGCAACATCGTTTCCCCACTTTCGGCGCTCTCGCCTGCGGCCAGGGCGACGCGCGAGCGTTTCGCCAAGGCACCACCCATCTTTCATGTCGGCCAGCGCGTCTTCATCGACACCCTGAAAGAGACCGGCAAAATCTCGGCCGTTCTCGGCTTCGCTCCATTCGTTGGGGCGAACGTCTACGAAATTGCGCTCGATAGTTCGGGCAACGAAGTGCAGTGGACCGAGGGGCATTTGTCGACGGTCGAGGACGAGTGAAACCAAAGAGCAAGCTCGTTTTCGCCGAAGAGGGCGGCATCTGGTCGGCCCGTCGATGGTCATGCCCCTCCGTGGGGGTTACTTCAGATGATGGCGATATGCGGGGCTCTCCTAGTGTTCCAATTGGGGCAAGGGAAACCTATTCGTGGTGGGCTGGAGGTCGCGCTAGGTGCGGAACCTGAGGAGGGCTATTTGATCGGACCGGCCGTTGCCAGCGGCTACATCTTGGAGAATGAGAAGGCACTATACCCTAGGATTGCTGTGGGCAACGGTGTCGACAGGTACCTCGAAGCGCTCCTGGAGACCAAAGGTGGGGGGCCCGAGTGGGACATGTTCCGAACTCTCGCGAAGATGTCTCGTGACATGATCTACCCGGCGGCCGATGGTCAGATGATGCTCGATGTGCTTGGAAAAGCCTTCAAGAAGTACGGATCGTCGAGAGTCGACCAGGCCTGGGTATAGGGATGGTTTGGCGGTGTAGGTGGGTGTGGTTTACGTAATCTTGGTTATCGGACATTTGCAGATGCGATTCGGTGAAGGAAAAATGGCGCTTGTACCGACTATGCTCCGTCGATCTCGGCCAGCCAGTCCTTGGGATGAATGGCGAGTAGCTTGGCCATGGT
>OCTA010005779.1_pt1 | contig 10652 bp, 4 predicted proteins | sample 1538991 | NCBI WGS metagenome assembly OCTA01 (sample SAMEA3539302, study PRJEB22396) | soil metagenome | biome: tundra; feature: field; material: soil | place: USA | collected 2010-05 | depth 0.15 m | reverse complement strand
CTCGCGTGTTGACTGCACAATCACCTGGGCGAGTCCATTGAAGACGCTGCGCTTCCATTGCGGAGCCGGTACGATGACCTGGATCGCCGCGGGGCCCGGGCCGTCCCAATGAAAGGCCTGCGCGCCTTTGTCAGTAAAGCGCGTGGAAAAGACGGTGACGACGTTGCGGCCCGGCTGCAGCGTGCTGCGATCCAACTTGTAGATGTACCCGATGGGATCGTGCTTGAGGTTCATGCCCAGAGCGTGGCCGTTCACATAGATCGACTGCGTGTCTCCCACGCTGCGCAGCACCAGCGTGATCGCCGCCTCCGGCGAGCCTGCGGACAGCGTGAACGCGCCGCGAAACACGCTCGCCGGGGGATCGACGCGATGCCCATCCCAGCGCGGATCGCGCGCCTTCTCCCACGACGAATCGTCGAACTCCGGAGCAGACTCCGGGCCGGCATTGCGCGGATCGATGGCGCGGGTGCGCCACTCGGTGACGGGCTGTGAACCGACGGTCTCGACGTATTTGTCGGGCTCCTGCGAGGCCGGATCGCCATTGCCGACGCCGATGATCTTCCCCGGACCGGTGAGGCTGAAGGATACAAGGTTGTCGGCGAAGGGAACCATGCGCCCGGCAGAATCGTTCACACGCACCGTGACGACAGAAATGGATGCGCCGTCGGCCTTGATCATGTCGATGTCGGGAATCAGTTGCACGGCTGCGGGAGCGCCGGTGGTCTCGACCGTGTCGCGCGCAGTCTCCTTACCGTTGGCATCGTAGCCGCGGGCGACAAGGGCGCCCGGATTATAATTCACCTTCCACTGCAGGTGCGAATTTTGCGGCATGGTCTCGCGGCCCAGGCTCTCGCCGTTCAGAAAGAGCTCGACGGCATTCGTGTTGCTATAGACACGCACGTCGATTGGCTGGCCTTCCTTTCCCGGCCAGTTCCAGTGTGGCAGCAGATGCACCATTGGCTTCTCGGTCCACCAGGACTGCAGCAGATACGCGTTGTCCTTGAAAAACCCGCAGGTATCGAGCATGCCGAACTGCGAACTGATGGCCGGCCAGCCGAACGGGGTGGTTTCTCCGCGATAGTCAAATCCAGTCCAGTAGAACAGGCCCGCGGCGTAGGGGCGCGCCAGATAGTAGCGCCAGCTGTCTTCGATCGAGGCATGCTTGCCGTCGCTTTCGAAGTCGTATGCGACCAGATGTTGATGGGCGGGATCGTCGAAGTAAATGCCGCGGGTGTGCTCGGATGACGATTCCTCCGTACCTACGACGGGCCGGTCAGGAAACCGCGCATGCATTTGGTCGATGTGATGCTGCACATAGTAGTTGAAGCCGAGCACTTCAGTAGAAAGCGAATTGCCTGCGCCGGAACCGCTGAGAGCGACGGTGAATTGGCGTGTAGGATCGAGGCGCTTGCCGCTGGCCTGCATGTCGCGCGTGAGTCTCTCGCCGAATACGCTCCATTCGAGAGCCCACTCCTCGTTGCCAATCGACCACAGGATCACGCTGGGGTGGTTGCGGTCGCGCACGATCATGCGCCGAAACTCATCCATGTCTTCGGGAGCAGTTCCCATCTGCCGGTTTTCATCCAGCACCAGCATGCCCAGACGGTCGCAGGCATCCAGCAGCTCCGGCGTGGGCGGATTGTGCGAGGTGCGAATCGCATTCGAGCCCATGGCCTTGAGGCGACTCACACGAAATTCGTTCAGAGTATCGGGCACCGCGACACCAACGCCCGCGTGGTCCTGGTGGTCGTTGGTGCCCTTGAGCTCTACCCGTTGGCCGTTCAGGAAGAATCCGTTCTGAGGATCGAAGCGAATGGTTCGTATACCGAAGCTGGTCTCGTAGCGGTCCACCGCTTTGTCCCGAATGCTGATGGTCGTGATCAGCTTGTAGAGGAACGGATCCTCTAGTGACCAGAGGTGGGCGTCATGGATGGGGATCGTTGCGGAGTGGTCGCTGCTGCTCGCTGCCGAGACGCCGGCGTCGAATGTGACGGAACGCGCTACCACTTTCCCTGCTGCATCCTCGATCTGTTCATCAATCGTGAAGTGCTCGCTTGCGTCTCCGTCGTTATCAATCGTGACTTGCGTGGTCACTTTGGCTTCAGGGTGCGATGCGGCGGCCAGATCGTTCACTGTTGTTGTAACGAACGTGCCGTCATGAGCCAAATGCACCGGGCTGGTCTTGGTAAGCCACACATGTCGATAGATCCCGGCTCCCTCGTAGAACCAGCCTTCCTCGATGGTGGCGTTGGCGCGCACCACAAGAACGTTGGAGCCGCCGTAGTTGAGGTAGTTGCTTGCATCGTAGTGAAAGCTGGAGTAGCCGCTGTGTTCCGTGCCCAGGTAGAAACCGTTCAACCACACCTGGGAGTCGCGATAAACTCCGTCGAACTCGATGCTGATGCGGCGGCCGAGATCGGCCTTGGGGATCGTGAAGGTCTTGCGATACCACCCGATGCTGTTCTGCGGAAAGTTGCGGCCGATGGCCTTGGAGCCGTGATTACCGTCCCCTCGCCGATCGAATGGCAACTCGACAGCCCAGTCATGCGGCAGGTCGACCGTGCGCCACGTCCTGTCGTCGAATTTTGGCGATGCAGGACCATCCCCGTAGCCGGCCTTGGCGAAGAAGAACGGGACCGTGGCGAAGTCGAAGTCCTTTCGCTGGCCGTCGGCGTCGCCGAGAGCGAAGCGCCAGTCGGCATCCATCAGGATTTTTTCTCGAACGTTCGCGGAATTGGACGGGACGGACTGGGCCATCCCATATGGCCTGGAGAGCAGGCACGAAAAGAGGACTAGAAAGAACTTCAAAGTTGAGCGAGACTTCACTTCTGGATCTCCTGCGCGTGTGTGTGTTGGAAAGGCGCTAGCTTGACTCGTAGGGCAAAGCCGTATTTGCAATCGGCATCCTGGGGCAGCTTTAGATTGAGCGCGTCAGTGGTTCGCCTCCACTCTACTTTCTGGCTTGAGCCCAGCAGGTCGACCCCCTGGATCACCAGACTCCCGCCGTCTCCGGCCAAGCCCAGTGCATGCACCGAGGCGGTGCCATCCTGAGGGCAAGCAAGGCTGATGACATAGAGATTGCTTCCCTTATGTGTGAAACGAAAATCCGCCGCGGTGTAAGGCTTCATCGACTGGTCGGTGGCGAAGCCGGTCTTCACCTCGGTGGGACCCTCGCCATACTTCGTCCATGGTTCGGTGCCATAGATGGCTTCTCCGTTGCGGTCGAGCCATGCGCCCATTTCCAGCAGGATTGTTCGCACTTCGTCCGGAATTGTCCCATCCGCGCGGGGTCCGATGCTCAAGAGCAGATTGCCATTCTTGCTGACGATGTCGACGAGCTGATGGACCAGGAATTCGGGCGTCTTGAACTGGTCATGCTCCATGTATCCCCAGGAAAGATTGCTGATGGAGGTGTCGGTCTGCCAGGGTCGCGGATCGATATCGGTGCGCATGCTGCGCTCAAAGTCGCGCGCTCCCGCGGTCCAGTCCATCGCATAATCCTTGAGGGTGATCACTCCGTCAATGTGATGGCCCACTGCGAAGTTATCGTAGAATGCTGCGAATTCAGTCATCCTGTTGCGATAGGCAGGCTGACCGTTGCCGCCGTCGAAGTACACCAGTTCCGGCTTGTATTTCTCAACCAGTTCGACGGAACGCGCCAGCCAGTCACGCATCCAGGCATCGCTCACGTAGGTCCACTCATTCACCGGGTTGAAGTGTGCATCGTTGAGCCATTGGTGGGCGGGGCCGTAAAACGAGGCATACTTCGGGTCGTTCACATCCGAGCGAATATTGCGGCCTTCATCGAAGTAGTAGTTGTGTTCGGCGCGATGCGAGGAGAGCCCAAAGTGCAATCCGGCGGCGCGGATGGCGTCAGACAACTCCGCAAGAACGTCGCGATGCGGTCCCATCTTGACTACCGTCCAATCCGAGAGGTCGGAGTCGTACATGGCAAAACCATCGTGGTGCTCGGCAATTGGGACGACATACTTTGCGCCCGCCTGTTTGAAAAGCTTCACCCATTCCTGCGGATCGAATTTTTCGGCGCGGAAGCTGGGGATAAAGTCCTTATACCCGCGGCTGTCCAGGCTGCCGAAGCGCTGCACGAAGTCCTCATGCGCAGGGTCGCCGGGCCTGTACATGTTATGCGGATACCACTCATTGACCGCGCCGGGGACGGCATAGACTCCCCAGCCAATGAAGATGCCGAACTTGGCATCCTTGAACCACTGAGGGATTTCGCGATTGCGCAACGTCTCCCAGTCGGGACGATACGGGCCGTCGTGAGCCTGCCGATCCGCCAGGTTTAGAAGTGCATTGCGGCGGGCATCGAATTTAGATACGGAGTCCTGCCATTCCTTGTCGATCTGCTCAGCAGACTTCACTCCGTGCGTGGGGGCCGATGAATCCGGCATTTCAGCGGCGCCCCGGGATGGCGGAGCAGGGGAATTGCCGGATTGGGCAGGCGCAAAAAGGGACGCCCCAAAGATACCCAAAATCAGCGAGAGTACGAGAGTGAGTTTCATTCTGGTCATTCGCGCGCGACACAAGGAGTGATTCGAATCCGGCACCAATTGTAAACGTTCTCAGACCCTCCCGCGCTACTTGTATCGGCTAGCCTCTTCGTGCCCATGGGGGCGGACACCCAGTCTAGCCGCGACGCCCAGATCCCCGATGACGCATAACTACGACCACGGCGGCTGCCGACGCAGCTGCGGCGCAGATGACAATAAGAGCAAGATTCATTTGACATCTCCTAACAATATGGGACTGTTTGAGATACGGAAATCTCGAGCGGTTTGTTCCTGAATTGCACATGAAGCGTCAAGTTCGCCAAACCCTTTCGGTGACTGGAAATCGCCTGTTTAGCCATACTCTGACATTCGGATTTGTGGCTCATGTCAAGATCGAGTCTGTGCAAATATCCAATAGGAGATGCGGGGCAACGCAATGGACGGCGAACGATGAAATGATATCGTGATTCCGAGTATGCCTACCATGTGATTTCCTGCGGATCGTTTGATGTCGAAATGCGCGGATCGGGGACCGGATAACCAATCGCAAAATGGTAGACGACCTGGCCTTGTTTGGGCGTCAAGCTGAGATGACGGCGCACCTCATCATCGTAGAAGGCACCGATACCGGTCGCACCCAGCCCAAGTGCCTGAGCGGCGAGGTACAGACGTTGGCCAATAGCGCCGGCTTCAAAATGCACATAGCGATAGCCACGGTCTCCATATGTACCAGCGGCACGATCGAGATCGCCAATCATCGAAAAGGCCACGCAGGCGTTACCGGCCAGATCCTGCCCGAGGCTCAGAGCAGCGGCCGCTACGCGCTGGTCGCCACTCTGCACCTGCTCCAACTCGGCGCGCTCCGGCCAGAACCTGTAGACGCCGGGTAGTAGCCCATCGACACGGTGAACGTCAAGTTGCATGAAGCGCGCTCTCAAAAAGCCGATTCTCAGGATGCACCAGAACCTTCATTCCGTCTTCCAAAAGGGTGCAACACTGGTTCGGTATGCCCCAAGCGCGTCTATCACCGGATCCGTCCAATCTCGTCATTTAAAAGTTAGGGATTCAGGAGTAGCCTTTATTGAATGCTCTGAGGTTACCGCCGATTTGGCGGCGATTCAGAAAGCGTGGTGCTGAAAGCGCACAGTTGACCTGCACCGTTGGTACTCCCAACCCTAAGTTCAGGCGCGTCAGTTTCTAAGCGATCTGCCTGCGGTGATTTGCCGCAACTTCAAATTCAAGGCTATCCGCCCAATCCGGGCTCGGCCTTTTGCCTAAAAACCAACCTCCGATTGGTCCAATTCTCGCCGGGTCCTTCATGTGTCATTGTGCTGCGCAATTCAAGTCCGCGCAGCGCCCGTTGAGCGATTTCATGGAGCAATCTCTCGAGGATTAGATTTCAGATAGCCAGCGAGTTTGATTACGTAGGCATACTCATCTTTCATGTTTTCTGGGAGCACAATACTCACGTTGTCACCCGCGACCTTCAAGATCAGTGGCGTCGTATTGCCCAAAAGCGAAGCGTGTAAACCGTCCACTTTCGCGAGATCTTGAATAGTCAGTGTTTGCGCTTTGGGATTGCCGAGCAACGTAACAAAGAGATCCACGCCTTTGCGAGTGAAGCGCAGGTCGTCGCCCTCGACACTTCTTCCCACGGCGCGCGTCCACGGTTCGGTGTCATAGATGGCTTCGCCATTTTGATCAAGCCAGTCACCTAGTGCCTTCAACCGTTCCATTTGCACAGGAGGAATGGTTCCATCTGCCTCCGGGCCCACATCGAGAAGCAGGTTTCCGTTCTTGCTGACCACATCGACGAGTAAAGCGATTAAATCCGCAGGTGCAATGGTCTCCGCCTCTCCTTCGGCGCGATTGTAGCCGAAGGAGCGGCCCAGCCCGCGATTTTCTTCCCACTTTTTGGCGACAAGCTTGTCGACCCGTCTGTATTCGGCAGTTGTGAAGTCAGAATGGTCGATACCGAATCGGTCGTCGACAACACCATCCGGGATAGCGTTGTAATAGTCGGCCTCCACCTGGAGCGCTCTGCCTGTCTTTGGCCAGTCGATATCATTCCAAAACAGGGCGGGATGATAGCGTTCGATCAATTCGCGGGCCTGAGTGAAGGCATATTCGCCATATGCCTCACTCTGTGGTTTTACGGTCTCGTAATCAGCTGCCTTCCGGATTGGGCCTGGCACAAAGGTCCAGTCGAACCCGCCGGAGTAGTAGACCCCCATGCGCATCCCTTCACCGGCGACCGCCTTGTTCAGTTCCCCGACAATATCCCTTGAGGCATGTTGCCGGTCCGGTGGAAGTGTCGGGTTAAGGGCCGCACTCGGCCAAAGCGCAAAGCCATCGTGAAACTTGGATGTGAGAACTACGTACTTTGCCCCGGCCTGACGGAAGATTCTTGCCCATTCCTCCGGATTCCACTTGGCCGCCTCGCGGTTGAAAATGGGAACAAAATTGTAGTAATCATAGTCGGCTCCATAATGCTCGCGGTGGTAAGCCTGTGTCGGCGATCCGTCAATGCGCATCACGTTGTAATACCACTCCGCGTAGGGATTGTTGATGATAAAGCTGGTCGCATTGAAGTCATGGTCAGGATGGGAAAGTGGCGCCCACCCGGGCACCGAATAGGGGCCCCAGCAAACGAAAATGCCCACCTTCGCTTTTGCGTACCATTCTGGCAAGGGATGGCGGTTTAAGGAGTCCAGCGTCGGTTGATACTTGATAGGCGCCTGAGCCAAGCACAAAGTGGAAAACCCCGCTGCAACTCCAATGATCAGTGAAATGAGATTGCGTCTAATAATCATCAATTCCCTCTTGTGCCATCCTTCAAACAGGGTGGTTTGAATCACGTGGCAGATATCTGAAAAGAACAAGCAACATCCCGTAATGCAGTCCTCGATGCAGGGTTCTACAGTGCATTCTGACAAACCGGATATTCCAGACAATCTGGGAATGGACAAAGAGTCTACCTACCAATAACGTTCAATGCCTTTACAACATCCGGATCGTCTGGGTTGAGTTTCAGGGAGGTCTCCAACTCGATTCTCCCAGCATTCACATCCCCGTTCTGGCACAGCGCCAAACCGAGGTTCTTATGCAATCCCGCGGATGCCTCACATGAGTCGCAAATCTCCACGGCTTTTCTCAGTAAACTAATAGCTTCCGGCCAAGCCTTCCTAAGGGCTGCCTGGTATGCCTCATTCCCAAGCGATTTGCTTGAGTCCAGCACAGATTGCTGTTGCCGGGCTGTCCGAAACTCCTCATCCAACCGCTTGGATTCTTCTGGAGCGGTCTTACGTAACTCCCGTGAAAGCAGATAGAGGGCGTCTTCATAGTCCGGCTTGATAGCAAGAGCGCGGCGAAGAACCATGATCGCTTCTGAATCCCTGGACTGAACCGTCAAGTTCCGACCAAGAAAGTAGAGCGCCTTATAGTTTTCCGGCTGCAGAACTAGAAGTTTCTGGAGCAATTCCGCCTCTCTTTTGAAGTCTCCGCTCGCGCGTTCGATGAGCGCCCAGTAAAACAAACAGTCAGGTCCAGCTGGATCCAGTCTGTAGGCGATCGCAAATTCTGTTCTTGCCTCGCCTGGTCTGAAAAGATCGTCTAGAATCCGCCCCCGATTCACGTGCGCAGATGGCATCTTAGGAGCAAGCGATACGGCTAGTGATGTTTCTTTCAGCGCCTCTTCGAGTTGTTTTGCATCTGCCAGAGCAATGCCCAGATTCAGGTGTGAATCCGCGAGTCGTGGATAGAGACGAACTATCTTTCGAAACCGCTCGATTGCCTCCGGAGACTTGCCTATTCGAACTTGAACCTTAGCCAGGGCCGTTTGCGTCTCGAAGTCTTTGGGGGCAAGCTGCGAAGCCTCGAGCAAGGGTCTTTCGGCTTCCGCCAACCTGCCCTCGGCCGCTAGAGATTTTCCCTGCTCCAACAGTTGTCGGAGATTTTCGCGTCTCGCCTGCTCCGTGCGGGACGCTGATTGGGACCAGACAGTTGAAACCATCCCGAGGGAGACACATGCAAATATGAGCACAGCCGAGAGAACCATGTTGAAGCCCGGAGCAGCCCGGCACCACACAAGCTGCATTGAAGAATGAAGGATCTCTCGAAGATGAAGTCGCTCGAGTGCTTTGGCATTATCTGCTCCGAATCGAAATGTCAGTGAGTTTCCATATAACATCTCAATTCGACTCTCGTTGCTCAGAGAGATTGTTTGCACTGTCAGGTCTTCATGGGGATCATCGATGCGTGTCAGTCGACGTACACACCTGGCCCGAGTATTCGGCAACGATTGCGTTATCCAGGGGCGACCGATAATGTCGATGGAGTGTGGTAACCGCATAGGCACTTTATTGAGGTGATTGCCGTTCGAATCCAACACGAATGGGTACAGATTCAACCGATCTGTCCTTTCACATCCCTGGTCCCTTTGAAAGGAGAGGAGCACGGAGAAGAATGCGCTCCTCCGTGCCGGTTGGGTTAAAAGGTAAACTTCCCGCTCATCTGTATGGTTCTTGCGCCACTGTAGGTTGAAGTGATCGTGCCGAAGTTCGCGTCATGGAACGCTGAATCCGGTTGCCCCCAGATTGCCAAGTTCAGCGCATTGAACGCGTCAAAGGTAAACCGGGCAGCGTAACGCTCCTTGATTCTGACCTCCTTGAACACTGACATGTCGGTGCCCTTGAAGTACTGGGTCCGCAGGTTGTTTCGTCCGGTCTTCCCGTATGTGTACTGCGCCGGATCGGCAAAGGCAGCTGGGTCGAGCCAGTTTTGTGCTGTCTGATGAGCGGGCTTGACCGAGCCTACGATGTTTGGGCGGATGTAGGGCCACCATGACACGCTGCCAATGTTGGCAATATCGGCTGCGTCAGTGACCGCGTAGGGGTTGCCACTATGGAACTTCGCAAAACCGCTGTACTGCCATCCCCCAACCAGCAGATCTAGCACTCGATTGTTTACATTGAGAGCCTTGCCGCGTCCGACGGGCAATGCATAGTTCCATGTGAGTGTGAGGTTATGTGGCACGTCGAAGGCCGAAACGGCGCGCTCAGCCCTGATGTTATATATCTGCTGAATGTTGCATCCCTCGGAGCCGAAGAACCCCGAGCAGCCTTCGTCGATCGACTTCGACCACGTGTATGCCACAGTGGCCGCCAATCCTTTGTGAAAGCTCCTGGTCAACTGCACTTGCAGAGCGTTGTAATTTCCACTTCCCTTGCTCATGGAGTAAAAGGTGGGAGCGATGTACGGGTACGGACTGCGGAGCCTTGGATCTCCGGGACCGGGCGTCGTCGCCGTGTTATAGAAGTCCCCAAAGTTTAGACGCTTGTTAGACGATCCCACATAGGTTGCCGAAACCACCGTAGCTGTATCCAATTGACGCTGAACGCCGAAGTTCCATTGCAGCGAGTATGCCGCCTTCATGTTTGGATCCACGAACCAGTTGAATTGATTGAATGGCGTTGGATCCGGGAGCGCCGTCATTGCAGGAAGATTCTGAGTTGAATAGCCTGGAAATGCCGAAGCAGTGCTTGGCTTATTGATGCTTGTCTTTCCAATCTGACCAACAGAGGGCCAGTTGCCGCTCACTCCGCGAAGGTTCTGCACCAGGGCAGCGTAGTTGTCGAACGCAAGGCCGATACCGGCGTGAATCACCGTGGTTGGAGTCAAACGGAAGGCGGCGCCCAAGCGCGGTTGGAAGTTGTTGTATTGATTCTGGAGGACTTTGCCATCCGGACTTGCGGTAACGTGAGTCGGAAGCGAGCCGTCTGGCGTGGGAATGCAAGGAGCATTTTGCAGTGTTGCGCAGGATCCGGGAACTTTGTACACGACATATGTTCCATTATTGAAGTTGAAGTTCCCGACGGCCTGGTTGTTGAGTGCCGGCGTACCGTACTTGGGAATCAGGGCCAGATCGTACCGAAGCCCCAGATTGACCGTCAGTTTCGACGTCATCTGGAACTGGTCCTGGCCATAAAAGCCCATGATGCCACCGGGACTGAGGGACTCTCCAAGATTGCGCTTCGTGAAGCCGCTTGGAGTGCCGATAACGAAAGAGGCCACGGCGTTTCCTGTCGACGGGTCATTGATGTTACTGGTCTCGTCGTTTGAGAAATTCAACTGGGAAGA
>OCTA010005777.1_pt1 | contig 10652 bp, 10 predicted proteins | sample 1538991 | NCBI WGS metagenome assembly OCTA01 (sample SAMEA3539302, study PRJEB22396) | soil metagenome | biome: tundra; feature: field; material: soil | place: USA | collected 2010-05 | depth 0.15 m | reverse complement strand
ATGCCGCGCCGAATTCTTTCCAGTCCTCGCCGATCGTGCGCACGCAATGCGGGCAAATGGCCAGCAGCTTGGTCACCTTTGCTGACAGATTGGCTGACTTCAGTTGCTCGATGTTGGCTTCCGCCATTTGCTGGAACAGCAGATCGTTCCCCAACCGCCGCACAGGGTCGCCCGTACACTTCTCCTTGCGCAGCACGCCGAACGTCACGCCCAGATGGCGCAACACCTGCACCAGCGACAGCACGATCTCGCGGCCCTGCGGATCGTACGAGCCCATGCAGCCCAGCCACAGGCAATACTCTTGCGTGCCGTCGAAAATCGGCAGTTCGTTCTTCTCGATGAATTTCAGGCGCTCGCTCGATGCGAACCCCAGCGAATTGCCGGTGCGCTCCATCGCCAGAAACATCTTGCCGCCGTAATCGTCTTCCCACTTGCCCGTATTCACCGCGCCGCGCCGCAGCCCGATAATCACCGGCAGGTGCTGGATACCCACCGGGCACTGGAACTCGCAGGCGCCGCAGGTGGTGCATTGGAACGCCGCTTCCATCGAAATGTGTTTGCCCAGCAGCGGCTCTTCGTTGCCCGGCCCCTCTTCGTTCAGATAACGCCGCAGCCCCAGGATGATCTCTTTCGGGTTGAGAATCTTTCCGGTGTTATAGGCTGGACAGTGCTCCGTGCAGCGCCCGCACTCGACGCACGAGTAAGCTTGCAGCGCGTCGAGCTTGGTTACGTCCTTGCCGGTGTCCAGGCCGAAATCCTCGTCGCCCACCAGCGGCGGAATTTTGCTGAAGCCGGCCCGCCGTAAGAACACGGTCGCCGGGCTGATCACCAGGTGCAGGTGCTTGGTGTGCGGAATCAGTGGCAGAAACGCCAGCAGCGTGAAAGTGTGCAACCACCAGTTCGCGCGCGCCGGCGTGGTAGTTTCATCCATCGCTAACCCGGCCAGATATGTGATCATCAAGATGAAAATGAGTAGCGCGATGCCCCCCGATTCCGGCGCTACTTTGCCCAACCAGATGGGGCGCGCCACGAAACGGCGGATGGCCAGGCCGGCGATCGAAACCGCCACAGCCACGGCCCACACGGCCACGAATGCGAAATAGGCTTTGCCGAATCCGCCTTCGCGGCTGAGGAACGGGAAACCGAATCCGGCTGCGATGTGGTTGAGCGTGACCAGCGCGAACGCGCAAAAGCCCCAGAAGACGAATGCGTGCGCCAAGCCGGGAAGCGGACGCTCCCGGATCACCTTCCCTTGCAGCATCACTTCCCAGACGAATTGCCGGATGCGCGGCCCTAGCGGGCGAAGCTGGAAATCGGGATTATCGCGCGAGCGGCGGATTACATCCACCGGCTTGCGGAAGCGGAGCCAGAAAAGCGATCCGGAGATGCACAACAGTATCGCCAGGATCGCGATTTCCAGCCAGGAAGGGTGGACCATGCGGTAACCTTTGAATGTAGCACAGCGGTCCGCGAAGTCCGCTGCAAATCAATCTAACGGGGTATTTCGCTTGCGCATTTTGGTTACCGGAGGCGCCGGATTCATCGGCTCGCACATGTGCGATCGCCTGCTGGCGGAGGGCCATGCGGTGGTGGCTGTTGACAATTTCCTCACCGGCTCCGAACAGAATGTGGCGCATCTCAACGGTTGCGCGCAATTCCGGCTCATCCGTCACGACATCACGCAGCCCCTTGCGGTGGATGGTCCGCTGGACGCCGTGTTGAACATGGCGTCGCCCGCCAGCCCCAAGGATTATTTGCAGCACTCCATCGCCACCCTGGATGTGGGAAGCGCGGGCACGCGCAACATGCTGGAACTGGCGCGCGCCACCAGCGCCCGCTTCCTGCTCACCTCCACTTCGGAATGCTACGGCGACCCGCTGGAGCATCCGCAGACCGAAACCTATTGGGGTAACGTAAACCCGGTCGGGCCGCGCTCCTGCTACGACGAGAGCAAGCGCTTCGCCGAGGCGCTGACCATGGCTTACCATCGCACTTATGGCCTGCGCACCAACATCGCGCGGATCTTCAACACGTACGGGCCGCGCATGAAGCTGGATGACGGCCGCGTGGTGCCCTCGTTTCTGGACCAGGCCCTCCGCGGCGAAGCCATCACCATCTTTGGAGACGGATCGCAGACGCGCAGTTTTTGTTATGTGAGCGACCTGGTGGATGGCATCTACCGGCTCATGCAATCCGACGAGCGCTACCCGGTGAATCTCGGCAATCCAAATGAAATGACCATACGTGAGTTCGCCGAGCACATCCGCCGCCTCACTGGCAGCTCATCGCCGATCGCGAATCGCCCGCTGCCGGAAGACGACCCCAAGCAGCGGCGGCCGGACATCTCCAAAGCGCGCCGCCTGCTCGGTTGGGAGCCGCGCGTGCCGTTGGAAGAAGGTCTCCGTCTTACGCTCGACTACTTTCGGTCAGGGAAGCGAGTGTCCGCATGAGAGCGGACACGGCACGCTGAGAGCGTAATGCTGGATACTTTTCCCAATATCGCTAATGCTGCGGAAATTGTGGGGCAGACCTCCAGGTCTGCGCGGGTTCTCCAGAACCCGCCACCAGCCGACGTGGACGTCGGCCGCAGGACTGGAGTCCTGCCCCACGATTCATCGCAAGTGCTCGATTAACGAAAACTATGCGGCATCACGCTGAGAGCGGTTTCGCCCATATTGAGGCCGGAACTGTCCAAGGCACGCTAGCCCCTCATTCGGTCATCAGCGCCACGCGGTTAAGTCCCGCCCCGTTGGCGATATCGATCACCTCGGCGACAGCGCGAAATTCCAGCCCCTTCTCGCCACGCACGAAGATCACGTGGTCGGTGGCAGTCCTAAAAAGCTTAATCAGCCGCCGCCGCAGGTCCGTCAAATCGACCGGTTCCTGGTTGAGCCGGACCGTCCCGTCCGCGCGGACCGTGATGACGATGTCCCGCGCGGGTGGTGGCTGTTGAAGGCTGGCCGGCGCCGGTTGAGGCACGAGCGTGCGCAATCCCGTTGGCGTCAGCGGCGTGATCACCATGAAGATGATGATCAACACCAGCAGGATGTCGATCATCGGGGTCATGTTGATCTGCGCCTTCCGATCGAGCATCATCGCCATATCCGTACCCTCGCCTGATTCGACACTGGCCGAGCAGTGAAAGTTCCTGCACCCCTTCCGCGCCACATGCTTGACAACGGCGGCCAACCCGATGCACACTACAGTAGTCTGCCTATGGGAAAAGATCTGGCCCGCACAGAAATTCCGCCGGGAACCCTCTACATGCTCATCCTGCGCAGCCTCGCCCGCCTGGGGCCGATGCACGGCTATGGCATCGCGCAGCATATCCAACAGTTGTCCGAGGATGTTCTGCAGGTGGAAGAAGGGTCGCTCTACCCGGCGCTGCAACGCATGCTGATCAAGGGTTGGGTCACGGCAGACTGGGCGCAGTCGGAAAACAACCGGCGAGCGCGCTACTACCGGTTGACGCCCGCCGGCAAGAAGCAACTGAGCGTCGAGATGTCCGAATTCGACAGGGTAATGCGGGCGATCGCCAGCGTGATTCAGCCCGCGTGAAGGAGGAGTCCACCGATGGCCAAGCTGGGACGAGAGCTAGGGTCAAAGCTGGGTGAATTGGGGCGGCGCATCGGATTTCTCCGCCGCGGACGGCAATTCGATGCCGAAATGGACGAAGAGTTGCGGTTCCACGCGGCGATGAAGGCGGATGCCTATCGCGCTGACGGCGCAGACGCCCAAGATGCGCACTACGCCGCCATGCGCCGCCTCGGGAACCCAACGGAGCTGAAGGAAAGGAGCAGAGATATGTGGGGATGGGGATGGTTGGAAGCATTCGCGCAAGATACCCGGTATGCCTTCCGCGTGCTGCGCAAGAGTCCGGCGTTCACGCTCGTGGCGGTCCTGTCGCTGGCGCTGGGGATCGGCGCGAACACAGTGGTGTTCAGCGTGCTCAACGCCCTGGTGCTGAAGGCGCTCCCCATCGCCGACGCCGCGCGCGTCTACTTCGTCAATAACTCCGGCGGACCCTCGCAATCCTTCCCCAACTATCGCGACATTCGCGACCGCAATGCGGTGTTCGAATCGCTGTTCGCGTACCGCATTGCGATGATGTCGCTCGATGACGACCGGGGCGCGCATCGCGTGTGGGGCTACCTCGCGACTGGCAACTACTTCGAATCGCTCGGCATCAAACCGGCGCTGGGCCGGTTCTTCACGCCTGCCGAGGACACGCATCCCAACGCCAGCCCCTATGCGGTGATCGGTTATGCGTGCTGGCAGAATCGCTTCGGCGGCGACCCGCGGATCGCGGGAAAAGACATCCGCATCAACGGCCACCCGTATACCGTGCTGGGAGTCGCGCCGCGCGGGTTCCACGGCACTGAGGTCTTCTATTGGTCCGAGATCTGGGTGCCCATGATGATGCAGCCTCAAATCGAAGGCCACTCGTGGCTGAACGAACGGAACAACTTCAATGCCTGGGTCGCCGGACGTCTGAAGCCGCGCGTCACAGTCCGGCAGGCGGAAGCCAACCTCGGGGTGATCGCGGCGCAACTGGCGCACGATTACACAGAAAACGAAGGCGTGCGCCTCACGCTGGGCGTGCCCGGGATGATGGGATCGGTCGGGCGCGAGCCCACGCGCGCATTTGCCGGAGGCGTCATGCTGCTGGCCGCGCTCGTGCTGCTGGCGGCCTGCGCGAACCTCGCCAGCCTGCTGGCCGCCCGCATGGCCGATCGCAGCCGCGATCTGGCGATCCGCGTTTCCATCGGAGCCGGCGGCAGTCGCATCGTGCGGCAGTTGCTGACGGAATCGCTGTGGATCGCGATGCTCGGCGGCGCCGCCGGCTGCGCTGTCGCGGTGGCTCTGCTGCGGCTTCTCAGCCAGTGGCACGCGCCGCTGGATTTTCCCGTTCAGTTCGATGTCACCCCGGACTGGCGCGTCTTCCTCTTCGCCTGCGCGGCCGCGCTCGGGACCGGCATACTGTTCGGCATCGGTCCCGCCCGGCATGCTTGGAAGGCCGACCCGGCTCTCCAGCTTAAAGGATCGGCCACGCCCCGCTCCGGCCGCCGCTGGGCCGCGCGCGATGTGCTGCTGCCGGCCCAGATCGCGCTGTGCTGCGTGCTGGTCACGGCCAGCCTGGTCGCGGTGCGCGGGCTGATGCGGTCGTTTCAAACTCCGCTCGGATTCCGGCCTGATGGTGCGGCGGTCATCGGCTATGACGTCGGCCTCGCCGGCTACAACGAAGAGCAAGGCCGCGGGTTCGAACAGCGCGCCCTGGACGCTGTGGCGCACCTGCCGGGTGTGGAATCGGCGGCCTATTCCAGTTCCGTTCCGCTGAGCATCGATCAGTCCAACACTACCGTCTACTCCGAGAACACCACCGATTTCCGCCCGAGAAACGCGCACTCGGCGAGTTACTATCGCGTGGCTCCCGCCTACTTCCAAACCGTCGGGACGCGGCTTCTCGCCGGGCGCGACTTCACGCCGCAGGACCAGCCGAAGTCGCCGCTGGTAGCCATCGTGAACCAGACTTTCGCGCGCAGCGTGACCGGCGCGGCGGATGCCGTCGGCCGCCGCTTCCGGCTGGGTCCCGGCGGACCACTCTACCAGATTGTCGCGATCGCGGAGGACGGCAAATACGGGACCTTGACCGAGGCACCCAAGCCGGCGGTCTTCTTTCCAATCCTCGAAAACTACTCGTCCACCATCGTCCTGATGGCGCGCTCGCGCAGGCCGGAATCCGAACTGGCCGCGGAGATGCAAGAAGCGATCGCACGTCTGGAACCGCATCTGGCTGTCTACGGCGTTGGCAGCCTGCATCAGATGCTGGGGCTGGTTTACCTTCCGATGCACGCAGCCGTGGTGGCCCTGGGCGCGTTCGGCGTGCTGGCGCTGATGCTCTCCATCACCGGAATCTACGGCCTGGCGGCGTATACCGTATCGCGGCGCGTGCGCGAGATCGGCATCCGTGTGGCGATCGGCGCGCGCCCCGCACAGGTCCTGCGGCTGATCTTCGCCCGCACCGGCGTGCTGGTTGCGGCCGGCGCGGCAGCCGGACTGGCGCTGGGCATGGCCGGCGCCAATGTGCTAGCCAGCATCGTCTATCAGGCCAGTTCCCGCGATCCGGTGGTGATTGGGGCGGCGGTGCTTGCGATCGCCGGCGTGGGCTTGGCGGCAGCCCTCGGACCAGCCCGCCGCGCGCTACGCATCGATCCCGTGCAAGCGCTGCGGCACGAGTAGCCGGTCGCCAGTCGTTGCGTAGGCAATCTGTGGAAGCCGTGCTCTGTCTCAGCGCGCTATCTCAAACAGCGATCTCGGGAGTTCCGATTGCCGGATGATGCTCAGCAGTTGTGCCGCGTCCGACAGGATCGTGAAGCGGAACCGGCACGGTGATCGTCGTGCCCCCCAAACGCTTTTGGATACGATGGCTGCCTCGCTGGCGGACCGCGCCGAATCCGTTTTGTTCGAGAATCCGGCAAATCTCCGAGCCCGAGAGAACTCGAATCCTACCCAACCGGCACCTCAACCTGAGTCACGAAAACCTCGCTGTGAAGACGCCGGGCGACCTCGGACGGGGCGGCCGTTTCGAAAAACAGTGTGAGCGCCTCGATGAGATTGGTCCGCGCTTCTTCAACCGACGCACCCTCGCTCGCGATGTCGAGCTCCGGGCACAAGGCTACATGACCGTCGTCCTCACGTTCGATAATCGCAGTTAGGCGCTGGGCTGGTTTCATGATCCGAGTCTACAGTAGTTCAGGTGGATGATTTAAGGAATCGATCCCGCCCGCGTAACGCGGCAGCTTGCGGCATAATGTGTGCATGGTGAAGTCGGTCGAAGGCGTCTGCCGCAACGGGAGGGTAGAGCTATTGGAACCGCTGGCTGAGGCCGAAGGCTCGCGCGTGATCGTGACGTGGGTCCGACCCGCTGGGCCGGTGGATCTTCGTCAAAGGGGAATCGACGAGTCCCAGGCGGCCGATTTGCGCCGCCGGCTGGCCCCATTTGCCGGGGATTGGGATCGTCCGGAGATGGCTGTGTACGATGACCCGCCGCCGCAGTAACATCGTGTTGGTGTTATTCCCGGACTCGAACCTGCGAACGTCGAAACTGCGACCGGCGCTACGGGACACCCGAGCCGTGTGGTGGTGCGTGTCGCCGGTGAGCGCGCGAATGGGGCGGGGCTGTTGATGGACTCGGTGATCATGACCGACAATCTCGCTACCGTTCACTATGCGGAAATTGACCGGGTCATTGGGACATTTGCGGACTCCACTGAACTCGATGCGGCGCTGCGCACGACGCTGGCGCTGTGGCCGTGTGGACGATAACGCGGGAAGACGACGATGCTCCGGCAAGCGCCTTCACCTCATCCCCCTAGTGGAGCGTACCGCCTCCGAGCATTGCCCGGCGCGCTCCATCGGCCGGGATTTCGCAAAGATAGCCGGCCATTCTCCGACGGCGCGACAACCATCGCTGAAGTCTGAAACCCAGGCCCCCGTGTTTTTGTTGCGGCGTCTGCTAGAATGCTGCATTCTATGTTTTCGCTTTCGCGGCGCCGGTTCCTGGGCGCACTCTCGGCTGTTCCTAAGGTGCTAGCGTGGGCCACGTCGTTCGCCACCTTCGAGGCTCTCGCCGCGCCCGAACGCGGCCGCGCCCGCATCGCCGACATCCGCGCGATGGTCCTCCAAGGCCCGCGCACTTATACTTTTGTGAAAGTCGTCACCGACGCCGGTGTATACGGAATCGGCGAGGGCTACGGCAGTCCGGGCGTCGGCATCCGGGCGGGCGTGCTGGAACTGCGCCCGTACTTTCTCGGCAAGGACCCGCTCGAAATCGAAGCGCTCTACAACGGGCTGGGCAACCGCATCGACGGCTCCGCCCACATGCTGCTGCGCGCCGTCAGCGCCATCGAGATCGCGCTTTGGGATCTGGCCGGGAAGCTGCTGAACCAGCCCACGGCCACGCTGCTCGGCGGACGCTATCGCAATCGCGTGCGCGTGTACCACGACGAAGGCCCCAGCAACATGCTCGACCGCACCAATTGCAACGAGTGGGCGGACAAGATGAAGAGCGACCCCGCCGGATGGACCGCGTTCCGGGTCTCTCCGCAGCGCGTGGCTGCGAAGCTCGATAGCGCCCGCGACCCATCCAACCGTGTGCTCACCTCCCGCGAACTGCGGGAAATCCGGCAAGCCTTCGAATACTGCCGCGACGCCATCGGCTGGGACCGCGACTTGATTGTCCACTGTGAAGGCGAGTACGATCTGCGCGCGGCCATGCAACTCGCCGAAGCCCTCGATCCGGTGAAACCGTTGTGGCTGGAGGATCCCATGCCGCCGGATTTCTCGCCCGTTTGGGTGCGGCTGACGCAGGCCTCCAAGGTCCCCATCGGCACCGGCGAAAACCTGGCGCGGCGGCAGGGGTTCAAGGATTTCATCGTGAACCAGGGTTGCGACGTCGTGCAGCTCGACATTCGGAATGCCGGTGGTCTGCTCGAGTCCAAAAAGATATCCAGCCTGGCGGAACTGTTCGATCTCCCCATGGCGGCGCATAGCACAGGGAGCGCGCTCAATACCATGGCCACCGTGCAGTGGGCGGCTTCCGTGCGGGATTTCCTGGCCGCCGAAACGGCGATCGGGCGCCGGAATTGGATGGACGACGTGATCGTGCATGAGGGGCCGTTGGTGGCGCAGGGTTACATCGCCGTGCCGCGGAAGCCCGGCCTGGGCGTCGAGTTGAATCCGGATGTGGTGAAAGCCAACCTCGCGGAAGGCGAGAAATATTGGGATTGAAACCGTCTCCCGCAGTAGCGTACATCGCGCCATTCGCCGTGTTCATCGCGTTGCGATGGCTTCCCTTTCCGCCCGAGTGGCTGGCGCCCGTGCGCTTTGTGGCGGTCGCGGCCACGCTGGCAGTCTTCTCACGGCGCGTGATTCCGTGGCGTCCCGGGATAGGACACGACAGGCTGAAGCCTGTCCTACCTTCCGTCGTGCTGGGGGCGGCGGTGTTGGCGATCTGGATCGGCCCGGACCTGCTCTGGCACGGCTACCGCGATTTCTGGCTGTTCCACAACGGCATTACGGGCATCGCACGGAGCTCGCTGCCCGTGCATTTGAAGTCGAACCCGTTCTTCATCACGGTGCGGGTGCTGGAAAGCGCGATTCTGGTTCCGGTTCTGGAAGAGCTTTTCTGGCGCGGCTGGCTGATGCGCTGGGTGATCCGGCCGGACTTCGAAAGCGTGCCCGTGGGCCAGTACACGGCCCTTTCGTTCTGGGCAGTCGCGTTGCTGTTCGCCACAGAGCACGGCCCGTATTGGGAAGTCGGGCTGATTGCGGGCGTGGCCTACAACTGGTGGCTCGTGCGCACACGCAACCTGGCGGATTGCATGTTGGCGCACGCCGTCACCAATGCGTTGCTGGCCGGGTATGTGCTGGTTTTCGATCAATGGCAGTATTGGCTATAAAAACCGTGGCTGGTGGCTGGTGGCTGGTGGATAGTGGTTGTGCTAACCTTAATGCTTCACACACTTCAATAAGGAGTTCGTTTCGCATGTCAGTACGGTTTGGGTTGCGGCTGGCCATGGCCTGCCTCGCCCTGATTTCTCTTTCAAAAGCCGGTCTGAGTCAGACCAAGGTGGCTATCGTCAGCCTGCAGCGGGCGGTGCTGGGATGCGCCGAGATCAAGAAGGCCTCCGCCGCCATGGAGGTCAGGTACAAGCCCCGCCAACAGGAAATGGAAAGGCTGCAAAAGGAGCTGGATGGCATCCGCCAGCAGTTGCAGACCAACGCCGGCAAGCTCACGCAGGCGGCCGAGGCGGACTTGAACGCCCAGGGCCAGCGCAAACAGCGCGACTTGCAGCGCCTCAACGACGACCTGCAGGCCGACGTCACCGCGGAGCGCAACGATATTCTAGGCTCCAGCGGCAAGAAGATGAGGGAAATCGTGCAGAAACTGGCGGAGGAGAAAGGCCTCGACGTGGTGGTGGATGAGCAAAGCACGTTGTTCTTCAAGCCCGCGCTGGATCTGACCACCGAGGCCATAGCCGCCTACGATAAGGCCTATCCGGCAAAATAGGCGCCCGCCATGGCTGGCTATCTCGATCATTACGGAGCCGGCGAAGAACGGCGCGAGAAGAGGATCAAGCGGCTGGTGCTGGCCGCCGTTGCCGTTGTCATAGCCGCGGCCGTCCTGTTTCTCATTTTCAAGAATTACCGCCAGGAGCGCCAAGTCCATCGCTTCTTCGACCTGCTGGCGCGCCAGGATTATCAGTCGGCCTACGCCCTGTGGGGCTGCACTGCCGCCAATCCGTGCCGCGATTATCAATTCACCGAGTTCATGAAGGATTGGGGCCCGCAAAGCGAACATGCCGACCCGAAATCCTTCCACATTGCCAAGACGCGTGCCTGCGGCTCTGGCGTGATCGTCACCGTGGCTTCAGGCAAAGATTCCACCAAGCAGGAAGACAAGTTGTGGGTGCAGCGGGACGACCTGACCATCGGCTTTTCTCCGCTGCCGGGTTGTCCAGCGGGGCAGTAGACATACAATGAAGCAAGGGACTGGAACAGAATGGGCACAACAGTAGCGGGTTTGGAAGGCGTCGTCGCCGGCGAGTCCGAGATCTGTTACATCGACGGATACGCGGGTGTCCTGAGCT
>OCTA010005776.1_pt1 | contig 10654 bp, 10 predicted proteins | sample 1538991 | NCBI WGS metagenome assembly OCTA01 (sample SAMEA3539302, study PRJEB22396) | soil metagenome | biome: tundra; feature: field; material: soil | place: USA | collected 2010-05 | depth 0.15 m | reverse complement strand
GCGGAGTTCGTGGTCAGCCCCAGCTTCCATCCTGAAGTCGTGAACCGGACGCGTGTGGGCTCACGCCGAATACCTGAAATTGCTGCGTTCCGCTGTCGATGGCAAGGTCTTTGATCGCATCGAACCAGTGAGTTCGCGCTACAGCGAATTAAGCGGCCGAAAGCAGCCGCGAAAACCGCTTGAGTTTTACAGCTTCCGCCGACCCATCCAAAAGATGGGCGCGGGCGATACGCTACGAATCCTCGATGGAGAGCGCTTCGAAGTGAGGTGGTCCGACGACGGCTGGCATACTGTGCATTACACGATCAGTCGCAGCCTCGGGTGCGCGGGCCACAGCGCCGACATTTCGCCTGCGGCAAAGCAGGAGAGCGGTGGGCTATCATGGACTCTTTACTGGCCGGACCAAAATCGCTGGCTTGGCTACAACGTGGACATCAAGATTGAACCCCCCGTAAATTGATTGACTCGCACGTTTCGCAACTTATCGAAAGGACCCGCTTGAGCGGGCACAAACGCACATGACTCCGAGCCTCGCAGACCTCTCCATCGACGAATTGTCCATTGATACCTTGCGGCTGCTCGCCGTAGATGCTGTAGAAAAGGCAAACAGCGGTCACCCCGGAGCTCCGCTGGGCGACGCCCCGATTGCGTATCTGCTCTATCACAAATTGATGAAGCACAACCCGGCGCACTTCAAATGGCCGGATCGGGATCGCTTTGTGCTCTCCAATGGGCACGCGTCGGCGATGCTTTATGGCTCGCTTTATCTTTCCGGGTACAACCTCACGATGGACGACCTGAAGTCCTTCCGCCAGTGGCATTCGAAGACGCCGGGCCACCCCGAGTCGCTCGATACCGAAGGTGTCGAAGTGACCACCGGCCCTCTCGGGCAGGGCATCGGCATGGCGGTGGGCATGGCCATGGCGGAAAGGCACCTGGCTGCCATCTACAATCGCCCCGGCTTCGAGATTGTGAACCACTACACTTATGCGCTCTGCGGCGACGGCGATCTGATGGAGGGCATCTCGCATGAGACCTCTTCGCTGGCCGGAACGCTGGGCCTGGGCAAGCTCATCTTTCTCTATGATGACAATCTCATCTCGCTCGACGGGCCGACTGAGTTGAGCTTCACCGAGGATGTGCTGAAGCGCTACGAAGCCTACCACTGGCACGTGCAGCGCGTGGCCGACGGCAACGATCTTGCGGCTATCGAAGCGGCCATCCTGGCAGCCAAAGCAGAGACCACGCGACCGTCATTCATCGCCGTGCGCACTGTTATTGGCTACGGCAGTCCGAAAGCCGGCACCAACAAGGTGCATGGCGAAGCACTGGGCCCGGCGGATACCGCGGCGACCAAGCGGTTCTTCGGCTTTCCTGAGGACAAGAACTTCTATGTTCCGGACGAGGCGCTCGCCAACTGGCGCCAGGCCATCGATCGCGGCAAGGCACTCGAGGCGGAATGGAACCAGCTTCTCGAACGGTATCGCGCACAATTCCCGGACCTCGCCGCGGAGTTTGAGCGAACTCAAAAGAACATCCGCAGAGAGGGATGGGCTAAAGCGATCCCGAGTTTTCCGGCGGGCAAGCCGATGGCCACGCGCAACGCTGGTGGCGCGGTGATGAACGCCATTGCCGACGTGGTGCCGGAACTCTTCGGCGGGGCTGCCGACCTGACCTCTTCGACCAAAACAATCTTCAAGCCCGGCGCCAACTTCCACGTCGATCCCGCCGGCCGCAACGTTTTCTTCGGCGTGCGCGAGTTTGCCATGTGCGCTGCGGTCAATGGCATGGCCGCGCACGAAGGCCTTGTTCCTTTTGGATCGACCTTCTTCACCTTTTCGGATTACTGCAAGCCGGCCATTCGTCTAGCTGCATTGTCGCGTGCGCACTCGCTGTTCATCTTCACGCACGACTCCATCGGCCTCGGCGAAGATGGTCCCACCCACCAGCCCATCGAGCACCTGATGATGCTCCGCGCTGTTCCCTTCCTCACCGATTACCGCCCCGCGGACGCCAATGAAACGGCGGCTTGCTGGCGGCTCGCCCTGGAGCGCAGCGGACCGTGCTTCTTCGCACTCAGCCGCCAGGATCTGCCAGTGATCGACCCAGCTACGCACGATGCATATGCCAGCGTCAGCAAGGGCGCGTATGCCTTGGAAGACGTGCCGAATCCGAAGGTCATTCTGATCGGTACGGGTTCTGAGGTCTGGACCTGCGTTGATGGCGCAAAGCTTCTTGCTGCTGAGGGCATCGCAGCGCGCGTCGTCAGCTTTCCGAGTTGGGAGATCTTCGAAGAACAGTCGGCTGAGTACAAGGCAAGCATCTTTCCACGCGGCGTGCCCAAGCTGGCTGTCGAAGCGGGCTCCCCGCTGGGCTGGTGGAAATATGTGGGCCAGGACGGCGATGTCATCGGGCTCGACAGGTTTGGTGCGTCGGCGCCGGGGCCGATCGTGCTTAGGGAACTGGGATTCACGGCCGCGAACGTGGCTGCACGGGCGAAGGCGCTTTTGAAGAAATAGCGGAGCTAGCCGCGCTTCGCGCGTGTTAGCGGAGTTCGAATAGATGGAAGGCTGCTAACTCCGCTAACTCTGCGCGGTTCAACCGCTCATACGAAAGGATCGCAGTGAAACTTGTTATCAGTTCCGACCATGCCGGATTTCCTCTCAAGGAGGAGGTGCGGGCTTATCTCACCAAGGCCGGCCACGAGATTCTCGACATGGGCGCTTACCAGGTCGATCCGCAGGATGACTATCCCGACTTCGCCGAGCGGGTGGGGGAAGCCATTAACGGCGGAGAGGCAACGCGCGGCATTCTGATCTGCGGTTCGGGTGTGGGGGTTTCCGTTGCCGCGAACAAGATTCCCGGTATTCGCGCCGCGATGTGCCACGACACTTACTCGGCGCACCAGGGCGTTGAGCACGACGATATGAACGTCCTCGTGCTGGGCGCGCGCATCATCGGTACGTCCCTGGCCTATGAACTGGTCGATGCATTCATGAAGGCCAAATTCCTCTCCAACGAACCACGATTCACGCGACGATTCAAGAAAGTGCTGGCCATCGAAGCCAGATATCAGTGCGGAGACGGCTCAAACAATCCCCGCTGACGATGTGGACGAACGAGAAGCGCGGTCCGCATTGCGGCTCAACTTCATCAGACAGTAACTGAACCCGCGCAGAATAGCGCTGAAAACAGAACCAAAGGGCGCCGATGTTCCCCTTCGACGTGATCCTCTTCGATGTTGGCGGAGTCCTGCTGACCAATGGCTGGGACCATTGCGAACGTTCGTTGGTGCTGGACCAGTTTCACCTGGACCGTGCGGCGTTCGAAGCCCGCCAGGCTGCGCCCTATGATGCCTGGGAACGGGACTTGATCGATCTGAGAGCCTATCTCGATGCGACTGTCTTCTGCGAAACGCGCAATTTTTCACATGCAGAGTTTTTTGCAGCCATGTGCGCGCAATCGCAGTTACTCCCCGATGGGGCCTTGGGAATCCTGAAGGAACTTGCCGCATCGGATAAGTGCATGGTGGGAGTGCTCAACAACGAGGCGCGGGAGCCAAACGAATACCGGTTTGAGACGTTCGGCCTGCGGGGCTGCATCGAATTCGCGTTCAGCTCCTGCTTTCTGGGATCGCGCAAGCCCCAACCGGCCATCTATCGGCGGGCACTCGACATTCTTGGCAAGCCTGCGGGGCGTATCTTGTTTATCGACGACCGGGTGGAGAACCTGGCCACCGCTGCATCAGAAGGAATGAAGACGATTCGGTTTGAAGGCGCGGCAACTTTGCACCGCGACTTGATGAATTTGGGAGTTCTTTAGAGCGGATTGGAAGGAGATTCATATGCAACTCGGAATGATTGGTTTAGGCAAGATGGGCGGCAACATGGCGGAGCGGCTGCGGCTGGGAGGCCACCAGGTGGTCGGGTTTGACTTCAATGCCGAAGCGGTCATGCGGCTTACCGAGTCGGGCAACGTGGGCGCTGCAACGCTCGATGAAATGACGCAGAAGCTGAAGGGACGCCGGGCGATATGGATCATGGTGCCGCAGGGAAAGCCCGTGGACGACACAATTGCGAAGCTCGAACCTCTGCTGAATCCCGGCGACATCCTGATCGATGGCGGCAACTCGAATTACAAGGATTCGATGCGCCATTACAAGGAAGTGACCGCCAAGGGTTTTCAGTTTGTCGATGTAGGCACATCGGGCGGGGTGTGGGGCCTGAAAGAGGGCTACAGCATGATGATTGGCGGCGACAAGGAAGCCGTCGAGTTTTTGCGGCCGATCTTCGAAACGCTCGCTCCGGGTAAGGACAGGGGATGGGGACACGTCGGTCCTGCGGGCGGGGGCCACTTTGTGAAGATGGTTCACAACGGAATCGAATACGGACTCATGCAGTCCTATGCGGAGGGGTTCACCATCCTTGAAAAGAAGGAAGAGATGAGCCTCGACCTGCCCCAGATCGCTGAGATATGGCGTTACGGCAGCGTGGTGCGGAGCTGGCTGCTCGATCTCACCGCCGATGCGCTTTCGAAGAATCCAAAGCTGGACGGGCTCGAGCCGTATGTCGCCGACTCCGGCGAGGGCCGCTGGACGGTCTTTGAGGCGATCGATCTGAACGTATCGGCGCCGGTAATTACCGAGTCGCTTATTCGCCGCATCCGCTCCCGCGAGGAGAATAACTTCACCGACAGGATGCTGGCGATCATGCGTAATGCATTTGGCGGGCACGCAGTGAAGAAGGACTGAACGTCAGGGATCAGAGATCAGGGTCAGCAGGAGGTCGATAGAGTTATGGCGACAGTGCACATGAAAGTCCGCCCGGAGGACCTTTCCCAGATTCAGCCGCACAGCGAGCGAATTCCCGAGCCGGCCATCATGGTGATCTTTGGCGCCTCCGGCGACCTGACCAAGCGCAAGTTGCTTCCCGCGCTCTTCCACCTGGAGCAGAATGGGCTGCTTCCGAAGAAGTTTGCCATCGTCGGCGTAGCGCGCCGCCCGCTGGGCGGTGAGTTCGCGGCCGATATGCGCGAAGGGATCATCGAGTTCGGGGGTGCAAAGTCAGACGATCCCAAACTCGATGAATTCGTCAAGAACATCAGTTACTTTGCGCTGAACTTCGACGACCCGGCTCATTACGACGCTCTCAAAGCCGAGCTGGAGCGCATCGACGCGGAAAAGGGCATCGGCGGCAACCGCCTTTTTTATCTTGCCACCGCGCCGGAGTTTTTTGCGGAGATCATTGAGAACCTGGGTTCGCATGGTATGGCGACTCCGGAGCATGGGCACGCGGCCGTGGTCATTGAAAAGCCGTTTGGCCACGACCTGGAATCGGCGCGCGAACTCAACCACCAGGTCAACGCCGTTTTCCAGGAGAGCCAGGTTTTCCGTATCGACCACTACCTGGGCAAGGAGACGGTGCAGAACATTTTGGTATTCCGCTTTGCCAATGGCATCTTCGAGCCTATCTGGAATCGGAATTATATTGATCACGTGCAGATCACCGCCGCCGAGACGCTGGGCGTCGAGGGCCGCGGGCCGTTCTACGAGAAAGCCGGCGCGCTCCGCGATGTGGTGCAGAACCACATGATGGAGTTGCTGAGCTTTGTGACCATGGAACCGCCGTCGAGCTTTGAGGCGGAGAGCGTGCGCCGCGAAAAAGTGAAGGTGTGGCAGTCGATTCCGTCTGTGCCGATTCTCAACACCGTACGCGGCCAGTATGGGCCGGGCGTGGTGGAAGGTCACAAGGTCGTCGGCTATCGCGATGAGGAGCGGGTCAATCCCGAGTCGCCCACGGAGACCTATGCCGCGGTGCGGCTGGAGATCGAGAACTGGCGCTGGGCGGGCGTGCCGTTCTACCTGCGCGCAGGCAAGCGACTGAAGAGACGCGCCACGGAGATCAGCATCCAGTTCAAGCAGCCGCCGCTTTTGATCTTCAACCGCATGCAGTCGAGCGGCCCGTGCCAGGAGATTCAGCCGAACCTGCTCTCCATCCGCATTCAGCCGAACGAAGGAATCGCACTGCGCTTTGGGGCCAAGGTGCCGACTTCGCCGGAGATGAACGTTTGCCCGGTGAACATGGATTTCGACTACGCCGCGGCCTTCGGTACATCGAGCGCCAACGGCTATGAGCGGCTGCTGCTCGACGCGATGCTGGGCGATCAGACGCTGTTCGCGCATCGTGATGGCGTGGAGATTACCTGGGCACTCTATACCCCGATCCTGCAGGCTTGGGCGCATAAAGCGCCAGAGGCGTTTCCCAACTACTTTGCCGGCTCGTGGGGGCCGGATTGTGCTGACCGGCTGCTCGAACGGGACGGCCATGCGTGGCGCAATGACATCGGCAAGAAGAGCTGAAGCCGCAAGGCCGCAGCATAAAGCCAGGCGGACCGGAACTCCATAGAGTTCCGGCCCGGTTCATACGTGAGGCATCGGCCAAGTGTAATGGATTGGATCGATTACCTGGAGCCTGCTGCCATCTTGCCCATGCCCTTGTCCATGGCCAGGTTGGCCAGTCGGTCGGCTTCCTGGTTGCCACCGCGCAGAGTGTGACGAATCTCAAAGCGCTCCAGGCTCTCAGAGAGCCGCCTGGCCTCTTCCCATAACGGGCGCAAGCCGGGGCTGGCCACCTTGTAGCGGCCCTTCATCTGGTTCACCATCAGCTCCGAGTCGGAGATGACCCGCAATTTCTCCACGCCGTGCTGGAGGGCCCAGTTCAGCACTGCGAGCAGCGCCTTGTACTCGGCATAGTTGTTGGTCTGCCGACCCAGGTACTCGCTCAGGCGCGCCACCACGCGGCCTTCGGTGTCTTCAATTACTGCACCATAGCCGGCCGGTCCAGGATTGCCGCGCGAACCGCCATCGCAATGGGCAACGTACAATCCTCCTGCTTCGGAGCCGGCGCTCTCAAGGGCTGAAAAGAGATTTTCGCTCATCAGTGACCAGTGTAATGGGCGGAGGCAGGTCCAGGGTCTTGCCGCGCTCACCAAGCGGGACTGGGCGCGTCTACTTGAGTGCATCTGTTCTCGATAGCCGGAGCGGAGATTCGATGGCAAGTGAAGCTACGATCTACCCCTTGTCCCCGGCCGGAGCGCCGGCACCCTTAGCATGGTCAGCCACAAGGAGGGTACAATCCTCCCAAGGGATGGCTACATCGAGGGCAATGGACGGACCGAACCGCGCGCAGGAGCGCCTGGAAGCCCGCGCGCCGGAGATGGAACTGATTCGTCAGGCACAGGCAGGGTCACGTGTGGCCTTTGACGCCTTGGTGCGCCAGTACGAACAGCAGGTTCTGCGCCTGGCGCTGCACCTCACCGGCTCCGAGCACGATGCCGAAGACATCTACCAGGAAGCGTTTTTGAAAGCTTTCCGGTATATCGGAAACTTCCGGTTCGAGTGCTCCTTTTACACATGGATTTACCGGATCGTGACCAACCTGTGCCTCGACCAGTTGCGGCGGCGCAAGACCCGCCGTGAGGATCAGGCGGTGATGCTCGATCACTCCGGCGACGAGATCGACTTGCTGGCTTCAGTCTCAGACAACCGGGCGTTTTCAAATCCCGCCAGAGAACTGGACCGCAAGCAGCTGGGTGAAAAGATTCAAGCCGCACTGGGCAAGCTCACCCCGCGCGAGCGCATGGTTTTTGAGCTGAAGCACTACCAGGGTCTCCGCCTGCGCACCATCGGAGAAATGTTGAACACCACGGAAGAAACCGCTAAGAATACGCTCTTCAGGGCGACAAAGAAGTTGAGAACACAACTGGCGGGATTGCGGTGAAGCGTCCTGCTGGTCCTTTTGGACTACGGAATTTCGGACGTGGCGTTACTGATTGAGGCTGGAAGGACGAACTGAGATGAATTGCGAACTAGCTCACGAGAGAATCGTGCTGGCGGCTTATGGGGAGCTGCCTGATGAAGAAATGCACGAGTTGGACCGGCACCTGACGGCCTGCGCCGGGTGCCTTGAAGAGCGCGAACAGATGCTGGCGTTGAGGACATTGGCTGCCATGCACCCGATGATTGAGCCGCCCGCCAACCTGGTGGCGCGCTCCCGGATGCGGCTTGAGGAAGCTTTGGACGCCCTGCCGCCCAAGCGCTGGTATGAGCGCCTGAGCACCCGCCTGATCAATAACGTTGCCAGCCTGCAGGCCGCGCCCGTAGCGGCCTTTTTGCTGCTGGTTGTCGGTGCGGGCGCGGGCAGCCTGGCGGGCTATGAATATGCGCAGGGTCGGGCGGCGCACACCGCCACGAGACAGAGCCAGGTTGCCGGCGCCTCGCAGGGGGCAGCGATTGTTCCCGCAGACGTGGCCAGCATCTCCAGCATCGTGCAGCAGCCTAACAGCGAAGAGGTTGAGGTTCGCTACAACCAGGTGGTTCCGCAGCACATCAAGGGTTCGCTGGACGATCCGGCCATCCGCCAGTTGCTGATGATGGCCTCGGAAGACGCGGCCTCGGCCGGTGTGCGCGACGACTCGGTGGGTCTGCTTGCCGCCGAATGCCGTGCAGGCCACAGTTGCAACCCGGCGGGCATTCGCGATGCGCTAATGGTGGCGCTCCGCTACGACAAGAATGAGGGCGTGCGCGAAAAGGCGCTGAAGGGGCTGGAGCCCTATGTCGCGGAGGACATTCGGGTGCGTGATGCTGTGCTTGAGGCGCTTTTGAACGACGGCGATCCCCGCATCCGCACCTCAGCCATTAATATTCTGGAGCCGGTTGAGGCCGACACCAGCGTGCGCCAGGTGTTGTCGACGGTTGCCACTTCAGATCAGAACCCCCAAATCCGTAATGTGTCCCGGCAAGTACTGAGCCGGGCGCCGGAGATTCAGTAAGAACTACCCGTTGGGCCTTCGCACCGTCCATATAGAGTGTGGGTCCGGGTACGAAAAACTCGGGAGAAGAAACACCATGAACTACTTTTTGAGGCCGTATCATCGTTTCGCAGTCGCCATGCTGCTGGGAATGGGCATTGCTGTGGCGCCGCCTGGCGCCGGGGCGCAGTCATCCGGGATCGCTCAAATGATAGAGGGCCCCAGTCCGCTCCTGCACTCCACCTCACAGGGCTACCTGGGCGTATTAGTGGGTGACGTGGACAACGATTCCGCGCCGAAGCTCAAGCTCAAAGACGTCCGCGGCGCGGTTGTTACGCTAATTGATCACGACGCTCCCGCGGCACAAGCCGGCATCCACGTGAACGATGTAGTGCTGCAATTGAACGGGCAGCCCGTCGAGGGCGCCGAACAATTCAGCCGCATGCTTCGCGAAATTCCCGCGGGCCGCAAAGTCAGCCTGCTTATCAGCCGCGATGGCAACACGCAAACCATTGCTGTTGAGCTCGTCGATCACAAGAAGATGGAGCACGACGTGTGGAACAAGCTCGGCGACAGCAGCGACGAGTTTTCGCCGGCTCCGGGCATGGGCATTCTTACGGGCGGAGGCGACGTGCCGCTGTCGGGCGGCTTCCACATGCCGTTCTTCGGCAGCAGCCTCAATGTGGGTGCGCTGGTTGAGCCGCTCACTTCGCAGATGTCGGAATACCTGGGTGTGCCGAGCGGGCTCATGGTGAAGCAGGTGGCTCGCAAAAGTGAAGCCGCCGCGGCCGGGATCAAGGCCTTCGACGTGATTCTCAAGGTCGGCACCGAAGGCATTGCCACCACCGCCGATTGGGACCGTGCGCTGCGCTCGAACCAGGGCAAGCCCGTGCAGGTGACCATCCTGCGTGACCGCAAGCAGCAGACGCTCACCTTGCAGGTGGATTCAAAGCATCGCCACGCCGAGCTGGAAGACCTGTTCGACGGCGATTGCCCGCTGGTCGCTGAGCTTGACCCGGAGTTCGCGGCGCAGATGGCGCAACAGTTTGCTGTTGACAGTGACAAAACTGCCCAGCAGATGCAGGAGTTCCAGAAGCAACTGCAGCAACAACTCGGATCCAAGGACTTCGGCATAAGTCCCAAGGAAGCCGAGGAACTGCAGCAGCAGGCTGAACAACTGCGTGACAGCCTCAAGAGCCAGGGCTTCCAATTCGACCAGAAGCAGATGGACGAATTCAAGCAGCAGATGGAACAGTTCCGCAAGGACTTCAACCCGGAAGACTTCAAACTCGATCCGAAGCAGATGGAGCAGTTCAAGCAACAGATGGAGCAGTTGAAGCAACAGATGGAAGAGATGCAGCTCCAGGGATTCGGCCACTTCGTTTAAGGCAGCGATTTTCAGCCGCACGAGAGGCGCCGCCGGAGTTACAGGTTGGCGCCTTTCGTGTCTTGACATTCAGTACAGAACCCGATCCGTTGGTGCCGGCTATAAGAAGTGCGCGATGATATACCGATCTGATGGGAAATCTCCGATCAAACAAGGCAGGTGACAATCGCGCGTCCCTTGCTGGCGGCATCCGCATAAAAATCGCGCAGGCGGCGCAGGGCGAAGTTCCGAACCAACAACTCAGTCCTTCACGAAGCGCAATTTTCCTTCTACACAGAGATTCCGGTTTGGGGTGCGCCTTCGTTTAGCGGCCCGGGCAACTCTGGATGGAGGGGATTCTACATTCCACAATCAAAGGTGGATGATGCGATTCCGATGACTTCAGTAAACTCGCTGGCGTCTAACCCGGATGTCTCACACGTACTGAGTTTTTGAGGTAGAAGCTTAAGAGTGCGTGTT
>OCTA010005775.1_pt1 | contig 10655 bp, 5 predicted proteins | sample 1538991 | NCBI WGS metagenome assembly OCTA01 (sample SAMEA3539302, study PRJEB22396) | soil metagenome | biome: tundra; feature: field; material: soil | place: USA | collected 2010-05 | depth 0.15 m | reverse complement strand
ATCCGCCTTTCAGCGCGGCCTGCTTCCACAAATCCGCCCAGGCGGAAAATTGTTCGCCGTATTCGGGTTCACCTGCGGCACCGATGACCAGGACGAGCGAGCGCTGCTCGTTGGTTTGCGCAAGTGATGAATTGGAAAAAAGATTCAGCAGCAGCAACAAAGCAACGAATTGCAAACGAAACATCCAACATTCAACATTCAACATCGAACTCCCAACGGCTCGACGGTCGCCAATACAATTGCATGTTGGGCGTTGAATGTTGGGCGTTGAATGTTGCCCTTTCTTTTTCACGGCATTCCTTTCCAGCGGCGGATTCCCCACTCGGCCACAAAACAACCCAGCACGAATAGAAAAACCACCGGCTTTTGCCACAACGGATCTGTCCACGTTTCGGTGATTGGCGCGTGGCGTTGTGGAAGCTGCCGGACAAATTTTTCCAGATCCGCCAGCGCCACGACTTCTCCGCCTGTCTGTCTGGCAATGGATTCGAGCAACGGACGATTTGGTTTCATTGAACGAAATTCCGCCGCCGCCGGATCGGAGGCCCAGCCGGCCGCCGCCTGGCCGGCTGTTTTCCCATCGGAACGCGTGACCAGCGCCTCGACGGAATAAGCGCCGGCTTCCCGCGCAATATAAGTTGCTTCATATATCCCCGGACTTGTGGCCGAAGGTTCCGCCGTCAATTGCACATAATTCGTATCCGGCTGGTTCGAAATATTTCCGCTTTCCGATGATTCCAATTTGACCGGACGAACCGTCAATCGAACCGTCGCGTTTTCCAATGGCTTGAATTCTTCATCGTGTGCCTTGACGGTAAGTCGAACTTCCGCAGGATCGCCACTGGCAGCGGTTTCAGCCGCTACCGCGATTTGCGCCGGCACATCCGACACCAGCCAGCGCACCAGTTGACGCCAGGATTTTGCCAAATCTTTTTGCATCACTTCGTCGCGCAATCCCCAGCGCCACATATCTCCGATCATCAGCGCCGCCGAGCGGCCCAGGCCAAATCGCTGGGCAACCAGCGCCGGATATTTCCGCTCGTCCGCGTCAGACACCATGGCCAGCACGCTCGCGCCGGGCTTGATATCGCTGACCGGGTTGAACACTTCAAACGCCGGCACAGCATCCAGCCGGCTTTTTTCCTCCGCCTCCGTCGCGCGCAATCGCGTCCACGGCTGGAGCCAGCCTTCGCGGGTGAGCGTCAGCTTCATTGCAGCGGGCAATTTTGCGTCCACCGCGCGGTCCAGATAAACCGGCAGCATCGAGGCGACCGGCGTTCCCGCGTAATTTCCTTCGCGAAAAGATTCCGCGCCGCCCAGCATCAGGAAACCGCCGCCACGCTCGGAAACGAACCGCTGCAACAGCGCCATTTGATCGTGTGAAAAAAATTCCGCCTCCAAATCGCCCACGATGACGGCCTGATACTTGAACAATTCTTCCGCCGTTTTGGGAAATCCGCCGCGCAGTTCAAATTCATCTTTCGTGTTCAAGCGAATCAGCACCGGCTGATCGTAACGCGCGCCTTCCTCGTCCTGCTGGCCGAATCCGCGAAACAACGGATTGGACGATTCGCCGGCCCGGCCCTTGAATTCAAATTTCGGTTCGCGGCGCGCGACGCGGATGAGCGACACCATCCGCACCTGCGGATCATCCTGCACCGCGCGGTTGAGGAATTTGTATTCCCAGTTGGGCCGGCCGGTGACATATAAAACTCGAAACGGTTCCTGCCCGCGATCCACCACGACCATCTGGCGGTTGTTGACCAGCGTCGCTTCCTGCGTTGGAGCGTTTGAATTGGCCAATTCCTTTCGCGCCCGCGTTTCCAATTCATAAAAGTGAATGCCGGGTTTGTCCGGCTGAATTTGAAAACGAAAATTCAAATCGGCCTCGTCTTCCTTCGCGCGTTGCGTTAGTTCAGCCACGATATTGGAATTTTTTGAAATGCGAAAATCCGCCGAATTCATTTGGTTCGTCAGCACACTGGAGAAACTGGTCGCCACTTCGCTCACTCGCGTCACAATCTCGGAACCGGCAAATCCGCTCGCGGCAACTTCCGCCTGGATGGTCACGGGCGCGTCCTCAAACGCCGTCTGGCTCACGCCCACTTTTTTCAATGAAAGATCCGTGCCACTGGCATCCTTGCCGAGGACGACCGGATAAATCGGCGGACATCCTTCAAACGGCGGCACATCAGCTCCGATATCCGTGGCGTTGCCGTCCGTGAACAAAAGCACACCGGCGACCGGCTGGCCGCGCCATTGTTCGGTCGCGGTTTTCAGCGCATTGCCGAGCGCCGAGGCGCGACCGGCAAAATTTAATTCGCCGAAATCGCCCACGTTCTGCAATCGCGCATCAAATGTGTAACGCCGCACCTGGAAATTTTCCTCCAGCGCCGACTGCCAGCCCTGCGCGCCGCCGTTGAGCGTCTGACGCAGAATTTCGCCGCGCGACTTCGATTCGCCGGCATCTTTCATCGTCAGGCTTTGACTGTTGTCGGCAATCACCGCGAAAAAATTTGCGCCCAGTCGCGCCCGCTGGCCGACCCACAGCGGTTCCAATAAACAAAGCGCCAGCATCAAAATGCCGGCGAATTTCAACAGTCCGCAGCCGATTCGCACCTGGCGCTCGGCCGCGCTGCGATGCCCGGCCCAAATCAGCGCCGCCGCCAGCGCCATCACTGCGGCAATGGCCGGCCACAGCCAGTTGCTGCCGGAAAAAATGATCGTCGCCAATTCGCTCACTTAGCGCTCCCCAGCTTTTCGTAGTATTGACGGACCTGTTCAGAATATTTTTCCGGCACGGGATCGCGATCCAGCGGAACCAGGCTGCCGGCGTTTTCCTGCCGCGCTAGTTCCTCCTGCACCCAGACGCGCACTTGCGCCATCGGCACGAGAATTTGCTGACGCACCGTTTCCGCCGGCGGTCGCCGTCCGCGATCCCGGTATTCTCCGCGAAACGCGGCGACACGGTCACGCACCGTCGCCAATTGATTGCGCAAATCCGCCGGATCCAGCACGCTTTCAACTTCGCGCAACTGGTCCGACCAGTTCACAAAATCGTTTCCGGTTATCGGCCCGCCATTGTCCGCCGCGCGGTCGCCCCGGCCCAACTGCTCGGCGAATTGCCGCAGACGATCCCGGTTGCCGCCACCACCATCGGCATTGGCATTATTTTGCGCCTGTTCTCCGCGTTGAGATTGGGATGAATCAGATTGCGGATTTGCCGAATTATTATTCGCTGCTTGTGGTTTGGGACCGCTGCGGTTGCCATTTTGACTTCCGTTTGCAGAATTTCGTTCACCGTTCTGTTGACGCTGTGAATTATTTTCAGCCGATTGCGATTCATTGCCAGACGAACGTGCATTTGCCCCAACGGTTGAATTGGGGTCTTGGTTGCCGGCAGCGTTTCCGGCGGCTGCCCTGCCTTGCACACGCGCGAGACGATTTGACTGATCTTGTGCGCCGCCATTTCCCCCGGCAGCAAGGGCCGCAGAATTTGTGCCGCCGCCAATTTCGCGTTCCACCTGCCGCGTCAAATCGTCGAGCTGTTTCTGCGCGTAACGCAACGCATCCGCCTCGCTGCCGAGCACGCTGTCGGCGGCGCGCTCGACGCTGCCCACCAATTCGGTAATGTTCGTGCGCGCCATACGCTCCACCTGGCTCGCCTGCGGAAGAAATCCACGATCCGTCAATTGCGAACCCATTTCGAGCAGATTATCCGTGTGCATTTGATCCGCGCGCCGCAGCGTGTCGTAAAGTTTTTGCGACAGCAGCGGCTCGGTGGTTTCGGCCTGCTCGGTCACGTTGCGCATTCCGGCCAGCAGATTCGTCAACACGCTTTGCTGCGTGGCCATCTGCTGGACAATTTGCCGCCGCTGCGCCGAATCATCCAAAGACTGATGCCCGCCGTTGTTCAATGAATCCAGTCCGCGCGCAATTTCCTTTTCCTGATTCGCCAGGTCGCGCGCTTCGTTGCGCAACTGGCGCATCTGCTCGGAAAACTGGCTGGCGGTTTGCCGCCGCAAATCTTCCCGCAGATTCTGCATCTGCTGCTGCGCGCGGGTGCCCGCCGCGAGCGCCGACGAAGCCGACTGGTTCTGCAGTTCTTCGGAAGCGCGCTGCATGTCCGAGCGGGTTTGATCCAACTGCTGCCGCGCATCGGCCTGCGAACTCGCGTTCGGTGATTGTGCGAGCTGCTGGCGCAATTCATCCACGTTGGCGAGCATCTGCCGTTCCTCGTCGTTGAGGCGCTTGAGCTGGCGCTGGATGTCCGCGCGTTCCTGATCGGTGTGCGCGGCTTGCAGCGCGGTTTGCAGCTCGCGCAAACGGTCATTCAAATCCTGCTGCCGCTGCGCCAGTTCTTTCAAGCGGTCCGCCACTTGCGTCTGCTCGCGCTGTTGCGCCTTGGGCGGAACCGCCGCCTGCCGTTCGGTTTCGTAACGGTTTTGTTCATTCGCCATTTCAAGCTGGTCGAACTGCCGCTGGTTCGGCTGGCCGGAGGAGTTGCCCTGGTTTTGTGCGCCGTTTCGTGAACGTTGAATGCGAAATTCGCGCGGCGTGGCCTTGAGCAACGCCTGATAAGCGGCCTGCTCGGCGGCGATGGCGGCGGGCAGTTTGTCCGGGGATTTTTTGGCCGATTCCAGCGCCGCCTGCGAACGTTCCATTTCCTTGACGGCGGTTTCCAGCGCCGCGCGGGCGCTTGCGTTTTCGCTTTGCGCCAGCATTTGCCGCGCTTGATCCAACGCCTGTTGTTGCGCATCGCTCACCACGACAATGTCTGACGCGTAACCGCCAACGGCATTGGTTGCCAGCAGACTGCCGCGAACCGGTGCACGCGCCGAAATGGGATTCTCTTGCGCGGTCAATGGTGCAACCGAAAATGCTGCCACAGAAAAAGCTCCAAGCACCAACATCCAAGCGCCAGAGAAATTCCAAGAACCAAGCTCCAAAACCCGGACTTCGTTTCCTTGAAGTTTGAAGCTTGATGCTTTTCTGGTGCTTGGTGCTTGGTGCTTGGAATTTTTTCCGCTGCCAAACATTTTCGTCGAAGAATTGTAAAAAATCGTTTTCATGGTTTCACGGCATTTGCCGGTTTGTCTTGTTGCAGTTTCCAAGTGGCGATGACGATTTGCTTCTGCAATTCCGCCAGCCGCACATTTTGATTTCCGCCCTGGTTTCCCTGCTGGTTTTGACTTTGATTTTCGGAAGCGCCAGACTGGTCGGCGCGGAAAATTTCTTCAAACGGACGGACCTCGGCGAAAAACATGTCGCTGAACGTGCGGCGCACTTTTCCGTCCGGCGCGTAATCATCCGCCCAGGCAAAATAAGAAACCACTTGATCCACCGCCACGCCGAGCTTTTCCAGCGCGACCTGGTTGGTGAACTGGCGTTTCTCGTTGGCCCGCGCGGTCTGCCCCAACTCGATGAACTGCGGCTGCTGTCCGGCTACGCTGAAACCAATGCCGTATTTCAGCAGACCAAAATCGTCCTTCGCCTCGCCCTGCAACTGCAATTCTTCGAGGCTCGAAACCCGCTGGTCGCCGCGTGGAAAAATCATTTTCACTTCCGGCGGCCGGTCGGGCAAAACTTGAATCGCAAATTCCGCCGGAACTTTGTTGGTGCGGCCATCCGTGTCCACTAGTTCGAGCGAGTAACGCGCACTGTTGGTGAGCGTGAAATTATTCAGCAAGGCGACCGAATTGCTTTGCGTAGCCAACGCCAGCGTTTCAGTTTTGCCGATGAATCGCGCGCGCGCGACCGGCTTGTTGAGTTGCAGCGTGAAGGTCAGCCGCGTGCCTTCCACCGCGCTGACGCGGCAGGTGTCGGGAATGGTCCGATTGGTCAGGCCCGTGTAATCTGGAAAACGGAGCGACGCATCAGCGCGCGTCAACGCGGGGTAATCAAACACACCGATCTTGTAGTCGCGGGTTTTCTTCGTTCCGTATTCGATGTGGTAGAGACCGTCCTCGGAAATTTCCGCGAAGCTCGCGCCGAAAACGGGATCGGCCAGCGTGCGGGCGAGCGCGATGCGTTTCGTTTTGCCCGAAGCTGAAACCAGCACCAGCGCGGCTTCTGGCGGCGGCGTGCGCCCAAAGCGGGCGGTGATCACGAGGCCGGTGCCGCGCTCCACCTGCGTGTCGCCGGGAGCCACGGTAATTTCGTCGGCAAACCACGATGCACCCGGTGCCGCGTGCCAGCGCGGCGGGCTGCTTCCGAGGAGAAGCACAACCAGAAGCCCGGCCAGTGCGACCATCTGCAACCTGGCAGCAGAGGATAATTTTCGTTCAAAATTCTGTTCCCATAAAATTCCGTGGCGATGCGTCAGCACCTGTTCAATGACGCGCAGTTGCAAAAATCCAAACTGCCCGGATTCAGGATTCGGTTCCTGCTCCGCAGCGGTTGAAAGCAGATGCCGGACTTCCGGGTTTTCCCGCTCGATGGTGGTGACGAGCGCTCGGAAATCAGCGGGACACCGACGCTCGCGCCGCCACACGATGCCTGCCGCTGTCAATCCGCCAATCAGCACCAACCACCACAGCAGCCGAGTGTCCCAGCCGGTGATGCCGTAAATCAAAAACAGCAAAAGCTCGGCGACAGCCATTGCTGCCCAGCAGAACGCCAGCCGTCGTCGGAGCCGCGCACGGCGCAGCATGGCCTCCAGCGCACCGAGTTGAGTTTGCAGGCGACGTTCCATCACGTGGCAACCTCCGTTATTTTCGTCCGCCGCGCCAGCCAGCCGCTCAAAATAATTTCGCCCAACATCACCGCCAGCACAGCGACGATCAACCAGCGCCATATCTTTTGCTGATTTTCCAATTCGGCCCGTTGCAAATGACGCTGAACTTCCGGCGTTTTTGTGATGGCAAATTGCGCCGGCGTTTGCAGCGGCACGCCGAGCCGCGCCAGTTCATCCGGCGACATCGGCGCGGTGCGGCTTTCGTCCAATGGCAGATTCACGGCAAAATGCCGCTGCTTGTCTCCAAAAACGGCGATGTAAATTCCCGGCAAATCGGTTTCTGCAAATGGCGTTCCCGCAGCGAGCGATTCTTTTTTACCATCCGGCTTCTGCCATTGCACCGCCGCGCCGCCGGACGAAACCGGCGACGGAATTGCATCGCCGGTTTGAAATTGAAAACGCGCCGGCACCGCGCCTCCGCTCCAGTCCAGCATCGTTTGCATCAGCGGCGGAAATTTGCTGGAGAGCGCAAGCTGGCTGTCCGCGGGGTTCCAGCCGGACGCCAGCACGAGCAGATTTCCATTGCCGACCGGAATTTGCGCCAGCGCGGGCGAGCCGTCATCGAATTTTGCCAGCACATGAGCGGGAATGCCGGGCGAAATTTCCCAGCGCCGATGCTTCCAAAAATGAATGCGGGTGAAATCGCTGAAGCGTGGGTCGGCAAACGGTGCGAACAACGGATGGGCGAAATCAATCTCGCCCAGCAATGCGTAATCTCCGCCCGCTTCGGTGATTTGAATAGTCGGCACACCAACGAGCGCCGCAAGCGTGGGCGCGGTCTGCGCATCCGTCAAAACCAGGAGCGCAGTTTTGCCGCGCACCAGCCAGTCGCGCATCGTCGCAATTTCCTCCGCTGCGAGTGGGCCAGGAATGACGGCGAACATGGTTTGATTCAGCAACTCGGCAGAAACCGCTGCCTGCGCCGCCGGCGAAATGATCTCCACTTTTCGGCGCGGCGTTTCTGGAAAAACGCGCTCCAGGTAGTATCGCGATTTTGTTGGATCATTGGCGGATTCGAGTCCAAGGCAGGCAATCGTCAGGCGTTCTTTTTCCGGCGCGGCATAATAAGCTGCATTGTCAAAACTCTTTTCATCACCGGTCAGTCGAAGTTGTGCCGCCACCCTGCCCGCAGGAATTTTTGGCGCTGGAAAATTGCGGCTTTCTCCGGCGGGCAGATAAATTTCCATTGGCTCGCCCACGAAGCCGCTTCCATTTTCAGCGGTCCAGCCCACGCTGAATTTTTCCCGGCCGGAATCGCGGGCGTTGGTCACACGCATGAGCGGCCCGGCGTCACCGGCCGCGCGCGAACTGGGTTCACCGGCGATTCCCAGCCCCGCGTTTGTGTGATGTTTTGCCTCGACACGTTCAATTGTGACTTTGACGCCAGCAGGCCAATCGTGCCCTTGCAGTCCGTCCAGTTTTGCGCCTTCCTGCAAATCCGTTATCAAAACGAGTTCACGCCGGTTGGCCGGTTTTTGATTGGCGGAATCATCCATGAATTTTTCCGCCGCAGTCGTCAACGCCAGTCCGAGCTGCGTTCCCATCCAGCTTGGAAAGACGGCTGCCAAACGCTGTCGCGCCAGTGCCGCGCGCTGATCCGCAGACCACGACGACCATTCCGCGAAACTAACCAACGTGCGCGGCTGGCGGTCGAACGCCAGCACAGCAACTTGATCGGCGGGCAAAGTTTTTGCCAGATATTGTCCGGCCAGAACCGAAGCCTTTTCCCACAGACCTTCGCGTCTCATGCTGGCGCTGGTGTCCACCAGCAGGACGAGCTGGCGTCCTTCACTCGCTGTTGAAGGCAGCACGTTGTTGTTTGGAAAAAAAGGCCGCGCAAAACCGGTGGCGAGCAGCAGCAGGCAAAGGCAGCGCAGCAGCAGCAGCCACAAATGTTCCAGTTTGCGGCGACGCGTGAGCCGCTGCATCGTCGGACGCAGGAACATCAGCGAACTGAAAGGCATCCGCTCGCGCACCGCTTGCCGGATCAGATGAAATAAAACGGGGCCGGCAACTGCCAGTGCGCCGAGCAAAAATAATGGGGTGAGGAAACTCATGCGCTGGTCTCCAAAGCTCCAACATCCAAGCGCCAATCACCAGAGAAGCACCAAGCTTCAAATTCCAAACCGGCCGCGCCCGAGTTTTGGCACTTGGTGCTTGGAATTTCTCTGGAGCTTGAAGGTTGGAGCTTGGAGCTTTGATTTTTCATGCGGCTTGGGCTGGTCCTGAAAGTTGTCGCGGGTGGCGGCGAATTCGTTTGCCACGCCGGCTGCGGCTGCGGAGAAAATCATGCAGCGCCAGATCCAGCGGCTGGTTGATGACGACGCGGTGAAAGGCGAAACCCAGTTTGCGGCAGATGGCTTCCACGCCCTGGCTGTGGCTTTGGAAGCGGCGTTGATATTCGGAACGCACGGAGGCGGGATCGAGATAAATTTCCCTCTGGTTTTCCACGTCTTGAAACAGCATTGCGCTTTGAAAATCAAAATTAATTTCACTCGGATCGAGCACTTGAAAAACAACCAGTTCATGTCCGGCGGCGGTGAGCCGGCCAAGACTGCGCTCCAGTTCATCAACGGGCGCAAGCAAATCCGAGAGCAGAACAATCAAGCCGCGTTTGCGCGCCAGTTCCGCCACGCGACGCAACGGTTCGCCGAGATTTGTCGCCGTGCCTTCGGATTCTTTTTCCAAGGCCAGCATCAGTTGTCGCAGATGCCCGCGCCGATGCCGCGCGGGCAAGTAATCGCGAACGCGTTCAGCAAAAGTGAACAAGCCAACCGCGTCGCCTTGCTCGTTCAAAAACCAGGCCAGCGTGGCGGCCAGCGTGCGGGCGTAATCCAGCTTGGAATAATTGAGCGAGCCATAGCTCATGGAACGGCTTTGATCCACGAGCAGATGGCAGCGGAGATTGGTTTCGTCCTCAAATTTTTTCAGGTAATAACGATCCGAGCGCGCATATAAACGCCAATCCAGATAACGCGTGTCATCGCCCGGTGAGTATTGACGGTATTCCGTGAACTCAACGGAAAAACCGTGATACGGACTGCGATGCAGGCCGTTCCAAAATCCTTCGACGACGACGCGCGCGCGAAGTTCCAGACTGCGAATCGCCATCAACGCCTTCGGGTCAACAAAGCCCTCGCCGCGGCGGAGCGGAGACGAAATGGTTGGCGAGGAAGAAGGCATGAATTAGAAAAGGGGGAACATCGAACAACCAACATCCAACATCCAACATCCAATGAAAGGCACGGGTGTCGAGCATTGCAAATTGGATGGTGGTTGTTGGATGGTGGTTGTTGGTTGTTTCATTTTAGACTCCCGGTTCTTTCACCGTTTCCAGCAACCGGCGAATAATGGTTTCCACGTTCGTTCCTTCGGCTTCCGCGCGGTAATTCACGAGAATGCGATGGCGCAGCACCGGCGCGGCCAGCGTGCGAATATCGTCGGCCGAAACGTGCGTCCGGCCTTGCAACAACGCGCGGGCTTTGGCACCGAGCGCGAGAAACTGGCCGGCGCGCGTGCCGGCGCCCCAGCTCACCCAATCGTTCACGAACGTCAGCGTATTTGTCTGCTGCGGTCGTGAAGCTGCGGTCAGTCGCACCGCGTAACGAATCAGATTCTCCGCAATCGGCACCTGACGGACCAGTTCGTGAAACCGCAGCACATCTTCGCCGGTGAAGATCGGCTCAATGGCGGCGGCCTGGCGTGCGGTGGTTTGACGGACGACGGCGACTTCTTCGTCTTCTGGCAAATAGTCCATCACCACGTTGAACATGAAACGATCCAGTTGCGCTTCGGGCAGCGGATAAGTGCCTTCCATTTCAATCGGATTCTGCGTGGCGAGCACGAAGAACGGTTCCTGCAAAACATGGCGGACGCCGGCGGCGGTCACCTGATGTTCCTGCATGGCTTCGAGCAAAGC
>OCTA010005774.1_pt1 | contig 10656 bp, 7 predicted proteins | sample 1538991 | NCBI WGS metagenome assembly OCTA01 (sample SAMEA3539302, study PRJEB22396) | soil metagenome | biome: tundra; feature: field; material: soil | place: USA | collected 2010-05 | depth 0.15 m | reverse complement strand
TGAGGTCGCCTTCGTCCGCGCTGGGGGAGCACCCGACAACACCGGTGGGGCGACGAGCGGCTGGACCGAACCGCCGATGACGTCGTGGATCGTGCGGACGGCGATCGCTCCGCTCGCGACTTGGGTTGCCAGCCAATCGACGAACGCGTCGAAGTTCGCAGGGGTCATCGATCCCGTCTCGCACCCATCGCATATCTGGTGGAAGACGATCTGAGCGAAGCCACCCGTCGCTTCCGCGGCGAGCACCTCGCCCTCGATCTGCGCCAACGTGTCGGCGCTGAAGGCGACCACCGTGGTGGCGTAAGGGTCTCGCGGAGGGATCGTCTCGGTACAGGGGCTCGGGCACCCCTGTCCGTACCAAAGTATTGAACGGGCGCTGTTATAGCCGCATTCCTGCACGATCTGCTCGACCTGCGCGTTGAAGGCTCCGTCTGGATAGGCGAAGTCGGTGGCCTGGTAGCCGCGGCTGAGCAGGTCGCTACGGTTGCCACAGATCTGGCGGCGCGCCTCCGTGGTGGACACCGTCGTCAGGTCGGGATGGTCAAGCGTGTGGCCGGCGATCTCGTTGCCGTCGGCGGCCAGGCCGGCTATCTGCGACCACGTCATGTAGTCGGTCTGACCCACCAAGTCGCTGATGATGAAGAACGTCCCGTGCATGCCGTGAGAGGCGAGCGTCGAGCGCACGGCGTACTGCGAGCTGTACCCGTCGTCGAATCCCAGCGAGACGATCGTCTTGGGAGTTGCGGCTGCTCCCGCCAGGGCCGTGTACATCAGCGCGAAGACCGAGGCGAGCAGCACCATCGCCGCCGCCGCCCCCCGGGTCCGCAACCGACGGAATCTCGCCGTCCTCGACCGTGCCGACCGCATGCTACGCAGTCCCCGGGTAAGGCGCGATCCCTACGCCCCGCCCCCGGGAGACACCACAAGTCGCAGGGCCCACTCCCGCCGTCACCGGGTGAGAGACAGCTACGTGGTCGCAACACACGGCGCTCTGAACTTCACACTCGCGTGCGATCACAGCATGCTCGCGTGTCTTGTAACGTGAGAAGCGTTCCCGCGACCGTGCCATGGAGTCGAAACGCTATAACAGCCACATATACCTCACCGGGTAGGAAATCTCCCCGGGACCGGTGATTCCGAGGGTGATCTACGCTCACCAAACACGTCGATCGCCCCATCGACGCCGCGGTGCAACGTCGAGTGCTGCGCCGTCGATGAGCTTCCCACCCAGGTGACAGTGTCCGGAAGTCGACGCGCATCCTCGGCGTTGCGAAGGCAGTGCAGGCGGCGTGCAAGCTCGCATCGGACCCCGACGTCTCGCCGTCGGGCAACGTGTGGATGTGCGCACCGTTCGCAATACGCGCTACCGGCTCCGCTCCAACTTAGGGGTGACGTTGAAGACCTCAACCGCACCGTCGCAGCGCCAGAAAGGTGGGATCCCGCCGTGCTTGGCAGCTGCGTGCCAGCCTAGGGCGGAACCACGCTCGAGCCTTGGGTCCCAGAGGCCGCGCTGGCGGCCCGATCCCCGGTAATTGCCGCAAATGCGCGACAACCGCCGCAGGCGCCCGAGCTGCAAAGGCTTGCTATTTACCGCTATAACGCGGCTTCGCCGCGCTGACTGCAAGTCGTGGTGTCCGCCGTTCGAGTCCGTGGATACCGGTTCTTGACAAGGGCGCGGCTTGGTGCCAGGCTGGGCGCGGGCCGGCAATTCGCCTCGTCCGTGATGGAAACGCTCTCTCCACTGGGTGCAGCGGTGCGGCGCGGGCGCCACGTTGGGGACCAAGAGGAGTCACAAGGCGGGCTGCAGCACGACGACGTCGCCCGCCCGGTTCATTAGCGAAGACACGCCCGCACGAATGCCTCGCTCTCGGTCGGCGCCCAAGAAGCGCCAACGGCCGCCACGAGCGGATCAGCCCACCATGAGACGGCGGACCTCCTTGCCCGAGGCCGCGCCGCGGTGAGACCGTTTGGGGCGAGGTCGGTGAATGGGGCTCGACTTGTTCGCGGCCGTCGGAGCGATCGCGGCGCGGCGGCCTTTCCTCGATCGTGATTTGGATCCGAACCGTCGGCGTCGCCGGGATCGGCGTGTTCCACCGATTCCGCTTGTCGAGGTGGCGTGTTGACGCCGCCAACGGCTATGTAACGCTGTGCCCCGAACGACCAATTACCTACATGGACCCTGACGAGCTGCCGCGGATTGCGCACGACGCCTCGACCTTCGAGGCGTTTTACCGCGAGCACGTCGAGGCGATTCAGCGCTTCGTCGCGAGGCGCGTCGGCGATCCCTATCTTGCGGCCGACCTGACAGCCGACGTGTTCCTGGTGGCCGTCGACTCTGCCGCGACCTATCGCCGTGATCGCGGCCGCCGTGCTCGCGCTGGTCCTGTCACTGAGCGGTCCCCGCACGGGAGTCGCGCAAGCGGCGGTGATCGCCCGCGCGGCCGCCGCGCTCGACCAGCCCAACACGACCCTCTACCTCCAAGCGCAGAACTACGACGGCGGCACGCCTTGTGCGTCGGCAGACCCGTCCCAGTGCCAATCCACCGACCCCGCCACGATCGCCGCCGGGATCAGTGCCGACCCGGCCAACGACACGTTAACCAACACCTACCAGGAGTGGCTAAGCCCCGACGGCAGCCTGCAGCACCAGATCGATAGCAACGGTGACGAGTCCGTCACGAACACGAACACCAACACGAACGTGTTCTACGAGGCTGCCGACAACACGCTCACCACCTTCACCGACTTCACTCCGCCCTCGCTGACGTACCCCGAGGTCGGGGACCTCTCGATCGCCAACATCGAGAGCATGTATCAGCGGGCACAGGCGGGCGCCCAGAACATACAGCTCATCGGGCAGACGACGATCGGGGGCAACCCAGTGTACGAGCTGCGGATCGACATCCCCGTGCCGACGCCCGCGAACGTGACGGGCAACCTGTGCGGCTCCACGGTCTGCACCGCCCCGCCGGTTTCGGTCCTGCTGTACGTCGACAGCAAGACCTTCCTCCCCGTCCGGACCGTCACCGTGGTGTCAAACCCAAACGATCTTCCCGGGCTCGCATATCCGAGCAAGGTGGTAGCGGTCACCGAGTTCGCCGCACAAAGCCTCCCCGACACACCCGCGAGCGAGAGCCTGCTCCAGATGTCGTCACACCCCGGTGCCACCCAGACACAACGGAGAGCGCCGGCGCAGTAGCGGAAGTGGCTGCAGCCGCCACACGTCATCCCAGCCACCGGCTCTCACCCAAATTGGACCGATGAACCGGGTCCCATCAACCTCAGTCTCGTCACTCGCCGACACCGAGGCAGCCGATGTCACGTTGTCGGCTGTCGCGTGGACTTCGGATGCCACGCTGAGCGCTCGACGGTGGATGGAGCACAGGCATCGTCTCGGCCACCCCACTAAACCGCTCACGCTCAGCTTTCAGTCCTGCGCCGGCGCCGCTACAGTCGAGCTCGACCGCCACCAGCGAGCTTCGCGCCGCTCGGCGCGCGAACCTGAGTGTGTTCAAAGGACCTCCATGGCCACCTACGTAGGCGCGATCGACCAGGGAACGACCAGCACCCGTTTCGTCCTGTTCACGCGCGACGGGCGGATCGCGGCGTTCGAGCGCTGCGAGCATGAGCAGCTCACGCCGCGGGCGGGCTGGGTCGAGCACGATGCGCGCGAGATCTGGCGGAATACGCAGGAGGTGATCGACGGCGCGCTCGCCGCCGCCGGCTCGCCCGCCGGCGAGATCGCCGCGATCGGGATCACCAACCAGCGCGAGACGACCGTGATCTGGGATCGCCGCAGCGGCGAGCCGATCCACAACGCGATCGTCTGGCAGGACACGCGCACGGCCGATCTGGTGCGCGAGCTGGCCGGCGACGCTGGAGTCGATCGACTGCGCCAGCGCGTCGGGCTGCCGCTGTCGACCTACTTCTCCGGGCCGAAGATCAGCTGGCTGCTCGATCACGTGCACGGCGCGCGCGCGCGGGCGCAGGACGGGGAGCTCGCCTTCGGCACGATCGACAGCTGGATCCTCTGGAACCTGACCGGGGGCCCGAACGGCGGCGTACACGCAACCGACGTGACGAACGCGAGCCGCACGCTGCTGATGGACCTGCAGACGCTCGACTGGCACGAGCCGAGCCTCGAGCTGATGGGGATCCCGCGCGCGATGCTGCCCGAGATCCGCTCGTGCAGTGAGATCTACGGCGAGGCTTCGCTCACGGCGCTGAGCGGGCGGCCGCTGGCGGGCATGCTCGGCGATCAGCAGGCCGCGCTGTTCGGGCAGACGTGCTTCGCGCGCGGCGAGGCGAAGAACACGTACGGCACCGGCTCCTTTCTGCTCGTCAACACCGGCGAGCAGATCGTGCACTGCGAGGCGCTGCTGACCAGCGTCGGCTACCGGCTCGGCGACGCCAAGCCCGCCTACGTCCTGGAGGGCTCGATCGCCGTCACCGGGGCACTCGTCCAGTGGCTGCGCGACCGCCTGGGCATCATCAGCTCAGCCGGCGAGATCGAGGAGCTTGCGAGCACGGTCGCGGACAACGGCGGCGTGTACTTCGTGCCGGCCTTCTCGGGCCTCTTCGCGCCGCACTGGCGCGACGACGCGCGTGGCGTGATCGTCGGGCTGACCGCCTTTGCCAACCGCGGCCACATCGCGCGCGCGGCGCTGGAGGCCACGGCCTGGCAGACCCGCGAGGTCGCCGACGCCGCGAACGCGGTCGCCGGCCTCGCGCTGCGCGAGCTGCGCGTCGACGGCGGCATGTGCGCCAACGAGCTGTTGATGCAGTTCCAGGCCGACGTACTCGGCGTGCCGGTGATCCGCCCGGTGGTCACCGAGACCACAGCGCTCGGCGCAGCCTTCGCCGCGGGCCTGGCAGTCGGCTTCTGGTCAGACCTCGACGAGCTGCGCGAGCGCTGGTCCGAGGATCGCCGCTGGGAGCCGCGGATGGACCCGCGACTGCGCGAGCGTGAGTACGCCCAATGGAAGAAGGCGGTCGCCCGCACGCTGGACTGGGCGCGCTAGCGGGGAATGAGCCCGGCTGTGCTCAGCCCGCCAGCACGGCGGCCGCGAAGCGCTCCGCCGCTCCGCTGGCCTGCTCGAAGTAGAGCCTCGGTTCGATCAGCTCGAGCTCGAGCAGCATGGGGTGACCGTCCTCGTGCACGAGATCCACGCGCGCGTAGAGCGGCGTGCCGAAGCGCCCGGCGACCTCGGCGACGATCTGGCGCGCCAGCTTGCGCTCGTTCTCGTGCGCCGTTCTCGCCACGACCAGGTCCTCGTCGAGCATCGCGGTAGCCACGGCGAGCGGGCCCTCGGTTGTCGGGGCGACCTCGTCGGGGGCGAGGACGGCGCGCTTGTGGAGCTCATGTGAGAGCTCTCCGTCGATGAAGACCAGGGCGGTCTCGCCCCGCTCGTCGACTGAGCGCAGGTAGGGCTGGACGAGCGCGACGCGACCGCTCGCGTGGATCCGCTCGACGAGCGCCCGTGCGTCTGGCGCGCTTTCGGCGCCGAAGCGTCCGGTGTTGCGTGCGCCCGCCGAGATGTTGGGCTTCACGACCAGCTCTCCCTCCCACCGCGGAAGCGGATCGCCCGGCGCGAGGAACACCGTCGGCACGGTCGGGCACGACAGCGCCGAGAGGTAGCGCTTGTCGGCGTTGAACGCCACGGTCTCGGCGTTGTTGCGCAGCCGCTTGCTACCCACCCGCCGACACCAGGCGACGAACTCCTCGACGCGGAGGGCGTAGTCCCACGGCGAGCGGAGGATCACCCGGTCGTAGGCATCCCAGTCGACCGACGGGTCATCCCAGGCGAGCTGATCGGCGGCGAGCTGCTCGGCTGCGGCGTGGTCGTCCGGCGAGCCGTCGGGCAGCGCCGAGCAGGTGGCAAAAGCGACACGCATGGCCGCGATCGTATCCGCGGCTAGCACCGCGTGGCCCGGCTCGCGGCCCCCTACGCTCCGGCCGGCTCGACCATCTCCGTGGCGCTCTGAGCGCTCCCTTCGCCGGCGCTCTGCGCGGCGAAGTCCCGCGAGCGAATCAGCGCGAGCGCAGCGACCCCGCCGGCGAAGGCGACGATCGCCGCGACGAGGAACAGGTCGTTGAGGCCGGCGATGAAGCTCGCGCGCGCGATACCGGCGACGGCCGCGCGCGACTGTGGCGGCAGGCGGCCGATCGCCTGTTGCGTCTGGCCGTTCGAGATTGCGCTGACGAGCGCGTTGGCGCCGCCCTGGTGTGCGGCGCGCAGCCCGGCGGTGACGTGCGAGCGGATCTCGCTCGTGAAGATCGAACCGAGCGCCGCAATGCCCGTGGCGATGCCGACCTGGCGGAAGGTGCTGTTGATGCCGGACCCCATGCCGGCCTGGTGCGGCGGCACGACGGCGATCGCGGTGGACGCGAGCGGCGGGTTGACCAGGCCGACGCCGGCGCCGCCGACGATCAATCCGGCCAGCAGGTGAGTCCAGTGCGAGCTGACCGTCAGGCCGCGCATCAGCAGCATGGCCAAGCCGGAGAGCAGCAGCCCGACGCCCATCAGCAGCCTCACCGGCACGACCGTCGTCAGTCGCCCGGCGAGGCCGGCCGTGATCAGGACCACGCCGGAGAGCGTCAGGAAGCGAAGGCCCGCGCCGAGCGGAGAGAGATCGAGGATGTCCTGCAGGTAGAGCGTCAGGTAGAGGAACATCGAGAAGATCGACGCCGACACCGCAAAGGCGACGAACGACGCGCCGTCGAACGCAGGGCTGCGGAACAGCGCCAGATCGAGCATCGGTGCGCGAGTGCGCCGCTCGATCAGCACGAACGCCACGATCAGCACGACGCTCGCGACAAGGCAGCCCTCGACGACGACGCTGCCCCAGCCCTTGAGGCTCGACTCGATCAGCGCGAACACGAGCGTACCCAGCGCGGCGGTGAAGGCGACGAACCCGGGGATGTCGAGCCGCGCGCCCTGCGGGTCCCTCGACTCCTCCAGCTTGGCCGTCGTCAGGGCGAGCGCGACGACCCCGATCGGGACGTTGACGAGAAAGATCCAGCGCCAGCTGAACCCCTGGGTCAAGCCGCCGCCGACGACCGGCCCGACCGACACGGCCGCGCCGGTGACCGCGCCCCAGACACCGAATGCCACGCCGCGATCGCGACCGCGGTAGGCCTGCCCCAGCAGGGCGAGCGAGGTTGCGAACATCATCGCGCCGCCGACCCCCTGCACGCCGCGCGAGAGGTTCAGCATCAGCGGCGACTGTGCAAGCCCGCAGACCAGCGAGGACACCGAGAAGACGACGAGCCCGATGGCGAAGATCCGTCGGCGCCCCAGCTTGTCGGCGAGCGACCCGGCGGTCAGCAGCAGCGCGGCGAGCGTCAGCGCGTACGCGTCGATCACCCATTGCAGATCGGTGAAGCTAGCCTTCAGCCCCGCCTGGATCCGTGGCAGCGCGACATTCACGACCGTGATGTCGAGCAGCAGCATGAAGGTGCCGATGCAGACCGTTATCAGGGTCCACCACTTACGGTTCACAACCGGCCTCGGATCGCTCGCGAGATGTTCCGCTGCACGCTGCTGACTACCTCACGCCCGCCAGTCGAAACGACGGAGCTGAAGTCGGCTGGGGGAGGGTCAGGCGCCGCACAAGTTCTGATCCTAGAGGGTGGCCGACGCGCGCCTGGTGAGGGACAATGCCGAGCGTGATCGTCAAGCGCAGCAGGTCCCCTCACGCCGAGACGATGAGCTCGCTGATCGAGGCGATCGAGCGCCGCGGGCTGACGGTGTTCGCGCGGATCGACCACGCCGGCGGCGCTCGATCGGTCGGCCTGGAGCTCGCGGACGAGTAGGTCGTGGTGTTCGGAAGCCCGCGCAGCGGGACGGCGCTGATGGCAAGCGATCCGCGGATCGGAATCGAGCTTCCCCTGCGGATGCTGGTTTGGCGTGACGTCGACGACGTGCTGTTGGGCTACCGCGACCCGCTCGAGCTGGCGGCCGTCTATGACGTCGCGGCTCAGCGGTCGACGCTCGAGCAGATGGCGACGCTGCTCGATGAACTGGCAGCCGAGGCGACGGGCTAGCGTCTCGCCCGCTCCGGGCCGTCGCGGCGTTTTGCGACCAGCGTGGGCTCCCCAGGGGCTCAAGCCCGCGGCGGCGTATGTTGCAGCGATGTGCCGGTTGTATGGGATGTCTGCCGCACCGCATCGGGTGCGCGCCACCTTCTGGTTGGTGGCGGCGCCCGACAGCCTGGTGGTCCAGAGCAGGCGCGAGCCTGACGGCACGGGCCTCGGCTACTACGCGGCGGACGGCTCGCCGCGGGTCGACAAACAGCCGGTCGCCGCGTTCGAGGACCGCGCCTTCGCGCGCGAGGCGCGCGAGGTCCACTCGAAGACGTTCGTCGCGCACATCCGCTACGCCTCGACCGGCGGTCTCACGCCCGCGAACACTCATCCGTTCGAGCAGCGCGGTCGCCTCTTGGCGCACAACGGCGTGATCGAGGATCTGCCCAAGCTCGAGGCGCGGCTCGGGGACTACCGCGCGCTGGTCAGCGGAGACACGGACTCGGAGCGCTTCTTCGCGCTCGTCAGCTTGGAGACCGACCGCCACGGCGGCGACGTAACCGCCGGGCTGGTCGCCGCGGCCCGCTGGGTGGCCGACGAGCTGCCGCTGTTCGCGTTGAACGTCGTTCTTACGACGCGCGATGAGCTGTGGGCGCTGCGCTACCCCGAGACCCACGGGCTCTACGTGCTCGAGCGCGCGCCCGGCGGCACACTCGGCGCTCCCCACCTCGACCACGGCAGCCCCGCCGGCACGGTGCATGTGCGCTCCGGCGATCTAGGCGAGCGCCCTGCCGTCGTGATCGCCAGCGAGCCGATGGACGAGGAGCCAGCCTGGCGAGCGCTCGCCAGCGGCGAGCTGCTGCACGCCGACGCCAAGCTGGGCGTCTCATCGAAGATCGTGATCGAGCACCCGCCGCGCCAGCCACTGACGCTCGCCGACCTCGCCCCCAACGCAGCCGCCTCGCAGAACGCACAGCCAACCGGGTGAGCGCTCCCAGGACCCGCGCCGGGCCGACCCCTACGTAGTTCTCCGAACCACCGCTGCGCAGCCGCCCCGATGACCGCACCCCCGACGCGAACGTAGCGTGCGAGCTGTGAACACCCTCGATTGGGCCCGAACCCAGTTCGGCATCACGACGCTGTTCCACTTCATCTTCGTGCCTATGTCGATCGGGCTCGCCGGCTGGGTGGCCCTCTGCCAGACGCTCTGGTACCGCAGCGGCAAAGAGGTCTATCTGCGGATGACGAAGTTCTGGGGCAAGTTCTTCCTGATCTCGATGGCGATCGGCGTCGTCACGGGGATCGTCCAGGAGTTCCAGTTCGGCATGAACTGGTCGCTGTATTCCCGCTACGTCGGCGACATCTTCGGCGCGCCGCTGGCGATGGAGGCGCTGATGGCGTTCTTCCTCGAGTCGACCTTCATCGGCCTGTGGCTGTTCGGTTGGGGCCGGCTCTCGCCGCGCGTCCACCTCGCCTGCGCCTGGTTGGTCGCGTTCGGGACGGCGCTCTCGGCGTACTTCATCCTGGCCGCCAACTCGTGGATGCAGCATCCGGTCGGCTACACGGTCAACCATGCGACGGGGCGCGCCGAGCTGAAGAACATCTTCAGCGTGCTGACGAACTCGACCGTGCTGCTGGCGTTCCCGCACACGATCTTTGGCGCCTATGCGACGGCGGGCATGCTGGTGATCGGCATCTGTGGCTGGAGCCTGCTGCGCGGGCGCCGCAACGAGGTCTACTCGCGATCGCTGCGCCTGGCGCTGCCGCTGACGCTGGTCGTCGCGGTCGCCTGCGGGCTGTTCGGCGACAGCCAGGGACGGCTGATGGAGAAGCAGCAGCCGATGAAGATGGCGGCCGCCGAGGCGCTCTACAACACGACCAAGGGCGCGAGCCTGTCGATCTTCGCGGTCGGGCCGTTCGAGACCCGCCCCAAGACCCTCAAGACGGACATCCGCATCCCGCACCTGCTGTCGCTGATCGGAACGCTCAGCTGGAACGGCACGGTCAAGGGGATCAATCAGGTCCAGGCGGCCGAGGTCAAGAAGTACGGCCCGGGCGACTACGAGCCGATCATCGGCGTGACCTACTGGAGCTTCCGGCTGATGGCGGGCGCGGGTGTGCTGCTCGTCCTCTTCCCGCTGCTCGGCATCTGGCTGATGCGCCGGCCGGGGCGCCTCGAACGTACGCGCTGGTTCAACCACGCCGCGGTCGTCGGCATCTTCGTGCCGATCGTCGCCAACTGGACGGGCTGGATCTTCACCGAGATGGGCCGCCAGCCGTGGGTCGTCTACGGCCTGCTGAAAACCAGCGACGCTCGTTCGCCGGACGTCTCGATGGCCTCGATCATCCTCTCGCTGACCGGCTACATCGTCGTCTACGGCATCCTGATCGCGGTCGGCGCGCGCCTGTTCGTGCGCGAGATGAAGCACGGACCGGAGGAGCCCGGACCGCCGGAGCCCCCGGCAGCGAGCTCCGGCAACCATCCCGGCCTCGTCCTGGCCTACTGAGATGCACGATCCCAACTTCCTCCAGACGCTGTGGTTCATCTTGATCGGCGTGCTGTGGGTCGGCTACTTCGTGCTCGAGGGCTTCGACGACGGCGTCGGCATCCTGCTGCGCGTGATCGGCCG
>OCTA010005773.1_pt1 | contig 10656 bp, 9 predicted proteins | sample 1538991 | NCBI WGS metagenome assembly OCTA01 (sample SAMEA3539302, study PRJEB22396) | soil metagenome | biome: tundra; feature: field; material: soil | place: USA | collected 2010-05 | depth 0.15 m | reverse complement strand
CGCGCGCTGGACGCTCTCGCGCATCGGCTTCGCCACGAACGACCGCATGGTTTCGTTTCTCGCGCGCACCTTGAAGGTGCAGACATTTGAAGAATTGCGCATTCCTCTGGGCGTGACTGCAACCGACTTCAACACGGGAGAAGGAGCGGTCTTTTCCTCCGGCTCGATCATCGACCCGGTGCGGGCGAGTTGCGCTTATCCGGGGATGTTCCTGCCGGTAGAGATTCGCGGGCGCTGGCTGGTGGATGGCATGCTCTCCAATCCGGTGCCGACACGTCCTCTGCGCGAAATGGGCGCGGAGCGCGTGCTGGCCGTGCAATTAAAAGGGCAGTGGTCGAAGACGACCGCGCCACGGCATCTCTTCGATGTGATCGGGCAGTCGTTCGCTATTGCGCAGGACACGATGAGCGCGGCATGGAGAAGCGCGGCCGACGTCGTGATCGAGCCCGATGTCGCGGGTTTTGACTATGACGACTTCAAACGCGCTGGCGAATTGATCCGCGTAGGCGAACTGGCGATGCGCCGCGCGCTGCCGGAAGTGCGCAAATGGCTGGAGGCTCCTGCGGAAGCGGCCGCCCCTCTGAAAGCGCCTGCGCTGATCGCAAGACCAGCGCCGATGCCCGCGGACTGAAACCGCGAGTCGGCATGGTTGCGGGGGGAACCATCAGGACGCCAACTTCGAGAAGAACTGCCGGCTGTCATTCGCCAAAACTAGATCGCGCTCGTGTCGATCCGCGTGAACTTGCCTTACCAATCCCACTCATCCTTCCACTGCGCCAACAGCAATCGGCCTTGCGCACATGCGTGAGCAGTATGAGATGTAGCGCCAGCTTGAACTGGCGTCGAATGTTGGATCGATAGAGCGTGTGAAGGGGACGCTACTTTACTTGCCGATGCAGAAGCTGGAAATGTCGGCAATCGCCAATGTTTATTGGGGTATCAGGCAACGCGCCTTTTCTGGAGACATACTGGAGACATAAATTGCTCACGTACCCCCTTGCCTTGGCTGGTGGCGATTCGCGCCAGACTCCCCGTAACGCGCCGATGAATTCCGGGGGATGTCATTCCCCCCGCCGCTGGCGGATGGGAGCCAGGCCGCGCCACTGGTGGAGTGGTGCGGCGCCTCTGGTGCTGGTGGCGAACGCCCTGCCAGATGGGGTAGTCACAAGCCAGGAGATGCTCGCGCTGTTGTAAGTTCGAAATGTGCTGCCGACTTTGCAACATATCCACACCGCAATAGACACACCGGCAACTATCTCTCGGCCATATTGCGAGGGTAATGCGGGCGTCTATACTGCGGACATGCTGTAATGTATAGCACCATCCGGTTTCATCCAAGGGCGTTGACATTACACTACGCCAAGAAGGGGACACATGGCCCGGCATTACTCCACGAGAGACTTCTTCCGGCAGATGCCGAATGCCCTGCTTGCCCGTTACTTTCAGACACGGGAGGTGTTCGGCGAATTGGATTTTGCGGCCATGAAGGACGCCCAGCCGGACGAGCTGTTCACAGCATGGCTGGAATTGCCTGACAGCCAGCGCAACAAGATGGACGCAGAGTTCCGTGACATCTTCGAGATGAGCTGCGAAAAGGGCTTTCGCGCGATCCTTGACGAGGCGCAATGGCACTTGGCAGCAGACCCGCAGGCGTACACGGAATTTGTCGGAAAACTCGCGGCGCTCGCCAACCACTACGAGCGCGCGATAGTCACCTTCCTCGACCATGCTGCATTCTGGAAGGGGGCAACCCTCTTCTGTCATGCCGACACGCTACCGTATTGGCGCAAGCGGAAGAACCTGCCGCACCAGCCTGCGGCGCTGGATATGGCCAGTCGGAAGGAATTGGCCCATCTGATCAGCACATACTTCCACCACACCGAGGGGCGCGGCAAGAATTGCGTGGTTGAACTTTTCCGCCGTGGCGAACTGGACTACTTCTTTGCCTATCCCGAGGACTATTCGCAGCAAAGCGTTGAGTGGGTAGATGGGAAGTTCGCACGCCGCCCGCACAATCCTGCCTTTGAGGTGATCTACGTCTACTCGCAGAAAGAAGGTTCGCTCGACCTGAATTTTCGCGGCTCACACAAGGCCGTCGAGCCGTTGCAAGGGATGTTCGCGACGGCCATTCTCAAGCTCCCCGAACTGCCGTCCGACCCGAAAGACGGGCGCGTCTATGACCTGAATCCGCTGCGCCAGAAGAGCTTCCATTTCGTCTTCGACGTGGGCAGCGGCATTCAGGACGCTACGGTAAAGAAGCTGAGGCTGTCGTCCAAGGTGAAGAAAGGCGACCGCATCACGCTGGAAGCCGATGCCGTCGGCAATCCCAATGCGGTTTACGACTTGCTCGACAAGATCGACAAGTCCGTGCCGCTGCACCTGTACAACGTCACCCAGGTGGAGCTTGCGGCGTCGGTTACGGTGGACGCCGACAAGCCGCCGAAGTCGGTGACGATCCGCATCACTCATCCCAACTCCTGTTCGCTCAAGTACGACGAGTTGGATCTGAAGCTGCGCGACATGCTGGAAGCCTCCGGGATTGAACCCAAAGAGCCGACTGAGGGGGAAGAGACGACTGAGGCGGGAGAGGCCGCCGGGGCATGACTACGCAAGATGCGCTGACGGAACTACTTGTGCGCATGGGAGAAGGCAGGCACGCAACGGTGCTGGTCAGCGAGGAAGAACTGCAGGGTTGGCCTGCGGAAGCCGTCAAGGCCATGAAGTCACAAAAACTACTGGTGAAAGCGCAGCCCGCCGCCAGTGCGGTGTGTCCTGGCTGCGAGCAGGAATGCGTCATGCCGGTGCATACGTTCCCCGCCGGGCGGCGCGGCGCGGCATCGTTCATCGCGTGCGACAAGCGGAGTGACATCAACCGCGTGGCCGTTGCCGCCGAGCGACTGACGCAATGGCGGTGCGACACGGATGCCCTGTGCAGATTTGCAGCGCAGAGCCTCGGACTGCGCCGCAGCGATAAACCATCGGCCAGCGGCGGATTTTGGGAAATTGGCATCGCTACCGGTGACAGGCGCAAGCAGATGCTGTGCCTCAAAACCGATGGCGAGTTGGCCTTGGTTTCAGGGAACAACGCAGTTCCGCTCTCTGAGGTTATCGACTATCGCAATGGAGAATATTTGCTCGATCAGACCATGATCCGGCATCTGGTGGACTCCGCGACCACGGCAGACAACCGCTACACGCCAACCAACGCCAGGCGCGAAGCGCGCAAGCTGGACACGCAAGCCATGTATAAAAGCTGGCAGAAGGAATACCGGACGCTGAAAAAGAGGCGTCCAAACATGTCCGATGTTTGGTACTCGCAGCAGATTGCCAAGATGGTTATTGCCAAGGGTCGCCGTGCTGGCACCATCAAGAAGAACATAAAATCTTGAGAAAGTTGGGCGGAATTTTTTCGCCCAGCTCACACACCCGCTAACCCGCATTTTCGCAGCTCTCAGCGCCTGCACCTACATCGCGCCATATCCAGCGCGGATGTCTTCGCAAACTCGCAACATATTGATGCTCAAGGTAAGTGCCACGCCTATACCGGGTTTGTCTGGACGTTTTATCGCCCAAATCGCCCAGCTACGTTGTGTCTTGAGCGCTCCTAAGTCGCTCAGCGAGGTTCAACATGACGCATACAATACTGAGGCTTCCCGCCATCAAGACGAGCACGGGCCTGTCGCGAAGCACCATCTATCTGCGCATTGCACAAGGCGTATTTCCCAAGCCAGTGAGCCTTGGCGGTCGCGCCGTGGGCTGGCCTGCCAGTGAAGTGGAGGCGCTGAACGCTGCCCGCATTTCAGGACAATCCAACTCAGAGATTCGCGATCTGGTGGTGAAGCTGGAAGCGGCTCGCAAGACAGCCGCATGAGAGGTGCGCGATGACCCAAAACCGTGACGCTCCCGCTTACATCAGACCACTGGAAGTTCATCGCCAGTTTGCAACCTATCGCGTGGACGAGCTTCACCCACACCCAAGTTACGTTCGGCATCAGCTCACGGTTCCAGCCTCCAAACTGTCCGCACTCGCTGAGCGAGGTGACCTCGTCTTTCAAGAGCCGCTCGTAATCACGCGAGAGCGCACGATTCTCGACGGATATGCACGGTTGGAGCTAGCTCGACTGCAAGGTCGAGTGACGCTCCCCTGCATTGAATACGAACTGACCGAGGCGGACGCTCTTCGTTGGCTACTCCACAGGCATCGCCGCTCAAAGGGCCTGAACGACTTTATCCGGGTACTCCTGGCCCTGGAACTTGAGCCTTGTTTGAAAGAAAAGGCGTTATCGAATCAGCGGCTCGGTGGCCGGATGAAGGGTTCGTCAAATTTGACGGAAGATGCAACGGTAAATGTCCGGAAGGAGATTGCCGCTGCCGCAGAAGTCTCAGAGGGCAATGTGACCAAGGTCAAGCAACTGGTCGGGACTGGGCATTCGGAACTATTGGAGGCATTACGCGGCGGTGAGGTTTCGATCCACCGGGCTTGGAAATGGAGCACGGAATCACCAGATCAGCAGACCGAGGCACTGCGGACCTATCGCAATAAGCAGGGGATTAACAAGGCCATACGGGATCTCATTTCGCGGCACGGACCAACAACCTTGCCGGCCGCACCAGACTTAGCGAGCATGGTCAGACGCTTGTCTGAACTTAGTTCGGGTGAATCCAGTTCGGTAAACGTGTCCGTTATACCGGTCCAAGGCAAGATGATCTTTGTGACTGAAGAGCTAATGCAATCTCTCCCACCCTACCAGGAGTCGCTACCCACATGCCCCCGAGACAACCGCTAAAGGAAATCCTGATGGCTACCCAATCCCACTGGAACCGTCCCGAGGTCCGCCCAGCCGTGCGCGAGAACTTCCGCAAAATGATCGACTGCCGAACCCCGGCATTGGGGGCCGAAGTCTTTGCGTCAGAGACCGAAGAGAAACTCGTTTACCATACTTGCAAGTCGAGGTCATGCCCGAGTTGTGGGCAGCGGGCTACGCTGCTGTGGCAGCGTGACCAGTGGAACGCTCTTCCCGACATTCCCTATTCCGGCATCGGCCTTACGATGCCCGATGTGCTGTGGCCAATTTTTCGTCAGAATCGCCAACTCCTTCACGACTTACCCGCACTCGCGGCAGCGGTGATCCAGCAATGGGCGAAAACTACATACGGTGTCCGGGTGCTCCTTCTGGTGGTGCCCCACACGTTCGGACGACACTTGAATTTCAACGCGCATCTTCATGTTATGGTCTCTGCCGGCGGCCTCAAAGAGTCGGAGGGTCGCTGGATTTCTCCGCTGCACTTTGACAAGAGCAAACTCATGCACATGTGGCGCTATGCCGTCATCATGTACCTTCGAGCAGCTCTGACGAAGGGATTGCTTGCTTCGGAGACGCGGACCGAGAAGCTCAGAGTCCTGTTAAAAACGCAATATGAACGCTGGTGGAACGTCTACGTTGATCCCATTAGGTCGAAATGGCATTTCCTGCGGTATGTGGCGCGGTACGTTCGACGCCCACCGATTGCTCAACATCGATTCACGAAGATCACGGATCGGGAAGTCGAGTTTTTGACGAAAGATCTAAAGCAAAAGCGGATCGTGACAACCCGCTACTTGATCGAGGAGTTCGTTGACGCTCTGGCCGCGCAGGTGCCCGACCACTACCGACACGCGATGCGCCGTTTCGGGCTGTTAGCGCCCCGCACGCAACGTGTGACCTCTGCTACCCTGTTCTTGCTGCTGGGCCAGAAGAAGCGCCCTCGTCCACAACGGCTTAGTTGGAGGAACTCACTACGCAAGTATTTCGGGGTAGATCCTCTCGTCGATAGGCACGGTTCATCCATGCATTGGGTGCGTCGGCTCAAACCAGTGGCGCTGTAAAGCGTTCTTTCAGATTTCCCTACTGCTGCAATTCTGCCCTCCTGCTGCAACCGACCTCAATCCTACGTTGGAGCTTTGGAGTCGCAAGTCAACTCATTTCAGAGGCCCTCAATCTTAGCGAGAGCGTCCCTCACGGAGCGCAACGTTGCCCCTCGATGGACTTTGTTTGTGAAATTGATTTTTGTTTTTCCTATAGATGGACCGGTGCGACCAGATCCGTCGCACAATCCAGCCATCGAGTCGGTGGAAGAGCTTGCGAACGTGAGCGCGTTTGTAATACTCGCCCCATCCCCGCAGGAGTGGATTAAGTTCCGCGATCAGCTCCTTGGTTTTCAGAGGTAGTACCGGAGCGGCGGTATAAACATCTGGCGAGCGCCTGTCAAAGGAGATGGGACAGTTCGTGGACCGCTGCAACAAGTGACGACGGGTGCAGGACAGGATATTGAAGTCGCCATCTCACCCGATGGCAGGCGTCTCGCCTTTGCCACGCTGCGCCAGAACGCCGACATCTGGAAGCTTCCAGTCCTCCCGCAAAGCGGAATGACACGCGGGTCACCTGAGGCGGTGATCAGCACGGACCCGCGAAGACAGTCGAGGCGCATGGTCGCCTGATGGCAAGATGGTCGCCTTCAATTCCGACCGTGCATGAGACATGAATATCTGGTTGTTTTCACCAGCGAACTCAAACCCGCGCCAGCTAACAACAGGGCATGGCGGTGACTTCCAACCGAACTGGTCGCCGGATGGGAACAAGATCTTGTTCTTCTCTTCTCGTTCCGGGAGCCCAAACGTCTGGGAAGTAGAGGTCTCCAGTGGTGCATTGACACGGTTGACATCGAACTCTGCCATGAACGTCAACCCTTTCTTTTCCCCTGATGGTACGTTCATCGCCTACCAATCAGACCAGAGCGGTAGGTTAGAGGTCTGGCTCATGAACGCCGATGGCAACAATCCCCACAAATTGACAAATGTCGGCGTGACGGGCCACTTTATGCGTTGGTCTGGCCGAGAGCTAGCTTTTCGCTGCACCTGCGGAGGCAAATCCGCAGTGATGAAAGTGTCGCTCGACGGGGGCGATCCGCAACCGTTTGCTGAAATCATGGGAGGCTCGCACATGTCCTTTTCGCCCGATCATTCCCGGATCATGGACGTTGTGGGCCACAAGGTTCTCTGGGTCTCGCCAATCAACTCTGGAAAGCCGGAGAAGGTCTATGAATTCTCCGACCCTGACGTGAGAATTGACTACCCGCTATGGTCGCCGGATGGGAATTGGGTACTGTTCGACCGTTTCAGACCACAGGGAGGCGATATCTGGGCTATGACCGGAGTTGAGTGATCTGAAGTGTGGTCCCGCGCCGCTTGGTCAGCGTAATCAGCCGGAATACGAGCAGATGATCCTTGGCGTGTATGCCACACTCAGTATTTTCCTTTGGGTGATCGCTGGGGAAGGCTGCCGTCCTCTCCTCTGTAATACGGACCACAGCCCCTGATGCCCCAGCAAATGGAATTGTCACTGTCCGCCTGGATAGGTCCGAAACCGAGACTGCACTGGAGAATTGAGCCGTCGAGCCCAATCTGCTGGGCGCAGGCGAATGGCGCAAGGATTGCTCCGAATATGAAAGCCGAGAGAAAAAGACTTGTCACTTTTGGCCGAGACATAATGCCCTCTCATGAGAGATTTAGCCGTCCGCACTATTCCCGAGCGGTCCTTGGACATTACTCAGCCACTTCCGAGAATGCGGATGACCTACTTGCAATGAGAGTCATAAAGAAGGAATGTGCAGTCTTTTAGTCTTTTATTACGATTTCTTGCATTGATTAAGACCCACTCGCATGGAGCCGTGCAGTTCTCGGAGGGTTACTGTGAAACTGAGAAGATCCGAAACGTTGTTTGCATCTTTGATGATCGCTCTAACACTCAGTATGGCCGGGTGCGGCAGTTCACAATCTATATCTTCGCAGCCAATGTCGCTGACGCTTACGTCAGGCGCCGCGGGCGTTGATCAGGGCCAGACTGCTTCGATTCGAGCGACGCTCATTGGCGATTTGCACAACGCAGGCGTTCAGTGGAGTGTTTCGGGCGGCGGTTCGTTGAACGCCCAGACGACGACATCGGCTACTTACGTGGCACCGGATGCGGTTACTTCAGCATTCATGGCCACCGTTACGGCCACTTCCATCAGTGATACCACGAAATCCTCCGCGCTCCGAATCAATGTAAATCCGCTTCCCGAGGTTTCGACGCGAGAACTCTCCCCAGCAACCGCCGGTGTCCCCTATAACGCAGCGCTGGGCGTTTCGGGAGGAACATTGCCTTATGACTGGATGATAGCTTCAGGCGCCCTTCCAGCAGGATTGAATCTGAGCACCGCTGGTGCGATCACCGGTATGCCCACGAGTTCAGGCCGCGCGTCGGCAACTTTTCAAGTAACGGATGCAATGGGCAAGACATCCAGCCAAGCTCTCACCCTGACCGTGGTATCAGCCTCGCCGTTGGTTGTCGCGACTTCGTCTTTGCCTGACGGCACCGTCGGACAGCCATATGGTCAGCAACTGCAGGCCACTGGCGGCGTTTCACCCTATAAATGGAGCCTTACGGCAGGAACACTGCCTGCCGGGTTGAACCTGAGCACGACAGGAGCTATATCGGGAACTCCCAGCGGACCTTTCGTGGGTACATCCGCTTTCTCTGTTTCCGTATCGGACTCGCAACTACCGTCGCCCGCGACTGCCGCCGCGAACTTATCCATCACGATAAACACGACCTCGCTCCTTGTCAGCACGACCGTACTCCCTGGAGCTGTGCTTGGCACTTTCTATAACCAAACGCTCATCGCAGCAGGTGGGATTCCTCCATACACATGGAGCGTCGCAGCCGGTTCGTTGCCGGTGGGGCTGAGTTTGAATCCAAACTCAGGCGCTGTATCGGGAGTTCCGCAAATTGCTGGAGCGTTCACCTTTACCGTGAGGGTGCGCGATTCCGCTGGATCAACGGCTACAGCAGCCTTGAGCATCGCGGTTACCGGAAGGCTGACCATTACTACTACGTCGCTACCCGAAGGGAACATTAATAAGCTTTACGGCACGACGTTGGGTGTGTCCGGGGGTGTTCAACCATACATTTGGGCCATCACTGGTGGTTCCTTGCCGCAGGGTTTGTCGCTAAATCCGAACACGGGGACGATCTCCGGTACGCCAAATGTGACCGGAACCTTTGATTTCACTGTGATGGCTAGCGATTCGGAGAATCCGAAAGCCACGGCTACCGCAAACCTAAGCATCAGGATCGCAACCCAGAGTTGTCCTAACAATTCCAGTCTTTCAGGACCTTATGCGATGGTTTTAAATGGCTGGAGCGGGAAAAGTTCTGTCCTAGCGGCAGTCGGCAGTTTTGTGGCGGACGGTGCTGGGGGAATTTCGGATGGCAGCATGGATCTGAATGATCAGAGTTTCGGTCCAAGAAGTGGCAATTTTACCGGAACGTACTGCGTTGGCTCCGACAATCTCGCGACTCTTGATGTGAGTTATAGCGGTGAAATCAGAGGCGCCAATACGTTTTCCGTCGCATTGAATTCCACTGGCAGTGGCAACATTATTTTCTACGACAACAGCAATCTGAAGGCTGCCGGTTTGCTGCGAAAAAAAGACAGCTCAATCTATTCCACGGGCCTCATTCAAGGGAACTATGCCTTCGGGGCAGTTGGTGGGGATAGCCATGCGGCGCGGTTCGCAATGGCCGGAGAGTTCAATGCCGATGGTTCCGGCAATCTAACCGGTGAATCGGACTCTGATATTTATGGAATCGGCCCGACTAACACACCCCTCAGCTCCACCAACTTCAGTGTGGACGCGGGCGGCCGGGGAACAGCCATCCTTACGTTCGCGAGCAAAGGCAACAATTTCGTATTCTATGTGGTGAGCTCCTCCGAAATGCTAATGATGGAAGCGGATCCCGCCGGAAGTTCGATCCTGGCAGGGCAGGTATTGCAACAGAGCGGAGGTTTTACAGACGCCTCTCTTCAAGGCACGAGTCTGCTTGAGACGCAGGCTTTGAGTGGTGGAAATGCCTCGGCTGCCGTGGGCATTACCACCGCAAATGGAGGAGGTGCTATCAGCTTGACGGCCGATCAGAATCTCGATGGTACAAGTGCCACCGTGAACGAATCCGGGACCTACGCCAGCTCTCAAAATGGTAGGGTAGTGATCTCTTTCGACGGGCAGCCTCACCGCACGATCCTATATATGATCACCACGAATCAGGCTTTCGTAGTTGGAACGGACCCGTCCGCTGTGGATTTTGGAACTCTGCAACCGCAGTTCGTCAGCAACTTCAACGATGGTTCATTGAGGGGGGCATATTTTGGAGGAAGCCAGCCACCAGTGAGGGCAGACGTTAGCGAAGAGGTGGCTCAAATTCAGCTGGACGGATTTGGCAATCTTACGCAAACTTCAGAAGAGAACAGCGACGGCGTTCCATCGAGAGCCGATCTAACGGGAACGTACTCAGTATCTCCCAATGGCAGAGCGATAGTGACACAGAACGGAGTGCAAAGCGGGATCATCTACGCGATTTCATATTGGCAGTTCGTTTTTCTGCCCACATCAACATCGGGTCCGAAACTATCCGAATTTCGATATTGATACGTCTTATTCAACATCGAAGGGGAGCCGTGATGGGCGACAATTAGAATTCCCGACCGTGTTGCCTCATTTAGAAATGTTACCGAACAAACTCTGCGAAAAATAATTGTACGGCAGCGTTGGTTGTGGAGAATGGTTTCTGGTCGGTG
>OCTA010005772.1_pt1 | contig 10658 bp, 10 predicted proteins | sample 1538991 | NCBI WGS metagenome assembly OCTA01 (sample SAMEA3539302, study PRJEB22396) | soil metagenome | biome: tundra; feature: field; material: soil | place: USA | collected 2010-05 | depth 0.15 m | reverse complement strand
GATTGGTCAGTGACTGGAGTTCAGACGTGTGCTCTTCCGATCTGTCTGCGCCGCGGTATAGATTTCTTCGCGCGTCGCGTCGAGTCGACCAAACTGGATGTTGTTAAAGATGGTGTCATGAAACAAAAACGTCTCCTGCGTGACCAAGCCGATTTGTTCGCGCAGCGATTTTTGGGTAAGCGTGCGCAAGTCCCGGCCATCAATCCTAATCGTTCCCGAGGTCGGGTCGTACAAGCGCAGAATCAACGAAAGGATGGTGGATTTGCCAGCGCCGCTGGCGCCGACTAGCGCGTAACTTTTACCGGACTCGACTCGGAGATTGATGTCGTTAATCGCATCCGAGGCGCCGGTGGCGTAGCGAAAAGTAACGTGCTCGAACTCGAGTCGGCCTTTCGACGGCGGCAACTCGACGGCATTTGGCGCGTCCTTAACCGTCAGTTCCGTATCGAGAATGCGGAAGACTTCCGTCGTCGCCTGGACCGATCGCTGCATCACGATGTGGATCTTGCTCAAGGTTTTGATCGGATCGTAGAGAATAAAAATTCCTAGGAGGAGGCCGCAAAATAAACCTGCGGGCAAATTGGTGACATACACATAGAGAAAGGCCAGACCGATTCCAATAGCCGCGACTGTTTCCACCAGCGGCCCGATCGCTTCGGTGGACTTGATCATCTTCATTGCGTTCGAGAATTGAATCTGATTGCTGCGCAGGAACGACTTCTCCTTATGTTCCTCGCGCGCGAACGATTTGATCACACGAATGCCGGCGAAGGTTTCTTGCATCGTTACCAACATCTGTCCCATTTCTTCCTGCTCGCCTTGCACGGCCTTGCGCGCGCGACGTCCGTAAATTCGAATCGGCGCCATGCAGATCGGAAAGAGAATCAAGGTCACGACGGTGAACTTCCAATCCATGTAGAGGAGGGCAGCGATCCCGCCAATGATGGTGACCGGTTGTTTGAATACGTCGCTACTCACAGTACTTAATGCGGCTTGCATGCCGCGCGTGTCGTTGGTGATGCGCGAAATAAGAAACCCGGCTGGCATTCTGTTAAAAAAATCCATCGAATGCCGCGCGATCTTGTTGAAGAGCTCCGTGCGAATGTCGGTGACCACTTTGTTGCTCACCCAGTTCATGTAATAAGCGTTGATATAGCCGGAGAGACTGCGGGCCGCCATCACCAGCGGAATGAGCAGACTGACGATCGCGATGGAGTTAACCTTTGGGCCGCCGCCGCTAAAAATTTCCGGATGTTCTCGTACTGCCATGGGATTGGGAGCCGCGCCGTGAAACATGAAACTCATCACCTTTGCTAGTACGAGTGGCAACGATGAGCTAATGAGGCCGAACGCAAAACCGGATAACAGACCAACGACGAAACGCCATTTGTACGGGTGGACGTAGCTGTAGAGTCGCCGGTACGGACGCCACGCGGTGCGAATTGTTTCCCAAAATGGCGGCTTGCCTGTGGCCGCTGGTTTCGTGCTCATGAAGCTGGAGCTGCCGGAGCTGACAGCAGCGAATCCATAGCATTGATCACCGCTTCCGTCGAGATGTCGTTCATCGGAACGCCCGGTTGCTGATGCGAGAATGTTACCAATGGAGAGGCCGTTTTTCCCTGTAAAATCAAAGCCGTGCTTTCGCGCGGGCGCCAGTGAAATGGATTCGTCGGACCGAACAAGACGACTTGCGGCGTTTTCGTGGCGGCAGCCAAATGCATTGGCGCGGAATCGACCGTTACGACGAGTCGCGCCTGAGCAATGAGTGCTGTGAGAGTAAGCAAATCTGTTTTGCCGGAAAGATCGACGACTGTGCCCGAAAGTTTGCTTTTGATTTCAGCGATATGCTTCAGCTCAGGCTGAGAAGTTCCGCCCGTAATTACGACATTGGCCCCCGAAGTAGTTCGTGCGTGCTCGATTGTTTCAGCCCACCGTTGTGCGTCCCAGAATTTTTCCGTCCACGCCGAACCCGGATGAAAAATAATGAACGGGTTGTCGATCTTGAATGAGCGGCGGATTTCGTCCGCTTGTTCAAACGCCGAAGAGGGCAGCTGCAATCTGATGGCGGCGGAGGCGTCGCGAACACCGAGCGGTCCGAGCAAAGCGAGATTGTAATCGATAGTGTGCATTTCGTGCATGCGGTGTTGCAGCAACTCATTGTAAGCACTCGCGTTGAGCCGTGATTGACCTCGGACTCGCGGAGCCATGATCCGCTTTTTTGCGTGCGAGAGAGACGTGAGCAAGGCGGAGCGATCGTTCCGCGTGAAGTCGATCGAGTAATCGAATCGCTCCCATGTGACCCTATGAAAGATTCGCAGGTCGCTCAATTTTCGGTCCAAGACCAAAGTTCGATCGACGCCTTCAATCGCAGGCAAGAGCGCAGCGGCTTCACGCGAGACGATCAGAATCAAAGTTGCATCGGGGAACGCGCCGCGAACCGCGTGAATAGCCGGCGTGGTTAAAATCAAATCGCCGATTCGTTTGAGTTGAAGGAGAAGAATATGCACGATTGTAGCGGCGGTCTGCGACCGCCGGAATTTATTGGTTCGGCGGTCATAGACCGTCGCTACAGGATCACCGCGCCGTTTGCATGGTTTTCTCGTAGGCGCCGAGCAAACGCGAGCGAAAATGGTCCCAGGTGAAATTTTCCACCACTCGCTGCCGCGCGGCCGCACCCATGCGCTCGACGATTTCCGGATGCCGGTAAAAATGTTCGATCGCGGTTGCGATCGCATCAACGTCACCCGGGCGCACGATGATTCCCTCAACGCCATCACGAACGACGTCTCCGGCTTCCCGGGTGGTGATTTGCGGCAAACCGCATGCCGCCGCTTCGTACGTGACTTTGGCGCTTCCCTCCCACTGCGACGGGAAAATCTGAATGCTGCTCTGGCTCAGATAATTCTCGGGATTCTGCGCGAAGCCGATCGTCGTGATGTTTTCGCGCCAAAACCTTTTTAGATGCGGCTTCGCTTCGCCGTGCACCGAACCGACCAGCCACAGTTCCGCGTCTTTCAAATTGAGCCGATGCCACGCCTCGAGCAGGTGGTGAATGCCTTTTCTTTCGATGAGCGCACCGGAGAAAATTGCCCGGAACTTGGTTGGGCGCTGGCCCGGTTTGAATCGCTCAACATCGACACCTCTTGGCAAATAAAACAATTTTTTTTCCGGAAACCCCTGAACGCGAAACGTCTCCGCCGCGGTCTCCGAGAGAACTACGATTAGATCGGCCAGCTCATATTCTTCGACGAACCGTTCGCGTTTGAGCACTAAACCGGCTTTCCAATTCTTGAGCCAGCTTCGTTGCGTTGCCGCTCCGGTACTTGGTCCGTCGACTCTCGTTTTGCCACGGTCCCGATGCCACGTTGGAATTTCGATGATCGATGGAATGCCCAGTTTTCGCGCCACCCGCAGCGTTTGCAGACAATCGCCCGACCAACTGTGAAATAAATCGTAGCGGCCCGTGGCCAGATGTAGCGACGCGATCCAATCGAGATATTTCTTCTTGGCTCCATAATAATACGGACGGTCGAGAAAGGAGATTAGCCGCACCGGATGCCAGCGCAGTGAATGAATCAGCGCTGCTGGAATTTCCGTCTGGCGATTATCATACGCGATCGCTTGGCCGAGAAACCCGCCGCGATACGACGCACGCAAGGCCTCGAATGCATCCGTGTCGAGGCCCGACCCGCCAATTCGGGCGAAGATCGAGTAGAGCAAATTCTTCGGGAGACGGCGCGCGGCTGCCGATGTGGAATTTAGCGGAGGAGTAGCGTTTAAGGTTTCGCCTGACATCGGGTTACAACTATTCTGGCCGGAGGCTAAATTGTAACTCACTCACGATGCCTGACAAACGACTGACCATTGGCCTTGCCCGCCGGGGATATTCTGCAACCGGCGGCGCGGAAGCTTATTTGCGCAGACTTGTGCGCGGAGTTGTCGATCTTGGCCACGATGTTCGGCTGATCACGACGACGGATTGGCCCGGCAGCGCGTGGCCTTTCGGAGAAATTACGCGGGTTCGTGCAAGATCGACAATCGGATTCGCTAATGCGTTGGAAGAATTCCGACCACAAAGTGGTTGCGATGTTTTGATGAGTCTCGAGCGCGTTTGGCATTGCGATGTTTATCGCGCAGGTGACGGAGTCCATCGCGCCTGGCTCGAGCGACGCAAGCAATTTGGCACGTCGCTGCAGAGGTTGTCGCACTTTCTCAATCGAAAGCATGGTGACATCGTGCGTTTAGAGAAATCACTCTTCACCGATCGCGGCGCGGGACGCGTCATCGCCAATTCACAGATGGTGAAAAATGAGATTGTCGATCTTTACGATTATCCCGCGGACAAGATCGACATCGTCCACAACGGCGTTCCGGTAAACGAATTTCGCGAAGCGTCGACGCGACGCGCGCAGAGTCGCGTAGCCTTTGGTTTGGCAGTCGATGAGATCGCGGTGTTGTTCGTTGGTTCGGGTTGGGAGCGAAAAGGATTGCGCTTCGCCATCGATGCAGTTGAAGGATGCAAAGATCTGAAATTGCGATTGCTCGTCGCCGGTCGCGGAAACCAGCGCCAATACAAATCGACGCGCGCGCAATTTCTGGGTGAAATCGTTGATCTTGCCGCGCTTTATGCGGCTGCGGATATTTTTCTCTTGCCGACGATTTACGATCCGTTTTCCAACGCTTGCCTCGAAGCGCTCGCCGCCGGTTTGCCGGTAATCACGACGCGCGCAAACGGATTCAGCGAAATCATCGAGACCGGCAGGCACGGATCGATTGTCGATCGTCCGGATGACGTTGATGGATTGCGCGAAGCGCTTGGCTATTGGTCCGACGAAACGCGCCGAGCCTCGGCCAGATCGACAATCCTTGAGCGCGCGTCACAGTTCGGCATTTCGAAAAACATCGAGAAAACGCTCGCGATCCTGCTTCAGATATCGGAGAGCGCAGCGTCCACGTGAGGATAAATCAAAAAAACTTTATCCAACCGCGAGGTCTCGAAGATCGAGAGAACATTTTCCTGCACGCCGGCGAGAGCGAATCGGCCACCGTAATCTTCCACGTCCCGCATTCCTTGAATCAGCGCCGCGAGTCCCGAGCTATCGATGTAAGTGACCCGGGAAAGGTCGACAACCACCCGGCTCGGTTTTGGCTGGATTATCTCAGCAAGCTTTTGCGAGACGCGCGGCGAAACGTGCAGGTCAATTTCGCCTTCCAGCGGCAAGATATTTTTTGATTCAGGCAGAGTCATATTTGGTTGATTCGAGCAGAATGTGAGCCGCGCGGGACCGGCAACATCACCATCCCAACACCCGCATCACTTCGCCGACATTGGCCAGATCATCAAACAAAAAATCGGGTTTATGTGTTGCCAGTTGTTCGCGCGACCATGATCCCGTGGCGATGGCGACGGTTCGGGCCCCGAAAGCTTTGCCGCACGCGACATCGTGCCCGGTGTCGCCGATTACATCGATCTGGGCGGCGTTGAAATCGTGGCCATGTTTCTCCTTGGCGCGCGCACGGGCGAACTCACCGAGTTGATTACGATCATGGTGGTCGTCAGCAAATGCGCCGAACTCGAAAAAATCCCAGAGACCGTAGTGCTGCAGTTTTAGCTTGGCGCCGCGCTTGATATTTCCAGTGAGGAGGCCAAGCACGCGGTCCGGCCTCGTTTTCATTCGGGTCAGGATCTCAGACATGCCGGGCAAGACTTGGCCATCAGTCGTCGAGACGGTCTGCTGAAGGAAGCCGATATATTCGTCGAGAAAATCCGTTACCTTCCCGTTCGTTTCGCTAGTGCTATATTTTTTTAAGATGCTGGCGGCTATACCGGAATCCGTCCGGCCGGCGATCTCGATGTCGTGCAGGTCGTCGTGAACGCCGTAACGCTTTTCAATGACAAGCTTGAGCGCGCGCACACCGGCGCCTCCCGTGCTAACGAGCGTGCCGTCAATATCGAATAGAAGAAGGCGCTTGTTTCCCGTTGTCATCTGAGTGAAAGCCGAGACATCTCTCATTAATCTTCGCGATTGTCACGCCATGCTGTGGGGCGATTCGCCTCAGACCGATTGCCGAACTAGTTGATCGTGCGATTGGCCGTGCTTTCATTGACCGCGCATCCAGCCCCCCGCATAGTGCGGCTCTCATGGCAATCGAGTTGACGCGCAATTTTTGCATCATCGCGCACATCGACCACGGCAAGACGACGCTTTCCGATCGTTTGCTGGAGACGACAGGCACCATTCACGAGCGCGATAAGCAGGACCAGTTGCTCGATTCCATGGATCTCGAGCGCGAGCGCGGGATCACGATCAAGGCGCATCCGGTGGCGATGCGCTACACGAGCAAATCAGGGCAAAAGTACCGCTTGAACTTGCTGGATACACCGGGTCATGTCGATTTTGCCTATGAAGTCTCGCGAAGTCTGGCGGCGTGCGAAGGCGCGCTTTTGATTGTCGATGCCGCGCAGGGCGTCGAAGCGCAAACGGTGGCCAACGTTCATCTGGCGCACAAACAAGGACTCACGATCGTGCCCGTGATCAACAAAATCGATCTGCCGAACGCGGATGTTCCTTCCGTTCATCGACAGTTGGAAGAAATTCTGGCGATTCCGGCCGAAGAAGCGATCGACGCCAGCGCGAAGATGGGGATCGGAATCGAGGAAATTCTGGAGGCGATCGTGGATCGCATCCCGCCGCCGGAGAAACCGAAAGACGAAATATTGCGCGCGCTCGTTTTCGATTCGGTGTTCGACGTTTACCGCGGCGTGGTCGGCTACGTGCGCGTCGTTTCCGGGAAGATGGAAGCCGATCAGGCGATCAAACTGATGCGCAACGACGCGCGTTACGAAATCAAAGAGGTCGGCGTGTTCACCCCGAAGATGTATCAACAACCGCGCTTAAATGCCGGCGACGTCGGTTATTTCATCGCCAATATCAAGACCACGGCAGACATCAAGATCGGCGACACCGTCACCGATCAGCGCAATCCTGCGCGCGAGGCGCTACCCGGTTTCCAGGAAATTCATCCCATGGTATTCAGCGGGATTTATCCGATCAACACCGGCGACTTCGAGCATTTGAAAGGCGCGATCGCGAAACTGCGCCTGAACGATTCGGCGTTTATTTACACGCCCGAAAGCTCGGTCGCGCTTGGTTTTGGTTTCCGTTGCGGCTTTCTCGGCCTCCTGCACATGGAAATCATTCAGGAGCGGCTACGGCGCGAGTACAACATGGACATCATAGCGACGAGTCCGAGCGTGATTTATGAAATCGAGACGACACGCGGCGAGACGCTTTTGATCGACAATCCCGCATATTTGCCCGACCCAAGCCTGATCGAAGAAATTCGCGAACCGATCGTAAAAGCGTATGTGCTTTGTCCGAATGAAAACATCGGCGACATCCTGCAATTGATTTTAGAGAAGCGCGGCCAAATGGACCACACCGAAACACTCGACGTTCGTCGCGTGATGTTGCATTGCGAGCTGCCGTTAAACGAAATCCTGGTCGATTTTAACGATAAGATTAAGTCGATGACACGCGGTTACGGGTCGATGGATTACGAGCACGCTGGTTATCGGGCAGCAAAGTTGGTGAAGCTCGATTTGCTCGTAAACGGCGAGCCGATTGACGCTTTCTCGACTATTGTGCACAAAGATCGGGCGGAGGCGAGGGGACGCCAGTTGGCATCGAAATTAAAGGAAGTCATTCCGCGCCAGCTTTATTTGGTTTCCATCCAAGCGGCGATCGGCGGAAAAATTATTGCGCGGGAGAGTGTTTCGGCCTTGCGAAAAAACGTGACCGCGAAATGCTACGGTGGCGATATCACGCGAAAGCGGAAGTTGCTCGAGAAACAAAAAGAAGGAAAGAAACGCATGAAGAGCATCGGTAAGATCAATATTCCGCAAGAAGCATTCATCGAGGTACTGAAGTCGCAGTAATCCAGGAAAATCGACATGTTCGCACCACGCTATCTAAAACACGCCAAGCTGCTGTTGCGGCACACGCAGAAATATTTGCGCTACAAGAGCGACGTGCTCAATGCGTCGGCGCTGGAAGAAATCGAGTCGGCCATGCAGCGGTTGAAGGACGCATTTCGACAACCCGATCGCAAACAAATCGAGAGCCGGGCGGAGGAGCTGGATGGAAAGCTGCACAAACTTGCGCCGGTAACAGCGGAATCGCATTGGCGGGAAAACTGCGAAGTCATTTTGGTCGCAATTGTCGTGGCCGTCGGGATTCGTTCTTATTTCTTGCAGCCGTTCAAGATTCCAACTGGCTCGATGCAGCCAACGTTGAATGGAATCATCGGTTATCCGATCCAGGAGCCATCGCCCAATCTTCTGCAGCAGATCGGCGAGTTCGTCGTGCGTGGGCGCAATTATATCGATGTCGTTTCGCGCGAGGACGATCTGCTCTTGCAAGTGGAGCCCAAGAAGTTTCTTTTCTTCTTCAACGTTTCGCGGCTCGTCTGCCAGCACCAAAACTATTTGGTCTATGCACCTTGGGAGACTTTACGGGATTATTGGGACGTAAAACCGGGCCACACTTTCCAAAAAGGAGAAGTGATCGCGCGTGGCGCGGTTGATACGGGCGATCAAGTTTTCGTCGATAAGTTCAGCTACAATTTCGTGAAGCCGCATCGCGGGGATGTTTTTGTTTTTCGAACGAACAATATTCTCGGCATTCGCGAAGATCCCGAAACGGGAGCGCCGTTTTACATTAAGCGTCTGGCCGGATTACCCGGCGATGTTTTGCGAATCGATCCGCCGTTGCTCTACGCTAATGGAAAACTCGCAGAAGGTTACGGGTTTCAGCGCGTGATGGCGGCAAAGCTCGGGTACCTCGGTTATTCCGAAGGTCCGCTCGATGTGCGCGAGCTCGAGAAACAACTGGAAGAACTCCAGGCCTCGAAAGAGAAGGCGAAAAAAGACGGGCTGGCCGATCGCGTCGCCGAATTGGAAAACAACGAACAGCAGGTGCGGGAAAGATTGGAGTACGGCAAAACGAAACTGGTCGTGCCCGAGCACGGATATTTTGCCATGGGCGACAATAGTCATAACAGCTACGACAGCCGTTGGTGGGGACCGGTGCCCGAGGAAAATCTCGTCGGCCGCGGACTTCTGGTTTACTGGCCGTTCCATCCGCACTGGGGTTTGATCCGGTAGGCAGCTCATGCTTTCCAGTCTGCCGCGAGTTTATCCGCTGTTGGGATTTTGCAGCGGATACGCAATCATCATGCTCTTCAATCCGGTGCGTCAGGCGTTGCGCGACGGGTTTCGCTGCATCGCGCGTTTCAAGCGCATTTGGGTGACGTTTGTTGTCCTGGGATTTGCCTACGCGGTTTTTCAATTTTTCACTTTCACGCCGATCCAAAACGAGGCCGATCTCGATTTTGCCCAGATCACGTCGCTGACAACGTGGCAATGGCCGCGACTGACAGAGGTCTGGATGGAAGTTCCGTTGCCGGCGCTGGAAAGCGTGGCTGGTCTTTTCGACGGGACCACGACATATCCATTGTCGGTTGTCGCCGCGATATTGTTGCTCATCAACTGGCGCGGTTTACACGGAGCGTTTTGGCGCGCGCTGCGACAACGTTTTCGATTTTGGAGTTATCCGCTCTATTTGCTCGTTCTCGCCAGCACTCTGGCGACGCTCTGCAAACCAATTGTTTTCTGGAAGTTGCCGGTCTGGATCGGCGCGGCCTCTACATCGCGACTCTTTCAAATTTCCGCGACCGTGGACGCGGTTGCTTTTCTCTTTGAGTATTTTCTGGGCGTCTACATTCAGGTATATTTGATCACGGTTTGCTTCGCCTGGATTCGCGGCCTGAGTTTCGGAGAGGAACCGTTGTTTCAATTCGCCATCCGCCGCTTCAGTTATGTCTTGAAATGGTCCGGCCTGGTCATGTTAGTGGGAATTTTGATCGTCCATCTGCCGCGAATGCTGGCTTACTTCATGAACATACCCGACGTGCTCGATTACTTGCCGATCGAACGCGCCTTGATGTGCGGCTTAATTCTCATTTTTAGTTCGATCCAAATTTCTCTCGTTTTGCATAACGAGACTCTGCGCGACGCGATGCACGCGCATCGACAATTCCTTCGTGAAAACGCGGCTCGGTTTGGGTGGTTCTTACTCATCGCCGGAATTCATTTCTTTTTTCTGGCCGCGTGCGACGCGATCGTGCGGAATGCGATCGCGGATCGAATGATGGCGCTCCTCGGTTGGAAGATCGTCTATGTTTGCTTTCGCGGACTAATCACGGGGTGGCTGCTGGCTTCGTGGGTTTGCTTATATCGCCAGTGTGAAGCTGGCCGCGCCGGGCAGGAGAGCTGGATCCAATATTAGGATTCGGAATCGAAGGCACACATGAATGCCGCGAAGATTACTCGCCAGAGCAAATCGAATCTCGCACTCGCGTTTATTTCGCTGGGACGCGAACGCCGGCGAGACATCACGATCTTTTATGCCTTTTGCCGGGTGATCGACGATATTGCCGACAGCAAGACCTTGGCCGTTGAAGAAAAACGGCGTCGCTTGACTGCCTGGCGTGAATCGTTGCGTGCATCGACGGCCGATGAATCGGCCCTCGCCTCCGACATTCGCGCTTTAGATCGGAAGAGCACACGTCTGAACTCCAGTCACTGACCAATCTCG
>OCTA010005771.1_pt1 | contig 10659 bp, 17 predicted proteins | sample 1538991 | NCBI WGS metagenome assembly OCTA01 (sample SAMEA3539302, study PRJEB22396) | soil metagenome | biome: tundra; feature: field; material: soil | place: USA | collected 2010-05 | depth 0.15 m | reverse complement strand
GAATTGGCTCCCCTCTCTCAACCCTCCTCGAACTATCTCCGCCCTTGGGGGGCCCGCCGAGCAGGTTTTTAACGCGCCGCCGAGTGGCGGACTTGCCACCTGGACGGCGCGTGCCGGCGTTGGGAGATCGGTCTCGACTACAGAGCTTTGAGAGCGTTCAAGCGCCGGAGAATGATGCCTATCCGCGCTTGGCTCATCGCATCAGGGAAGAGATATCCGGGCAACGCATCGAGAAACGCTGGTGTCCCAAGTAAGGCAGTAATCTCAGTCCTAACATAGGCGCGCAATTCAAGTGTGGTCGCTTGAACTTCTTCTACAATTATTGCGCGGCCGTCGATAACGGAAATCAGATCTTCCAAGTCATGGCTTGTGGAGAAGTCTCCCTTTCCGCGGCCTTTGAAAGCTTCGATCTTAGTAGCGAGAAACAATGGGGCTGTCACCACCAGGATCTCCAGATCGTCCGCAAGTCGCTGTGTTGCGGCAGTACCCATCGCCGCCCGATACCAACGGTTCGAAAATCCGAGGATCTTCTCATCCAGCGGCATGACATCCAGGACGGTCCGCTGATAGACCCAACGGCACACCGGCGCACCAACACTCGTGTCTTCCGCAAATCCGAGCGCGCGCAAACGCTCTCCAAATTCGACATATTGCGCATACGAGGTGATCTCCGCGATGGCATCCACATCGAAGGTAGTGCGCGGAGCGCCGGCAGCCTGGTCTGTGATGAGCAATCCCGTTACGGACCCTCCCACGAATACGAGCTCATGAAGCAACGGGCGCAACAGCTGTGCCGCATCGATGAGCTGCCTGAGATTCGAATCAGGCATGGACTTCACCCAGACGGCGGTGCAATTCTGCCTCGGCGAGCTTTCGTTCGCGAATGCGGCCGTCCCGCAGCGCATCCACGAGGACCAAGTATTCATAGAAGGTCTGGTCTCGCAGAGCGGCGATCGGCGCTGTCTTGTATAACGGCGCAAACGCGATGCCCCGCTGCTGCCCCTCCTCGTAGGGCCAGACCGGAATCGGCTCACTGCCGGCCGCGACGCTGCCGCAGAGTGGCGCGGCGCCATAAGACGTCGCAACGCCACGGGTAAGTTCGCCGCGCTCAGCGGGGAAGACGTACTTCAAACCATGAACGAGGAATTCGTTAAGCGCCGCAACGTTTGGGAGACTCTGTGAACTGACGTCGTGGAGCAGATGGCTGGCTTGGGCGCGCTTGACGCAAGCGTGTACTTCAGAAGGACTCATCACCAACTCGACCGCGAGCTGTGCATACGGGGCCCGACGTGATCCGTCAGCGACGATCTTGAGCACCACGTAGACGTCTTGAGGCTTCAGACTCATAGCCACATTCTACATTCGCGAATCGCGAATAGCGAATGGGCCGCCTCGATGACCCAGGTCTTCGCCCCGGTCGCGTGCCAGCGCGAGGAGCTTCGCGCGGTGTGAGGCGGCGACATTCCGGATCTGCTTTGTCATACTGCCGACTCCAGATGTGGGGGGCCCGAGCGCCGTTTGGGATCCGCAAGCTGGTCGCCCGGAAATTCCGATTCGAACCGCTGTTTTAGCGATTGACAGCCTTCGTTTGTTGACAGCCGCATCCAAAGCGGCGTCCCTCTCTCAACCGTAGCTGATGCCTCTCCACGTCGCTCGGGCTCGTCCAGCCGGAGAGAGCCTATTCAGGACGCTTCGATGGCGGCGTTCTGCACGTCGCGGAGCACGACACCCGATTCGGTCTTCCACGCGGTTCGGCCGTTCACCTCGTTTCCACAAACAACTTTCGCCGCCGTCGAAGGGGTGTTGAAGGCCCCTCCGTGCCAACATTGATGAGACAGTTCTCCTGGTCGTAATTACTGAGCAGGGCGAGAACAGGAATCAATGTGAAGAACAACGGGATCTCTGCGGCTGCCCGCCGAGGAGCGCAGGTCTATTCAGTTGCCGAACTCTCGGAGCGCCGAAAAGCGGAGCCTACCATTGAGCACATTTTCGCTCAAGAGCCATTATTCGATTTTCCTGGGCACGGTTTTGAGAGCGGGGAGCACTATACGGCCCACTGCCACAAATTCGGGAACCTGCTGGTGCTTGAGAAGAGCTTGAACAGCAAGTGGAACAACCGGACCGTGCACGACAAGATCACTGCCAGCGGCATGTACGGCGCTTCCGGCTTTGAGTGCGTGCAGCAGTTCCGCCAAGACCGGTCCGTTAAAGGACCTTTCACCGTGGAGGCGCTGAATAATCGCAGCGATGAGCTTGGTCAGTTGTGCCTTGCACAATGGCCGATCTGGAAGGATCAGGTGAGCGCCACAGAAGGAGCGTCGAAATGAACCTCAGCCCGATCACGATCCGAAAAGAGAACAAGATCGCATTCGACGCACTGCGGTCTTGCCTGATTGCGGGTTCGAAAAAGTTCAAGCGGAATGTCGGATGGCCTGGAGAGCACGGTGAGTATACTTTGCACTGGCACGAGGACGCCGGGTTTTGGGTCGTCTTCGGCCTGGAAGAGCTTGCCCAGTATTGGTGCGCTTACGGCACGATGGACCCGAATTCGCATAACTCGGTGGAGATCACCTGTGAAATCAACCCGCCCACGGAAGGCATCGACCGTCGCTGTGCCGGGATCTTTCTGAAGGATTCCGGTTCTGGCTTGTACTTGGCCCACAGCGGCAAAGTAGGTGGTGGGCGGAAGGGCATTGGCAAGACGAATTTCCTGGAAGAATACAGCGGGAGCCTTGAGGAAATCGAATGGCCCGATGGCGTCACGGCGGAAGTCGTGCTGTTGGGCAAGATTGGTGGCAAGTCGTTCGTGAACAACCTTGCGGTCTACATTCGAGCGGTGGAAGCATTCAAGGCGAACGCCACGGGACAGACACCAGCGCCGATCACCAAGAAGAACCCCGACCTTGCGTTCTCCCCGGAATTTGAGGGGCCGAAGAAGAAGTACAAGCTCACATCCGCCATTGAAAGCCAATGTGATCACGGAACCGTAGTAAATACGCTCCACGATGAAATCGCCTCGATGGGCATCATCGCTTGCAGCAACAGAAATATGGACCTTTTCCTTGCCGATGGGAACTCCAACATCACCCATTTGTTCGAAGTCAAGACCGATCAGACCACGACGAGCCTTTATCAAGCGGTGGGCCAAGTGATGCTGCATGGTGCCTTGGAAAAGAGTGACCCACAGAGGATTCTCGTGCTGCCGGGTGAACTTTCAACTGATACCGCAAGCCGCCTGAAGAGGCTTGGCATCAAGGTCTTGCGATACGACTGGAACAAGGAGGAGAGCATACCGATCTTCAGGAATCTGAAGAAGGCCGTAACGTGAAGGTGTGCGATCATGACGGCGGGATAAGCACAAGCGGACGGTGAAGCCTCTTCCACGCCATGCGGAATGGGCCGTCAACATGGCGGGGAGCATGGCGTCGTTTTCGTTGGCGATGTTTGAGCAGAAACCATTTGGCACGAGGAAAGCATTATGTGGTATGACGGCACGAAAGACTTGCTGAAGAGTATTATCGTCTGGTTAGAATCAACCGATCAGGGCGGGTGGAACGATCAGATTGAGATCGTAAAGGAGTGCATTGCCGAGATGAATAGCATGGCACGTCCAATGTACAGGTCAGACAAATCGGGAGGCTTCGGCCAAGCACCACCTATTCCCAACCCCGTCGAACCGAATCTGAAACTTGCAATCCCGAAAGTCCAGGCCATGTTAAGGGCAATGCAAGATCGTGACCGAGCGGAGGCGCTGAAGCATGGCATGGCATCATTAGCGGAATTGTAGGCGGGTTGGCGTGCGGTGCAAGTGGGGTGGGCTGAAGACGGCGGTGGATCACATCCTTGAGGGAACCGATCAGTGAAAGTTTGGTTGTCGAGAACAGATACCAAGGTTGGCATCCCATATACAGGGTCGGAGCGAAGAGCCGACGGAAGCCAGAACCACTGTTATATTGATCTAAAGCGGAATTCGGAGAAGATCCACGACATTCCCGAACTCAAAGAGTTTCACGAGCTAAAAACCTTCGTTCAAATGATGAACTCTCACGACAGCCTCTTCCGCACCGTGGGATGCGAGAGAGCCTTTTCGCCCTCGGAGTCGTCCGAGTTCAAGACACGACTTGTGTCGCTTGTAGAAATCATTTTTGAAGTTGTAGAATGGAACACAAATGTCGCCAACTTCGAAGGATTATACCGAGCGTTTGAGACATTCGCCGGGGCTAAGGGTGACCTGCCGAATTGTTATGGAGTGGAGTTTTCAGTGGGTCCAGCGTTCTTTAACGATCATGGTGTGAGCGGCTGGATTGCAACCATCTGGATCTACGGCTACGAACAAAGCGACAGCGATGCTAGGAAGCAATGGGCGCTGGCACTTCAGATTGTTCACGACTTCTTTAATCGAGACACCGAACAAACCCGAAAGACCTCTAACTAGACTCGTGGACCACCTTCTACCTCAAAGCCGCCACTCGGAATGTCGATGCTGCGTCACATCCTGTGGATCACGAGCGGCCTTCGGTCTGCTCATCCTTCCTGTTTGGCGACTGCGATTGCGTGGTTCATCATCCTTTCCATTTCTTCAGCGCCAAGGAGTGCCTTCAGGAACATGCAGAATTGGATTGGGCGAGACCTGAGAAGTTGCATCACCTTGGCAGCATCCTCTGGTTCGAGTGTTTTTCGATCCGCCACAACGCTCCAATCATCGAAGTCTGCGAACCCCCACTTCAGCGCAGATGCCACCCTCCACACGTACCGCTTTTCCAAAGGAAGGTCGGCAATTTCTCGCATCGCAGGGCCTACGTCTGCCCCAACCATCGCCGCTTCGACGTAGCGAAGGTAGGGCTGCATCTCCGGTGCGCTCATGAACTCCTTGGCCCCGTCCTCCATCTTGAGGCTGTCAAGCTCGACTACCTTGTACTTTTGATAGCTCATGATTCACGACCTCGCATCGTCCAACGGCCAGTGTAGCGTTGGTCTGGTGGACGGCGGTGATAGTCGTTAGGCTGCTGGCATGAAGACGGCATACAACCTTCCCGACAGTGAATCTCGAAATGGAGTCCTCCTGCCGCCGGGTATAGTATATGGCGGGGTGGAGGATCGGGCAGGGGGACAGTCAGGCAGAGCATCCCGCAATCTCTCCTCGGAATGAGGATTGGTCCCAGTACGGCGAACCTGAAATTTGTGGGATGCCTCAGTGCGCCATTCTGGTCCTGAATCGAATCGCCACAGGCCGCATGGGCTGTCCGTCAGCAGCCGTGAAAGGCTGGCCGTTGGACCACCGCAGCCACAATGCGTAATCGTGATCCGGCTCAAGATCGACAGGAATCGTCAGCACAGTCTGACTTTCATCAAAGTGCATCTTCCTAAATCTTGGATCGTTGCCGGGGTCCAAGGTGTTCATTGCTCGGCTGAATTTCACTTTGAGTTCTTTGAGTGCGGGGTCCACGTCATTGGCTCCATCCGTGATCGTGCTCGAACCAACTCTTGGACGGGACTCGTCGTATCGCTTCTCCAACTCCCCCATCCGTGGCGGAAGACCATTGAAGAATGCCACAATCTGCGGCATGAACGATTCCAGAGTGGGAAACTCCTGCCGATGGGTCTCGTAGACGGTAACCTTATCTGATAGTTCGCTAATCCAGAAAAAGGAGCGAGAGTTATCTTCTTGAATCAACCGCTGTGCCGCCTTAGCCCCATCGTGCTCCAGAACGTAGTGAATCGTCGTGACCCGGACCAGTGACTCATAGAGCAACGTCTTCCAGTCCCCGTAAGCTTGACGACGCATTTCGGTTTTAACTTGGTCATTGATCTGGGCGGCAGCGGCCTCCATCTGCGATGCAAACTTGTCAACGACCGGATTTGAGAAAGAGTGGACGAACTCGTGAACCATCATGTCCCGCCAGTCTGTACCGAACTGCGGCAGACCGTCTTTATCAACCTCCCATACACCAGGAATGGCATATACTTCTTCAACACCGTCTTCGCCTACGAAGCTGGCACCGTAGCTTGGACCACCATCTGCCATTCCGGGTACTACGATGAACCGGACGGGCGAACGGGTGCCAAAGAAGCGGTTGTACCACACCAGATCCGCTCTCGATTCGACAAATTCCCGTAAGCGAGTGTTCGTCTCATCGTAAAGCTTCTGCTGCGATTTCAGGAACTCATTGAAGTTAGTATCAGCAACAAACTTCCGCAGGGCGGCAAGGAACTTCCGACCTTCCGCACCTTTCCAGGGTTCGTTGAGGTGGGTGCCCTGCTTGTCAAGAGGAATGCGTTCCGCAAGGGTCTGTACGTCCGAAATGTGGACGGCAAGGTTCATCGGACTCTCAAATCCCGTTGACAGGCTCCTTGCGAGTTGAACAGCTTCATGGTTTCGATATTGGCCGAAGTGCTGCTCCAGCGCCCTGTCATAGGCGGGGATTTTGCATTGGTTGTACTCATCGTTCCCGGCAAGGCGAAATACGACGCTAATCAACTCGATACGAGGGTCAACTCCAACTCGGTACGCTTGCGCCATGAGCGGTGTTGTCGTCCCAAAAGTCAATGATAAGAAAATTGTTGCTGCGGCAATTCGCATATTCTGGTCTCTTGGTCGAGAGTGTAACCCCAAGGAGCGTCAACTGCAAGGGACCAGTTCCTGCTGACAACGAATCAGAACTGGCCTTTGTAGCGATTGCAGTGGGCCGGGGATGCGATGGTCGCCGAACGACTGCGGAGCGATCCTGGGCCATCTGTGCGCCGTGGCGGGGTGTTCTAGGTGCGAGGAGTGATAGCATCCGCACATGGCATATTTGGACGTAGCGTTCCAAAGTGGCAACTCCGATTTGTTTTGGAAGGCGAATCTCGTAGCGGCGTGGGATTCGACGCATCATCGGTTCAAGGAACTTGAGAACCTGCCCTACCGTGGTGATTGGGTGCTCAGGTGTGAACTGACCGTTTTCGGTGATGTTAGGGAATTTCCGCAGAGTTTGGTTTCAGCCCAAACCGATGAGACGCTATCCGTGGAAATCTCAATGGGCAAGCTCAATCTCCTGATTCCTGGCTACCTCGACAAACTGATATGGTTTGAGAAAATCAAGAAGGCCGGGTGCTGTACGACGACCGAAATCAGAGAGAGGGGCTATCCCCGATTCTCAGTGGTTGCGCTTGCCACTTTTCAACCGCCACGTCACATGCACGTTCCAAACGTTTGGGAATGGGACACGATTGGTCCATCAGCGGGATTGCCGAGCCTTGGCAAACGCAGATAGTAGCAAGAGCAAAGGAAGCTGCCGCCCACTCGAATTGCCGATTGAAATTCTGGGGTTCAGTGGGGTATTGCCACCTGACCGCAATCTGAATTCGGCTTTTCATATCTTATTAGTTGGCGCAACCGTTCGGGTGTCACTCGCTGGAGCAAGGCATTTCTCTGTGAAGGAGTTGCTTCTTCAACTGTCACAATCGCTGCGTATGTCTTGTCGATCCAATAATCCCCATGATGCACATGAAGCCAAGCAAACTCAGTGTCTCCCCCCTCGTGAATGAACACCACCTTCATTCTTTCGGGCAGCTTTATTGCGACAAATCCGATGTACGTGCCCGAGTCATACCGATCAGGCGCTTGGTCGTCATACTCGACGCTCACTACTCTGAGATCAGCAAACTCGTCCACTCGCTTCTTGGGCTTCATCATGCTCCCCTAGTGCGCCTAACCGATTCTAATCCCCTGCCCCAAGGCCCCACAAGCCGCTTCCGAAGCCTGAACCCCTGTGGGACGAATGGACTGCTGCGACTGCGTTTTGGGGTAATTGTGCGCTGCGGGGTGTTCTGGTGATGGGTTCGCAATCGTGATTCGAGCCGTCGTCTGGAAGGTAAGCAGTGGAATCTCGTGTGACGCTCATCTCAACCCCGCACACGAACTGAGCCACGACTCTACATCCACACGCCTGTAGCGAACCGCAGAGCCGATCTTCAAGAACTTCGGTCCTTTCCGAAGACATCGCCAACGACGCACACTGGCAACGCTCATGTTTAAGTGGTCTGCGACCTGATGTTCGTTCATCATCTCCTGTTTGGGACGAGAAGGCGGGTTGGGTGTGGCCGGGATGACCGCTGGCGGTATGGTGTCTGTTGGCTTGGGGATTGGCTTTTCAATTGGCTGGCGGCGCTGATTTTCCAGTTCTGCAATCCGCATGTTGAGCCGTTCGATTTCTTTCAGGGCGATCAAGTGGACTTCCCGCAGAAGTTCGATGATCCGGGCTTGGTTGCTGTCCATTTGGGCATTATGGCCGTCGCTCTTGCCGGTGATGCTGAGGGTCAACCGGGTGGCTTCGGAGCGTTCCTAGGCCATCTATGCGCCGGGGCGAGGCGTTTGGCTTCGGAGTGGGCTTCAAATGCCGCCTAAGAAGTATTTTGGCCGACCCGTTTGTCTCCCTAGCCGTTTTGGGGGCAAGCCAAACGGCCGTCTCATCCCCGTTTGTGTCGGACTTCCAATATCAGGTCACTGATCTTGCCTTCCACGGCAATCAGCCTTTTAACCCTATTTAGTATTGTCTTTTCTATCCCATCGAGGTCCAGTCTTGAATGGTTAACATGTGGAGCGAGGTGAACTGTTGACCACAGTGGATAGTAATTTTCTTCTTCTATCTCCGCATGATCGCCAATATGCTCAAATGTGGGAAGGCGAAACTCTCTTAGGCGTTTAATGAAGTCCCGGCGATGTTGCCATTTGGGAACATACAGTGCCACCATAGGGTCATCTTCACTGTTATAGAAACATGGGGTAATACACTGCTCCATGTAGAAGCACACCGCCATGTGGTCGTCCTTGACCACATGCCAACTCTGGCCCGGATAAAGGTATAGTGATCCATCTGATATTTCCGACTGCCAAGTACTTGTTCGTGGAATGTGTTCCCGTAAACGCACCTCCAAGTGCTTTAGAAACTGCGTCACTTCCTCCTTAATCGTTCCCTCATCGAATAATTGCTGAATCCGCCTGACTGTCGGCAAGTTCGTTAGAATCAATTGCACCGATAGAGAAAATGCAAACGTTGGCTTTGGCATAGCTCATCTACTCGTCGTCTCTAGCAAACCAGATGTGATCCACAAAATGTCGGATGAAAAGCTCTGACTCCTCATTCCCGTGCAGGTTCGTGAGCGCCAGCCTCACCGCCTGATATGATACCCCTACGAAGTCATCGCAATTAGGTCGTTCGCCATCACGTGTCAAGTAGGCAAAGTATCTTTCTTGAAATTTGTTTCGCCAATACTGAGCGTACTTATGCAACTGATCCTGGCTCTGCGTTGAATCTACTTTGTTCTCGATCACCAGAACCCAATCAGCACGCCGCCAAATCACGATGTCACAGTTCTTGTATTCCCGCTTTACAACAACGTCCGTCGTGTCGCCAAGGTCTTCATCGAATACGCCTTTCACGAATGCCCTGAGAAACGCATCACCAAGTCCATGTGCCTCTGTAGGGTTTAGGAACCAAGCCAAGACGTTGGAGTGAGTGTGTTCACAGTGGGTGCGTTCAATCACGGAGAACAGATTGAAATATTCTTTGTGCCACCTGCCAGCTTTTTCAATCTCAGCTATTCGTGCGTGAATCTCTTTCACACCCTTGCGTAATGAATCGACCAGAGCTTCCTTAGCACGCTTTCGAGCCTTCTCTTGTTCCGCCTGTTGTTCGGCCAAGCGGTCAAAGTCATTAGCTAATCTAGCAAGTCGTTGACCAAGTTTGCTAACCGCAGGGGTTCGATGGTGGTGGGGTGGTTTGAACATACGACGACTCAGTTCGACGCTTCCTTGATGGGCTTTGCCTGCAATGATCCTGCATCTCTGGTTAGAGACAGAGTTTGCATTTTGGTGCTGTTACTCTGAATTGCTTTTTCCCCCATGACACAAGTTCGTCCATGTCAGTGGAACAAACCTTGTAGTAATTTCTGGTTGTGAAGTTCTTGCCAGTCCTTGGATTCGAATGAGTGAAACAAGTGCAACTCGCCCGGTGCAACTTGCAGACGTAACCCACGGTGCCAGCCGGACCTTTAATGCAGTTCAAGAGGTAACCCTCTTCGCTGTGCCGTTCGATCCAGTTTTCGAACGCTTGTTCTTGGTTAATGAACTGTTTCGTCATGGCCCAAAACTCTTCTTTCGTCCTGCGTATCTTGGTCAATTCACGGCGCTGATGATGCGGATGCAACCACGCCCCTTCTACCACAGTTTTGGATGCAGGAGAAGGGTTGCATCTGAGGGTGGAGGACGGAGTTTCGAGATTTGGCGATGCAGACCCCGGCGCTTTGGGGGCAGGGCCAGAGTGCTCTGAGGGGATTCGGATGCGTTTAAAGCGATTCTGGGCGTGCTGGCGGGGGGATTTGGTGGGGGATGCGGGGTGAAGTGGCGCTGCCTGGAAAAGTCGGACTGTGAGATTTTGGAACGGGTCCCATCGGCAGAAGTTTTAGAAACCCCATCCCTAGGAACTTCCCGGCAGGTTTTTTTTCGGAAAAGGTCCCTTGAGTTGCTGCTTCAGGCTTTCCAGGGGGTGAGCGGCGAGTGGTTGGTGCGGTGGCAGCACCCTTCTGTCAAATGAATTTTTCACAGATTCTTAGACAAGTCCACGTCTAAGATGATTTTTGATGACTGTAAGCTATTGATTATAAATGACTTGGCTCCCC
>OCTA010005769.1_pt1 | contig 10661 bp, 4 predicted proteins | sample 1538991 | NCBI WGS metagenome assembly OCTA01 (sample SAMEA3539302, study PRJEB22396) | soil metagenome | biome: tundra; feature: field; material: soil | place: USA | collected 2010-05 | depth 0.15 m | reverse complement strand
CCTATGTCCATACCTAAGCGCCGGGCGATCGAGGAGCGGACCTGTTCCGCGTCCAGCTTTTCCCCCTCGATCTGACTGCTTTTGAGCACATCGGCAGTCAGGGTTTGCAAAACAGCTTCCTGCCGGAGGTTGAAGCCGAGGGCTTCCATATGGCCGATCAGCCGGCCCTGCCGGTGACGAACGTCGGCGAGAGGTTCGGCGAGCCGCTCCCGGTTCCAATCGAACCGGGGCCAGTTCTGAAGCTCATGGGTATACATTCTCCGCACCTCCTGCGGAGATTGTAGCCCAGAATCACCGCAAGAAGCAAGTATTAACCGCATGGATGCGGAGAATAGAATGGCCAAACGCCGCAAGAGCGCCCTCTTCAAAACCAATACATCGTTCATTATCAACGTATTTCCTTGACACTGAGTTTTTGCTCAGGTATTATTAAAGCGTACTGAGTTTTTACACAGGTTTGTGATATGGCCACCAAAAAATTGACCCCCCGCCAAATCGAGACGATCCGGCATATCCATGACTACATGTCGCGGAACGGCTTGCCCCCTACTATTGACGATCTCAGGAGGCTCATGGGCGTGGCATCCGATCAAGGCGTCATCGAGATTCTTCAACGCCTCGAAGACCGCGGGATAGTCGAACGAACGTCTGGCCAGGCGCGAGGCTTGAGGCTGACTGCCGAGGCTTATCTCGCAATCGGTGTAGCCCCTGCTCAATCTGCTGTTGGATCATCCGGGTTGCCGCAGGGGGCTCCCCGCCCGTTCGAATTGAGCCCGCTGCAGCAGCGTATCTTCAAAAGGCTCGCGGACATCGATCCAAAACTAGCGAGGATGTATGAGGGCGGACTGAGGGTTCTTCTGGATGACACAAATCCCGAGCGAGTTGCCCTGTCGGCCCATTCGATACGCGAAAGCACACACCACCTCTCAAACATGGGAAAAGGCCTCCTTTCAAAGGAGGAAGAGAAAGCCGCCAAAGACCTAAAGGCCAGCAATGCCCGGCAATTGGAGAAGGTCTTCGACCCTCTGGGAGGCGTCAGCGGTTTCGGTCCGACCCTGTACGACACCTGGAATGAGTTTCAGACGTTCTTCGTTAACGTGTCGCATCATCGACTGGGGGTCGCCCTCGAAGAATATCGCGAGAAGCTGTCCCAATTCGAGAACTTACTCAGCCGGTACGTCCTGCCGCTTCAGGTCGAGATCTATGCGCTCTTGGACGAGCAACTCGACAAAGGGCCGGAAAACGCGGATACCGACCAACTCCGGGCGTTGCTTTCCCGCAACGTTGAATCCTATCGGTATTTCTTCAGGAAGGCGGATGTCCGCTGGCTCGGCTATCTCAATCAACATAAGCTCATTTCTCCGAGGTGGGAGGTGGCCGACTATCTGGCGCGCATCGCGCCAGAGGCGAGCGTCGACGTCATGGCGATCGCTGAAACGCTCAATACAGACAAGAACGATTGGGCCACAAGAAAGGGTCTCATCGATGCCGCCGCGAAGATGTCTCCCATAACAGCGCGGCGCATTTTGGACAAGATCGATCGTGAACAGTGGCTCGCGGAGCCGTACGTCGATTGGCTGGTCTATTCCCTCGATCCCCTCATCGGAATCTTCATCGCCAACTCCCAGCATGCTGACGCATCGCGGCTGATTTCCCTCCTCGCTCAACGCCCGGATGGACAGCCGAAGGTGAAGTCTTACCATTTTGAGACGATTCTTAAGCACATTTCCGCTGTCCGTTCGTCAGAGCTTCCGCCATATATCAGGATTCTCGTCGCGTCTCTTGTGACAGCCAGGTCGGGTGAACACCCAGGCGCGAGCGACGACCTCTCGTTTATGTGGCGACCCGCCATTGAGGATAACGAACAGAACTGGCGTCATGGTGACCCAAGAGATCTCCTGATTACGGCCGTCAGAGACGCGCTCGTTCGCTACGTCGAACATCTCCACATGAACGGCAGAACGGACACACCGGCCATTGTGGACGATTTGCTCAAATCGGAGGCGCCGCACTCTATCCTCACGCGCCTTGGGCTGCACCTGTATCGGGAAAAGGCTTCTCAGTTCATGCCTCAGATCGAGTCTGCGGTTACGAAACACTTCGATACGACCGATGTCTGGCATGAATACTTTCTCCTGCTGGCAAAGGTCTTTCCGCAGCTTAGCAAGGCCACCCAGGCCCGTTACTTCGAAATGGTGGATAGAGGACCAACACGAATGCCAAAAGGCGAGCCAGACGAGCGCTATGTCGAGCGCTGGAAGGCTCGCAAGCTCTCGCCAATTCTGGAACATCTTTCACCCGCTCAAGTTGAACGGTATGGCGCTGCGGTGGCGGAAGCACGCATCATGGCCCATCCGGATCTGCTCTCGTACCACAGTGGAGGATGGGTTAGCTCGACATCGCCGGTGTCTGAAGCCGAGCTTGCGGGCATGTCTATGGACAGTCTTCTCGATCTCATTGCATCCTGGGAGCCGCCGCCGAACGACATCTTTGTTTCCTCCTCGCATGCGGATTTGGCGCTCGCCCTATCCAAGGTGGTTGGCAAGAACCCGGAAGTGTTCTCGCGGGAGGCGCATCGTTTCAATGATGCACGCCTCCGGTCAGACTTCCTATATCATCTTTTTTCCGGGTTTCATGAGGCCCTGAGGAATAAGGCTCAGTTACAATGGCAAGGGATTATCATTCTTGCCGGTGCCATTATTGAGCGGGCGAGATCGGGTGTTCTGCCCGTCTTTGAAACCACGCCCGGTAACAATTCATGGGTGGCGGAATGGAATGGAGTTTTTCAGGAAATCGGTTCGCTCATCGAGGATGGTCTACGAGACAGTTCCCTTGGTCCCGAATTTGCACTGCGCGGTGATATCTGGGGAATCATAGAATTCTTGTGCGACCACAAGGACCCCTCGATAGAGCATGAAAAGACTGGCAGCACCTCAGATCTTGCCAATCTTTCCCTGAACACCTTGCACGGCCGCGCCTTCCGAGCACTGTTTGCTTACATCTTTTGGTGCGACCGCCACCTCAAGAGCAAGGGTGAGAATGGGAGCAGAATCCCGCTAGAAGCCGAGGGCGTTCTTGAACGGCATCTGGACCCGACTTACGATCCGGGTCTGACAGTGCGCTCCGTTTGCGGCGAGTTCTTCGGATGGCTTTTCGTTTACGATCCATCGTGGACGGCGAAGCTGATTCATCGTGTTTTTCCTCTCGACGACCCTGACCGCCGATATGCCGCATGGGAAACCTACCTTGCAAACGGGCTGCGCCCTCAGCTTTACAAGGCCCTGAAGCCACAATACGAGCAGGCAATATCGGAAATCAGGAACTTCAAACCCGCCCGGCGGTTCTGGGCCGATCCGATCGAAGGACTGGCTGTTCACATGATGGTCGCTTACGCCTACAGGGAAGACGAAGAGAACGGCGCGACATGGCTGAAATTCTTCCGTGTAGCCAGCCCTAAACAGCGCGGTAAGGCGGTCAGCTTTGGAGGGACTGCTTTCGTGCATAGAGGAGCTGCGCGCGCAGGCGAACAGTTACCTGATACAAATAGATTACAGCAGTTCTGGGAGTGGCGGTTAAAGGAATCGAAGGACACCGAGGAGTTGAAGGAGTTCGGATGGTGGGTCAGAGAGGGAAACTTCAATGATGAATGGGTGCTTCAGCGCCTCATTGATACGCTAGTCAAGACCGACGGCGATGTGGCGATGGATTTCCAAGTGCTTGACGCATTATTGGTACTGGCACCACGACATCCCTTATTGTGCGCCAAGGCCTTGTCTCTGATGGTGCGTTCGAGGTCTGCAGATCGCCTGATGCTTGGCCATAACGAGGATATTCCCCGCATTCTCGAAGCTCTCTACTCAACGGAAGATGCCGAAGCTACGAGCGTCGCCGAGAATGTAATCGATCACCTGACAAAGTTAGGATTCGAAACCTACAGGACAATCTCGCAGGCGCAGCGGAAGCCCCTTGGCACCCAGGAGGAAAGGCTGATCGCCGAAGGAGGCCGGCAGTGAACACCGCTACAAAACCCCTGCCTGTCCCTGTATGCTCCATTGTCGGAGATGTGCTCGGCTCTCTGATATATCACCACAAAACGCTTGAAGGTCTGTTTTACCAGGCAGGGGCTGTCGGCGAGGTGCCCCCAGGCAACTGCGTCGTGAAGTGCCAGACCTGGCTCAAGCGAATGCATACGGAGGTGCCGGACCCGGCCGCCGTGCTCGGCAAAGTGGTGGAGGAGTTCATGGAGGTCGATCGCTCCTTTCAGGAGGAGGCTCAAGCGGCGGGACGACAGAAGATCGTCGAAGTGCTCGGAAGATTCGGCCTCTCCTATCACACGGGGGGCCTCATTCTCGGCGCCGCGACCGCTCTTCCCACGAAATCACTGAAACAGGTACTGAAAGACCGCGACCTGTCCGGCGTCGATAAGGAGTTCGAGCGCGCACTGGCGAACGTCGAGAAAGACCCGCCCGCGGCGATAACCGCCGCGTGCTCGATCCTTGAATCTCTATTCAAGGTCTATATCGAAGACAACGGCATAGAAATGCCGGCAGACCAAAGCCTGAAACCGCTGTGGAAAGCGGCAAGCAAGCATCTGGGACTTGATCCCGCCGCGATCGAAGACGACGACGTGAAGAAGGTTCTCTCCGGCCTGAATTCCGTAGTGGATGGCATCGGGTCTCTTCGCACGCACACCGGCTCAGCTCATGGTCGCGGCAGGAGGGCATATCACCTTCAGGCCCGGCACGCGCGCCTAGCGATCCACGCTTCGCATACCCTTGTCGGCTTTTTCCTCGAAACATGGGATGAGCGAAAACGAAAAGCGACGTCATAATGCAGAGAAGGGAGAAATAGTTCCTTGTATAAGATGCTCATCGATACCTGTGTATGGCTTGACCTGGCGAAGGATTATCAGCAGCAGGCGCTTCTTGGCGTGCTGGAGGAACTTCTCAAGCAAAACCGTGTGGCAATCATCTTGCCGCGCACGGTCCTCGATGAGTTCACGCGCAACAGAGCCCGCGTTACAGAAGAAAGCGGCCGGAGCCTTTCCGGCGTTTTGAAGCGCGCCAAGGAAGCCGTGAACCGACTCGGTGACGCAAAGCGAAAGCACATCGCTCTCGAATTGCTCAATGACGTGGATTACAAAATCCCGAGTCTTGGCGAGGCAGCGCAAGATACCCTCCACCGCATCGACAAGATTTTCAACAGCTCTACGATTGTCGAGACTTCGGCTGAAGTGAAGTTGCGGGCGGCGCAGCGCGGCATCGAGCGGAGGGCGCCCTTTCACCGGCAGCGAAACGGCATCGACGACGCCATCCTGATCGAGACCTATGCGGATTTTGCGAAGGCCACGGCGGCGGGCGGCCGTTTCGCCTTCGTGACGCACAACACAAAGGACTTCAGCCAGCCGGGCGCGAACGAGAAGCTCCCGCATCCTGATATAGCCGAAGTTTTTTCCAAGATCAAATCTCGTTACTACATCAACCTGGCTGAAGCATTGCGGCGTGTGGAACCGGAGCTCGTCTCCGACCTCATGGTGGAGCAGGAGTGGACGCAGGAGCCAAGGCGTATCGGCGAAATCTCCGACGCGATCGGCGAGCTGCTGGACAAAGTCTGGTATAACCGCCATCAGATCCGTCTGGAAAAGATCGAGAGTGGTGAAATCAAGCTGGTTGAAAAGGAAACCTATCCCATCACTTACCCGGAGAGCACCTGTCAGCGCGACATCTGGCAAGGCGCGAGGAAATCCGCCCGGCGCTTGGAGAAAAGATACGGCCTCGAAAATCTAGGCCCATGGGATGACTTCGAATGGGGGATGCTGAATGGAAAGCTCTCCGCGCTACGCTGGGTTCTTGGGGATGAGTGGGACATGCTGGACACCTGAGAACGGCATCGCGACGTCATGCCATTCCGCCCTCATCTCTCCGTACCCGCTACGCTTTCCGTCGATCCTTTAGCCGACTCCTCGACAGGTTCCTCAATCAGCACGCCCTGGAGGAACTTCGCATAGTGCTCCTGCAGGTGCTTCAAGGACGCGCCCTTGTCGGCCTCATACTCAAGCCGCTCCTGGAAGAACTGGAGCCGGGCCCGGTTCTCTTCAAGCACCTGTGCCCAGGTCTTGACCCAGATCGAGACGTTGTCCGCTTCGTGGATCTTCCCGGTGTTCATGGTGCTCCCGGTGCTCTTCTTCATGCGGTATCCGGCATATTCGCCGTAGTCGTCGCTGATCGCCCAGAAGACCCAGGTCGTGTTGACGCTCTTGAACCTTTCGTCCTTCATGACCGAGATCGCATATTTTTCGGTCTGTGTGATCTCCTTCTCGTCGATCTTCACCTTGGGAGCCTTTAGCTCGACCACCAGGTGGGTCAGTTCATCCGCCTTGTGCCGCCGGATAGCCCGCGAAAACATGAGATCGACAATACCCCGCTCCTGAGAAACGTGCTTTACCGGCTCGTCGATCACCGCCTCATCACCAAGCAGTTTCCGGTGTTTCCGCAGTACCTCCGTCAGGGACTTGTCGTCTACGGAGAGGTTGTACTCCTCTCCGAACAGCCAGCAATTCTGGGCGATGATCCGATGCAGTTGCGAGCGCTCTTTCAGTCGCTTCTTGCTGTCCGCATCGAACAGGATGGCCTCGAGTCCCGTAAGGAACCGGAGCCGATCCGCCACGATCTTCGCCGCGCTGATGATGGCCGAGAGCGACACATCCCGCAGAAGCTCCGCCAGCTCCTCCTGCTTGCGTTTCGGCAGATTCAGCACCTCTCCGAGGATGATCTGCAACTCCTCGGGGCTCTTTTCAATCGCCTGCCGGAGAAGACGCAGGTGAAAAGCCTTGTTTTTCGACGCAGTAGTTGAAAAATCCGGAAGATACTGTGACGCTGTGACCGCGACAATGTCGAACACCTGGCGCTCGGCTTGTTCAATGCGCGTTGTCGCCTCTCCCTCGTAGGGGTAAACCTGCGATTCCTTCCACTCCTCAACCACCGTCCGCGCTTCCTGCGCCGAACGGTTGCGGAAGTACTCTTTAATAGCCTCCTGCGCCTCATCGGCGATCGCGACCATCGGCGGGTTCATCTCGGCAAGTTCGAGCGTCCCCTCTTTTTGCAGCTTCGCGATGTACTCCGACTTGACATAGGCCGAGAACTGAAATGCGCCGACGTGAAAGCGCCGCTCGACCTGCGTTAGCGGGAAGCCCTTCTCGTTGCACAGGTATAGCGCCCGGCTCGTCGCCGAACGCCATTCGATAATATCCAGCCGGACAGGGTACGCTTTGCCCTCATCGACGATATCGCTGAGGTTCACGCTCCCCTGGGAAGCGATCACCGCCGAAGGATCGATCCGTGTTCCATCGACGTTGATCAACGCATTCTTGTAGTCCGCCAGATACAGCGCGAATATCTCCGTGAGTTCCTGAAGGCCTGCGGCCGACGTGAGGGACCGATAGTCCTTGTGCATCTCCGAGATCGTCAATGTGACGCCCGGCCGCTTCTCCGCGACGGCATCTTCCTCATCGGAGATCACCACTTCTTTCATATTCGCGACTGTCATCGTGACTGTGAATGCGGAAACCGCCTTGCCCTTCCGGTAGGTCACGTCCCATTCCGCGATACGGCCCAAGGCGAACGCCTTGAAACGTCCCCGGCCGTCCTGCCCGTGCAGGTACCGGCCTTCTTTCTTCGTCGTCGCTCCCGACCGCTTCCACGATCCGCCGAGACTTTTGAACAGCTCCGGGGCCATCTCATATTCCATCCCGGTTCCGTTGTCGCGCACGATGATCTTTGACATCGCGCCGAGCTCGTTTTGCTCGATGTTCACGTCAACCGTGGACGCGTCGGCATCGAGGCTGTTCCAGATGAATTCCGCCAACGCTTGGATAGGTTTCGCGCGCGTGATTTTCTCAAGGAAATCACTCTGCACTTCGACGGAATAAGAATGATTGGCCATCAGCTCCCCTACTCCGTCGTCTCGACGCACCGACCCTGTGGCCCGATATTTCTGAGTAGCTAGATGCTGTTGATCATTGATTCAGTTCGCTCCTTGTCCAAACTTTGCAACAAGCCCGGCTAGTGTAGCGCTGCCAACGACTTTGGTCATCCGGGATGAGCACATAAAACCACTTCTTTCCACCGCCTTCAACAGCGTGGACATTGGCGGTCTTGCACCACTTCCTGGCGACGGCGCTGCCGGCGTACCAGCAGGAGCATTGCGCAACGTGAAGATCATGACGCCGGTTAACATGTCTATTTTAGTCCACGCAGTCACGCTGCGAACGCTGAGCCGACAGCAATGGCTGCACTTTGCTGCCAGAGGTGTTGATAAACTCTTTTCGCCGCGACTTGCTTGTCATCGGTCGTGAACGGCGGGGTGGGTAGTGTCTGGAACACGTGATCAAGAATGCTAACCTCTACCTCGGCTTGGGTTTGCTCCTTGTCGGTCCAGCGCTCCAAAGGAGCGATGAGCTTGCGCACCGATTCAAGCAGGGTCCGGCTCGCAAGCTTCACCCTCTCCCGGTCAGTTTTGCTGAGGTTGTCTTTCTTCAAGAGATCAAATAGCGCGAGTTCGTCCTCGCTCAAGCCCTCCTCGGCGGCGCGGCGCTGCTCGGCGTCGAGGCTCTTGGCAAGCTCAACCAGCTTGGCGAACGTTTCCTCAATTGTCACTCGGTCTTTCTCGCGGTTGTAGTCGGCGATGATCTCCGAGTACTTCTTGTAGTAATCCATACGCTGTGGATTCCGCTGGAGCATCAGGGCCAGTTTATCCTCGACGATTTGCCGGATGTCCTGCAGGGCCGTAGCCTTTCGCTTCACCTTTTTGGCAAACTCGTCGCGGAGCTTTGCCAAATCAATGGTGCTGAGATCATAGTGAACGGACTGCAATTTGCCGCCTGGGGGCTGGTGCGTACTGATGGCTTCATTCACGATCCGGTGCAGCTCCTTGAGCAACTCCGTCACGTCCGCGGTATCCCGTCGTTCTTCGAGCTTTTTGTAGATCGCTTCAATATTGTCGTGGCGCTCAGCATATATAAAGGCTGCCGGCTCCATGATGAGCGCCTTAAAGCGGATGAAAATCTGCCGTGACATGATCTCGAAACGGCGACGACCGTCGTCCCGTGAACTGATGACGGCATCCACGCCGTCGGCGATTGCCTGGATTTTCGGAAAACCTTTGGCACCAATCAGCCTTGCGGGATCAAAGCCGAGGCCGCGAAGATGCTTTTCAGTTTCCTCAATGGCAGCAATCAGCGCGGCGACGCGCTCTTCTATGGGCGCGACGATCTCCTCGCCGCCGCCGCCTTCATCCCCGAGGGCGTATTGCGCGAGCGCTTCGCGCAGGCTCTTGAGCATGCCGTTGTAGTCCACGATTAGGCCGAAATCCTTGCCGGGGTAAACGCGGTTCGCTCGTGCGATTGCCTGCATGAGCGTGTGGGCCTTCATCGGTTTGTCGATGTACAGAGTGGAGAGACACTCCACGTCGAAGCCGGTAAGCCACATGGCGCAAACGATGGCCACACGGAAAGGATGCTGCGGGTTCTTAAAAGCCGTCTCGACATCCACCCGCTTGTCACCGACCTCGAATCCCTGCTTCATCCGCGCGCGGTGTGGAATGATGTCAAAGCCCCACTTCTTGAAATCTGCGACCTCGTTCTGCGCCTCGCTGATGATGATCTCAATGATCGTTTCCTCCAGCCATCGCGCCTGCGCTTTGAGCTGGTCGCGCTCGGCAGTCAATCGTTCGCGTGCGTCGTTGTCCGGCGCTGCCCCTAGTTCCCCTTCCTTCGCAGCGGCAGCCGCTCGCACGGCTTCCAGCTTCGCCTGCCAGCGCGGGATGATGCGTTGATACATCCGGGCGCAGGTGACCTTGTCGATGCACACGAGCATGGACTTGCCGGATTGCCAGCGTGTGGCGCAGTGCTCGACAAAATCGGCGGCAATCTTATTCAGCCGCTCATCGGCTGTGATGACTTCGTAATCTTGGCCGAGCAGCTTCTCCAGCAGCGCCTGTTTGTCGGGGTCGAGGTCGGCCTTAGCAATGGCTTCGGCGATACGGTCGTTGAGGTCAAGCCGGGCGATGCCGAGTTTCTCGCCGCGGTTCTCATATACGAGCTTCACCGTCGCACCGTCTTCCTCAGAACGTTTGAAGTCGTAGCGCGACACGTAACCGCCGAAGATGCGTTTCGTCAGGTGGTCGTGCTTGAACAGCGGCGTGCCGGTGAAACCGATGAATGCCGCGTTCGGCAATGCGAGCCGCATGTTCCGTGCGAGCTTTCCGGCCTGGGTGCGGTGCGCTTCGTCGGAAACCACGATGATGTCATCGCGTGTGCTGTAAGGCTCATATGGGCTCACGTCCTGATTGAACTTGTGGATCAGGCTGAAGACGTATCGGTGGTTCTGCTTCAACAGATCCCTCAATTCCTCACCTGAACTGGCGCGAGGGGTCTGTTCCTCGGCCACGCCGCAACCAACGAAGGTTCGGTAAATCTGGCTGTCCAGGTCATTGCGGTCGGTCATCAGCAGGAAGGTGAACTTGGCCGAAATCTTGCGGCGCACCTTCTCCGCGAAAAACGCCATGGAATATGACTTGCCGCTCCCCTGCGTGTGCCAGAAAACGCCGAGTCTGCCAAGGTCAGGATGTGCGGATTCCACCAACTTGAACAGGTTCTTGCCGTT